>OOBV01000004.1_pt1 | contig 219302 bp, 163 predicted proteins | sample 1671731 | NCBI WGS metagenome assembly OOBV01 (sample SAMN06348186, study PRJEB24527) | human gut metagenome | biome: human gut; feature: ankylosing spondylitis patient; material: feces | host: Homo sapiens | place: China | collected 2015-10
CACAACCGCCTGTTATGACGATTACTTTGTCTTTAATGTCGAATAAGTTTTTCATGATTTATGTATTTAGTTATACAGATGTGTATTCTTTAGGTTTGTATGGCAAAGATAAGAAAACTTGCAGATTTATCAAAGACTTTTATAGATTAATTTACTGAATAACAATAGATAAAGATATTCTTAAGGGACGACTAATTAGGACTATTCTTTGTCTTACCATTATCCTCTATTAAAGCCGCCGTTCTAAAAGGGTGCATAGCTTGCTTACGGAAAGTTTCTCTTGAATTTTCTGCATATATCACTCCATAGTTGTCAGCAATGAAAGCTATGATGTCATGGATTCTTATCCAGTCATTTGTTGCATCACTCCAAGGCGTTTCGTTCTTTAATTTTGCCTTGGCAAGCAATACCAAGCAACAAAGTCCCCCTTGCTGTCTGGCTGGCATATTAAGTTTTGCCAATAGGTCTTTTGCTATATCTAATTTAACGTGAGTTCGAAATAAGAATAGATATAATCTATTGGTTAATAGGATTATAGCGATAAAAGTATTAAATTTATAGTGATCAATTATAACATTTAAACGATTATCACTATGTTCCCAGAGTCTAAAGTTACAGAGATTTATTGTACGGCCGATGATTTTTGCAAGGAATTTGCGTTGCAACAGGAAAAATATATGATTGAAGACAAACATATTAGACACCGTAACAAACCTAACCGCATGAGTGATGCTGAGATTATGGTTATTCTAATCCTGTTTCACTCAGGTGGTTTCCGCTGTTTCAAACATTACTACAAAGAGTATGTCTGTAAACATCTGAAACACCTTTTTCCGCGTCAGGTTTCCTATAACCGTTTTGTGGAACTGGAGAAGGAAGTACTGTTGCCCCTAACCATTTTCATCAAGAAGGTTTTACTAGGGCCCTGTACCGGCATCAGTTTTGTCGATTCCACCCCCTTGCGTGTGTGCCGTAACCAGAGAATCCTTATTCATAAGACATTTGAAGGGTTTGCCGGGCGTGGAAAATGTTCCATGGGATGGTTCTTCGGATTCAAGCTACATCTGATAATCAATGACAAGGGTGAGATTCTCAATTTCATGTTCACGACCGGAAACGTGGACGACCGGGAACCGTTGAAGCAGGGTAAGTTCCTGGAAAACATTAAAGGGAAACTATGTGCAGACAAGGGATATATTGGTCAGGCTCTGTTTGAGAACCTTTTCCTTAATGGTATACAGCTTGTCACTAAAGTTAAAAACAATATGAAGAATTCACTGATGAGTATTGCCGACAAGATTCTGCTCAGAAAAAGAGCCTTGATTGAAACGGTCAATGACGAACTGAAGAACATTGCACAGATAGAACACTCCGGACATCGTTCATTCAATAACTTTATGGCAAACTCTTTGTCGGCTATAGCAGCATACTGCTTTTTTGAAAAGAAGCCCGCCATTGACGCCAATTTTATCAATGACGGACAACTTACTATTTTTTGATTTTATATCGAACTCACGTTAAATATCATAGTGGGCTACGAATGATTCTCCTCGTACACTTCCACATCCTTGTCCTGCTGCTGGTAGAGAAATGTGATTCCCATTTAGTCCATAAACTTTGTAACCGACTCTATGCGAATAATGCTATCGTTTGTTTCTTCTCAAATCCATTTGCAACATTGGTGGGGAAACGGCATACCGTTATGTCCGCATTATATTTTAATGTATATCTTACGTTTATATAACTGATATCCGATAATCCAATTAATCACTACAAAAATCAGTGCATAAGCAAACGAGGCTCCATAGTCGCCGAATACAGGCGACAGACATTCCTTATACAGAAAACTCCGTAAACTATAACTTTCCCCGTACCATACAACAGGGATCACCTGCAGGACTTTGCCCAACATACTGCCCAACACATACATAAACAAGGGATTGATGCCAAACACCTCGAAAAAGCGGCTCCACCGCTTACAGCCCTTCACATCGATGATCCAAATCAGCAACGCCAGCGATGTGGCCGCGAAACCACAAGTCGCAAGCACGAACGTGGGTGACCATATCTTTTTATTGATAGGGCATCCGTAGCTTAACAACAGTCCGGAAAAGGCCAAAACGCTCCCTACTAAAAAGAGGCGGATGAGATACCTGTCCAACTGTTCGCTCCGACTTGCCGCCGGTTTACCGCTGCCAAACAGCAGCTGCCCCACCCAGAAGCCCAACAAGACATTCGCTACAGAAGGGATGGTGCCCAATATACCGGCCGGGTCGATTCCATGATCATTTTGCAGATGGGCAGACGTCAAAACGGCATGGTCCACAATCGAGCATATATTGGACTTGTCATAGGCAAAACCGTTGCCGGACCATAGCACAATGAAATATCCGGCAAGCAACGAAAAGGCCAGGTAAGGAATGCGTTGATGCTTGATGTTTAATGTCAGGATGGTTCCGATGCCGTAGCAGAGGGCAAGCCGCTGCATCACGCCGGGGATGCGCAGATGGTCGAATGTCCATATCGAATTCCAGAGCCTCATCCCCAATCCAATGTCTCCCGCAGGCTTTGCCCAGTAGGAACAGAAATTGCCGAACCAGCTAAGAGCCAGGCCTATGAAGAAGATGACAAACGTGCGCTTCACGACTTTCAGGAGAACCGGACCCGTACACTCAAAATGGTATTTCCTCAATGAGATGTACATCGAAATCCCCATGATGAAGATAAAAAAGGGGAATATCAGATCCGTGGGTGTCAATCCGTTCCACCGGGCGTGAAGCAACGGGGCATAGACAGCCTTCCAGCTGCCGGGATGGTTTACCAAGGCCATCCCCGCCACACTGATACCCCTCAAAATATCAAGAGCCAAAATCCTCTTATTCACTTTTTCCATTGCATTACTTTTTTATTTAACCAATCTAAAATGATGTATTTCACAGACGGCAGGACAACCTGCCGTAGAGACGCGCTGTGCCAGGCCGCTACAAATCGGCGGCACCTTTTCGTTGACGACCGATTTGGGATAAATGTAAGTCCGGTATCAATCACGTCCATCTGCATGGAGGACGGAATACCGGACTTACCCTATATAAATCAATACCTGTTATAGAGCCGCTTCATTATTGAGGAGAGCCGGCACCTGCACCGATTTGCTTGATACAACGGATGTAACGAGTGGTGGTTCCTGTTTTCTTTGCATCAGATCCAACAGTAGGCTTACCCATTCTAATGTACCAACCATAGTCTGCATCCAATTCCGTACTTGCCCAATACCGCTCGCCATTATCATTATCTGCGGCCATATTCAGTTTAGTACCGCCATATCTTGTCAGCATCTCGTCAAAAGCCACTCTTGATGCCTTTTCTTCCGCTGTTATGTTGTTTGGTTGCTGATTGCTAGACATTTCAAAAGTAGTCCCGTTATAGGCTTCAAACAACGTTTGCAGCTCGTTGATAGCCGGCCAGTACCAACCGTCCTTACAGAGAGCCAACGCCGGTACGTTACCGTCATTTGCTTCCATCAGCTTTTTGGTGTTCGCCGCTCCGTCATCCTTGTCTGTCACACCATAGGCTTTGGCTTCGGTGCTCCATGCCAATGTGGTCTCCGAACGGGTCAGACTGACAATCTTGGCCGTCAGGCCATCGTCTGACACCCAGAATATCACACCTTTCGTATCCCCTTCTTCATAATAATCGCCCACTTTATATTCCACACCGGGCACCCCTGCTTCGGCCGCCTTCTGGCTGACAGTTATCTTGTCCGTATATTCTTTCCCGTCAGCACCTTGCACTTTGACAGTTACCTCCGTGCTCCGCTCTTTCGTGCCCGTATTTTCCGACAATGCCTTTATCAGGATCGTATTACCTTGAACCTCAGCCGAACACCACGTGTTGTCATACGGGGTGGCGGAAGTCAAGGTTCCGTTCACTAACGTCACTGTCACGGATTGTTCGCTATCTTTTTCGCATTTCTCCAGCGTCACACTCTTCTTGTCCAGCGTGATGATGACTTCAATGGGTTCTGGCTCCGGTTTGTAATCGCCTATGGCCTTTACACAACGGATAAATCTGTTGGTTCCCGTCTTTTTGCAGGCACCGGGTCCCATATTCACAGTGAACTTACGGAAACGCACATTGCATCCAATGTTGGCATAACTTGGACTTGAATTGTCTTCGGTGCTTGCCCAATAAGATTGGCCATTGCCCGATGTGGAAAGATCCAGCGCTGTGCCTCCCCAGTCCGTGAATATCTTGTCAAACTTCGCGCGGGCAATCTTTTCTTGTTCGGTTCCGCCCGCTTCTGTCGATGGTTTGCCTCCTTCGGGAGTTCCATTGTAAGCATTGAAGAGCTCCACCAGTTCGTTGACGGCCGGCCAATACCATCCCTCGCCGTGGTCATCGCAAAATTTCAAGGCCGGGATGTTTCCGCCCTGTCCTTCGGTGCTGTTGCGTATCACGTCGGTGTTGGCCTGTCCGTCCACTTTCGAATAAGCGCCGATGAAAGCTGTACCTTCCGTGGACCAAGCACCGTCCAGGCGGTCCAACGAGACCGCTTTGGCTATCGTCCGGTCTGTCTTGTCTACCCAAAATACCACACCGACGGCTTTTCCGTCTTCAAAATAGACATCGCCCACTTCATAGGTGCCCCCCTCATGTTCAAAATAAGGAGGCATGCTGACCGTGACCTGTACTTCCCGGTTCCCGATATGCAGGGTGACGCTACCCTGCCGATTCGCACCAGTACTGTTTTTCTTGTATGTCAACGTCAAACAGCGTCTTGTCGCCACCGCATCCAACCACTCCTTACAATCATCGGCCACCATGGCCATCACTTCGTTTGTGTTCGTCATCATCAAGATGTCCCTGGAACCTTCCTGTCCGCTCGATAAGTTCACATTGGTCTCATCGATAGAGAATCTGACCTCATCCATTTTGTCATCGCTACATGCGCATATGCCGATGCAGAACATGATGACACTCCATAATTTAACAACTATTTTCATCCTATGTAGTTTTTATAAGTTAGACTAATTCCACACATTCGTTTGTGGAAAGTTCTCAGGCCCCATCAACAGTATCTGGTCGCTCGGGATAGGCCATTTGTCATGCTTCCCTTTAATAAAGTTTTGGCGGGCTTCTATGTAATTCTTGTCCAAATAGGGATTTTCAGTCATGGACTCACCTGACCACTTTGTACAGTAGTCATACAACAGGCACAGGCGTTTCAACAAGGGCCAGCGAACACCTTCAAAATGAAGTTCGCGGGCGTATTCAGCCAGTATGTCATCTAATGTCAAAGTCCCCGTGAAGGCAGAATTGCCGGCACGTTCGTACGTCATGTTGTAATAGGTCAATGCCGGCGTGTTCTCTCCTTTATGGAAATAGGCTTCCGCGCACATCAGGCTGGTTTCTGCCAAGCGATAGACAATCAGGTCGCGGAAACTCGACTGACGCGTAGGCAAATCCTGGTTGGTCCAGAAATCCGCATGTTTGATGGACATGGGGTGCAGATTCCTGCAATAATTAGTCCCGGCATCTACCGGTTCTATGGTTTGACCGAATTTCGGCGAGTTCGGATCATTATACTTAAAGCTGTGGATAAACAACTTCTCCTTTCGCGTATCCTTGTCGGAATATAAGCTGAACAAATGTTGGTTGGGATATACACGCCCAAAACCATAGCCGCCGTATTTGCTGTCGGCTATGCATCCGCTCATGCTGCGATATTGGGATGTCACATATACCGACACGGGATGTCCTTTCAATGTAGAGCCACTGACTGTTCCCCCTCCTCCTACATTCTTGGAGAACTGGTAGGCGAACAAGACTTCCTTTGAACGGAGATTCTCACTGGAAAAGACGGTTTCCGTATTCTTCTCGAGTCCATAGTAGGCTTTACCGTCCCGAATCAGGATGTCTTCACACTGTGTGATGGCTTCGTTCCAATCTTCTTCCCACATGGCTACCTGGGCACGCACGTGTTTGGCCACGGCCTTGGTAAAACGCCCGAACATCACCTTGTCATTATAGGTAGGAATCGCCCAATCCAAACAACGGATGGCTTCATCCAGATCGTCCTTTATCACTTCAAATACCTTTTCCCTTGTGGCCGGTGTGTAGTGACGGTTCAGATTGTCCTGACGGACAGCCTCGGTATTCAGATAAATCCGTTCGAAGCGTTTCCACAACTCGAAGAACGAACGCCCTCGGAACAGTTTCGCCTCGCCATAAATGGCCTTAATGTCCTTATCCTCCAAGCCCAGATGTTCGGCCGACTCGATAATCTCGTTGGCTTTTCCTATTAGAAAATAATGGAAATTCCAGAAATCACTGACTTCTGGAGAATCGGCGTTCAACTGGTCTAAACGGGCTACGCGGGCGCAGTTTCCGGCACGAAACAGAATAATGTCCGTGCTGAAATCGAACGTTTGCAACAGATACACGATAGATTTGTCGTTTGAATCATCCACAACCTTATCCCGTTCGGCTACATAGAGACCTATGACGGCTCTCTGCAAGCCTTCCTTGGATAAGTACAGGTAATTGGTGGTTATCTTGGTTTCCGAGTCCAAATCCAGGAGGTGGTCACATCCTGCCAGAAACAGGCAGAAGAAAACCACGATGAAATATGATATGTTCTTTTTCATAACTATAACTTTTTAGAATGAGTTAGAATGAGAGATTTACACCCAATACATATTGCTGCGACTCCGGATATGAATTACCAAGCACCTCCGGGCTATAAGACCAGACGTTGGTGAAGGTCAAGAGGTTGGTTCCCGTGGCATATATCCGCAGTTTGGAGCAACGTAGCTTATTTGCCAGTTTCTGAGGCAGTGTATATCCTATCTGCAAGGTGCGCAGACGCAGATAAGAGGCATCCTGATATGCCATGGTCTGCAGATAGGGAATCTCTCCGCCTGAGAAAGGACGGGGGAATTCGTTCGTCGGATTGTCCGATGTCCAATAATTCACCTTCATTCCATTCGTCCTGCCACGCAGGCTACCGCCATATTCATCGTGATACAGCAACGGATTGAGGAGATATCCGCCCGACACGGCATACCAATCCATATACAAATCAAAAGCCTTCCATTGCAGATTGTTGGAGAACGACAGGGTGAAATCCGGGTCACGCTTGTACACTACCCTGTCTGATTCGTTAATCTTGTTATCCCCGTTTATATCGCGCAACTTCACACTACCGGGTTTGACCACATCCTTACGCTCCACCACCACATCGGGGATCCCATCGCCATTAGAGTCTACAGTAGGTTTCAACTCGTAGGTCAGCATTCCTTCCTGGTCACGATAAATGTAGAAGTCATCATACTGGTAAACACCATCCGTCTTATAGTCATAGTAGACATGGATGGGCGAACCGATAATCCAGTTATTACCGGGTTGGCTCATGGGCCTGCCGTTGGCATCCACCTGGTCGTCGATTCTGACAATCTTATTCTTGAACTGGCTGAAGTTTACCGTAGCCGTCCAGTTCCAGTCCCGATGCCTCAGCAGCTCGCCCGTAATGCCGATATCAAAGCCTTGCGACTTGGTCTCACCCAGATTATCGAGCATGGAAGTATAGCCCAATGAGGCACTCAGCGCACGCGATACCAGCAGGTCGGTGGTCCGGGTGCGGTAATATTCAATGGTACCTGTCAGCCTGTTGTTGAATAATCCGAAATCCAGGCCGATATTCATCGTCGCTGACTTTTCCCACTTCAGGTTCGGATTGGAAAGTTCCGAACCGGGCAGGTAACCCATGTAGTAAACGTCGCCAAACTCCCCTGCATAGTCTTTCGCCAGTCCCAATGTGGTATAGTTGTCTATTCCATTTTGGTTACCGACAATACCATAGCTCACGCGCAATTTCAGGTTGTCCACAAAATCCGCCTTTTCCATGAACGCCTCTTCTTTGATTCTCCAGGCCAATGCGACCGATGGGAAATTTCCCCACTTGTTGTTCTTGCCGAACCGGCTGGAACCATCCCGGCGATAAGCCAGGTTCAGTAAGTAGCGGTCTTTATATCCATACTGCGTTCTCAGCATGAAAGAGACCAGGTTGTTACGAGTATATTTACGCTCCGGTGCTGTGATTTCGCCATTCGCAATAAAATTCCAACCCTTATCTACCGGTAAGTTCTGCGCGCTATAGCCGATATTCTTGGAAAGGTCCTTGTCGATGGATTGCACGCCTGTCACGTTCAACTTATGATCCTTGTTACGGAAGGGGACATCATATTTCACAACATGCTCTATCAGTTGCTTCACTCTGGTCTCGTTAAGCAATTCGGCCGTTCCTCCCCCGCCCAGATATTCAATATCGCGTGCCTGCCCGTCTTCGTTTGTCCGGTTGTAATACGAGACATTAAACTGGTAAGAGAATCCCTTGAACGGTCTGAAGTTAACATAAGCATTCAAACGATAGTTATTGGCTTCGGATCTACGTGTCTCATGTTGCGCGTTATACAACGGATTTCTGTCTTTATTACTATTGATATAAGGCGCGTAACTACCGTCTTCGTTATAGACAGTGGCTAATGGAGTCCGCGTAATGAATTGATAGAAGGAACCGTTTTCCCTGTTCCGCTTGGAGAAACCGAATGAACCGTTTACCCCCACAGTCAACCACTTCCGGACGTCGTAGTCCATGTTGATACGGGCACTCAGGCGCTCATAGCTGGAGTTTAATTTAATCAGTCCATCCTGATAAAAGTATCCCACACTGGCTGCCGTTTTCAGATTCTCCGAACCTCCCCTGAAACTGATTTCATGACTGTGATAAAGAGCAGCTTTCTTGAACATCAGATCTTCCCAATCGACAAAGTTGCCTGTTTTATAGACCTCACTCATCATTTCGTCACTCAGTGCCTCAGCGATAGAAAGTTCGTCGGCATAGACATAGCCGCGATTATTCGCTTCGGCTTCTCGGCGCATCATGACCCATTCTTCCCCGGAATAATAATCGAAATTGCGATGCAGGCGTTGAAAGCCCACATAGCCGTTGTAGTCTATCTTGCACTTACCACTCGCGCCGCGTTTGGTAGTTACCAGGATGACACCGTCGCTGGCACGTGCACCATAAATGGCCTGAGAGGCCGCGTCTTTCAATACCTCAATGGATTCGATGTCATTGGAGTTTATCATGGCAAACTCCGTATCGCTGGCCACACTGCCATCGATGACATACAGCGGAGAGTTACTTGCCGAGATGGAGCGCGTGCCACGAATTTTTATGGAGGGTACAGCTCCCGGCCGCCCGGAGGAACTGGTAATAGTCACTCCCGGAGCACGTCCGCGAAGCATCTCTGCTGCGTTGGATGCCGGAAAGTTTTTCATATCACTGGTATTGATGGAGGTAATGGACGTCGCGACATCGCTTTTGCGCATCGTTCCATATCCGATAACAACTACATCATTGAGCAGCTGGCTCTCCGGTTCCAGTTCCACGTTGATTGTGGTCTTCCCTTTGACAGCCACATGCTTGCTCTTATAACCCAAATAGCTGAATATCAAGGTGGCATCCGGTGAGGTCTGAATCGTATATTTACCATTCATATCGATAACACTACCACCGGTGCCCCCTTTTGTCATCACTGTGGCACCAATAAGCGGTATCAATTCTCCATGTTCTGTTCTTTCCATTACCGTTCCCTTGACTAATATATTCTGTGCCGTCAAGTCAGAGAACAGACAAAGCATAAAGAAACATATAAATAATCTATATTGTCTCATAATTCTCATTTTTATCATTGTTGATAGGATTCATTCGTTATTCCAGGTTGTCACTTATTCTTTTCCCACATCACTTCAATGCCTTCGTATGTAAATATATCGAAGCCCCGGAATGAAGTATAGCTTTTGCCTTGCTGCATGACGTGTGCGACCATCTCCATTAAAAAGCTCCATCCTTTGGCTTGAATGCTCGCACTGATATCGTCTTTATCATTCATCACTGTCTTTACACAGATACTGACAGTTTGAGGTTTGATCACGTCTTTACCGCCTTTATCCTTAACTTTGACTGTCTCTGCGGCATCCAGCGATGGCTTGCTTTTCTCCCAAATGGACTCCTTGTTGTCTAAATAGGACATCAGCACCACCCAGTTACAATGCGTTAAGAACTGCGGTACCGTGCCGAAAGACAGTTGCTTGTCATCATTTTTAATCTGGAAGTTATATGAAATCGCTTCGTTCAACTGCGGCAGCAGGTTCGTAGGCATCAGATTTCTCGCTTTCTCCAGACGGTCCAATGTCAAACCGAGCAATTTGTCATTTGCACCTCCGATGCCATAACCGGTACTACTGTCCCATTCGTACCCCAAGCCGCTAGGTTTTGTGGAACCTTTACAAGTATGAGGTTCCAAGTCCGCTGCAATACCATAAAAACGTTCGTTCGGCATTACGGAATTGTTGTATGTCTGGATTAATTTCACGTTATCTTCCACTTTAGCTTCATTGACATAGAGTGAATTATCCGCAATACAGATGGCATGTGTATAAATGCCATACTCCTTCAGTGTGGAAATAAACGTGCGAAGCCACGGATCGAGGCCCGTTATCCTTTCCTTCCCTGGAGAAAGATAAATGTCATTGAAACCCAAAACGGCCAAACGCGCCGCGAGTTTTTCCGGAGCATCTTTATATGCCTCCACGGATGAGGTATATACATATACGCCATTGCGCCCCTCTCCATTTGCCCCATGGGTCGCACGACGATAAGCTTCGGCACGCTCTTTCATCATCTCGGTCATTCCCGCGGCCGCAATACACTCTTCCGAAATCTCAACCGTAGCCGGAGAGCTGTCAATGATTTCAGAGTCAATTTCCTCAAAAGTAGAACCATAACTGGTATTGTTCTCTTCGCAAGCCATTACAGCCATCGCTACAATAGCCCATAATAATAACAAGATTTTCCTCATAATTCTGAACTTTAAATTAATATCATGGTAATGTCAAGTAACGACACATCCTCTGCATCTTTTGCACATAATCCCATTTACCAAAACTTTCAGCGGGATTTTTCAAATACGCGACATTGAGACGGTAGAAGCGTTCACACAAATCTCTGCTCTCTTTCTCTATCTGTTCTAATTGAGCCGCGTAATTTTGTCGCATAGAAGCGTTGAATCCGTCCGATTCAACCAATTTCTCTACTCCTTTGAATTTCAGGTAATTGATACGGATATCCAACATCAACTGCAAGTGAAGCCAATCCTCTTTGTGATATGTAGGTTCCAACTCCGCCAATTTCCCCCTCAAAGTCTCACACTGCACGAGCATTTGGCTTATCTGTGTATCCTCCATTTTGGCTATCGTTACCTTCTCCTGCGGCATCAGCATATACTCCAGAAGTACTACCTGGCCCGTGTCGGCAAAACCGAAATGTTCTTTTCCATAATTCCGGATAAAAGTCTTCGCATCCCACCGGCTGCCTTCTTTCAAGGCATCGGCATAGGCTCGTTGCAAAATATCGAAGCCTGACATAGGATATACCTGGCGTATCGGCTGTAACTCCACGACTTCCCAATCGTTGTCATAGATGTAACCATAACGCCCCGATGTGCTCCACGACGTGTTGATAATACCTTCATAGCCATGCTCACGGGCAAAAGGAAGAAATGTCTCCAGGTTCTCGAAGTGTTTGTTCCACTGTGTCAAGTAGATATTATCCGGCGAGGAGCGCAAGGCGGAAGCTCCCCACACTGTCAAACCTCGCTCTACCAACGCATCCACATTGCCAAAATGATTAGGACTCCAACCGTAATTCCAGTCTACCACAATGATTTCAGACGGTAATTCATTTAACGCCTCAGGATGCTGCAATATCATGTCGGCCCAGATGATGGGTTTCTTCCCCATAGCGATAACCAATTCGCACATCTCTTTGACATAATCGACAAACAGTTTGGATATTCCCTCTTCATCCACTTTCTGCTTGCAGGACTTACAGTGCCCCAACAAGCGGGTTTCATCCGCGCCAATGTGAAAATAGGGTGAGGGGTGCAAGCGAGCGACTTCTTTGAATAGCTCGCCAAATACCGATTTTGCCTTTTTGACATTCATCGGACATACTTGGGACATATCCGTTTTACTCTCGCGCAATTTGGCATAACGGTCATGTCGCAGAATATACTCACAATGCCCAAAACAGTTCTGTAAAGGTATCACATCCATTCCCAGCGAAGAACAGTACTGCACAAACTCCGTAATTTCCTCGACGGTATAATGGTAAGCATTACACAGCGTGGCATGTTTATCAAAGGGGAATGTCGCTTCATATTCCATAATAAGGGTATTAATACCCTCAGCGGCAGCCTTGCCCGCAACTTCTTTCAAAGCCGGAACGGTCATCACCTGCGTGCGCAGGTCTATATATATCCCCTTGACTGTGAAATCTGTTACGGGCATGTTTGCATAACCGCATATCCTCGTGCAGCAAAGTAGCAGCAAACAAGCTATCGACCTATAAAATCCTAATACCTTACTCATAGCTTATATTCATCTATGACATATTTACCGCTATCCGTATCCACATAGAGTGTGGCATAATCGTGGGTCCGGAGAATAGAGGCCGGACACTGTGTCGAAATCTCGCCGCAGACGGTTTTCTTTACTGCTTGTGCTTTAGTAGAACCCGGGACGATGCAGAAAATCCGATGAGCCGAGTACAAGGTTGGAATAGTCAGTGTCAAAGCATATTGGGGCACCTTGTCCAAGGATGCAAAGCAGGCATCATTCACTTGCTGCTGCCGGCACATCAAGTCCAAATCGACTTTCTTAATGGATTTGGGGTCATTAAAATCAGCTACATGAGGATCATTAAACGCGATGTGCCCGTTTTCTCCTATTCCCATGAATACGACATCTATCTCGTGTGCGCTTATCAACTTCTCATAGTCGGCACAAGCTTGTTCCGGCTGTTTCTCCGTACCAATATAGTGTACTGAAGCAAACGGCAGTTTGTCAAAAATACTCCGTTTCAGGAAATTCCCAAATCCTTGAGTGGCATTTGCAGAGAGGCCGACATACTCATCCATATGCAAAGCGTGTACACGCTGCCAAGCAATATCCGACGCCACAGACAGCTCCGCCAGAAATTCATTTTGAGAAGGAGCTGCGGCAAAAACGGCATATACATCTTCTTTATTAGCCAGCAACCATCTTAAATATGCCGCAGCTTCCATAGCGGCAGCTTTACCCATTTCAACCCGCGAATCATAAACGTTGGTGACTAACTTATCTGTCTTGAATGTTCTTAGTAACATAGTTATTTTTTATAAATGATTTTTCCTTTAATTATTGTTGACTGAATACTAATATTAGAATCAAAAATGGTCAAGTCTGCATCCATACCTTTTAAGATTCTGCCTTTCTGATGGTCGACATGCATGATACGCGCCGGTGTTTCTGTTATCATACGGACAGCATCGTGCAAAGTCGCATTTCCTTCACGCACCATGGTACGAACCAAACGGTCTGCCGTTGCCACACTGCCTGCGAAAGCCGTACGATCGAGCAATTTGGCCACACCATCCTCTACAATAACTTCCTGCCCGCCTTTCAGACTACCCAGGATACTTTTCCCTTCCGGCATACCGGCTGCGCGCATGGAATCAGTTACCAAGGCTATACGCTCCGCACCCTTAATTTTATTAACCAATTTCAGAAGAGAGGAGGGGACATGAATACCGTCCGCTATAATCTCAATGGTCACATTATCCTCGTAATACCCGAATTCCAACACACCGGCATAGCGGAACGCGTTCCGACGAGTAATACTGCTCATACAGGAATAAAAATGTGTCAGATGGGTCAGTCCATGCTGATAGGCCTCCTGCATCTCCTCAAACGTAGCATTGGTATGTGCAGCCGAAGCCAAAATACCATGTTCCCGCAAAACCTGTACGAACATCTCTGTTCCCGGCAATTCCGGTGCCAGACTCCAACGGGCAATGTCATCCGTACGTCGCAAGATTTCCCGGTATTCTTCCGGGGTCGGGTTGCGCAGATAAGCCTTGTCTTGCGCCCCACTCTGGTACGGGGAAAAGTAAGGTCCCTCCAGGTGTAATCCTCCAAACCGGGCGCCGTCTGCATTTTGCTTGACTGCCTCCTGATAGACATCGAACGTTTCATACAATAATTCGTTGGTACTAGTCAATGTTGTGGGATACAACAAGGTTGTGCCGTGCGCCGCGTGCATCCGTGCTACCGTCAGATAAGCCTCTGTACTTCCATCCATAAAGTCTGCACCACCTGCGCCATGTGTATGGAGGTCGATAAAACCCGGTGCCACATAGCACCCCTTTGCATTGATTATGCTCACGGTTTCATCCAGCGCCGGAGCCGTTTCCAATACCTCTGCAATCTTACCATCGGCTACCAGTACGCAGCCCTGCTCAATGATGCGCGACGGCGTGATGACATTCCCGTGGATAATGGCATATTCTATATTCATATCTTCTCAATTAAAGTGTTTTTCTTCCAATGTGTTATCTTATGTCCATAAAGAGCATAATAGATCATATAGGCAAAACAGGGTATCAACACCCAGTAGGCCGTCTTCAAGTCACCCGTCACATCGGCCACATATCCATACAGCAACGGCAATACTGCGTTGCCACACAGTCCCATGACCAGCAAGGAGGAACCGATGTTGGTATGGCGTCCCAAATCGTGGATAGCCAACGGCCATATACCAGCATAGATGACCGAATTGGGAATGCCCAATAAAACCAAGAACCAGATTGATATATCCGTCGTGAAACCGAACAAGGTGACCTCACATGAAATGAGGAGCACGCACAGCGACAGGACGAGACCCGAAATCGTGGCAATGACCAACGCCCGCTGCTGGGACAAATATTTTGGTATCAGAATGACTCCCACCAGATAACCTATCAAGATACAAAACAAAGTCGCGGAAGGGAATATCTTGGCATCGAGGATAGAAATATCCATATTTTCCGCATAGCCGATAATCGTGTTGACAGAGATAACCTGCGAACCCACATGAAACATCAAGGCAAATGTACCGAGCACAAGATACGGGTAGGCAAATACAGAGCTTCTACCTTTGGAAGAAGTATCGGACGGATCCGCATCTTTATCGGGGTTAATGTCGGGAATGGAGGAACGGTAAAACACGATTCCGAAAATGAAAAGCAAGACTGCCAACGAGCAATAAGGAAGGATAACTCCGGATATCAACTCGTCTAATGCCTGTTCTTTGGCTGCACCCACCAACAGATTGGCATCCAGCTGCTCCATAATCAGCTTGTCACCGGGCTTGATCACCAGGAACGCAAATATAAGCGGGGAAATGATACCCGCAAACTTATTACAAATCCCCATGATGCTGATACGACGGGCAGCACTCTTGATGGGGCCGATAATGGTGACGAAAGGATTAGCCGCAGTCTGTAAAATCGCCAGCCCCGTGCCCATCACAAACAATGCCAACAGAAACAGGTTATAAGCACGCGAATAAGCAGCAGGCATGAAAAGCAATGCCCCCAGGGCCAATATCCACAGCCCGTACTTCACGCCTTTTTTAAAGCCCACACGGTTGAGCAACACCGAAGCCGGGATGGCCATGACCAGATAAGCTATATAGAAAGCAAAATTAACCAAATAGCTTTGCACCTCACTCTGCAGTTCACAAGCTATTCTAAAATAAGGCACCAGAATGGAATTAACCCATGAGACTAATCCAAAAATGAAGAACAAAAACCCGACTAGAATAAGGGAAACAATATAGTTCCTATTATTCGGTGGTAAATCTGATAAATACATAGATAAGTTATTTTTATGTTTATAATGCAAATATGAAGTAATATTCTCATCTTACAGGTCATAAAAACGCAAATAAATAGTCAAAAAGCGAAAATATCACTTAAAAAACATGCGGGGATAATAAGTGACGTGAATCCGATATGACCACCCCTCCGGTTTGACAAATGCCATTCCTACGTATCTGCAAACTTATTCCTCATGAAGTGTCCGATGTACTCCTTATGAAGTACAAACTTATCCGTAATAAGGAGCAAATTTGTCCGTAAGTAGGAAAAAGTTTATCCGTAAGTAAGAATGAATTTCTCCGTAATTAGGAATCAGTTCCCGCGTAATAAGGAGAGGTAGATAGGGAGGCTTCGGCCCATATCGGACTCACGTTAAGCAGGCATGGATTTATACCCGGCAAGGAATAGGGTGGCAGATGGCAAACCGGGGTAAATAAAAAAGTCTGAACTTGGAAAAGCTCAGACTTTGACACATGTCCTCCGAAGGAACAAGCGTGCATACGCCCTGTTCAGTTTTCAAACTCTAACAGGCCGAAGAACAGCGGGGCATGGAAGTCAGGGGCAGGAAGGAGGACAGGCTGCCAGGACAGGAAATGAGGCGTCCGCAGCTCATCGCCACATTTATAGAAATTACCGCTGGCCGACATGCCATCCAGCAAGAGGAACGTGTGCTTGAAGAATGCGGCGCAAGGAACAACCATAGCCATTTCCCAGGATATCTCCCCATATTGCTCACTGAAAGGAGCAGCCGGCAAGCTGGACCAACGTTTTACTTCTTTCAACACCTCCGAAGAGGCCGTCTCGCGTTCATGCCGGTTCATGCCTACTGCAAGTTTGAGCACACCGGCACAGTTACACTCTATGTTGTAATAGATGCCATCATGGGCAGGCATGAAGAAGAACTCCACACAGCTATCCTTGCAAACCGTGCTGTTATCTTCAGCGTACTTGGCGCGGACACTGCTTTCTGTCACTTTGTAATGAAGCAGGATGGATGCACCTGTATGTGCTATCCTGAAAAGCACAGAGGGCTTATAGAGGTAGTCATCCCAATTCATACACCCTATGGATTGGAAACCAATGCCGTGACTGTCTAACAAAACGGGAACCTGCCGCGCACCAGCCGCTACAGCCAGGATCTTTCTTATTTTCATAGCTTACCATTATTTAAAGGTTATATTCTTTCTTTCGCCGATACTCATCCGGGAAGCTCCCTTGATATTTCTTGAAAATATGCGGCACATTATTATGGCTTTTAAACCCCACCTCTTTACCCAGTTCCCTTAAAGTCCTGTCTGTTGTAAGTAGCAAGTTAGCCAAGTGGCTGCACCGGATACTCAGAATATACTGATAAACAGATATCCGCATGACATCCTTGAACTTAAACTCCAGGCTTCTGCGCGACAAAGGGACATGAGCGAGCAGTGTGTTGACCGACAAGTCGGCAGAATAATGCGCATTAATATAACGTACCACTTTCAATACATAAGGGTCTTTGATATTATATTTCTCGGTGGATTGGCGTAACTCTATGCGGATCGGGTTAATCACAATGTTAAAAGAACCTGTATATTCTTTCTTCAACAGCTTATCCACAAGTTTTCCTAACATATACCCTCCCTTTTCCACATCTAATTCAATGGAAGAAATGGGCGGATCGGAAATATTACACATCAATTCATCATTGTCTACTCCCAACAAAGCAAGATCTTCGGGTATCGCTATCTTGATTATCTTACACGTTTCTGCAATAAACAGCGCATGCACATCATCACAACAAAACAAAGCCACCGGTTTAGGAAGCTGCAATAGCCAATGGATGATTTCTTCACGGAGTTCGTCTTTGTCCTGGTCTTCCATCTCAAAAGAAAAGAAATTTCCACCAAAACGTTTTATCTCCCGCTCGTATCCTTCCTTTCGCTCATCAGACCATACCACCCCCTTGATACCAAAATATGCGAAATTCTCAAACATCCTCTTTTTGAAGAACAGTGCAGCCATCTTACCCGTTTCCTCATAAGCTCCCGTGAGATTGAAACCACCGATACTTCGATGGTGATAGTTCTGCAGCACTACTGGGATGCCCAATTCTTTTTGCAGATTGACCGTGTCCTCCGTCCATTTTCCGATAATCGCTGATGCCTCCCACTTTCTAGCAAACTCTACTGCCCCCTTACTGCCATACATCTCCACGTAATAGAGCGGAAGACGATAAAATGACCATGAAGTGTTTTCTTTGGCATATCTCACCAAACCACGCAGCAACCTCCTGTCAAAATCACTGGAGTAGTCTATAAAAAGTAGAATTTTCCTCATATGGTTAAAATACTTATGCAATTCAGATTTACCGTTGCTTTGTTTTTGACTGATTGTTTTTTGGGGGGATGCGAGGTTCTTACATCGTCAAAACCAAAGCGTTTGGGTAAACGCCTTTATATATTTGCCCCGTCCAACCTTATCTGCTACTAAAAGCAGGGGCGGTTGGAGGGAATGCCCCAAATTTAATGAATTATTTGGATTTCATTTATGGTTTCTGGCAAAAAAATAAAAATGATTACTAAATATATTACCTAATGTACCATATATTGGCACACATGAGGTTTATCTTTGTTCCAGTTAAAAGGAACAAGGTATGAAATGGACAGATTTTATGAAGAAGTACTGCGATGAGGAGAGTTGCAAGCGCGAGTGGAAGAAATACCGCGACCAAGTCGGTGTCATATGTCCACACTGCGGCTGTAAAGACCATTATTGGAAAGCTGACAAGGAATGTTACGAGTGCAAAAAGTGCAAGTACAGACAGAGCCTGAGATCGAACACTGTAATGCACGGTTCCCAATTGCCTTTCCACTACTGGTTCATTGCAATCCAGATGCTCACATATACAAAGAAGAGCATTTCTGCCAAGGAACTTCAGCGTCAGCTTGGTCACAAGAGTTATAATCCTATCTGGGCAATGCTTCATAAACTGCGTAATGCTATGGGTAAACGAGATTCGCAATATGAATTATGTGGTACGATCGAACTTGATGAGGGCTTCTTTTCAACGGAAGTTCCAGAAGAAGAGAAAGATAAACCTCTAAAGCGCGGTCGTGGCAGTCAGAAAAAGACTACTGTGCTGGTTATGGCTGAAACTGCTTCCGGAAAGGATGATAATCCTAAGAACGGAAAGAAGCCTACAGCTGTCAAGCATATAAAGATGCTTGTGGTCGATTCTCTCAAAGCAGTGGATATAGATCCAAAAGTCAAAGAGAATATAAATCGGAGTCTACCATTATATCTGACAGTTCCACTTCATATACAAACTTCAAATCACTTGTGAGGGAACATTATTCACAGGTGATTCCCAAGGAGCAAATCGGAAAAGTACTTCCATGGGTACATATTGCAATAAGCAATGCTAAACGAACCCTGCTTGATATCTTCCATGACATTGCTCCCGGATATCTTCAGAACTATCTCAACGAGTTTTGTTGGAAGTTCAACAGAAGATACTTTGGTGAGGCCTTGTTCGACAGGCTTGTCGTTACAGCGGTCTCGTATAAAAATGACTTTAGGTATAACATTGGTTAATCATTAAAATAAATCTCGTAAATGGAAAATCCACAGTGTGTTGCCCCCGTGTGCCAAACACCGTTGACCCTCTGAAAAAAATCAGTATTCCCCCGTATAAGTCCTGGCCGACGGGGACATTTTACTTTGGTCTATTTATTTTTCCCAGCTTTGATTTTTCTTACACTTTCCCCGTTAGTTCAATCTGGTGCGCCGAGTGTATAATCCGGTCCAGTATCGCATCTGCCACGGTCGGATCTCCGATGGCATCATACCAGTTGGATACCAGGACTTGCAAGGTGATGATGATGGACTTCCTGCCGTGTCTGTCCTCAATGATGTCCAGCAGAAGCGGACGTTCCTTGGCGTCAAGCGGCACGAGGAAGAGGTCGTCCAAAATAAGCAGCGGACACCGTTCTATTTTTCGGAGTTCCGCCTCAATGGTTCCCTTGGCCTTTGCCACTTTCAACGCCCCCAGAAGTTTCGAGGCGTTTGCATAAAAGGTGCAGATTCCGGACTTGCATGCCTGGTATCCCAGTGCGGTGGCCAGGAAACTCTTTCCTGTACCGGACGAACCGGTGATGAAGAGGTTTTGCGCCTGCCGGATGAACTCCAGGGAGGCCAGCCGTTCCATCTGGTTCCTGTCAAGTCCGCGGCTTATTGTGTAGTCTATCTCTTCCGGATAGGCTTTGTAGCGGAATGAAGCCATGTGTATAAGCCTTTGTATGGCCACTTCCGAGCGGTAGTCCCATTCGCGGGAAAGCAGCCAGTTCAGGAAACTGTCTGGTGTGGCCGCTTCGGCAAAGGTTGACGAAAGACTTTCGGTGAAGGCTGCGGCCATGCCGTGGAGCTTCATCCGGTTCATAAGTTCTAGGGATATGGCGTTGCGATCTTTTTCCGCAAGGATAGGTACTGTTTTTTCATTTGTTTTCATTGCTGTTAGTCTTTAAGTTGTCGGATATGTCTGTTTTTGAAAAGTATTCACGCCCACGGATATTTTTGTGCTGCAGGAGTTTCGGCTCTTGGGCATCCGTCCCGTAATCTTCTGCGGACAGCAGGAAACCCACGTCATCTCCCTTTTCAAGGATACCGAGTACACCCTGGTATCCGTAAAGACGGGCCTGGGATGCACACGCGCACGTCGCCACCAGCCTTTCAAGCCCGAACTTCCTCTCAAGCGAGAGGATACCCCGGCAGCTGCGGAACGCTATCGGAAGATACCTCTTGTGGGCGGCGACCTCCTTCAGGTACACAAGCACGATGTTGTCAATGGAGGCGGCACGCTGAAAAATCTCCCCCAGGTCTTTCTCGTAGCTTCCGTGACACCCCGGCAGGTTGTACGAGGCTTTTTGGGTGTAGCCGTAAGGCGTGTCGTCACGGTGATGCGTGGCCACATGCCTGAGGCCATGGAAGATTTCCAGTGTCTCCGCGTCATATACAATGTCCACACGTTTGCCGATGTACTCTTTTGGCACGCTGTAATGATGTTTAAAGAGCGTGACGTAGCTGTTGCGCATGACCGTTGCCGTCCTGCGCTCTTTCATCTGGTAGCGTACGGCTGCGAGAGGACGCAGATAGTCGGCTTCCGTACGCTCGAAAAGTTCGCGGCGGAAGTACTCGCGCGAGGCCATGCGGGCGGCGTTGAACTTTTCCAGCGAATCCCGTATGGCACAGTTCAGGGAATCAAGGCCGCGGAATGTCAGCCCCTCGATGTCGGCGTAGACGGAACGGTACATCAGCCTGACCGCATTTTCCACGAGTGCCTTGTCTTTGGGATGGCACACGGGCGGGGTATACGGCGCATCCGTAATGTTCGGCGAAAGCCTCAAACTCTTCATTGATGACCGGTTCGTTACGGTCGCTGCGGGTGACGACGGCTTTCAGGTTGTCCGGCACTATGGCCATGGGAGCGCTGCCAAAGAAATGCAGCGCGTTCTCACAGGCACTGATGAGGTCTTCCTTGCGCTGGAACCACACGGCCTCGCAATAAGTGTAGTGGCTGCATGGCAGGATGGCAACGAACACCTCAGCCTGCCTGGGACTTCCCGTGAACTCGTCAGTCACCTCAAGACGGTCACCCGCGAAATCAATGTACATCTGGTCTCCTGCATAATGATCTACATGTCCGACTGCCTTTGTCTGAAGCATGTACCGCCGGAACAGGATACCGAAATTAGCATGACGGTAACCGTCCGGATGCCGTTGACTGTATTCCTCGAAGAGCTTACGAACCGTGACACCCTTCTGCCGCAGGCGGGCGGCATATTCCGGAAGGAGCACATCCAGTTCGCCGTCCTGAAGGTTCTTTTGTACGTGACTTACCCCCGACGAACATACCGTAAAGGTGCTCGTCGGACATACTCAGCACTTTTTCCAGTGAAAGGCCACTCTCTTGAAAAGCGCGGACATACTTCCGCACCGTATTGCGGGACAAATTGAAAGCGCTACTTATCTCTTTTATTCCCATTCCCGCTGCATAGCAACGGAGAACATTTTTTAATTTTGCCATTGTATTTACTGTTTTAACCGTCGGCCAGAATGGTAAACGAAAATATAAAAAATCCCCTATCAGAACTCACTGACAGGGGTTATTCTTATTTTGGCCGAAAGGGTCAATGCTTAAATGGCTGCAAAGGTCAATGGTGTTTGGCGCACTGGGTCAACACGCTGTGGATTTTCCAATCTTTTCCTCGTTTCTTACTTGTACGCTCAGGATGCCGGAAAGCAGGTCGGGAGCGTTACCGGCCTTGATTGATGTTGTTGTCTGTATATCGGTTGGAATTTAAGACGTTAGAAATTCTGCGGTTTGATCCGGTAGAAGCACGTGATGTGCTGTTCCATGTCCTTGACTATCTTGACCTGTTCGGGATGGAAGTTGAGTCTCCGCTCAACAGCCGGTTCATCAATTTTATCCCATTCGTCCTGCGTGATAAAACAGTTTTCATGACGGAAGCACCACACCACGATTTGATTTGCCCAGTTTCCCTTGAACACCGTTCCTTCATAGTCTTCCAGAAACAGTCTGAAATCGGTTTCATTCCGGAAAGCGATATCGAAACTTTGATAAAGGTTACCTTCTTCCGTATCCATCCTTTTGTTCAGGTAAAACTTCCGGTAGGTCTCGGTAGTGAAATTTCCATACTTTGGATTTGGTTCGGCATAGAACCATAGCGGCACTCTGGCCAGAAATGTGACCGAGCCGTTGGCACATGCTCCGCAACTTCCCCAATCCTTGAACGCACCCTCCGTCCATTTCAGGAATTTCATGTCCTTCGGATTTACACGATGGAACGCTCCACCGCTGACACTCAGACGGATACTTCCGTCCTCTTTCCATACAAAAGGTACATAGAGCCGTTCGCATACGGACAGGCATTCTTCCTCCCTGTGCATGTTGTCAATTAGGGCATGTCCGTAATAATCTCCATGCTCGGTGACATATACCACTCTGTCACCGACTTGCGGTGTGATTTCCGAGCGTGTCTGTTCGATAAGTTGCACGTAATTGTTGGTCATATCCACATCATCCTATGTAAGCCAATGTTCACGGTCGTATGAAACATTCAGTTCTCTGAGTGTTTCGATACTGTACCTGTCTTTTGCCTTCTGCTGTAACATAACAATCAATATTTGTTAGTCCGGCATTTCGGGGCCGGAGTTCCCATAACTACAGGTTTCAAAAGGTCGTGTTCCGTACATGCAAGGCTTCGGAAAAAATAAGATTGAAGACATTTATTATGTCCTTTAAAATAGAAATGTTATCTTTGTAATCGAATTAAAGAGTTATTTGAAAGCATGAGAAATATGGCGATTCTACACAGTTCAGCTTTTTCTTATCCGTTGCCCGTTCTCGTGCGAGTTTTATTCAATCTGTTGATATTCAAAGGAAAAGTACTTTGTTACAACAAATATATGGAATTAATACTTCTCTTATTGTTAGAAAAGTCTCAGAATTTATATAATTTGTATCAGGTGATGGAATTGGAATGGACAGATGAATTGCTTTGTTGCAATATCAATAAGCTTTCCGGTCCCATATTGAACAGCAAATCGATAATGCTGAGGTTGGGCAGGAAGCCGAGTTTTTCCTGAAACACTTGATAGTAGGGTTGCGGAAAAAAATCCGTATCTTCCAAGCGGAAGTCCTTCTTAGGATGAATGCGTTCACGAAAATCTACTTCGTTGGGTGTAAATATAGCTTTGTACTCTGAGGTACGTTCTATAGTTGGCTGTATGTCTATCAGGGAGCAGACGAGGTGGCAAAGTTCTTCGTTGAAATCGGCTAAAAACTCATATTTCTTTTCATAAAAAGGACGGAAATCATCTTTGTAATATTCAAAGAAAGGTGTATGGTTGTATGCCGATTCAATGGCATTCCAGTGCAGATGACGCCAGTTGCCGTGGTCGGAGATACGGATATCACGCATCGGACATTTCGGTGTGTCGGGTTTGACTGTAGGAATGGAAAGGGCAAGTTCACCGTCGGGCGCAGCAATAGTGCAACGGTTACGATACGTCTGTTTGGTATAATGGTCGTGCTGTTCGATATATATTTGGTCGTATGCCAACAGTTTGGTATAGTATTCAACCGGAGCCAGATAGGCGGAAGAAAGATAGACGGTCATTTGAATTGAGCATTTAAGAATTAAAAATTAAAAAATAAGAACCGGCAGGAGTTACTGCCTGGTACTTTATCATTTGGCTGTTTGATTATCACTTTATTTTTCTCCATATCCTGTCCCAGCGATACCCGTTGAACAATCCCGTATCCTGCTCCTTTGAGAACCAGATGACGGCGGCCTTTCCGATGACATGGTCTTTGGGGACAAGTCCGAACAAACGGGAGTCTGACAGGTTTATCGAGTTGTTGGCACCCACCCAATAGTAATCTTTCATAAAGTAACAATGCTGTACAGGTTTTCCTTCTATGTACAGTGTATCATTTTTGATGTCTGCCCGTTTCCTTTCATGCAACACCAATGTGTTGCGCAGCAGTGTCATGTTCCAGGGATATACACGTACGGCTTTCCCTTTGCCAGGGATGATGAGAGGTTTCAGTACGTCAACCGAGTCTTCTTTATCGGCAGGCTCTATCCAGTTGTTTGTTCCTAAAGCCTGTTCCAACAGATAATACTCGTACCTGCTGAAGCTGCGTACGTTTTTTGCCGTATCCTGTCCCAATAATACGTTGGGGCGGATAGAAAGGATAGTGAGCAGTGAGTCTAACTGCTTCTCTTTCTTCCGGGGATATGTATAAAGGAACTTCTGGTCGGGAGCGTTTTTTTCCGAAGGAATTACGGAGAAAAGAGAATCTACCCATAAAGTATCTCCCGGTACTCCCAGGCAACGGCCGATGTATACTTCTCTCTGGTCGATTGCTGTTTGTGAGAGGTTGGCAGGGTTATTGAATACAAGAATGTCATCCTTACGTACTGGTTTGTCGCCCCAACGGTGATACCCCCATAAGCTTATGAAAGGCAACCGTAGTCCGTAGCTCCATTTGTTTACCAGGATGCGTTCACCGCGGTACAGTGAGTTTTCCATTCCTGTGGAAGGAATCAGATAGGAAGTTGCAACGCAGCTCCGGAGCAATATCACTGTAAGTATTACTCCGGTCAGGGTAGCTGCAATCTTCCAATTCCTTCTCCGCATAGTGTGTATTGATCGCTAACTTCCGGTCACTGTATTAATGTACCCACTTGAAGATGCGGTTCCAACGGATTTTTCCATCAAACCAACCACGGTCTTTATCTAATGAGAGCCAGACAACGATAGGCTTACCTACTACGTGGTCTTCCGGTACGAAGCCCCAGTAGCGGGAGTCAAGGGAATTATGGCGGTTGTCGCCCATCATCCAATAGTAGTCCAGCTTGAAGGTGTAGGTGTCTGTTTTTTGTCCGTTGATGTAGATACCGTCCGGTTTTTGTTCCAGTGTATTGCCTTCATAAGCTACGATGCAACGTTCGTAAATGGGCAGGTTATCTTTGTTCAGGGTAATGGTCGCACCTTTTTCCGGTATCCAGACTGGACCGTAATTATCCCGTGTCCACTTTGTATAGAGGTTTTGCGGATACATTTGTCCTGAAAGGTTTTCCGGTTCCATGACGATGCGGCTGACCAGTTTTTTATTGCCGGCGAGCGTATCGTACATTTTCTGGGTGAGGGGCAGGTGGTACACCGGAGTCAGTCTGCCTTGAGCATCGCGGCGGTCCAATCCCATCTGCATAAGTCCTTCTTCATAATTGAAGTCATCGGTCATCAGTATCTGGTCGTCGTTACTGATGCCCAATTCGCGAAACATCTCTTCCGGTATGTACGGGCCGGTGGTCTGTACGAAATAGTTGAGCTGCATCTCTTCCGGATTCTCGATGGCTTTTCCGTCGATGTACACTTGTGTATCTTTGATTTGCAGGGTATCTCCCGGCAGGCCGACGCAGCGTTTTACATAGTTCTCGCGGCGGTCGACCGGACGTACCACAATATCACCGTACATTTGCGGATTGGTACGGATCAGATTACGGCCGGCATTGTAATAAAGGTCGTAGACGGTACGCTGCTGGTCGCGCGTCAGACTGTCCATATTGATTTTATTGGGATATACGCGCTGTCCTTCCCTGTAAGCCAGGCTGTAAAAATCTTCTTGCTGTCTGTTAAGCGCTACCGTATCACCCGCAGGAAAGTTGAACACGACAATGTCATTCAGCTTCACTTTTCCGAAACCCGGTACGCGTTTGTATTCCCATTGCGGCCATTCAATGTACGATTTGGTGTTGAATATCGGCAAAGTGTGTTGTGCCAACGGCATGGAAAGCGGTGTGTTCGGTACACGCGGACCGTAGCTCATTTTACTTACATACAGAAAGTCACCCACCAGCAATGATTTTTCCAGTGAAGACGAAGGTATCTGATAGTTCTGGAATATGTAGATATTCACAAAATAAACAGCCACCAAAGCGAATACAATGGCGTCTAACCAACTCATAATGCCACGCACAGCCGGATTCTTGGATTTTTTCCAGAAACTCCAAGGTATTTTCTTGCTGATGTAGATGTCAAATATGAAAGGAAGTACAATCAGTCCCCACCAACTTTTCACCCAGACAAGGAACATCAGGTAGAGCAGGGTAACTATGCCGAATTTGACCCATTGGGCACGTGTTGCTTTTCTCATAATACTTTAGTCTTTTAAAAATGGAAATAAATCGCTCATGCCTAAGAAACCTTGTTTGCCGGCTGTATATTCTGCTGCCAACACAGCTCCCAAAGCAAAGCCGCTGCGGGTCTTGGCATCATGGGTAATGGTGATGCTGTCTGCCTCTGAATCGTAGCGGATGCTGTGAATGCCCGGTACTTCTCCCTCGCGGATAGAGCTGACCGGAAGTTCGTCGGCAGCGCATTCGACAGAGCCTGACACGGTTCCATCCGGTGCTTGCAAGGTACCTTTTACCCAACGGCTTTTGCGGTCGAGATTATCCAGAATACCTTCGGCCAGGGTAATGGCAGTGCCGCTTGGAGCATCCAGCTTGTGTATATGGTGAGTTTCGCTCATTGTTACGTCGTAAGCAGGGAACCGGTTCATGATCTTCGCCAGATATTTGTTGACGGCCGAGAATATGGCTACTCCCAGACTGAAATTAGATGACCAGAACAGGGTTTTTCCACCTTCGGAACAAAGCTTTCTTACCTCTTCACCATGTTCTTCCAGCCAGCCTGTACTGCCCGAAACCAATTTTACGTCTGCCTTGAAAGCTTTCATATAATTGTTGTAGGCTGCCGTCGGATTGGTAAATTCTATGGCGACATCGGCACTTTTGAATGCGGCCGATTCAAAATCCTCCTGGTTATTCACATCGATGATGCTGACAATTTCGTGTCCGCGGCTTAAGGCAATCTTCTCGATTTCCTTACCCATTTTTCCGTAACCGATTAATGCGATTTTCATTGTTTCTTTGGTTTTTATTCAGTTTATCAACGAACTATATGTCGCAAAGGTAATCTTTTTCTTACATTTGCGCACAACATTAACGATAAGTTAACAATGGAACAATTGCTGCATTACGTTTGGAAGCATAAGATATTTCCTTTAATGCCTCTCCAGACAACCTCCGGACAGCCGGTCGAAGTGATAGATCCCGGTTTGCCGAATACTGATGCAGGCCCCGATTTCTTTAACGCAAAACTGAAAATAAACGGTACGCTTTGGGTGGGTAACGTTGAGTTGCATACGCAGGCTTCGGACTGGTTTCGTCACGGACATAACCGGGATACGGTTTACGATAATGTTATTCTGCATGTGGTGGGCGAGTCGGATTGCGAGGTGTACTATGCCAACGGCGGTATTGTTCCCCAGCTACTGTTGCACTGTCCGGACAATGTCCGCCGGCGTTATGACGAATTACGTCAGACGGAAATATACCCTCCTTGTTATTCCATTCTTGCTTCCTTACCGAAACTGACGGTCCATTCCTGGTTATCGGCTTTGCAGGTAGAGCGTTTTGAACAAAAGGCACAGGCCATTGCCGCACGTCTGGAGCGTTGCAACAATCATTGGGAAGATGTATTCTTTATTACCCTTGCCCGTAATCTGGGTTTCGGTCTGAATGGCGATGCTTTTGAAGCGTGGGCCGCTCATCTGCCTTTCCGTGCAGTAGACAAGCATCGGGATAGCCTTTTTCAGGTAGAGGCGTTCTTTTTAGGACAGGCCGGACTTTTGGAAGAAGATTGGCAGGAGGATTGTTACTACCGGGAACTTCAGAAAGAGTTTCATTATTTGCAGCGCAAGTTCGAATTGTCAGCTCCAGTGAGTAGTGACCGGTGGCGTTTTTTACGTTTGCGTCCCGGCAATTTCCCCCATGTGCGCCTGGCACAGCTTGCCTGGCTGTATCATAAGGAACAATCTTTGTTTTCACGAGTTATGGCGGCCGAAACTGCGGAAGATATAAAGAAGATAATATCCGCACGGACTTCGCCCTATTGGGAGACACATTTTATGTTTAAAAAAAGCTCGCCCCATCAAGAAAAGCGTTTGGGAGAGAATGCTTTGAACCTTATTCTTATCAACACCGTTATCCCTTTTCTGTATGCTTACGGAATGCACAGAGCAGATGAACGGCTTTGTGACCGTGCAACTTGTTTTCTTGAAGCATTGAAAGCCGAGAACAATCATGTCACCCGTCTGTGGAGTGGAGCCGGACTTCCCGTTTATACTGCGGCCGACTCACAGGCTTTGCTTCAGCTTCAAAAGGAATATTGCGACAGGAAGGACTGTTTGCGCTGCCGCTTCGGTTATGAGTATTTGAGGGGTAAGAAGTAACAGATGTAAATTCCCGCCGGCTTTTCATTGTAAATTTCCGGCTTGTCGTATATTTGCACTTTAAATCGGAATAACTCGTATCTATTATGAAAGCTATTAATTTTGTTGTTTGTCTGTGCATGGCGTTTATGCTCTCAACTTTCAACAGTCTGGCAGCCGGAGAGGATTTCAAGTCATTTCTCCATAAGTTTACATCCAGTGCTTCATTTCAGTATTCACGTATCAAGTTTCCTTTGAAATCGCCTATCGTATTGTTGCAGGATGACGGCGAGACAGAGCAGACTTTTCCTTTTACCCGTGATAAATGGGCGTTGCTGGATAGTGAAACCTTGAAAGAAGGACGTATCACAGAAGAAGAAGGAGGAGTTTACATCTCACGTTTTACCCGGGATGAACCTGCCTATAAAGAATTTGAGGCGGGGTATGACGAGTCGGAGCCCTCGCTTCGCGTTGTGTTTGAGCTGATAGACGGTAATTGGTATGTGACCGACTGCTATAATGATTGGTATAATCTCGACCTGCCTATCGGGGAGCTGGAAGAGACTGTCCATACAATGCAGGAGGAGAATAAAAGCTTTGAGGAACTTCATCCTTAGACTCCTTATCATACAAAGAAAAAACTGTTCAACCGTATACTGAAGCGTATTTAGTATACGATTCAAATGGATTCAGTGTACGACTGAATAGACTCTTATTTATATATGTTGATAATCGGCGGGTTGTAAAATTGAATTTAGGTGGTTATAAATCATAACAAATGTTGCTGGCGCAGTTCTATGCACCACTTAACTTCTTCATGGGTAAAGCGTTGGTTTACGAAGTTGTCCTGTTCTGTATCTTGTATAAAGCGTTATAACATTTTTAGACCTCTTCTGTACGATTTATGTCGCTCTTTTTTCTGAAAGAGGACTTTCTTTGTAAACGGTATAGTAACCTTAAATGAACAAATATGATGCAATTTAGTAAATGGACAATGGGAGTAGGGATGCTCCTCGGAACTTTGTTACCGATAAGTGCAGAAGCCCAGGTAGTGAAGAATGACAAACTGCTTTCTTTTGAAGACCCGCAAATACCGGTATTTATTTCGGGAACGGATTCCCGTTTGGAAATCAGTGATGAACATTATAAAGATGGTTTGCATAGCTTGAGTTGGACTTTTAATCCGGGAGCTGTGCTTTCTATCAAAAAGGATTTGAAATTCGAGAAGAAAGACCCTACCGGAAAAGATACCTATCTTTCCGCTTTCATTGTATGGGTGTACAATGAGCAAGCACAGGATAAGAAAATAGAGTTTGAATTTTTAAAAGATGGAAAGAAATGCACTTCTTTCCCATTTGGAATCAACTTTACCGGTTGGCGTGCAGCATGGGTGTGCTATGAACGTGATATGGTGGGGACGCCGGAAGAGGGGATGAATGAAATCCGTATTATTGCTCCCGATACAAAAGGGAAGTTATATTTAGATCATATTATACCCGCCAGTAAGGTGGATGCCCGCCAGCAAACGGCTGACGTGCAAGTTCCTTTTGTGAATAAGGGAACTACCAATCATTGGCTTGTTATTTACGAACATTCTTTGTGGAAGCCGGATATACCCTTGACTGCCGTTAGCGAAACACAGAAACAGGAAATGCGGAAAATAGAAAAACGCTTCAGGGATATGCTCTATACACCCGGAAGGTTGTCAGATAAGGAAATGACGGCTATACGTAAACAGTATGACTACTATAAGATTACGTATAAAAACGGGAAAGTGAGCGGTCTGCCTATCTTCATGGTGCGTCAGGCGGAAGCTTACGAACGTATGATACCGAATTGGGATAAGGATATGTTTACCAAACTGGGTATGGAAATGGACAAGTATTTCAAACTGATGAAGCGTATTGCCATAGCCTATAACAATGCAGCGGATGTTGCTGAGCAGGATGAATTGAAGCAAAAGTTCCTTGCCATGTACGACCATATTACCGACCAAGGTGTGGCTTACGGCAGTTGTTGGGGAAACATCCATCATTACGGTTACAGTATGCGCGGACTCTATGTAGCCTATTTCCTGATGAAGGAAGTACTGAATGAAGCCGACAAGCTGAATGAAGCCGAACGCACGCTGCGCTGGTATGCCATCACTAACGAGGTTTATCCTAAACCTACCGTAAACGGCATTGATATAGATTCTTTCAATACGCAGACTCAGGGACGTATGGCCAGTATCCTGATTATGGAGGATACTCCGGAAAAGCTGCAATATCTGCGTTCTTTCTCGCGTTGGTTGGATTATGGATGCCGTCCGGCTCAAGGCTTGTCGGGTTCTTTCAAGAAAGATGGAGCTTGTTTTCATCATCGTAATAACTATCCCGCCTATGCTGTCGGTGGGTTGGATGGAGCCACGAATATGATTTATTTATTGAGCGGAACAGAGTTCAAGGTGTCTGAACTGGCGCATTCCACTGTTAAGAACGTGCTGCTCACGATGCGGTTTTATTGTAATTTGAAGCAATGGTCTCTTTCCATGTCAGGTCGTCATCCTAACGGAAAAGGAGAACTGATTCCCATTCAATATGCTACTATGGCTATTGCAGGAACACCGGACGGTAAGCAGGAATATGATGCCGACATGGCTGCTGCTTATCTGCGTTTGATGGCTTATGTCAATAGGTCCGATGAAGATGCTCCTGATTATCTTCCGAAGGCTTCCACTCGTCAAGAGTTGGAGATGAAGAAACTGCTTGAAGCACAGGGATTCCGCCCTGAACCCGATCCGCAAGGCAACCTTGCATTGGGCTACGGTTGTGTTTCCGTACAGCGTCGGGATAATTGGGCGGCTGTAGTGCGTGGACATTCCCGTTATCTGTGGGCTGCCGAACACTATCTTCCCGCCAATTTCTACGGCCGTTATCTGGCACATGGCAGTATGCAGATATTAACGGGTAAACCCGATGAAATGGTGACTTTTACTACTAGTGGCTGGCAAGAAAACGGTTTCGACTGGAATCGCATTCCGGGAGTGACGAGTATTCATCTGCCTTTTGAGCAATTGCGCGCCAAAGTATTGAATGTGGATGTTTACTCAGGTATGGAAGAAATGCTTTATTCCGATGAGGCTTTTGCCGGTGGGCTGTCCCAGGCCCGTCTGAATGGTAACTTCGGTATGAAGCTGCATGAGCATGACAAATATAACGGCTCTCACCGTGCCCGTAAGTCTTTCCACTTCTTTGACGGTACGATAGTATGTTTGGGTACGGACATTGAGAACACGAATACAGAGTATCCTACCGAGACGACTGTTTTCCAATTAGCAGCTATTACTCCTGAGAATCATAAATACTGGGATGGTTACAAGAGTGACGGACAGACTTATATTGATCCGAATGGGGTAGGGTACTATCTTTCCAAATCCTCTATGAGAAGTGCGAAATATGAAAAGAATTTCCCGCAGGTTACAGTCGGTGAACGAAGTACAAAGCCGACTTCGGGCGATTGGGTTTCCTTGACGCTGCAACATGGTAAGGCTCCGAGAGGCGCTTCTTATGAATATGCCGTATTGCCCCGTACGGACGCTGCTTCCCTGAAAGCATTTGCGAAGAAGCCTTCCTATAAAGTTCTTCAGCAGGATCGTAATGCTCACATAGTCCGTTCTTTGACGGATAATCTTACCTCTTATGTTTTGTTTGAAACTCCTCAAACGCTTCCTACAGACGGGCTGTTACAGAAGGCGGATACTTCCTGTCTGGTTATGATTCGCGAAGATAGCGGCAAACTGTTACTGACTGTTTCCCAGCCGGATTTGGCATTGTACCGCGGTCCGAGTGATGAGGCTTTTGATAAGGATGGAAAACGGATTGAACGGAGTATCTATTCCCGTCCGTGGATTGATAACGAGAGTGGAGAAATTCCCGTGACTGTTACATTGAAAGGTTGGTGGAAAGTAGCGGAAACACCGTATTGCAAACTTGTTTCGGCAGATAAGAAACAAACAGTGTTGCGTTTTACGTGTAAGGATGCTGCAAGCTTTGATGTAGAGTTGTTGCGTAAATAGGTTTTGATTAAATCTTTTTTGTCATGACGGAATTAAAGAATATCATGTTTTGTGCAACTGCCTTTGCCCCCTCTTTATTGGGGGCAAAGGAGCTGCCTAATATTATTTATATCGTAACCGACCAGCAGACGGCTTCTGCCATGAGTTGTATGGGAAATACAGATGTACACACACCGAATATGGATCGTTTGGCACAGGCGGGTATTTTATTTAAAAATGCTTATTGCTCCGCTCCGTTAAGCGGTCCTTCCAGGGCATCCATGTTTACGGGACATACTTCCCACGAAGTCGGACTCTCCCGAAACAACGTTCCTATGGCCGATTCTTTGCGTACTGCCAGTTTAGGCTGGTTAATGCAACGTGCCGGTTATGAGTGTGCTTATGGTGGAAAATGGCATGTACATACCCCTTCCATGCCCAATGGTGAGTTCGGCTTTTCTACCATTCATCCGCATAATGATAATGGCTTGGCTGAAGCTTCTGTTGCTTTCCTTGAGCAGAAACATTCCAAACCCTTTTTCCTTGTAGTGGGTTTTGATAATCCCCATAATATCTGTGAGTATGCGCGCAGTCAGAACTTGCCATTTGGCAATTTGCCCGAACTTCCTCAAGATGAATGGCCCGGACTTCCTTCAAATTTTGCCCGTAATCCTTATGATGCCGATGTAATAGATTATGAACAGACATTGAACTATTCGGCTTATCCCACCCGTCATTATTCTCCTGATGATTGGCGGCGTTATCGCAGCCTTTACTTCCGGCTGGTGGAAAAGGTGGATGCCGAGATTGGTAAGATTGTCGATGCAATTGATAAACAGGATTTGTGGAAGAATACGGTAGTTATCTTTACAAGCGATCATGGTGATGGTATGGGTGCGCATCATTGGAACCAGAAATCGGCTTTGTATGAAGAAGTAGTGAATGTACCTTTGATAGTTACCCTTCCCGGAAAGAAGAATGCCGGCAAAGAAATGCCCCAACTTATTAATGAAGGTGTCGATTTCTTTGCTTCCGTATGTGACTGGGCGGGAATTTCCCTTCCTGGAGGTTTACATGGCGTCTCTTTTAGGCCTTTGGTGGAAAAAGCTGATCCTCAACAGGTACACCAGCCTTATATTGTCAGTGAGACTACATTTGATAAAGGAGTTGCCCGAGGTTGGGCCTTGCGTACTCCGCGTTATAAATATGTATTGTATGATAAAGGGCTGTATCGTGAGCAGCTTTATGACATGGTGAATGACCGCGGAGAAATGAGGAACTTAGCTATAGAGAAAAAGTATCGGCAAATTCTCTTACAACATCGTGCTTATTTGAATGAGTGGATGAAACTGCATCATGTAGTTCAAATACGTCCTGAGGTGCATTTAATTCCGAATATGTAAATCGGAAAGTGTGTTAAAATGCTAATAATCTTACATCCTGTCATTAACTTTGCTTAGAATGTTCTTTCATTTCTGTCATTAAATCATCGTTGGAAGACGTTAGGCCGATAATGACCGAAAAGCATTTTGACACACTTTCTTTCTCTGTTTTTATTCTTATTGGTATGAAGATAGCAAATCGTTTACTGCTATCCGGTAATTGGTTAGTTTACTGGTTTTATGTATAGTTTTTTTAGCTTTACGGTTACCGTTGGGCAGCAGATATTCCCAAAAGTTCTTCATTTTCATCAATAACTGTGTTTCACCGCCTTGTAACTGTTCTTCATAGCTGTTGTATATCGCTGTATGTAGCTGTTTTACTTTGGATAGCATTTCATCAGGAGACAGCTTTCTGTTTTGCTGGTATTCCCAAGCTAAAGCCGGATTGGCAAGCAGACCACGCCCTATTACAACTCCTGCCAATCTCGGAAAACGTTCGGTAACGGTCTGTATATCTTCTATTGTATGCAGGTCCCCATTATACAACAAGGGTTTATCGCATCCATGATAAAAAGCTTCAAATCCGTTTAAATCTACCTCTCCTTTATATTGCTGTTTCCCTAAACGCGGATGCAGGATGATGTGGGATAGGGGAAGTGTATTCAGTAACGGTAGGAGTGCAAGGCATTCATTGGCGTTTTCCCAGCCTAATCTGAGCTTGACTGAGAAACGGATTTGAGGATATTTTTCTGTGGCGGCGGTCAGTAGTTCTTTTATTTCTTCGGGATACGGCAACATTCCTGCTCCGTTATGCCGTTTGGCCAGCATGGGGAAAGGACACCCCAGATTGATGTCTGCTTCCTGGTAATTATGCTCGATAAAAAGGGATACAATCTGTTCCAACGTGCTTGGTTGGGGGGCAATCAGTTGGGGGATCAGGTGTATATTCCGATTGTTTTCCGGGTTTATATCGCGTATGTCTTTTCGGCGGATTTCACCGTGTTCCACACGTACAAAAGGAGAATAATAGGTGTCGATACCGCCGAAGATACAAGCATGTGCTTGTCGGTAAGCAGCATCTGTATATCCTTGAAGAGGAGCGAAATGGATAGGCAATAAATTCTTGTTCATAACCGCAAAGATACGTTTTTATTCTTTATCTTTTATAGGAATAACCATATTCCAAGAGTGTGACGCATTCTCGAATCCGCCGGGACCATCCATAGTGGCAAAGAAAATGTAAGTAGGTTTGCCGTTTTCAAAGAAAATAAAGGGGCGTTCCAGTTGCCCTTGCATCTCCACTTTTCCGTCTTCCCATTCTATGGTACGGGAATAGGCTTTGGGAGCCTTGTCTACTGTCCACTGGATACCGTTTTCAGAGTGTGCCATAACACCACCGCCCCGTTCTCCTGTAAATTTGGCTACATGGTCTTTGAATAGGATGTGATAGCCTTCGGTGTCTTTCCATAGGAAAGGGTCTTCGGCTTCACCTTGTCCGTTTACTTCAAAGATAGGCTGATTGTTGTTCAATACATGGTAAGGACCTTCTATTGCAGGAGCATAGACTATTCCGAGACTCATTGCCGAATGTTCGTAATTGTTAGTGTAATGGCGGCCTTTGAAGATCATGAGAACTGAACCGTCTTCCTGTATGATTGGAGAAGGATTTGAGGTAAGGAAACTATAGAATGTACCCGGTTGGGTTTTGAGTATCGGTTCGTCCAGACGTTTCCAGGGACCATATGGAGAATCGGCTACAGCCAGTCCGATGCGCTTATTGGCGCGGGCAACGGTGCACCAGGGGCTGTCTAAGGTGAGCTGCGCGTATGTCGGTTCGGCAAACGGGTGTGTAGATCCCATATAAATGAGATAATATTTACCGTTTTGTTTCAATATGCGCGGATTGTGTGTAGAACGCCCGTCCCAATACTGTGCACCGCGTGCGGGAAGTGCAATATCACTGAAACGATAAGGTCCTTGCGGTATATCGGACACAGCATGTACAATTTCAGACGCGACCATCCATCCCGGATGAAATGGTAATTTTTTGGGAAACCGGGATACGAACATGTGATATTTACCGTCATCTCCCTTTACTATTGAGCTGCCCCATACCCAATAACCTTCGGATGCAAAGGCAGGTGTGCGTGGGGCTTTATCCAGGCGGTGAAACAAACGGTTTTCTGACTGCTGCTTTAACTCAACCAGGTTTTCTATTTTTTGCGCAGATGCTGTCAGAAGAATGAAAATATTAAAGAAAAGTATCAGCTTATATCTTTGCATGAATGTGATAATGTTATAGCGTTAATTGGATGTGAACAAAGATACAGGTTTTTCGTATACCGGGTATATTGTTTATAAGAAAAAGAGAGAAGAATCTCACGATCCTTCCCTCTTTACATGTTAAATTGATTAAGGTCTGTTTATCAGATTATTGATAATAAAAATAAGGTTAGAAGTTTTGTGGTATATTAATATCCTGCATTATTGGTCCAGCCGGCAAGGTCTACCTGTTGATAAGGTACCGGGAAATAGTAATGGTGATTTGTGTTGAAAGTGGAAGCATCCCATTCTTCAGCACGTACCTCTTTTACTTTTTCCAAACGTACCAGTTCGAACCAGCGTTTCATTTCTGCAAAGAATTCCCAACCTCGTTCGTTGGATACGGCTGCTAAGAATGCGGTAGGTTCGGTTGTTGTGGTCAGTTCTATTTGCCTGTCTTGATAACCGGCGCGTTTCTGTACCTCCTGGATAGCATTCAGGGCATCTTGGTTCACAGAGTTTGTAGCACGGGTAGAAGCTTCGGCGTACATTAAAAGAACTTCTGCATAGCGGTAAATACAAGTTATACCGTTTGATTGTGCACTTTTACCGGGGGCTCCTTCGTCATAATCATAGTACTTGGAGATGGCGGGAAGTTTGTCTGCACTTTCGGTATATGGGATAATCTCTCCGCTTTTTATTTTCCATTCTGTCATATAGTTCCATTCTTTGCGGTCATCATTGGGATACGCCTTGAAGAAATCTTCATTGCCGTAATAGTCTGCCCATCCTGCATTAGGAGAATAATCGCTCGGATAGTAAGATTTACCGTAGTTACTTGCTATCTTATGTTTGGCACTATGCTGCAGGGCAAACATTACTTCGTTGGTTTCTGTTTTCTTGTCTTCTTTCCATAAATCGGAATATTCGGCTGTCAGTACAAGACCGGCTTGGGCCTTATTGTCCATGATTTCTTTGGCTTGGGCTGCTGCCAGACCGTAATATTCGGTTCCTTTGTTTAACGGCCATCCTGCCATTGTCATATAAGCATCTGCCAAGCATGCTTTTGCGGCCCATTTTGAGGGAGTGCTGTTGCCGCTACGTCCTTTGTTGGGCAACCATTCGGTAGCTGTAGTCAGACTGGGAATAATCGCTTTATCGTATATTTCGGCAACTGATGTTCTTGGCATGGTGATGGTTGCCTCATCGTTTTCCAGTAATAAAGGCACATCGCCATACAGACGGGTCAGATAGAAATAGGAAAGACCGCGCATGAAATAGGCTTCGCCCAATACTTCTTTAAATGCTTTGGCTTCTTTTTCGTTGGTGGGGATAGTAGTTCCCTTGATAATTTTGTTGGAACTGCTGATGACCTTATAGAACAGGGTCCAAGTAGTTGAGAAGTCAGCATCATTAGCTGTAAGATTCGGAGTCAGTCTGCTATAATAAGCCAGTTCGTTATTGGCCTTGGCTGCACGGTAGGTAATATCATCCGCACATACATTGATGCGTTGCAGACGGCTGTTGAATCCGTAATTTCCTTGCCATAAATCGCTGTAAAGGGCGTCTGCCGCTTTTTCAAGGCTTGCTTGGTCTACCGTATTCCAGTATTCTTCTTCTGTGATAAAGGATTCGGGTTCTTGTGTGAGGTCTACGCAAGAGGTCGTCAGTAATAAACTTCCGGCAACTGCTGTTAAATATATTAATTTCTTCATGTTGTTCTTATTTAAGTAGGTTATTCATTAGAATGAGAAATTCAGACCGATTAAATAATTGCGGCTGTTAGGATAGGCTCCCCAATCAACACCTTGTACCAAAGGACTACCCATAGTAGCTTCCGGGTCCAGACCGGAGTATTTGGTGATGTGGAACGGATTCTGTACGGAGGCATATACACGCAGGTTGTTGATACCCAATGAACGGCAGGTTGCTTCAGGAAGAGTATAACCTAATGTGATGCTTTTCATCTTGATGAAACTTCCGTTTTCAACGAAACGCGTGCTGAAGAAGTCTTTATTTTCAGTTCCGCCTTTCACGAATCCCGGTATATCTGTATTGGTGTTGGTCGGTGTCCAACGGTTCAGCAACTCGCGCATAGGGGTTACGCCTGCCATTTGTTGGCTCTTAATCAGGTTATATCCCATTTGGTGAGTGGCATTGTAGATGTCAAATCCATGGAAACCTACTACGAAGAACGAGAAGTCAAAGTTTTTGTAATTGAATGTATTGTTCCAGCCCCAGTTGAATGTCGGTTGTCCGCATCCGATAATGCCTTGGTCTGCATCATTGTATACGCCGTCTTTGTTGACATCTACATATTTGGAGTTACCCGGTTTTACTTTGTACACTTCTCCGTTGGTTTTGCCGTTTGTTTGACCATTGGCATCTACGAATGGAGCATTTACATCATCCTCCTGCCATACTCCTGCGAATGTGTATCCCCAGAATGAACCTAACTTCTCTCCTTCAATCATTTGGAATATCTGGTTTTGGAAGTTTCCGGCCTGTTGTTGGCGGTGGTTGGCTGTCGGAATCTTGTTGAACGTACCTTTGTTGTGAGATAACGTCAGGTCTGTGTGCCAGCTGAATTCTTTATCACTGAAAGGATCTGCACTGATTGTAAACTCAACACCTGTGTTCTTGATTTCACCTGCGTTATCAAGGATGGCAGTATATCCCATGTGTGAGGGACGTGCCACTTCCAGCAAAATATCTTTTGACAATTTGCTATACCAGTCTGCTGTTAAGCGTACGCGACCGTTCAGAATACCGAAATCAACTCCGACATTGAACTGGTCGTTGCGTTCCCATTTTAGGAAAGGAGCAGCCGGTCGGTCTATCTTATAGGCGGTAGAAGAACTCCCGTTTGGAGTAGTAACGGTAACAGGCGTCATTTTGGAATAGATACGGTAAGCCTCTACAGCTTGGTTTCCTACGGAACCGTATCCCAAACGGAGTTTCAGTTGGTCGATGAAACTGTTCTCCTTCAAGAAATTTTCTTGCTTCAAATCCCATGCCAATGCAGCAGAAGGGAAGTAACTCCATTTATCTTTCAGACGTGAGGAACCATCAGCACGGATAGAGGCGGTAAGCATGTAACGGTTCATGAATACATAGTTGACACGTAACATTCCTGACATAAGGGTATTGATGCTGCGGTCGGATGCAATGGCTGCGAGGTTTGAATCGGACCATGCCAGATTATTGACACCGATCATGTCGATATAGTCTAAGTTATATCCTGTACCGGTATGGTTGTAGTTGTTGTCATAAGACTGCTCGAATACGGCAGTTGCATTGATACGGTGATTTTCATTGAATTCCTTTACATAACTCAAAGTATTGGTATTCAGCCATGAAGTATTCCAATAGCTACGTGCCTGTCCTTGAGTCAGACTGTTTTTGTAGGAATAATAACTGTCTTCGTTTTCTACCGAAGTATTCAGTCTGTTATCAAAAAGCACGCCTAGTTGAGAGCGGAAACTCAAACCGTCCAGAATATCGAACTGGACATAGCCCTGTATGCGGTTATTGATTGTTTTGTTAGAGTTGCTGGATTCCCAGATGTATCCCATAGGATTGTATGACTTGCCACCATCGAAGAAGCTATTGTTATATTCTCCTTCTTCGTTTTTGGGTTCGATGGTACTTGGAAAGTACATGCTTTGCTGTATCAAGCCATCGTATTCGGTAATACGGGGTTTGCTTGTTTCACGATAGTGACCGTATATATTCAAACCTGCTTTCAGCCATTTCTTGATTTTGGTATCTACCTTTAAACGCCAGCTGTAGATTTGGCTTCCTGATTCTTTAATGATACCTTGGTCGTCCTGATAACGGAGAGAGGCTAAGAACGTTGTTTTTTCACCACCACCGGCAATGGAAAGTTCATAGTTCTGAGTAACTGCCGGGCTGCGGAAAATTTCTCTTGAATAGTCATATCCTGCCTTGCCGGATTTGAATGCTTCGAGTTGTTCCGGGCTGTAAAAATGATTATCGCCATAGCCAAAGTATTCTTTACCGTAATCGTTTACCAAGTTGGCATATTCGTACGGAGAGAGGTTATCGGGGTATTTGGCAACGGTTTTAATATTGGCAAATGCGTTGAAAGAGACTGTTAGCTTATCCTTTTCAGGATTTTTGGTCGTTACCAGGATAACACCATTGGCACCGCGTGAACCGTATACGGCTGTTGCTGAAGCGTCTTTTAATACCTCAATGGAGGCGATATCCGCAGGGTTCAATGACTGGAGAGAACCACCGATGAATCCGTCAATTACAACAAGCGGTCCTGTTTCTGCCGTAATAGAGTTGATACCACGGACGCGGATGGTGTTGTCGCCGCTGGGGTCACCGGAACCTGAAAGTACGGATACACCGGCCATACGTCCTTGCAAGGCATCGGATACATTACCTGTCGGGGTACTTTTTAATGCATCGGCTGTCTTTACGGAAGCCACAGCACCGGTCAAGTCACTTTTACGTTGAACGCCATAGCCCACTACCACCACTTCTTGCAATAATTGACTGTCTTCACTTAGCATTACGTTAATATGCGTTTTGCCGGCTACTGCTATTTTTTGGGTCTGATAACCGATATACGAGAATACAAGAGTCGCATTGGACGGTATGTTGGGAAGTGTGTAATTTCCGTCAATGTCTGTAATACATCCGTTGCTGGTTCCTTCCACTTGTATGGAAGCCCCAATCACAGGACCTAAATTGTCACTTACTGTACCTGTTACTGTAATGTTTTGTGCATTAGCTTGTGTGGCGAATAGCACAAAGAGCAACATAATACCTAATGTTTTGAATAGATTAGATTTCTGTTTCATAAATATTAATTTAATTGGTTATTTAAAAAAAGGCTTTTATCAGTCTTGTTCAAAATCGGAAAATTTCTTCGCAAAAGTATAGGCTAATAAAGGTAGAGATATTCACTAATTGTCCGCAAATAATCTGATATTGTACATTATCTGCGGACAATCGGTGTTCTGCCTGGTCCTTATTTACTTGGTTTTTGCAGCTTTTACTTTTTCCAACAGAATAGCCAGCTCTTTTACTTTATCTGGGTGATTACCAGCCAAATTCTCTTTTTCGGAAGGGTCTACAGATAAGTCATAAAGTTGTGGCTGGGGATTGTTTCCCGTTTCCATTTTAGTCCAATGTTCCAAAGCCGGTTTGTCACTCGGTTCGATGTATTTCCAGTTATTCTGAATGATGGATAGAGTATTATTCAGGTTCTGTTGTACCACATAGTCGCATCCGATGGTGTCCGTGCCAAGGAAGTTGTTGAGTTGGTCACGGCTGTCAGGGGCAACACCTGTAGGAAGTGCATGATTCAGCAAGGTTGCAAATGAAGCATATACATCAATCATGGAGAATGGAGCCTGTTGTTTGCCCGGTTTGATCCCCTTCGGCCAGCGTACGATAAATGGAATACGGGTTCCGGCATCGAATGCGCTATACTTGCCGCCCCGGTAATGTTTCATGGGGGTGTGGCCGTTCAGCAATTCAAAGGCCTGGTCTTGATAACCGTCATCAATGACAGGACCGTTGTCGCTGCATAATACGAAGATTGTATTATCAGCAATATCCAGACTATCGAGGGTGTGCATGATCTCGCCGACTGTCCAGTCCAGTTGTAAAATAACGTCACCACGCGGTCCTAAACCGCTTTTCCCTGCAAAACGCGGATGAGGGACTCGGGGAACGTGTACATCTTGTGTACCCATATACAGGAAGAAAGGTTCGTTTTTATGTGCAACGATAAAATCTTTGGCTTTTCCGGTAATGATATCTGCAATATCTTCATCCACCCAAAGAGCGGATTTGCCACCGGTCATCCAGCCGATACGGGGGATACCGTTGATGATGGTATTATTATGTCCCTGGCTGGGTTTCATCTTTACCAATTCAGGATTTTCAAGTCCTGTAGGCCAGTCGCCCACTTTGTGCTGGTAGCTGACAGTAATAGGATCTTGGGGATCAAGCCCTACAACATGGGCATTTTCTACGAACACACAAGGAACCCTGTCTACTGTGGCAGGAATGATAAATTCATAGTTGAAGCCTATGTCTTGAGTATTCGGCCTGATTTCGCGATTGAAGTCCGTGCCACCTTTAGGACCTAACCCCAAATGCCATTTGCCGACGGCTCCGGTGTAATAGCCTTCCTCCTTGAACATATCGGCCATTGTGACACAAGCTGTATCAATAATCAGTTCGGAATTACCCGGTGCAATGCCTGTGTTCTCTTGCCGCCAGGGATACATACCTGTAAGCAGTCCGAAGCGGGAAGGGGTACTTGTGGAAGAGGTGGCATATGCATTGGTGAATTGCATACCCTGACCGGCAAGGCGGTCTATATTCGGGGTACTGATTTTAGTGGCGCCGTAGCAGCTGAGGTCGCCGATGCCCAAGTCGTCAGCGATCAGGTAGATAACATTAGGCTTTTGCGGTTGGTCACTCTTGGCTTCTTGTTTAGACGGATTGCCACATCCTATCAAAAGGACCGTACTTGGAAGATACGGTAGAAGATTAGATAAATATTTCATAGCCTTTGGACTTTAAAGTTTTATTCCAAGTCCAAAGATATGCGCTATCTTCCGGTCTGTGTGTATAAAAGAGTACACACGGAATCATAAAAAGTACAAAAGTGCAGAATTCTTATTTTTCATTTACTGTTTCTTCCTCGTCTTTATCAGCTTCCTCTCCTTTGCGATAAGCCAGTGGGCTGACATGATAGATGTCCTTAAAGCACTTGCTGAAGTAGCGTGAGGAACTGAATCCTATCTTATCGGAAATTTCCGTAATGTTCAGTTCCGGATTATTGCGCAACATCAAAGCACCTTTCTTCAAACGGATAGTCAGTATAAATTCGTTTGGGGTTTGTCCTGTAATAGCCTTCAGTTTGGTGAACAGGTTGGTGCGCGCCATTGCCATTTCTCTGGCAAAGACATTGACATTGAATTCTGTGTCGTCCAGATGTTGTTCGATGATAGACATGGCACGGTCCAGAATGTCTTTGTCAATCGGATTGGTAGCAAGCATATGTGCAGCCGTTTGCGGTTGCTTGCTGAATTTTTCCTGTAAGAGGATGCGTGAATTCACCAGGTTGTTGCAGCGGGATATCAGTAAGTTTGTATTGAACGGTTTGGTTATGTAATCGTCCGCACCGATCCGCAATCCTTCGATATTCAATTCAATGGCAGTGCGTGCAGTCAATAACACTACGGGGATATGGCAGGTGTTGAAATCCGTTTTTATGAGTTTGCATAGTTCTGTACCCGACATTTTGGGCATGACCACATCGCTTACCACAATGCAGGGCATTTCACTGCGTACCAGTTCCCAGCCTTCTTCTCCGTTGGCTGCCATCAATATCTGATAGAATGGCTTGAAGATGTTGGCAAGCATTTCGCGGATGGACTCATTATCCTCTACAATCAATAGTTTGGCATCCGGAATACGTTTGATGGGAGCATTTTCTTCCAGTTCGGTTTTCAGGAAAGCATCTGCTTCGGATTTGGAAATTTCAATCTGATGTACGCAATCCGGATTCCGGTTGATTTGTTCTTCTGTAAAGAATTCGTTACCCAAGCGTAGTGTAACGATAAAGCTTGTACCTTTGCCAAGTTCGCTTTCTACACGGATGGAACCATGATGTAATTCTATAATACCTTTGGTCAAAGCCAGTCCTATACCGGTGCCGCTCTTGCCGGCATCAGTAGAACCGGTCGGTTCTATCTGATAAAAGCGGTCGAATATCTTATCTATCTCCTTTGCATCGATACCGCTTCCCGTATCTTTTACACAAATTATAACGTTATTCCGTTCTTCCTTTACACTGAGCGTAATGGTATCTTCTTTTTCCGTATGCTTGATAGCATTGGATAAGAGGTTATTGATAACTTTCTGCATTTGCTTCTGGTCGTACCATACTTCGAGTTCGTCAGTCTCTTTTTCAAAATTGAAGTTGATTTGTTTGGCACTGGCATATTCAAGGAACAGCAGATAGTTTTCATACAGAAAATTCACGATGTTGTGCGGACTGACTTTAATCTTCATATGGCCCTGTTCCTGCTTGCGGAAGTCGAGTAATTCGGTTATTAGCTCGCGTAGCTGGATACTGTTTTTATAAATGCCCAATATCTTGTTGTAGATGGCAGGTGTGAAGTTCTGTAATTGCAGCAAGGTTTCTACCTGAGCCACGATAAGAGTCAGAGGAGTGCGGAACTCATGCGAGATGTTGGTGAAGAAGCGCAATTTGGATTGGTTCAGCGCTTCTACATCCTGAATATGTTTCTGTTCGTATTTCAAAGATTCGCGTAGTTTGATTTTTGATTTGTAGGCGCGTATCAGATACCACAGAACCGCTCCCGTTATGATAATATATATGAAGTAGGCAAGTGTTGTTTTGTAGTACGGCGGCAATACATGAATGGTGAGCTGTGCTTGCGGACAAAGGTTTTCGTCTTTTCCTTCCGGCTTGATGAGCAATGTGTAAGTGCCTTCATTCAAATTGGTGTAAGTAATGGTATGCAGCCCGCGTGTGCTTGTCCATTCATTGGAAAAGCCTTCCAGTCTGTAAATAATATCGTCTTTGTTGGCAGGTATGTAATTGGATGTGGCAAACTCTATACTGAACATACTTTGGTCTGCATTGAGGGTTATCTCTCCGGTGTGGCATAAAGAGTGCTGCAAGATGCCGGTTTTATCTCCTACAGAGATTTCCCTACCGTTGACGATGAGCCGTGAGAGGATAATCTTATAAGGTTTTGGGGTAAAGTTCAGTTCCATTTCATGGAAAGAAATCATGCCTTGTATGCCTCCCAGAAATATTTCACCGTCGCAGGTGACACAGAGTGCATTTTCGTTGACGGCTGTCAACGGGAAACCGTTTTCAGCACTGTAATTATTAAAAGTCTTATTTTTGTAGTTAAAGATGGAGAATCCTTCGTTGGTGATGAGCAGTAATTTGCCGCTGCTGGGAGATTCTTGTGTTTCATAAATGCAGTCACTGGCCAGACCGTTCCTTTCCTTGTCGAAATTTTCAAAATCATTGGTTGCGGGGCGATATAAGTCCAGACCGCTACCCGAGGTGGAGAACCACAGGTTGCCTTTGCTATCTTGCGTTATATTGTTCACATTGTTATTACTGAGGCTATTCGGGTTGGTGGCATCATGGCGGTAGTTTGTCAGTTTGCAGGTGTTAAAACGATAACTGAATACTCCTTCTCCAGTGGCAGCAATCCATAGTGTACCCTCCGAATCGAATGTGACATCTGCTACCATTTTAATGGATTTTCCTTCTTTGCTATCTTTGAACAGTTGTTGGCATTGTCCGTTAGCGGGGTCAAAGAGGCATACTCCGTTTTGTGTGGCTATAATCAGCAGGCTTTTGTAGGGAATGATATCGCGGATAATGTCTGATGGAAGAGTGTTAGGATTACCTTCTTCCATGCGGTAATGGGTAAAATGCCCTGAGCGTATATCCAGTTTGTTAAGACCGCCCAAATGAGTGCCTATCCATATAATTTCTTTATCGGCATCATAATAAAGCGCTTTTACATTATTATGCGAAATGCTGTTGCGTCCTTCCTGTGGGCGATACCATTTGAATTCGCGTGTGCGGCGGTTGTAATAATTCAGTCCGCCGCCTTCGGTTCCTATCCACAGATTGTCGTCTTTATCCTCAATGGTGCGTCCTACAACCGGATTGCTCAGCCCTTTCTTCTCGTTGGAAGAGTAGGAATAACGGGTGTAGATTTCATATTCCGGATTGAAGTAGTTGACACCGCCGAAATAGGTTCCCAACCAAAGTGTACCTTGGTTATCTTTTACGATACACCAGATGGAAGAGTGGGTGAGCCCGTCGGCTTGTGTGTCATTGGCTGTATGGTTCTGGAATAATCCGGTTATTTTATTGTATCGGTTTAATCCGTTGAAGGTACCTATCCATATATTGCCCAGATTGTCCTCACAGCAGGCCCTGACGAAATTGGAGGAGAGACTGTGTGTGTCTTTGGCATTGTATTTGAAGTTTTCTATTGTTCCGTCTGCTTTTACACGGAACAGTCCTTCTTCCCAACTGCCAATCCACAATTCACTTTCGCTGTCCTGATAAAAACTGGTAATATTTCCTTTCTGAATGGGATGCGTCAGTTCTTTTTTGTCAATATTTAGGCAGTATACGCCGTTGGTTGTTGTTCCCAGCCATAGTACGTCCTTATTGATGTGTATACAGACTATTTCCAGATTTCGGTCCGGGAGTTGATAATAAAGGTCGAAATTTCCAGTTTCCTCGTTATAACGGTATATTTCATTCTTTTTGCCGATAAAAAGTCCGTCATTGTAATAGATGCTGTTGATGTTGCCTTGTATTAACGTAGTGAATTTTTGGGTGGCAAGGTTGAATTCCGCCACTCCTTCGGTGCAGAGCAGATATATTTTCCCGTTATGATTGCCCGTAATGCGGGATACGGTATTGCAGAAAAGGCTGTTGGGATTGTTCTTCTGTAGCTTGTAGGTCTGTATATCGTCTCCATTGTAACGGTTCAACCCTTCGCGTGTGCCAATCCATAGGATGCCGTTTTCATCAACATATAAACTGTTTACGGAAAACTGAGATAATCCGTCGTCGGTGGTAAGGTGGTTAAAGGTTATGTTCTGCCCATACACATTTGCGAAAGCCGCACTCGCTAAAATAAAGAATAATCTGATGATAAGCTTCTGCACGTTGAGTCATTTTTAAGGTTTCAGTCACAAATATAAGGATATTTTGTACAAAGATTCTCATTTATTATTTGGATTTTGCGGTTATGTTTGTTTAAATGTATATTTTTGGATGTTCATCGGACAATAATAAACTTATTATATGTAATAAAGAGCGTATATTTGTATCATAAATTAATTTATTTATTATCATGAAAGACCTTTTATCTATCGTATCTCATTTTCAATTGCAGGGTACAGTTCAAGAAATCAATCCTTTAGGGGCCGGTCTTATTAATGACACCTATAAAGTAAGCACTCTCGAGGCTGATGCCCCTGATTATGTATTGCAGCGTATCAATCATGCCATTTTCCAAAACGTAGAAATGTTGCAGGCCAATATCAATGCCGTAACCACTCATATCCGTAAGAAACTGGAAGAGAAAGGTGAGAAAGACATTGAACGTAAGGTGCTGCATTTCTTTCCTGCCGATACAGGAAAGACTTATTGGCATGATGGTGAGAGTTATTGGCGTGTCATGGCGTTTATTCCCAATGCAAAGACATACGAAACGGTTAACCCCGAATATTCGTATTATGCAGGCGTAGCTTTCGGTAATTTCCAGGCAATGCTTGCCGATATTCCCGATAAACTGGGCGAGACGATTCCCGACTTCCATAATATGGAATTCCGTTTGAAACAGCTTCGCGATGCAGTGGCGGCCGATGCTGCCGGACGTGTAAAGGAAGTACGGTATTTTCTGGATGAGATAGAGCGCCGTGCAGAAGAAATGTGCAAAGCGGAGCGCCTGCATCGTGAAGGCAAGTTACCCAAGCGGGTTTGCCATTGCGATACGAAAGTCAATAATATGATGTTTGACGAAAGCGGCAATGTACTTTGTGTCATCGACCTCGATACCGTAATGCCCAGTTTCGTTTTTTCCGACTTTGGCGATTTCCTGCGTTCGGGAGCCAATACCGGTTTGGAAGATGATAAAGACCTTGCGAATGTGAATTTCAATATGGAAATATTCAAGGCATTCACAAAAGGCTATCTGGAATCGGCCAAATCTTTCCTGCTGCCGGTAGAGATAGAGAATCTGCCCTATGCGGCTGCTCTGTTCCCTTATATGCAGTGCGTGCGTTTCCTGGCCGACTATATCAATGGCGATACTTATTATAAAATTCAATATCCGGAACATAACCTGGTGCGCACAAAGGCTCAATTCAAACTGCTTCAAAGCGTAGAAGAACATACTCCGGAAATGCAGAAATTCATAGCTTCATGCATTTGAAAAGGTGTATAATGGCGGCGATGATGGGTTGCTGTGTCTTACCCTTATTCGCATTAACTCCTAAAAATAAGATGATGAAAGAACTGGATGTCAAGAAAGTGAGTATGGCAAATATACCGGTAGAAGCGGTGCCTGCTCTTTTGGATGAAGAAAAAGTGGCTTTTCAGCCGGTTAATACAGTGAATTGGGCAGCATATCCATACTGTCCGGACGTAAAGTTTCGTATTGCTTATACGGACAACGCTATCCTGATTCATTATAAAGTGAAAGAAGCCAGCGTACGCGCAGTAGCGGGCAAAGACAACGGGCCGGTTTGGGAAGATGCCTGTGTGGAGTTCTTTTCCATTCCTGCCGGAGACGGAGTATATTATAACATGGAATGTAACTGTGTTGGAAGACTGCTTATCGGTGCGGGAGCAGGACGCTCCAACCGTCAACATGCATCGCAGGAAGTGCTTGATAAAGTACAGCGTTGGTCTTCTTTGGGACAGAAGGATTTTGAGGAACGGATAGGAGATTGCAGTTGGGAAGTAGCTTTGGTGATACCTTATTCCGCTTTCTTTATGCATAACATCACCTCATTGGACGGTAAGGCCATTCGTGCCAATTTCTATAAATGCGGTGATAAGTTGCAGACTCCTCATTTCCTGTCATGGAATCCCATTGATTTGGAAAAGCCGAACTTCCATTGTCCGGAATTTTTCGGGATGTTGCGTTTCAAGTAGGTACGAGGGTTATAATACTCTGAATAGTAATAAAACCTGTATATAAAATATAGGCTTGCAGATGTCTTATTCACAGGACTTCTGCAAGCCTTTTTTCTTATATGCCGAGGTTTACTTTACAATACCTTTTGAGTTACGGATAAAGTTGATGATATTATGTATCTCATCACTCATTGGAACCTGATCTTCAATCTTCTGTAAAGCGTCCTGTATGCTGAAATTCCCTTGATATACCAGGCGGTAAGCATTGACTATATGGCGCAGAATACGCTCGGTAACCTGATGCTTATGCTGGAGTACCACCGCATTGATACCGTGATATTCTGCCGGATTGCCGTTCATTATAACATAAGGCGGTACATCTTTTGAGATGCGGCAACCTGCCTGAATCAATACCCAACTGCCTATGTGGCAATTCTGATGTAGGATAACATTACTGCTCAGGATTGTACAGTCGTCTATGTGGCAGTCGCCAGCCACTGTGCTCTTAATTCCCAGTACACAGTGATTGCCTACTTGTACGTCGTGGCAGAGGTGAACACCGTCCATTAGATAGTTACTATCGCCAATGCGCGTACATCCGCTTTCGTGCGTGGCACGGCTGATAACCACATTTTCACGAATGTCGTTGTTGTCACCGATAATCAACCGACTTGCTTCGCCTGTGTAATGAAAATCTTGCGGTTCACTACCCAGTACGGCACCATGGTGTACTTTATTTCCTTTACCTAAACGCGTACCCTTGAGGATACTTGCATTTGACATAATCACACAGTCGTCACCGATTTCCACATCTCCTTCGATGTAAGCGAAAGGCTGAATGGTTACATTCTTACCGATTTTTGCGGTAGAATCTACAGATGCTAATGGACTAATCATAGTAATTAGTTATGAGTTATAAATTATAAGTTATGAGTTATGGGAGATGAGCCGTCAAAAATAACTTATAACCCATAACCCGTAACTGATATTATTCTCTTCCTCCGCCCAATGCTTGATACAGGCTGATTACAGACTGCATGCGGTCGAAGGTGTCGGCCACTTCCGAAAGCTGTGCGCTGAGGTAAGACTGTTCGGCGGACAAGACTTCCAAATAGGTTGACGTGCCTAAGTTAAACAATTCTTTTGTATCTTCCGCAGCTTTACGGGCAGAATTCACTTGAATTTCACGTGAAATGGCTTTGTCCGAGGTCATTTGATATTGATACAAAGCATTGCTTACTTCATTTCCGGCCTTGAGCAGTGTGGTCTGGAACTGGATTTTGGCTTGTTCTTCCTGTGCCTTTGCTTGTTTCAACCGGGCAATGTTGGCACCGCGGTAGAACAGAGGTTGTGTGAGCGAACCGATAGCAGATGCCAGCAGCTTTCCTGGATTGATGATAGCGGAACCTGCACTGTTGGTCCAGCCGGCAGAACCGCTTAAGGTGATTTGCGGATAGAAAGCTGCACGTGCGCTGTTGGTGTCGTAGTAGCTTGCTGCCAGTGACATTTCAGCAGCTTTTACATCGGGACGGTTGGACAGCAGTTGCAAAGGAATACCGGTAGAGAATTCGGCAGGTAACTGTTGCTGTTCCAATGTACCGCGTGCAATGCTCTGTGCAGGTTGGTTCAGCATCAGGCATAGTGCGTTTTCCGTTTCACGGATGCTTTGACGTATATCGGGCAGAGAAGCCAGTACTTGTGCATAGGCGGTACGGCTTTGCTCTACGGCTGCACTGTTAGCCATAGCAGCCTCTTTCATTGCTTCTACGGTTTCAAGGTTGCGTTTCAGGATGTCACAGGTGCTTTCGCTTATTTGCAACTGGCGGTCGAGCATTAGCAGCGTATAGTACATATTGGCTACGTTTGCAATCACTTGTGTCTGTACAGCCTGTTCATAGAACTGTGTCTGTTTCAGTGAGACTTGAGCCTTACGCTTGGGGTTCAGCAACTGACCGAACAGATCTATCTGCCAGCTTGCTGTCACAGGAAGTGAATACGTCTGTGTGGCTTTACCTTTGTCGAAGCTGCTTACTGTTCCTTGCGGAGAGAGAGCCAGCATGGGGGCATAAGCCAGACGTGCGGACATCAGTGCTGCCTGAGCCTGCTTTACGGTGAGTGCAGCGCTGCGAAGGTCGGCATTGTTGGTCAATGCCTGTTCGATAAGTGTCTGTAACTGTGCATCCGTAAACACTTCTTTCCAGGGCAGATTACCGAAATTGGCAGTATCTGCGGCAAGTGTATCGCCACCGGCAATGGTGTCCCGATATAGGCCTTCCACTGTAATATCTTCGGGTCTGTCGTATGATTTGTAGATATGGCAACTGCTCAATAAAGCAGTTGCGCACATCAGAATTATTATTTTCTTCATGATAAACTATATTTTAGTGTTTAGCGGTTAGTGTTTAATAATTAGTAATTTGCTTGTGGATGTCCACTATTCATTAATCGTTAAACGCTAATCACTATTTTGTATATTGTTCAATCTCAGGTTCTGCATCCGAGTTATCCACATCTTCCCATTCCATCGGTTTAACCTTCTCCTGGAGATATTGGAAAGCAACGAACAGGGCAGGTACGATGAATATCTGCAGAATCATACCGATTAACATACCGCCGATAGCCGAAGTTCCCAGTGTACGGTTACCGTTGGCTCCTGCACCGGAAGCAAACATCAACGGGAGCAGACCGACAATCATTGCCAGAGAAGTCATCAGGATAGGACGCAGACGGGCGGCGGCACCCAGCACGGCAGCCCATGTAATGCTCATACCCATTTTGCGGCGGTCGAGGGCGAACTCTACGATCAGGATGGCGTTCTTGGCCAACAGACCCATCAGCATGATAAGTGCAATCTGCATGTAGATGTCGTTAGACATGGTTCCCAAAATCATTTTCAATGCAGGAATGTTACCCAATGAACCGATGCCGCTGACAAACAGGAAGCTACCCAACAATCCGAATGGTACGGAGAGCAATACGGAGAGCGGAAGAATATAACTTTCATATTGCGCACTCAACAACAGGTAAACGAATACGAAACAGAGCACAAAAATCAAACCGGTTGTGCTACCGCTGGTTTCGGCTTCCTCACGTGCCATACCGCCGAGTTCGTAGGCAAAACCGGCAGGCAGGTTCTCTTTGGCCACTTCTGCAATGGCAGCAAGTGCCTGACCGGATGTATAACCGCTGGCAGGAGCCACCATTACTTTCATAGATGTGTAAAGGTTGAAACGGCTGATGATATCCGGACCGTATACCTTCTTGACGGATACGAACTGGGTGATGGGAGCCATCTCATTGCCGTTACGTACCTTGATGCTGGAGAGTGATTCCAGATTTTTGGTTGCATTCGGTTCTGCCTGAATCATGACACGGTACATTTTACCGAAGCTGTTGAAGTTAGAAGCGTAAAGTCCACCGAAGTATCCCTGCATGGTGCTGAGGATGTCGCTTGGGCTGAGACCTGCTTTCTTACAGGCAGCCGCATCGATATCCAACATATATTGCGGGAAATTAGGGTTGAAACTGGTCTTTGCGGAGTTGATTTCCGGACGTGCTTCCAGTGCGGCAGTATAGTCGTTCACTACATCGAAGAAGTGGTTCAGGTCGCCACCGGTTTTATCCTGCATGTTCAGTTCGATGTCGCTGGATGCCGAATAACCCGGAATCATAGGCGGAGCAAAGAACAGTACCTGTGCTTCCTTGATGATTTTTTGCGCACGCATGAAAAGTGTGGCGTAAACTACCGTTGAATTCTGCATAGTGGAACGTTCTTCCCAATTTTTCAGCTTGATAATGAGCGAACCGTAGGAAGGTCCCTGACCACCGATGAAGCTGAAACCGGAAATTACCGTACGCGATTCTACCGCAGGGTCGGCTGCAACAAGACTGTCTACACGGTTCAGCACTTCCATGGCACGTTCTTGTGAAGTACCGGGGGGAAGCGTTACTACACCCATGATGGTACCGGTGTCTTCGTTGGGCACCATACCTGTCGGTGTGATGTTCATAAACACCATCAACAGTACAATGGAGCCTACCACAATACCGCCGGAGAGCCATTTCTTCTGGATAAAGCGGAGCACTTGTTTCTTGTATTTACCCAGGATGGAGTCGTAGGATGCGTTGAAAGAGTGTTTGAACTTATCCGTAGTCATACCTGCTAATGCCAATACACTGATAACAATCATTACCAGACAGAGTACAGGGTGGTTCTCAAAGCTGAACAAACCGAAAATCATACCCAAGATGGCGATTGTAGTAAAGAGCAGTGTAAGGCCGGGACGCATCATTCTGCCAATAGAATCCACGTAACGGGATATCATGATTTTACGTGCCTCTTTAGTTGCGACACCGATGCGCTCTTTCATGGTGGCATCACTGTTGTGCGGTTTCAGGAAGATGGCACACAAGGCCGGACTCAGCGTCAAGGCGTTCAATGCGGAGAAACCGATGGCGATGGCCATTGTAAGACCGAACTGGCGGTAGAATGTACCGGCTGTACCACCCATGAAACTTACCGGCACAAACACGGACATCATCACCAATGTAATGGAAATGATAGCGCCGCCCAGTTCGCTCATGGCATCGATAGATGCAGTCCGTGCCGATTTATATCCCTGGTCGAGCTTGGCATGGACACCTTCGACGACGACTATGGCGTCATCCACTACAATTGCGATGGCAAGCACCATAGCCGAGAGTGTCAGCAGGTTGATACTGAAGCCGATCAGTTGCAGTACGAAGAAAGTAGCAATCAAAGCTACCGGAATGGCAATGGCGGGAATCAGCGTAGAGCGCATGTCTTGCAGGAAGATATACACCACGATGAACACGAGGATGAACGCCTCAATCAACGTTTTGATTACTTCATGGATAGAAGCGAACAGGAAGTCGTTGGCGCTTTGGGCGATATTGATTTTCAAACCGGAAGGCAGCGTTTCGGATGCTTTTCCAAGTACTTCTTCCAGGTCACTGATAGTCTGCGTAGCATTGGTTCCTGCCATCTGGTATACGATATAGGATACTGCCTTATGGCCGTTTACCGTATTATTGAAGTTGTAGGACAGACGTCCGAGTTCAATATCGGCAATGTCTTTCAAACGGAGAACTTCACCGTTCTCAAGGGCTTTGATTACGATATTCTCAAATTCTTCCGGCTGTTGGAGACGGCCTTTGTAGCGGATGGTGTATTGGAAGCTTTGATTGCCGCGTTCACCAAACTGTCCGGGAGCCGCTTCGATATTTTGTTCGGCCAGTGCACCGGCTACATCGTTAGGAATCAACTTGTATTGTGCCATCACATCCGGTTTCAGCCAGATACGCATGGAGTAGTCCTGACCGAGCACGGTAGCATCACCCACACCGTTTACACGCTTTACTTCCGGAATAAGGTTGATGTTGGCATAGTTCTCAAGGAATTCGATGTCGTACTGGTCTTTCTCATCGTAAATGGAGAATACCATCAACATGGATGTCTGTCGCTTCTGCGTAGTCACACCGACTTTGGTTACCTCGGCCGGCAGCAAACCCTGAGCCATGGAAACGCGGTTCTGTACGTTAACGGCTGCCATATCCGGGTCTGTACCCTGTTTGAAGTAAATGGAAATTTCGGCGGAACCGTTATTGGATGCACTGGAAGTCATGTACATCATGTTCTCCACACCGTTGATTTGGTCTTCCAGCGGCGCAATGACAGAGTTCAACACCGTTTGGGCGTTGGCACCCTGGTAAGTGGCGCGTACCGATACCGTCGGTGGTGCAATGTCCGGATATTGGGTGATAGGCAGCGTTGCCAGACCAATAAGTCCCAGGATTACTATCAGGATGGAGATTACCGTAGATAGTACCGGACGATTAATAAATCTATCTAATTTCATGTTACTTAATGATTAGGGGCGTTAAATGTTAATTGAACGCAGTTTGGATATTACCTTCTTTTTGGTCTTTGAGGGCTTTCTGATATTCAGCCTCTTTCTCTTCAGGAGTGATAGGGGTGATGCTTTGTCCGTCTTTCAGGTTCTGTACGCCTTCTATCACGATTTTATCACCGGCCTTCAAGCCGTCTGTAACGTAAAAATATTTGCCATCGTTCAGGCTGAATACCTGTATTTCGGTATTTTTCAGTGTGTTGTCAGGTTGTGCAACGAATACGAATTTCTTGTCCTGTATTTCTGTGGTGGCCGATTGCGGAATCATGATTACATTCTCCATCGGATTGGGGAATACTACGTTTCCTGTACCTCCGCTACGCAGGATGTTGTGTTTGTTGGGGAAGAGGGCACGCATGTTTACTGCACCTGTAGTCTGGTCGATAACGCCGCTGATGGTTTCTACGCGACCACTGTCGGCATACATGGTTCCGTCAATCAGTTGTAGTTGTACCTGAGGCATCTTTGCCAGAATATCCTTGATGCTTCCGCCTTCGCGTATCAGTGACAGGAGCTGTCTTTCGGTCATGGAGAAATAAGCGAACATTTCGGAGATGTCGGCAACTGTGGTCAGCGGGGTGGCCATGGAGGGGCTTACCAAACTACCTACACGATAGGGGATAGTACCTACAATACCGTCGCTGGGGCTTGTTACATTGGTGTATGACAGGTTGTTTTGAGCATTGACCAGTTGCGCTTCCGCCTGTGCCAATTGTGCTTTGGTTTGTGCCAGCTGGTTTTCGGCCATTTGCAGGTCGTAATCGCTGATGATGTTCTTTTGGTTCAACGTGCGTTTGTTGCTTACCGTAAGTTCTTGTGTGTTTACAGCGGCTTTTGCTGTTTCAACCGCAGCCTTGGCCGAATTTACTGCAGCCTGGTATTGTACAGGGTCGATGCTGAACAATATTTGTCCTTTGCGTACAACGGAACCCTCGTCCACATGTAGCTTGGTGATAAAACCGCTTACCATCGGGCGGATTTCCACATCTTGTTTACCTTTAATAGTAGCCGGATAACTGTTTGTCAGGTTGGCAGTGGTCGTTTCTACTGTAATCACTGCAAATTCGGGTGCTTTTCCCGTGCTTTTGTCACCTTGTCCACAACTGCTTAGCAGTGCCAGGCAACATGCCAATAATACTAATCTACTCTTCATACTCTTTTATTCTCTGTATAATTTTATTCTAGTTAATCCGAAGCTTTTGTGTGTAAATCATAGAAGAAGGATAACGGTGAAAACTAAATTATAATGTTTAGTTTTCGGTCGCAAAATTATTCTTTTCTCCGTATATAAGGTATGAATTTCCTTCTTTTTTAACTATGTTTTATATATACTTGAAGGAAATATTTGTTTTTTGATTAAAATACTGTAAAGCATACTGCTAATTACAGGATAACCTTTATTTTTGCATCATGTTAGATTGCAAGCATCATACTAAGATGAAACCGTTTGTACGTCGGTTATTAGGGGCAGCTGTAAGTGTGGCTGTTTTATATTCCTGTGCCAGTGTGGGCCGTCTGGAGGGTGGTCCGATTGATGAGGAACCGCCTCGTTTTGTCACCGGTTCTCCCCTACCGGGTGCACTCCATAACAAAAAGAGTAAAATCTCTATTGAGTTCGATGAGTTTATCAAATTGGAGAAAGCCAATGAAAAAGTGGTTATTTCACCTCCTCAAGTGCAGCAACCGGAAATAAAGGCAAACGGTAAAAGGGTAGTGGTTAATCTGCAAGATACGTTAAAGGCTAACACTACGTATACTATCGATTTTGCCGATGCGATTCAGGACAATAATGAAGGAAATCCGATGCAGGGGTTTACCTATACATTTTCTACCGGAGCAGAGCTTGATTCAATGGCCATTGCCGGTACGTTGCTTGATGCATCGAATTTGGAACCGGTAAAGGGGGTGCTGGTAGGGTTGCATGCCAATTTAGCCGATTCGGCATTTACAACGTTGCCTTTCGACCGTGTAGGCCGTACAGATAGCCGTGGACAGTTTTCCATTCGTGGAGTCTCTCCTGGCAAATATCGTATTTATGCTTTAATGGATGCCGACCAGAATTTTAAATTTTCCCAGCCTACGGAGGTCATAGCTTTTAATGACTCCGTTATTATCCCTTCCATGGAAAGGCGTATGCGCCAGGATACCTTGTGGCGAGACTCTTTGACCATAGATACGATTGTAGAGAGACAATATACCCATTTCCTGCCGGATGATGTGCTGTTGCGCAGTTTCAAGGAAAAAACCTTCTCGCAGCGTCTTATGAAAACGGAACGTCTTACTCCGGAAAAATTCTCTTTTTATTTTACGGCTCCTGCCGACAGTCTGCCGCTGATGAAAGGGTTGAATTTCGATGAAAAGGATGCTTTTGTCATTGAGCAGACTACCGGGAGAAACGATACGATTCACTATTGGATCAAAGATTCTTTGCTTTATCAGCAAGATACATTGAGGATGAACTTGAGTTATTTGTATACAGATACTTTGAATCAGTTAGTTCCCCGGACAGATACTTTGAGAATTGTATCGAAAGTAAGCTGGAAGAAACTGCAGGAAAAGAAACTGGAAGAGAAGGAAAAAGCCGAGAAGGAGAAGAAGAAAAGAAGGAAAAAGGGTGAAGAAGAGCCGGAACCGACTCCTTTCCTTGCAATGGATGTGTATGCGCCTTCGGCAATGGATGTATATGACTATATCACATTGAGCTTTACGGAACCGATAGCCGGCTTTAATGATACTGCCTTGCATGTAAGGCAAAAGGTCGATACGCTATGGCAGGATGTGCCGTTTGACTTTATGCGGGATTCGTTGGATTTGAAACGTTACAATCTGTATGCAGACTGGAAACCGGGTGAAAGTTACGTTTTTGAAGTGGACTCGACCGCTTTTCATGGGTTGTACGGTTTATTTACCGATAAAGTGAAGAAGGAGTTTACTGTAAAGAAATTGGAAGAGTATGGACAGATATTTTTCAACATTACCGGAGCTGATTCTACAGCATTTGTAGAATTGCTGGATGCTCAGGACAAGGTAGTACGTACTGTTCCGGTTGTAGAGGGGAAAGCGGATTTTTATTATTTGAATCCGGGTAAATATGGAGCCCGGCTCATTAATGATACAAATGGGAATGGTGTATGGGATACCGGTGATTATGCTGCCAGGCGCCAACCCGAAATGGTTTATTACTATCCGCAGGTATTGGAATTTAAGGCCAATTTTGATTTGATTCAGGACTGGAACGTAAAAGAAAAACCGTTGGATAAGCAAAAACCGGATGAACTGAAAAAACAAAAGCCAGATGAAGACAAGAAAAAGAAGAAAAGCCAGAATAACCGCAACAACAGCAACCGTAACAGCGGTAGGGGATATAGTTATTAAAAGGCAGCGGGCGGCAGGATTGTTTTTGCTGGCCGGACTTCTGTGTCTGTGCAGCATAATGCCTGTGCAGGCTCAATGCGTGGCTAAGAACGAAGCGTTTCAGTCGGGCGAGCATGTTATGTACGATTTGTATTTCAACTGGAAATTTATCTGGAAGAAAGTAGGGTTGGCAAGCTTGACTACCAATGCTACTACTTACCGCTTCCAGCCGGCCTACCGTTTCAACCTTCTTTCTGTGGGCAGCAAGAAAACGGATTTTTTCTTTAAAATGCGCGATACGCTGACTTGCTATGTCAGCGATAAACTGGAACCGCTTTATTTTCGTAAAGCTGCCGAGGAGGGAAAACGCTATACGGTCGACGAGGCATGGTTCTCGTATGATGACGGTATAGCTACCGTAAAGCAGAGGCGTACCTGGCATAATCCCGTGCGTGAACCGCAGGAGATGGAGTACAGCGACAGCCGCTGTATCTTTGATATGCTGAGTATTTTGGCGCAAGCCCGTTCTTATAACCCTAAAGACTACAAGATAGGCGAGAAGATACTTTTCCCTATGGCAACAGGGCGCAGAGTGGAGGAGCAAACCTTGATTTATCGCGGAAAGGAAGATATAGAAGCGAATAATGATACAATTTATCGCTGCCTTGTATTCTCTTTCGTGGAATACAAGAAGGGAAAAGAGAAGGAGGTGATTACTTTCTTCATTTCTGATGATAAGAATCACCTTCCCATACGCTTGGATATGTATTTGAATTTCGGTTCGGCAAAAGCCTTCCTCAAAAGTGTAAGGGGCAATCGTTACCCGATGACTTCCGTTGTTACAAAGTAAACGGCAGTGCGTCTCCTTTTCTGAAGATACTTGACTCGAATGTGGCTACCAGCTCACCGTTCTGGTTGGTGATGTCAATCTGATAATGTCCGGTAGTACGTCCGATGTACCGTTCGCGGGCTTCGGCATATAATATGTCGCCCGGACCGCTGCTACGCAGGAAAGTTATATTGGAAGACAGTGAGAAAGCCAGTGTGCCGTGAGAATTGGCTGCCGCTGCCAGGGCGAGGTCGGCCAGTGTAAAGAGTACTCCGCCTTGGGTGCGATTTCCGGCATTGAGATGTGTTTCCGTAATTACCAGACGGGCTTTGCTGTATCCTTCTTTTATTTCTATCAGTTCTACACCTGTTTTTTCGGCAAAACTGTCTTTCTTGAAAAATTCTTGCGGCGTCATGTCGTTTTGGTAATAAATGATTAATACTAAGGAGAAATCTGATGTTTTGGACACAAATGTAATATTTTAGCTTTTAATTGGATAATTTAGGTGGGTTATTTTCGAAAGCTTGCGCTACTTTTGTCTTCGAAAAAATAGACATAATTAATAAATAAATCCCTTATTATGAAAACGACTCTTACTACATTGGGTATTTCCCTTCTTGTTTTAGCAGGTTGTGCAGGACAAAAACAGACTGCAAATGATTTCATTCAGGAGAATATTGATAATGCGGTGGCACAGGAAACACTTCAGACAGACATTATCGAAAAATCTGGCAAAATTCTTAATCCGCGTACCATTAATAAGGATGGTAGCATTCACTACGTTCCTATCGATGACTGGTGCTCTGGTTTCTTTCCTGGTAATATTTGGTATACGTACGAACTGACCGGTGATAAAAAGTGGTTACCGCTGGCAGAGAAGTATACTGAAGCATTGGATTCCGTACAATATCTTACTTGGCATCATGATGTAGGCTTTATGATTGGTTCCAGCTATCTGAACGGGTATCGTTTTGCCAATAAGGAAGAGTACAAGCCCGTAATTATCCAGACTGCTAAATCATTGTCTACCCGTTTTCGTCCGGGTGCAGGCGTTATCCAGTCTTGGGATGCCGATAAAGGCTGGCAGGCCGAACGCGGATGGAAATGTCCGGTTATCATTGACAATATGATGAATTTGGAGCTGCTGTTCGAAGCCACTAAACTTTCGGGCGACTCTACTTTCTATAATGTGGCTAAGAAACATGCCGACACGACTATGGCCAACCACTTCCGTGCGGACAACAGTTGTTACCACGTGGTGGATTATGATCCCGAGACTGGTGAGGTGCGCAAAAAACAAACAGCGCAGGGCTACGCCGATGAATCGTCTTGGGCTCGCGGACAGGCATGGGCTTTGTACGGTTATACAATGTGTTATCGTTATACTCATGATGCCAAATATCTGGCACAGGCAGAGAAAGTGTATAACTTTATTTTCGGAAACAAGAACCTTCCCGAAGATTTGGTTCCTTACTGGGACTTCGATGCTCCCAAGATTCCGAACGAGCCTCGTGACGCTTCTGCCGCAGCATGTACGGCTTCTGCCCTCTACGAACTGAGTACCTATGTTACCGATAAGGGGTATAAGGAAACGGCCGACAGAATTATGGAAAGCCTTGCTTCTCCGGCTTATCGTGCAGAGGTAGGGACAAACGGGAACTTTATCCTGATGCACTCGGTCGGCAGTATTCCTCACGGTGCTGAAATCGATGTTCCGCTGAACTATGCCGATTATTATTTCCTGGAAGCTTTGAAGCGTAAAAGAGATTTGGAAAAATGAAAAGTCAATTGAATATATTGTTAGGTGGTTTAGGCTTGTTCGCCTTGCAGGGTTGTAAAACTCCGCAGGCAGAGCAGGCCCAACAGCCGAATGTTATTTATGTTTTTCCCGACCAGTTCCGCAATCAGGCAATGGAGTTCTGGGGTCAGGAAGGTTTTCGGGAGAAAGTGAATTTCCGGAATGATCCGGTGCATACTCCTCGTCTGAATGATTTTGCGAGAGAGTCTTTGGTACTGACCTCTGCCATGAGCAATTGCCCGTTGAGCAGTCCTCACCGGGGGTCGTTACTGACAGGCATGTATCCCAACAAGAGTGGTATTCCTTTGAACTGTAATTCGAACCGTCCTATCAGTTCGTTGCGTGAAGATGTAGACTGTGTGAGCGATGTATTCAGCAATGCGGGATACGACTGTGCGTATTTCGGTAAACTGCATGCAGACTTCCCGACCCCCAATGACCCCCAGCGTCCGGGAAAATATGTGGAAGACCGCATACCTGCATGGGATGCTTATACACCGAAAGACCGTCGTCACGGATTTAACTATTGGTATGCTTACGGAACTTTTGATGAACATAAGAATCCGCATTATTGGGATACGGACGGTAAACGGCATGATCCGCGCGAATGGTCTCCGCTGCACGAGTCAGGTAAAGTTATTTCTTATCTGAAGAATGAGGGAAATGTACGCGACCCGAAGAAACCGTTCTTTATCATGGTCGGCATGAATCCGCCGCATAGTCCTTATCGTTCGTTGGACGACTGTATGGAACAGGACTTCAACTTATACAAGGATCAGCCGTTGGACAGCTTGCTGATTCGCCCCAATGCCGATTCTAAAATGGCAAAGGCGGAGAGTGTACGTTACTATTTCGCTTCCGTTACAGGTGTTGACCGTGCTTTCGGGCAGATACTCGATGCGTTGAAAGAACTGGGATTGGATAAAAACACAATCGTAGTCTTCTCTTCCGACCATGGTGAGACTATGTGCAGCCAGCACACGGACGATCCGAAGAATTCTCCTTTCTCCGAGTCGATGAATGTGCCTTTCCTGGTTCGCTTCCCCGACAAGATTCAACCCCGTCTGGATGATTTGATGCTGTCTTCTCCGGATATTATGCCTACTTTGTTGGGGTTGGCGGGTCTTTCCGATTCTATTCCGGCAAATGTGCAGGGACACAATTATGCTCCGCTGTTCTTTAATGAAAAAGCTGATATAGTGCGTCCTGCAGGAGCTCTTTATATTCAGAACGTAGACGGTAAGAAAGATGAAGACGGTAAGGTTCGTTCCTATTTCCCATCGTCACGCGGCTTTAAATCGGCCCGTTACACATTGGCTCTTTATGTAGACCGTGATAATCACAAGCTTGTAAAGAGTTTCTTGTTTGATGATGAGAAAGATCCGTATCAGATGAATAATCTTCCGTTAGAGAAGAATAAAGAAATAGTAGATGAGCTGTGTACAGAGATGGGAAAAGTCTTGAAGGAGATTGATGACCCCTGGTACAGAGAGCGTATCTTGTCTGACATGATACCGTACGATAAATAAAAACTATTGTTTTTAAAAAGAATTACCCCTGCCACAATCATATGTAGCAGGGGTAATTTTTTGGAGGATATGATGCACCTCTTTCTTTCGTTTATAGGAAACGGTTATAACCGTTTTGAGTTTACTTGTTTAATTTCCACTCACATCCGTCTTTGGTGTCCTTGATGGCAAAACCTAATGCAGTCAGTTCGTCACGGATTTTGTCGGATGTAGCCCAGTCCTTGTTGGCTTTGGCTTTTATGCGTTCTTCCAGTAGCATATCCACTACTTTGCCAAAAGCGGCTTCGCGTTCTTCATTGGAGGTGTTCTCCTCTTTCAGTCCCAATATATCGAAGCAGAAGAGATGGAAGGTCTCTTTCAGCTCTTTCAGGTCTTCGGCTGTAATGGTGTCATTGCCTGCAATGATATTGTTTATCATTCTGGCACCATCGAAGAGGTGGGCTATTACAATCGGAGAATTCAAATCATCGTTCATGGCTTCATAGCATTCGGCACGTAATGTTTTCACGTTTACCGTAGAAGCTTTGCCTGGAACAATCTTTTCCAGTCCGTGTACAGCATCCATAAGCCTTGTCAAACCTTTTTCTGCAGCTTGCAGGGCTTCATTGCTGAAATCTACCGTACTGCGATAGTGAGCCTGGAGAATGAAGAAACGGATAGTCATCGGGCTGTAAGCCTGTGTCAGTGTCTTGTTGGAGCCGGTGAAGAACTCATCCAATGTGATGAAGTTACCGAGGCTTTTACCCATTTTCTGTCCGTTGATGGTTATCATGTTGTTATGCATCCAGTAATGCACCATGTCATCGCCTTGCGATGCTACGGATTGTGCAATCTCACATTCGTGGTGCGGGAAGATAAGGTCCATACCGCCACCGTGAATGTCGAAATGTTTACCCAGATATTTCTTTCCCATTGCCGTACATTCGGCGTGCCAGCCGGGGAAACCGTCACTCCATGGGCTTGGCCAGCGCATGATATGTTCCGGTTGGGCACGTTTCCACAGTGCAAAGTCGGCGGGATTGTGTTTTTCCTCCTGGCCGTCCAGTTCACGCGTAGTGTTTAGTACATCGTCCAGATTACGTCCTGACAGTTTGCCGTAGTGGTGGTCTTTGTTGTATTTGGCTACATCAAAGTAAATGGAGCCTTCACTTTCGTAAGCGTAGCCGTTCTCCAGTATCTCTTTTACGAGCTCTATCTGTTCGATGATATGTCCCGAGGCATGCGGTTCGATGCTGGGAGAAAGCACGTTTAATGCTTCCATTGCCTTGTGATAACGGTTTATATAATACTGTGCCACTTCCATGGGCTCCAGTTGTTCTAGGCGGGCTTTCTTTGCAATTTTGTCTTCACCGTCGTCTGCATCATGCTCCAAATGGCCTACATCGGTAATATTGCGGACATAGCGCACTTTATAGCCAATGTGTGTAAGATAGCGGAAAAGTAAATCGAAAGTAATGGCAGGACGTGCGTGACCCAGGTGGGCATCACCGTAAACGGTCGGTCCGCAGACATACATACCTACATGAGGAGCATGCAGAGGTACGAATAACTCCTTTTTTCTATTTAAGGTGTTGTAAATGGTCAGTTGTTGTTCCATAACGTTTGATAATTAGTTCTTTTTGGAAAGGCAAAGGTATAACAAATATTTGTAAATTAGGACTATCTGTTTTAAAAAGCGTGCAGGAAGTATCGTTCTACGGCGATGGCTACTCCATCTTCGTCGTTACTTGGGGCAATGTAGTCCGCAGCAGCTTTCACGGGTTCCTGCGCATTGTCCATTGCTATGCCCAGTCCGGCGTATTTTATCATGCTGAGATCATTGTAACCGTCGCCCATGGCTGCCACTTCTTCGCGGGTGATACCCAGCTTTTCCGATAATACGGCGATCGAACGTGCTTTGTCTATGCCCAAAGGAACGAGTTCCAGAAAATAAGGTTCCGAACGGTATACGCTGATTTGCCTTTGCAGACGAAGGCTCAGTTCGGCTTCTGTTTTCATAAGTTGTTCCGGTTCACCTACAATGAGACATTTGGGTAGGGGAAGGGGAATTTCCTGCAGGAAGTTCTCTACGCGGCGTACCTGCATTTTGTTGAGGAATGCTTCTTTCTGTACGTACGGGTCGTTGGGATTTTCGGTGAGTATGCACTCGTTGTCGTATGTGAGGATTGTTTGCCGGTTATCGGTTGCAGTCTGGTACAGGATAGGCAGTACATCGTCGGGAAGCAGGTTTTTATACAGTAGTTCACCGGTGCTCCAGTCTATGATTTCTCCGCCGTTATAAGAAAGAATATAGCCGTTGTTTTCTTTCATTTGCAGTTGTTCCGCCAAAGGAACAATGCCGTAGGTAGGACGGCCTGATGCCAGTACCAGGCGTACGCCGCTTTGCTGTAGCCGTAACAGGGTATGGAGATTGCGCGGAGAGATTTCTTTCTTCGAATTGGTCAGCGTTCCGTCCAGGTCGAGGACGAGCAGTCGATAGTCTTGTTTCATGGTTTGAATTTGATTGTTTTTTTGAAAGTGGCAAAGATAGGGTTTTCTCAGGATGAAATACTATTTTTGCAGTATGAAGTCAAAAGAACGTGTATTATTGGGAATGAGCGGCGGTACGGACAGTTCCGTGGCTGCCATGAAGTTACAGGAAGCCGGCTATGAAGTAACGGGAGTCACTTTCCGTTTTTACGAAGTGGGTGGAAAAACGGAATATCTGGAAGATGCGCGGGCGCTGGCAGGACGGTTGGGTATTGAGCATATTACATACGATGCAAGGGAACTTTTCCGTGAACGCATTATCCGTTACTTTATAGATGAATATCTGGCGGGGCATACCCCCGTTCCCTGTACCCTCTGCAATAATGAGCTGAAGTGGAAACTTTTGGCGGAAATAGCCGATGAAAAGGGGATTTATTGGATTTCTACCGGACATTACGTACGTAAACTCTTTTTAGAGGACAACTATTACATTGCTCCGGCAGCTGACAGAGACAAGGACCAGACTTTCTTTTTATGGGGCTTGAAGCAGGATATCTTGCAACGGATGTTACTCCCGATGGGAGATATGACAAAAGAGGATGCGCGTGCTTATGCCGCTGAACGTGGGTTTATGCGTGTCGCCACTAAAAAAGACAGTATAGGAGTGTGTTTCTGTCCGTTGGATTACCGTTCTTTCCTGAAGCGTGAGGTTCCTATGGAGCAACTGCCGGGCAGAGGGCATTTTCTCGATGAAAAGGGGAATGTATTAGGATGGCATGAAGGATACCCTTTCTATACGATAGGTCAACGGCGTGGACTGGGCATTCATCTGAATCGCGCTGTATTTGTGAAGGAGGTCAGAATGGAAACCAACGAGGTGGTACTTGCACCACTTGCCTCCTTATATAAAAATGAAATGTATCTTAAAGATTGGAATCTTATCAGTGCACATCGGGTATTGGGAGCGGAAACGGTTATCGTAAAGATACGCTATCGCAAGCAGGCAAACCGCTGTATGGTTGCTCAGGAGGAGAACGGATATCTGCGGGTTTCGCTATTGGAGCCGTTGGAGTCTATCGCCCCGGGGCAAGCCGCCGCCTTTTATGATGCGGACGGCTTGTTGTTGGGCGGTGGCATTATTCTTTGAAGTTGAGCTTCAGCATCTCTTCCATGTATTCTCTTGTATTGCTGAGGCGCGGTATCTTATGCTGTCCGCCAAGCTTGCCTTTATTGTCCAGCCAATCGTGGAACAGATTTCTGCGGGCAACGATTATCTCCAGAGGTTGCAAAGCCAGGTCATTCTGCCGTTTGGCTTCATAGTCGGAATTCACTTCTTTGAGGGTGTCATCCAGTATTTTGGCAAATTTATCCAGGTCATCTGGCATTTTGGCAAATTCAATCAGCCATTGATGGCGGCATTTGGCGTGTTCGTCCATGAAGACGGGAGCGGCGGAATAGTCTACAATCTGTGCTCCCGTGGCAGCACAGGCTTTGCTTAAACCTTTTTCCGCATTGTCCACGATAAGTTCTTCGCCAAAGGCATTGATGAAATGCTTTGTGCGGCCGGTAATGACGAATTTGTACGGGCGGTTATTGGTGAACTTCACGGTATCTCCAATCATATACCGCCACAGTCCGGCAGAAGTGGAGATGACCATTGCGTAGTTCTTGTTGAGTTCTACTTCTTCCAGACAGCAGATACGCGGATTTTCCTTGCCGACATCTTCCAAAGGTATGAATTCATAGAAAACACCGTAATCAATCATCAGCAGCATAGCCGGATCGTTCGGGTCGTTCTGTGTGCCGAAATAGCCTTCGGAGGCATTATATGTCTCGACATAGTGCATTTTGGAACTTTTGATGACTTGTCTGTATTGTTCCCGATAAGGAGTAAAAGCCACTCCGCCATGGAAGAATACTTCCAGATTGGGCCATACTTCTTCCAATGACTGTTTCCCGGTTTTTTCAAGTATATGTTTGACAAGTACCAGCATCCAGGATGGCACACCCGAAAGATTGGTGACATTGGCATGGATTGTACTGTTGGCTATGGCCTCCATCTTAGGTTCGAACTCGCTCATCAAGGCAATTTCCTTGCTTGGCACACGGATATAGTTGACCAGCGGGTGTACATTCTGTATCAGAATGGCGGATAAATCACCTACCAGGCTATGGTTGGAGTTCAGGTTGGGGCTGTGGCTACCGCCGAGAATCAATCCTTTTCCGGAGAAAAAACGGCTTTCGGGATTGATTCCCAAATAGATGGCAACAGCATCTTTCCCGCCTTGATAATGAGTGTCTTGCAGAGACTCTTTGCTGACCGGAAGGAATTTGCTTTTATCGTTGGTCGTTCCCGAAGACTTGGCAAACCAGCGTATTTCCGACGGCCAGAGCAGATTTTGCTCACCGGCACGCAAGCGGGCTACATAAGGTTTGATTTCTTCGTAAGTCTGTATGGGAAGGCGTTTTTTGAAATCTTCATAAGTACGAATAGAGGCATAGTCATATTTCTTTCCCCATTCCGTATTGGCGGCCATGTGTACCAAACGTTTCAGGACACCTGCCTGCAACTCACCTGCATGTTCGGTGTACAGTTCGATTTCTTTCAAGCGGGGGGCGAAGTATACTTTATTCAGAAGTTTTGTAATATTCATCGTTCTTATCGAAATCTGTTTAAGTGTGCAAAATTAATCTTATTTATCGGCATCTCTATCTTTTTTCTCTTTTTTTTCTATCTTTACGTCCGTATAGGTGAAAAGAACCGTAATTTAAACTAAAACATCATGAGAATCGGTATTTTGACTTCAGGCGGGGATTGCCCCGGTATCAATGCGACTATCCGCGGCGTTTGCAAAACGGCTATCAATCATTATGGAATGGAAGTAATAGGTATTCATAGCGGTTTTCAAGGATTATTGACAAAAGATGTGGAGTCGTTTACGGACAAGTCTCTGTCCGGGTTATTGAACTTGGGCGGTACGATGCTGGGTACTTCCCGTGAAAAGCCGTTCAAGAAAAACGGGGTGGTATCCGATGTAAACAAGCCTGCTTTGATAGAACGGAATGTAAAGGAACTGGGGCTGGACTGTATTGTCTGTATCGGTGGTAACGGTACGCAGAAAACGGCTGCTAAGTTGGCTGCCATGGGCTTGAATATAGTTTCCGTACCTAAAACCATTGATAATGATATTTGGGGGACTGATTTTTCTTTCGGCTTTGACTCTGCCGTCAGTATTGCTACGGATGCCATAGACCGGTTACACTCTACCGCCAGTTCGCACAAGCGGGTGATGGTGATAGAAGTGATGGGGCATAAAGCCGGATGGATTGCGTTGTACTCCGGTATGGCTGGTGGCGGTGATGTGATTTTGATTCCCGAACTTTCTTATAATATTCATAATATAGGTGATACGATTCTGAATCGTCTGAAGAAAGGAAAGCCGTATTCCATCGTTGTGGTTGCCGAGGGAATTCAGACGGACGGCAAGAAACGTGCAGCCGAATATATCGCACAGGAGATTGAATACGAAACGGGTATCGAAACCCGTGAAACGGTTTTGGGGTATATCCAGCGGGGTGGTTCGCCTACGCCTTTTGACCGTAATTTGTCGACCCGCATGGGAGGGCATGCTACGGAGTTGATTGCAGGCGGACAGTTTGGACGTATGGTAACGCTGAAAGGGAATGAAATATCTTCTGCTCCTTTGGGGGAGATAGCCGGAAAACTCAAATTAGTGACCGAAGACCATGATTTAGTCGTTCAGGGTAAGCGTATGGGGATTTGTTTCGGATGATTTGGCTGTATCTTGTGCAGTATCCGCAGGTTCCGTATAATCTGTAGCTTCAGGAACTTCTGATGTCTCTACAGCAGAGGTCTCTTCTGCGACAATTTGGGTTTCCTCTGTTGCCACATTTTCCTTTGCCGCGTGGTTCTGTATCTTGGCTGTTTCAATAGCTTCTTTGAAGGCTTCGTCACTCTTGATTTTCTTCAATGCCATTTGTGCGGCATTTTGCTGTGACTCCTTTTTGGAATAGCCTGTACCAGTTCCGGCAGAAAGGCTCTCTATGCGGACTTCTGTATGGAACATCGGGTTGTAATCCTGGTCGAGGAATTGCTCTATCAGCTCAAAGGAAACCTCCATTTTGGTTTTCTGGCTCCATTCGATAAGTTTGGATTTGAAGTTGACTTCCTTGCGCGACATCTTGTCGAGGTCGATGTAGTTCTTGAGGATTTTTTTCTCCATGAACTGCTTGCAGCGTTCATAGCCTTGGTCCAAGTAGATAGCTCCGATAAATGCCTCAAAAGCATTGCCGTACATATAGCTGTTGTGCGACGAAGAACGGGTGGAATACTTAACCAGTTTGTCCAGCCCTATTTCTACAGCCAGTTTGTTTAGAGTTTCCCGTTGCACGATTTTTGAGCGGGTATTGGTAAGAAAGCCTTCCCTGCGTCCTTCAAAATGCTTATATACTATATCACCGACAATGGCATCCAAAATGGCGTCGCCTAAAAATTCCAGCCGCTCGTTATTTAACGGACGTCCTTTTTCGGAACGGATGGAAGTGGATTTGTGAAGCAGTGCTTGCTCATAGAACCGGATGTTACGGGGAAAGAATCCGAGTATCTTATAAAAACAAAAATAAGACTCTCTGTCCTTATGGAATAAGAGCCTTATTTTATCTATTTGATTACGTAACACGACCGTATTATTCTGCGTATTTCTTGAAAATAACACATGCGTTATGACCGCCGAATCCAAACGTGTTGGACAAAGCTACATTCACTTCACGCTTCTGAGCCTTGTTGAACGTAAAGTTCAGGTCATAGTCGATGTTTTCGTCGTTATCACCCTCTTCGTGGTTGATAGTCGGAGGAATAATGCCATTTTTGATGGCAAGAATACTTGCGATGGCTTCCACCGCACCGGCAGCACCCAATAAGTGGCCTGTCATGGATTTGGTTGAACTGATGTTCAACTCATAAGCATGCTTGCCGAATACTTCCTGGATAGCTTTCACTTCCGAAATATCACCAACAGGAGTAGATGTACCATGAACGTTGATGTAATCTACTTCTTCGGGTTTCATTTCTGCATCTTCCAATGCGTTTCTCATTACCAGTTTGGCTCCCAGACCTTCCGGGTGGGAAGCTGTCAGGTGATGCGCGTCGGCAGACATACCTACACCGGCAACCTCTGCATAAATCTTGGCACCACGTGCTTTGGCATGTTCCAGTTCTTCAAGAACCAGACAGCCGCCGCCTTCACCCATGATGAAACCGTCGCGGCTTGCGCTGAACGGGCGGGATGCAGTCTCCGGAGAGTCATTGCGGGTAGATAAAGCGTGCATAGCGTTGAAACCACCTACACCGCAGGCTGCGATAGCAGCTTCCGAACCACCGCTGATGATGGCATTTGCCTTACCCAAACGGATGAGGTTGAATGCATCGGCAATGGCATTGGTAGAAGTGGCGCATGCAGAACAAGTCGCATAGTTAGGACCATGAAAACCGTACAGGATAGAAATTTGTCCGGCAGCAATATCCGAAATCATCTTGGGGATGAAGAACGGATTGAACTTAGGACCGTTTTCTTTATGGAGGGCATAGTTACCTGCTTCTTCTTCAAATGTACGGATTCCACCAATACCGGCGCCAAAGATGACACCGATCTTGTTCAAATCCTCATTTTCGACATCAAGACCGGAATCTTCTACCGCTTGCTTGGCTACACCAATGGCATATTGGGTATACAAGTCCATCTTGCGTGCCTCTTTGCGGTCGATATATTGATTGGCATCAAAGTTTTTCACCTCGCATGCAAATTGGGTCTTGAAAAGTGATGCGTCGAAATGAGTAATAGGTCCTGCTCCACTAACCCCATTCACGAGATTTTCCCAGAATTCGGGTACTGTGTTGCCAATGGGAGTAATGGCGCCAAGACCTGTTACTACAACTCTTTTTAATTCCATACTAAGATATGAATGGATTAAGATTACTTAGCGTGTTCTTCGATGTAAGATACAGCATCACCTACAGTACCAATCTTCTCAGCTTGGTCATCAGGAATAGAGATACCGAATTCTTTTTCGAATTCCATGATAAGTTCTACAGTGTCAAGAGAATCTGCTCCCAAATCGTTAGTGAAGCTAGCTTCGTTAGTAACTTCTGATTCTTCAACGCCTAATTTGTCGACGATAATCGCTTTCACTCTTGATGCAATTTCAGACATAACTTTAAGTTTTTAATTAATAATTAGTTTTATTTCTTTAAATTTGCGGTGCAAAGGAATGAATATTTATCGTTCCTCGCAAATATTTGATGAATTAAATGCACCTTTTTGCACATTTTTCACGGTTTTGTGCAGGATTTGGAGGGTTTATGAGTAAAAACATTGCTATTTTCGCTTCCGGTAACGGAACAAATGCAGAGAATATCATCCGTTATTTCCAAAATAGCGAATCGGTGAACGTAAAGCTGGTTTTGGCAGATAGGGAGACTGCCTTTGTTTTGGAACGTGCACGTAGACTGAATGTTCCGTTTGCCTGTTTGGACAAGGCCGCATGGGTGGATGGTACGGCTGTATTGTCTTTGTTGGAAGATAAAGGAATAGATTTTATTGTCCTTGCCGGTTTCCTTGCACGTGTGCCGGACTGTATCTTGCATGCTTATCCTAATAAAATTATAAATATTCACCCTTCCTTATTGCCTAAATTTGGCGGTAAAGGGATGTATGGCGGGCATGTGCATAAAGCTGTGGTGGCTGCCGGTGAAACGGAAACCGGTATTACCATACATTATTTGAATGAGCATTTCGATGAGGGCGAAATTATAGTGCAGTACAAATGCTCTGTCCTGCCGCAGGATACGGCAGAAGACGTGGCAAAGAAGGTGCATGCGCTGGAATATGAATATTACCCGAAAGTTATCGGCGGTTTGTTGTCGGAAGTGTGCTGATAACCTTTCGGGATATTATCTTTTGCGGAAAGAAGCGGCATGCTATTCCGGATGGTTCACAATTACGTATGCTTCTTTCTCTCTTCTTAAAGGATAGTCTCCCCGTAACTTCTCAAATAGCTCCGGATGCGTTTTGAGTGCATTGCTGTCTTGTCTGGGATCGTACATTTGTAAATAGGCGGCCGATAGGGTATCTGCTGTAATGCGCGGTTGGCTTGGGGCAGGAGGAATAATCTGATAGTCTGCTTGTATATTGAAATACCGGCATAGGGCATCCAGTGACATGCGGGTTGCATTGGCTTTGCCGTCTGCCGAATAGCCGGCGATGTGTGGCGTGCCGAGGAATACCTTATCCAATAAGGTGAGGTTTATGGCCGGTTCATTTTCCCAGACGTCAATGATAGCATCCGAAACCAGTCCTGTGTCCAAAGCGTTCAGCAGTGCACCGGTCTCGATTATTTCTCCGCGTGAAGTGTTGATGATAACAGGCTTCCGCTTTAGCGATTGGAAAAAGGCGTCGTCGGCGAGATGGCAGGTCTTGTATCTGCCTTCCTTATATAAAGGTACGTGAAAAGTGAGTATGTCGCATTCTTCGGCAAGCGTTTGCAGGGACGAAAAGCCTTGTTTCCCTTCTTTGTCCTCACGGGGAAGGTCGTTCAGTAAAACGCGCATCCCCAATTCCTGTGCCACTTTTGCAACTTTGCTGCCTACATTGCCTACTCCGATAATGCCGATAGTAACTTCCGGTAAATTGATACCTTTCAGCGTTTGCAGCAAAATTAAAGATGATTGCAGGTATTGGGCTACGGAGGCGGAATTGCAGCCGGGAGCATTTGTCCATGTAATACCGGCTTCGCGGCAGTATTCCGCATCGATATGGTCGAAGCCGATGGTTGCCGTAGCGATAAACTTAACCTTGCTACCTTCCAGTAATTCCCGGTTGCAACGAGTGCGTGTACGGATAATAAGTGCATCCGCATCTCTCACCAAAGAGGGGGTGAAGTCTTTTCCCGGTGCGTAGACTACTTCATCGGCTATTTTTTCAATGGCTTCCTTTATAAAAGGTATTTTATCATCGACAATTACTTTCATGATACTTTTGTTTTATTGCAGGCAAAGTTAGAAATAATTCATGAGAACAGACATTTCTGATATAATAATGCATACCTTTGACAGATTGTTTAAAACATAAATTGATATACTGATGAAAACACTGATTGGCTTTGAGGAAATAGAGGATAAGATAATTACTCTTCGCGGGCAGAAGGTTCTTTTGGACAGGGATGTTGCTGCTTTGTATGGGGTGGAAACACGAGATATTAATAAGTCGGTTAAAAATAATCCGGATAAATTTCCCAAAGGGTATATTATTGAGTTGAATGATAGTGAATTAGGAAAATTGCGGTGGAAAAATTCCACCACAAATCTTTCTAAATCAAGAGTCTTGCCTAAAGCCTTTACAGAGAAAGGTCTTTATATGCTTGCTACCATTCTGAAAAGTTCTCGTGCTACAAATGCAACGTTTGCGATTATCGAGACTTTTGCCAAACTGCGCGAACTCTCCCGTACCTTGAACAACCTGCCGGATGCTTCCGAAGAGCAGCAGAAATCCTTGTTGGAGAAAAGCGGTGATTTGTTCACCGATTTATTGGACAATAATCTTCAGGCAACAGACTCGGAAACGACGATTGAGCTGAATCTTGCCGTATTGAAAGTAAAGCATACGGTAAAACGGAAAGCGGATAAGGAATAAATGCGGCAAACTGTTTGGCTGTGTGCAAAATATTGTATAGTTTTGTCAACTTGTGGGAATTTTGCAGCTTGTTGAACAAAGACTAATTAATTATATCCAATGAAGTGTATTCATATCATTACTCCTGTAAAGGACTCCATTGAATTGACGTTGCAAACGGTGGAAGCCATTGTTGCATCCGATTTTCAGATGCCGTTTACCTATACCGTATATAATGACTTCAGTACAGAGGAGAACACGGCTAAGTTGCAGGATGCATCCGAAAAGCTGGGCTTTGAATTGGTAAATCTTGCGGAAATAACGGACCATCCCTCACCGAACTATCTGCTGGTATTGCAAATGGCACAGCAACGTGCCATCGAGGCGGAGGCAGGTTTGATAATCGTGGAGTCGGATGTTGTGGTAAAGAAGAATACATTGCAGGCTTTGTTCAACGGAGCGGCGGAACGGGCGGACTGCGGTATTGCCGCTGCCGTCACAGTCGATGAGAAAGGAGAAATCAACTATCCCTATCTTTTTGCGAAAGGTAAGGAAAACCAGGTGTTTCCGGAGAAAAAGCATTGCAGTTTCTGCTGTTCCTTGTTGACATTGAATTTCCTGAAAGCATTCGACTTCCATCAGTTGAACCCTGAAAAGAACTGGCATGATGTAACTGTTTCGCATCAATCTTTAAAAGAAGGGTTTAAGAATTACCTGTTTACTACGTTGCCGGTATTGCATCAGCCTCATGGCAGCCGTCCGTGGAAACAATTGAAATATAAGAATCCGTTGAAATATTATTGGTTGAAGTATACAAAAGGACTGGATAAAATCTGATATGTTTATGAAAAAACCTTTGGTCTCAGTCATCATGCCTGTTTACAATGCGGAAGAGTATCTGGAAGAAGCGGTCGATTCTGTAATTGCTTCTAATTACTCTCCATTGGAACTGATTTTGGTTGATGACGGTTCTGCGGATAGGTCTTATCATCTGGCGCAGCAGCTGGCGGAAAAGGCGGATACGGGTGTGATAAAGGTATATAAGCAGCCTAATGCAGGTCCTTGTGTCGCTCGTAATTATGCGGTTTCTTTGGCGAAGGGAAAATACATTTTTCCATTGGATGCCGATGATAGAGTAGGTCCTGATTTTTTTGCTGAGGCAGTTGACGTAATGGAGGCAGACAATGGCGTGAAAGTAGTATATTCTCATGCTGAATTTTTTGGAGAGCGTACCGGAGAATGGAAATTAGCGCCTTATTCTCGAAGCCTGCTGGCACGTAAGAACATGATACCGATTTCTGCGATGTATCGTAGAAGCGATTGGGTGCGTGTAGGCGGATACTGTAAGGAAATCATAGCTCGTGAGGATTGGGAGTTCTGGATTTCGATATTGAAGAATGGCGGTGAAGTAGTCCGTTTGTCGCAGGTCGGCTTGTATTATCGCGTTCGTTCCGGTTCCAAACGTATTTCAGACCGTGCATTGAAGCGTCATGTGGTGGATACGCTGAATAAGCGGCATCCCGATTTTTTTGTTCGGGAACTGGGCGGTCCGTTGCATTATCAACGTTCCTGGTCGCGATTGTTTAATACATTCTCCCGTATTATTCATCCTCGTCGGATATTTGTTAATCCGGCATTCAAGGAGTTGTCATCTTTTATGCAGGCGTTACCTGTATTTTTTAAGAATGAGGGTACAACTATCTATAAAGGAAGGAATGAATTGAAGCTGTTTGAACGAGGCGGACGCGAGCTCATCGTCAAATCCTATCAAGTGCCCCATCTTATTAATCGGATTGCCTATAACTCATTTCGGGCTTCAAAAGCGCGTCGTTCTTATCGTTACGCTGAGATGCTACGACAGATAGGAGTAGGTACGCCGAAACCAGTCGGTTTTTATTCTACAGGTACGTGGCTGTTGTTCGGTAGTAGTTATTTTGTCAGTTTGAAGTCTGAATGTCCCTATACTTATCGTGATTTTGCAACACATACTTTTGAGCATCAGGAGGAAATACTGCGTGCCATTGCCCGTACTACGGCTACATTGCATGAACATGGTATTTTACATAAAGACTATTCGGCCGGCAATATTCTTTTCACGGATGAAGGGAACGACATTAAGGTTGAGATAATAGATTTAAACCGTATTCGTTTCGGAACAGTGAATATGGAAGAGGGATGCAGGAACTTTGAGCGTTTGCCCGGTACACATGAGGTGTTTGCAATTTTGGCTGACGAATATGCCAAGAGCCGCGGTTTCGATGTGAAAAAATGTTTGGAGTTGATAGAACAGGCACATAAGTAGCAAAGGGAATATAGTTTTGAAAAATAATGTTAATGGTATAATCAGACGCTGATGTTTATATATAAAATCAAAAGTGTCTAAAAGATATATTTAATGGGTGATAGTCTTTTATATAAGCTCCGCAGCGGTAAACCGCCTAAGATATTCTTTTTTTTGAAAGGATATTTGTTGATGTGTATGCCGACTTGTTTTTTCAGGTTATGTCGAAAGCGCTATTTGGCACAGGTAGAAACACGTTCGGATAAGGATTATATATATGAGCGTGTGAATTATTATAATAAAATGCGGCATCCGGTTGCCTTACCGGATAAAACCTTTCACGAACATAAGTTTGGGTATTATATCTTTCTGGATAAGATACGTAAATTTCGTCCTTCCACTTTTCATAAGGTCTACTACTTCGATTTGCAGGATGTGCTTCGTTGGTTCAGTCAGAAACTTCGTATAGGTTACATTCCCGGTGATGTTTATTTCACCCCGGAGTTCCCTGCTATTGTGAAAAGCAGGTTGCTGAAAAACGACAATGAATATTCAGTTCTTCTTAAACTGGACAAACTACGCCATTTTATGTTTGTGAATGATCCGGTCCCTTTCTCAGGGAAGTCCAATCAGGCTATCTTCCGCGGTAAGATACGTTCGAGCCGTGTCCGTGAGAAATTCCTTCGCATGTATTATGGGTCTGCCATTTGCGACTGTGGTGTGGTAGGCAAGAATGAGGGGTGTCCGGATGAGTGGATGACCTCCAAGAAAACGATTCGCGAGCATTTTGACTATAAGTTTATTATGGCTTTGGAAGGCAATGATGTAGCTTCCAATTTGAAGTGGGTAATGTCGTCCAACTCCATTGCCGTAATGACGCGTCCTACCTGTGAAACCTGGTTTATGGAAGGAAAGCTGATTCCCGATTATCACTATATTGAGATTAAGGATGACCTTTCCGATTTGGAGGAGAAACTGAACTATTACATCGCTCATCCGGCAGAGGCGGAACAGATTGTCGAGCATGCCCATGAATATGTTTCCCAATTTTTCGATGCCGGACGCGAACGGCTGATTTCATTGCTTGTAATGGATAAATATTTTCAGGTAACCAAACAAACGTCAAATTGTTAACACCATTGTATGATACATATTGCTTGTAATATTGATGCTAATTTTATACAGCACTGTGCTGTTACGCTGGTCTCTCTATTTGAGAATAATAAGCGTGCCGATATTTGTGTGCATATTGTAGCTCCGTACCTTTCGGAAGCGGATCAGGCTATTCTACGCAACCTGGCTGCTCCTTATGGCAATGAAGTCTGCTTCTACTATCCTCCGAAAGAGCTGTTGCAATGCTTTTCCATAAAAAAGTTCGGCAAGCGGATTTCCATGGCAACTTATTACCGGTGCATGTTCTCATCTATTCTGCCCGAGAGTTTGGAGAAAGTACTTTACCTGGACTGCGATATTGTAATATTGGGAGATATTTCAGAATTCTGGAACACGGATTTGTCCGGGTGCGGTGCGGCTTGTGTCGAAGATATCGGCAAGGATGAGGATGAGCGTTACGAACGCTTGCACTATGATAAGTCCTGCTCGTATTTCAATGCGGGGGTACTGCTGATTAATCTTGATTACTGGCGGAAACATAAGGTCGATGTGCAGTGTGTGCGGTATTTCGAGACTTATCCGGAGCGTATCCAGTTTAATGACCAGGATTTGCTGAATGTCGTCCTATGCAAGGACAAAGTCTTTGTTCCTTTGAAATGGAACATGCAGGATGGCTTTTATCGCTACGGCATCGACAAGCGGGTGGCCGACTGGCAGGCTTTCCGTGAAGAACTGCTGCATCCTGTCATTCTGCATTATACCAACAAGAAACCCTGGAATTATGACAGTATGCATCCGTTGAGGAATGAATACTATAAATACCTGGATATGACGCCCTGGAAAGGGAAACGACCGCTTTCTTCTGTAAAAGAGCGTTTAAAAAGGTACATTAAGTGCGTGCCTTATTTGTTGGGGCTTAGAAAACCCAAATATGTGAACCTCGGCAAGTAGCAGGCTGCGGTTCGGGATGTATCCTATGAAGCTGTTTGATAACTGATTAAGTGAGATGGTAAAAGTTTCTATTGTAATACCTGTTTATAATCGGAAGAATTTCCTGACTGTATGCATAAAAAGTTTGCTTGCACAGTCTTTTGAAGATTTCGAGATATGTCTGGTCGATGACGGAAGTACGGATGGCACCGGGCTTCTGTGTGATGAACTGGCGGAAAAGGATACTCGCATCAGAGTATTGCATGTGCAAAATGGAGGAGCAGCCTATGCGCGTCAAAAAGGGGTGGAGCTGGCAACAGGAGAATGGGTGCTCTTTGTCGACTCTGATGATACCATGCCTGCCGACGCTTTGCAGCGTTTGTTTCAAGTAACGTCGGAAGATACGGATATTGTAGTCGGTTTTTGCAGGAAAAAGCGCTTGTGGCGGGGAAACAGGCTTTCGCCGGCTTGTTACCGTAAGCTTTTAATCAAGGGCAGGTACAACATTTCGGCTACATGGGGAAAGCTGTTCAGGCGCACGTTGTTTGATGAGTACACGCTACGTACACCCCGGGAGATTGTGATGGGAGAAGACATGCTTATGAATCTGCGGTTGGCGTTTGCGTCATCCAAGCCGGTACGTCTGGTTGGCGGAAACAGTGTCTATAACTATATACAACATGGCGGGAATATAACGCATGTATTCAAACTTACGGCTGATTACGAGCACATCTTCCATAAGGAGAGGCTGCAGGCCATTCCCGAAGAAGAACATGCCCGCTATATGCCTGTAATGATTTACCGCAGGCTGAGGATGTTGCGCCGCATTCTGCGGTGTGCGCAAAAAGACAATACGGTTGAAGAGCTGCGGACTTCTGCTTTTGTGAAAGAGCTGCTTGCAGATATTCATGATACCCGTTATACATTCTGGTGTTATCCGCACTGGAGGCTTTGGCAATTTCTCGCAAGTGCGGGTAAGTAAGGCGGAATCATAAACTCTCTTTTTCCCACAGCTTTAATGCCGCTGCCACCGTATCGTCCATGTCTGCATACGTATATTGCGCCAGTCTACGCCGAAAAGCACTTGCTCCTGTTGCTGTGCAAATTCTTGATATTTCCTGGGAATCAGGATGCTATTTTCGTCGTTTACCGGATAATAAGGCTCTTTCCCCTGTTCAAAATCGTCGGGGTATTCATAGGTGATGACGGTAGAATGTTGTTTGCCGAACTCAAAGTGCTTGTGTTTGATGACACGGGTATAAGGAGTTTCGCGATCGGTATAGTTCACGACTGCATTGTCTTGGAAGTCTTCTATATCCGTGAGGTGTCTGTGTTCGAATCGCAGGCTGAGATATTCCAGGTATCCGCCTGCATAATCGAAGTATTCTTTCCGGCTTTATGAGCCTCATGGGCAAACACGGCTCCGAACAGGCCGCTGCCTACAATCAGGTAATCGTATGGTTTCATTTTCCTTTAGCGTTGTTTTTATCCAGCTACAAAGCTACACAATTATTATCGGGATTGCAGAAAAAGTACCGGTTATTGTGCCGCGTTTTGATAAAAACAGTTGTTTCACATGCAATCGGCTGGTTTTTATCCGCCCGGCGCGCAAAAAAGAACCTGTTCGTTTTATTCTCCCCCTGCTTTGTGCTATCTTTGCGCCCGATACGAACGTAATGAATTAACTGTTTGACCGAATGAAAGAATTCTTCCGACTCCTGCGGCGTTTTGTTCCGCCTTACAAGAAATATCTGATATGGGCATTGTTCCTGAACCTGCTATCGGCTATTCTGAACATATTCTCTTTCGCCCTGATTATCCCTATCCTTCAGATACTTTTCAAGATGGATACCAAGACCTACGAGTTCATTCCCTGGGATGCGGCAGGAATCAATATGAAAGACATAGCGGTCAACAACTTCTATTATTACGTCACCGAGATGATAGCCTCGCAGGGCGGCTCATTGACATTGCTGATTTTAGGCGTTTTCCTGGCGGTGATGACCCTGCTGAAAGCATTCTCCTATTTCGCTTCTTCCGCCGTGATGATTCCCCTCCGCACGGGCGTGGTGCGCGACATCCGTGCGCAAGTGTATAATAAGGTGCTGCACCTGCCGCTGAGTTTCTTTTCCGAAGAACGGAAGGGCGACATCATAGCCCGCATGAGCGGCGACGTTACCGAGGTGGAGACATCCGTAACCAGCTCGCTGGATATGCTGATAAAGAACCCGATACTGATTATAGCCTATTTCGGTACATTGATAGCCATCAGCTGGCAGCTGACGCTGTTCACGCTGCTGGTGCTTCCGGGCATGGGCTGGGTAATGGGTACGGTAGGCAAGAAACTGAAACGGCAGTCGCTGGATGCGCAGGCAAAGTGGAGCGATACCATGTCGCAACTGGAAGAAACGCTGGGCGGATTGCGCATCATCAAAGCTTTCATTGCCGAAAACAAGATGATGGAGCGTTTCAATAAGTGCAGCAACGAATACCGCGATGCCATTAACCGGGTAGCCACCCGTCAGGCATTGGCACATCCCATGAGCGAGTTTCTGGGTACATGCGTCATCGTTATCGTGCTGTGGTTCGGCGGCACGTTGATTTTGAGCAATAGCGCTACTATAGACGCTCCTTCGTTCATTTACTACTTGGTGATACTGTACAGCGTTATCAACCCGTTGAAGGAATTCTCCAAAGCCGGATACAACATTCCCAAAGGACTTGCCTCCATGGAGCGTATCGACAAGATACTCTTTGCGGAGAACCCCATTAAAGAACCCGCCTTGCCGAAACCGCTTTCTTCGCTCAATGATAAGGTGGAGTTCAAGGACATCAGTTTCAGCTACGACGGTTCCCGCCAGGTATTGAAGCATATCAACCTGACCGTGCCCAAAGGCAAGACTATCGCACTGGTAGGACAATCCGGTTCCGGAAAATCCACACTGGTGGATTTACTGCCCCGCTACCACGATGTACAGTCGGGCGAGATACGGATAGACGGGCTTAATATCAAGGATGCGCGCATCGCCGATTTGCGCGGCCTGATAGGAAACGTCAATCAGGAAGCCATTCTCTTTAACGATACTTTCTTCAATAACATTGCTTTCGGCGTAGAGAATGCCACCATGGAGCAGGTTGTGGAAGCTGCCAAGATAGCCAATGCCCACGATTTCATTATGGACACCGAGAAAGGTTACGATACCAATATCGGCGACCGTGGCGGCAAACTCTCCGGCGGACAACGCCAGCGCATCAGCATTGCCCGTGCCATTCTCAAGAATCCGCCCATACTGATTCTGGATGAGGCCACCTCCGCACTCGATACGGAGTCGGAACGTCTGGTGCAGGAAGCTTTGGAGCGGTTGATGAAAACCCGCACCACGATTGCCATTGCGCACCGTCTTTCCACAATCAGGAATGCGGATGAAATCTGCGTGCTCTACGAGGGCGAAATCGTAGAGCGAGGCAAGCACGAGGAGTTGCTTGCCAAAGACGGCTATTACAAAAAGCTGAATGATATGCAGTCCTTAGGTTAAGTACAATCTGTGTTTTTACGTTTTTTCTCGTCACTCGTCACCGTTGTCAACACTTCCTCTATCCCTTTCTAGGAAGGGGATAGAGGAAGTGTTGACAACGGTGACGAGCGTGATGACAAATTGCTGGTCGTCACTTCCTGTCATCACTTTTACCCTTCTTTCTTGTTGTAAAATGCTTATATACAGCTATAAAACGCGTGTGGTGCAGAACGTGTTAACAGCGGTTAAAATCCTCTGTTTTCAGGGGCGGAGCATCCCAATCTCTGCGTTTTAATGCGACTGTTGCCCGTAGGTTTTGTCGTTTTGGCGCGTGTATAATACAGGAAAGCCGGATGCAAAACCTCGTTTTTCAACTGCGGGCTCCCCGGTTGCCGGTTGCGGGCCGTACGGTTTCCGTATGCGGGCTGTCGGGCCCGCAATTGCGGGACGAAGTTTCAGTAGAAGGATAAGGATGTTTTTGTAGGGGCATAACGACATTATCCCCTGTGTATGCGAGGGTTTTGTCATGGGGATATGGGTGTTCCGCCCTGTTATTTTCTTCCGAAGTCCGCGGGTATTTCTCCCCACTGCCTGGTTTCCCATTTCAGGATAGGGGTGGAGTAGGTGTTTTCACGCAGCCATTTCTCGGCGCGCTCTATCAGCAGGAAAAGTTGTTCGGTTTTGGAGTCGCGGGGTAGCTTGGTCTTGCATTTCTTCTGTTTGACCCAACCGATGGCATTGACGCTGTCGCTGTAAATAGGCATGTCGAAGCCCTTTTGCTTCAGCAGGGCAAGGCCATGCACGATGGCAAGAAACTCTCCGATGTTGTTGGTTCCGTACACGGGACCGTAGTGGAAAACCTGCTGGCGGCTGGCAACGTGTACCCCCCGGTACTCCATTGCTCCGGGATTTCCGCTGCATGCGGCATCTACGGCAAGACTGTTTTCGAGGACGGCGGCGGGGTAGGGAGCGTCTGCATTTTGAGACGGCTTGGATGGCGTGCTGCCTGCGGATGTATTGCGCTTGATGTACTCGTACGGTGAAGCGGCAAAGGCTTGCTCTGCTTCCTCACGGGTGTCGAACGATTTGAACTTTGCCCCCTCATAGCCTTTGGTCTGTAGCTGGCATTCGGTCCAGGATGTATAAATGCCCGGAGTGACGCCTGCCCATACAACGTAGAATTTCTCTTTTTTCATAACTGCGGCAAAGGTACGAATATATTTCACAAATGCGAACAATCGGCTCCGTTCGCTTGTTCTTTTAATTTGAGGAGAAGTGGGAAGTAAAAAAAAGAATATCGGTTCAGTCCCTTGACTTTGTAATTTTATATAACTCATTTATTCTTAATAAAAAACAGACAATAAAATAAAAAGATATGAAGAGAACATTTGCAGAAGCGTTGGAACACCGGCGCAGTTATTATTCCATAGGTAGCGACTCTCCTGTTTTGGATGAGGAAGTGGTGCATATTATCCGTACGGCGGTGAAGAACGTACCGTCGGCCTTTAATTCGCAGTCAACAAGAATCGTCCTGCTGCTGGGCGACGAGCATAAGAAACTATGGGATATTGTAAAAAATACGTTGAAGCAGCGCATTTCGCCTGAGGCTTTTGCAAAGACGGAAGCCAAGATTGACGGCTGCTTTGCTGCCGGGCATGGCACTGTGCTTTATTTTGAGGACACGACGGTTGTAAGGAAATTGCAGGATGCGTTTCCCTCTTACAGTGAAAATTTCCCGACTTGGTCGCAGCATACATCGGCCATGCACCAGCTGGCTATCTGGACCATGCTGGAAGATGCGGGCTTAGGAGCTTCCTTGCAGCATTACAACCCGCTGATTGACGACGAGGTGCGCCGTACCTGGAACTTGCCGGAGAACTGGATGCTGATAGCCGAAATGCCTTTTGGCACGCCCACTGCCGAACCCGGCGAAAAGGAGTTCGGGGAGTTGAGCGAGCGAATTAAAATTTTCCGCTGATTGTGAGGTAGTCTCACTGTAGAATTGCTTATCTTTGCTGTACAAACGGTAAGCAATTATGATACGTATCTTTCTGACCGGTTACATGGGAGCCGGTAAAACAACTTTAGGTAAGGCTTTTGCCCGCGAACTGAATGTACCTTTCATCGATTTGGACTGGTACATCGAGGAACGTTTTCACAAATCCATCCGTGAACTGTTCGTCGAGCGGGGAGAGGCCTCTTTTCGTGAATTGGAGCGGAATATGCTGCACGAGGTGTCCGAGTTTGAGGATGTCATTATCTCGACCGGCGGCGGCACGCCCTGTTTCTTCGACAATATGGACTACATGAACGGACACGGGCAGACCGTGTTCCTGGATGTACATCCCGATATACTGTTCAACCGTTTGCGGGTGGCAACCCATCAGCGCCCCATCCTGCAGGGAAAAACGGACGAGGAGCTGCGCGCCTTTATTGCGGACGCATTGGAGAAACGCGCCCCTTTCTACGTGCAAGCCCGCTACCGTTTCGATGCAGGACATCTGGAAAGCAGGCGGCAGATTGCCGGGTCCGTGCAGCAGTTGCGTAGCCTGCTGGGCGTTTAATCTCTTGTAAATGTGTGTTTTTCGCCCTAAAAGGCAAGATGTTCCAGATTTATATGTATTTTTGTACCCCTTTTTTATAAATAAACTACTAAAACAGCAGAGTAACAAGAAATGAGAAAATGGCGTATTGAAGATTCGGAAGAGCTGTACAACATTACAGGTTGGGGCACTTCGTACTTTGGTATCAATGACAAAGGTCATGTTGTAGTAACACCGCGTAAGGACGGCGTCGGCGTCGATTTGAAAGACCTGGTCGACGAATTGCAACTGCGTGACGTGACGGCGCCCATGCTGGTGCGCTTTCCCGACATTCTTGACAACCGGATTGAGAAGATTTCCTGTTGTTTCAGACAAGCGGCGGAAGAGTACGGCTACAAGGCGGAGAATTTTATTATCTATCCTATTAAGGTGAATCAGATGCGTCCGGTGGTCGAGGAGATTATCAGCCACGGCAAGAAATTCAATCTCGGACTGGAAGCAGGCTCCAAACCCGAACTGCATGCGGTGATTGCCATCAATATGGACTCCGACTCGCTGATTATCTGCAACGGATACAAGGATGAGAGCTACATAGAGCTTGCTTTGCTGGCGCAGAAGATGGGAAAACGCATCTTTCTCGTAGTAGAGAAAATGAATGAGCTGAAGCTGATAGCCAAAATGGCGAAGCAGTTGAATGTAAAGCCCAATATCGGCATACGTATCAAGCTGGCTTCGTCGGGAAGCGGCAAGTGGGAAGATTCGGGCGGCGATGCAAGCAAGTTCGGACTGTCGTCCAGCGAATTGCTCGAAGCGCTCGACTTCATGGCAAGCAAAGGCATGCAGGACTGCCTGAAGCTGATACATTTCCACATCGGAAGCCAGGTAACGAAAATCCGTCGTATCAAAACCGCTCTGCGTGAAGCGTCGCAGTTCTATGTGCAGTTGCACAACATGGGATTCAACGTGGAATTCGTGGACATCGGCGGCGGCCTGGGAGTGGATTATGACGGAACGCGCTCGTCCAACAGCGAGGGGAGCGTGAACTATTCCATCCAGGAGTATGTGAACGACTCCATTTCTACTCTGGTGGATGCCAGCGACAAGAACGGCATTCCCCATCCCAATATCATTACGGAGAGCGGACGCGCTTTGACGGCGCATCATTCCGTACTTATATTCGAGGTGCTGGAAACCACCAATCTGCCCGAATGGGACGACGATGAAGAGGTGACCGAAAACGACCACGAACTCTTGCGGGAGCTTTACGGCATTTGGGATACACTGAACCAGAACAGGATGCTGGAAGCCTGGCACGATGCGCAGCAGATACGCGAAGAGGCGCTCGATTTGTTCAGCCACGGCATCGTGGACCTGCAGACCCGCGCCAAGATTGAGCGTCTGTATTGGTCTATCATGCGCGAAGTGAACCAGATAGCCGGCGGACTGAAGCATGCGCCCGATGAATTCCGCGGTCTCCCCAAACTGCTGGCGGATAAGTATTTCTGTAACTTCTCGCTCTTCCAGTCCCTGCCGGACTCCTGGGCGATAGACCAGATATTCCCCATCATGCCTATCCAGCGTCTGGACGAACGGCCGGACCGGACGGCTACCTTGCAGGACATTACCTGCGATTCGGACGGTAAGATTGCCAACTTTATCTCTACCAAGAACGTGTCCCATTACTTGCCGGTACACTCCTTGAAGAGTAAGGAACCCTATTATGTGGGGGTATTCCTGGTGGGTGCCTATCAGGAAATTCTCGGCGATATGCACAATCTGTTCGGTGATACGAATGCGGTGCATGTATCCGTGAGCGATAAGGGGTATACGATAGAGCAGGTTATCGACGGTGAGACGGTGGCGGAAGTGCTGGATTACGTGCAGTACAGTCCGAAGAAGCTGGTGCGTACGTTGGAGACCTGGGTGAGCCAGTCGGTAAAGGAAGGACGCATCTCCCTGGAAGAAGGCAAGGAATTTTTGTCTAATTACCGTTCCGGTTTGTACGGATACACATATTTGGAATAATGAGAGAGAAACTGACTGTAATCAAGGTGGGTGGCAAAATCGTGGAAGAGGAAGCCACCCTCTGCAAGTTGTTGGATGACTTTGCCGCCATCGAAGGATATAAAGTCCTGGTGCACGGCGGCGGACGTTCGGCAACGAAAATCGCAGCCCTGTTGGGCATTGAAAGCAAAATGGTGAATGGACGCCGCATCACCGATGCCGAGACTTTGAAGGTGGTGACAATGGTGTATGGCGGATTGGTGAACAAGAACATAGTGGCCGGTTTGCAGGCACGAGGCGTGAATGCGCTCGGCCTGACGGGTGCGGACATGGACGTGATCCGTTCCGCAAAGCGTCCGGTAAAGGAGGTGGACTATGGTTTCGTGGGCGATGTGAAGCAGGTGAACGGAGCGTTCCTGAGCGAACTCATCCATAAAGGCGTTGTTCCGGTAATGGCCCCGCTGACACACGACGGCGAGGGACACATGCTGAATACGAATGCCGATACGATTGCCGGAGAAACGGCCAAAGCCTTGTCCGGACAGTTTGACGTGACGCTGGTATATTGCTTTGAGAAGAAAGGCGTGCTGCGCAACGAGAATGACGACGACAGCGTGATTTCCCGGATTACCCCGGAAGAATTTAAGCAGTATGTTGCCGAAGGGGTTATCCAGGGCGGCATGATTCCCAAGCTGGAGAATTCTTTCGAGGCTTTGGATGCCGGAGTCACGGAAGTTGTAATCACCTTAGCCTCAGCCATAAACAGCGACGGCGGAACCCGTATCAAAAAATAAATCAAAAAAAAGTGGTGGCAGACTGTAACTTTCCGTTTGCTGAACCGTCAATTAATTAGAGATGCAGGAAATCAGTTTTCGTAATGACATTCTCCCTCTGAAAGACAAGCTCTTTCGGTTGGCCCTGAGGATTACATTCGACCGGGCGGAAGCGGAAGATGTTGTGCAGGAAACACTGATTAGGGTATGGAACAAGCGCGACGAGTGGACGCAGTTCGGTTCTGTCGAAGCCTATTGCCTGACAGTGGCAAGGAATCTGGCGATAGACCGCAGCGAAAGGAAAGACGCCCAAGCGGTGGAACTTACCCCCGATATGGAAGAGGCTTCCGAAGCATCGGGCCCTTACGAAAGGCTGGTGAATAAAGAACGAATGGCTCTGATACACCGCCTGATAAACGAACTTCCCGAAAAGCAGCGGCTGATTATGCAGCTGAGGGATATGGAAGGTAAGAGCTACAAGGAGATTGCGGTTGTCCTGAGTCTGACAGAGGAACAAGTGAAAGTGAACCTCTTCAGGGCAAGGCAAAAGGTTAAACAACGGTTTATTGATATAGAAGGTTATGGACTTTAAATATATAGAACAACTTTTAGAACGTTATTGGCAGTGTGAGACTTCTCTTGAGGAAGAAGCGCAGTTGCGTACTTTCTTTACAGAAGAGGACGTTCCCGAACACTTGTCGCGTTATAAGGATTTGTTTGTATATCAGCAACTTCAGCAGGAAGAGCATCTGGGTGCGGATTTCGATGCACGGGTGCTTGCCGAGATTGAAGCTCCGGTTGTGAAGGCCAGGCGCATGACATTGACGGCGCGCTTCATGCCGTTGTTTAAAGCCGCAGCCGCAGTGGCAGTGGTGCTTTCATTGGGCAATGTGATGCAACATTCGTTCTTTGCCGATGTAAGAGAGGTGGCTGCCGCCGATACTATCGGCAAACAAATTTCCGCTCCGTCGGTCGCCCTTTCGGGGGATAGGGCCGCAACGCACGAGAAGCAGATATTGGATAGTCTGCATCGTGTAAGCAAGGAGAAGGAAAGCAGACAGTAGATATTTTCATTTGCTTTTAAAATAACATTTTCATTTGCTTTAAATATAATATAGTTAGTGTGCTTTTATTAAAACAAAAACAGAGGCTGTGAAGTTTCAATTCTCTCAAAATTTTATAGAAACTAACTAAGATAAATGGGACGCCGCGTGATGCAGCGTCCCTTTTATTATTGTTGGGGGAGCGGAAAGTTGCCCCCTCCCTCTGCAGTGTATGTAGAATCAAAGCTTGTATAATCCCTTCTTGGGGAAGTCCAGTTCCGGGTTGCCCTTATAACCGATGTTTCCGCTGCCGCTGGTACGTGCTTTCAGGAAGTCGGTGGCATGGCATTTGATGTCTCCCGAACCGGATACGCTTGCCGAAACGCGTTTTGCCTGCAGACCGGATGCAAACAGGTCGCCCGAACCCGCTACACGGTAATCGGCTTCCTGGGAAGTTCCCGTCAATATTGCCGTGCCCGATCCTGAGACGGATGCTTCGGTGCCGGCGGCCGATACGTTGTCAAGCTTCAAATCTCCGGAACCGGCTATGGATGCCGTGAGATTGGCGCAAGTGATGTTGCTGCCTTCTATGTCGCCCGACCCAGCCACGGATACGTTAAGATTGCCGGTGCAGGTTATGTTGTCCGCGTCGATGTCTCCCGAACCCGCTACGGATACTTTCAGGTGGTCTGTTTTCAGTCCGTTGGCTAACTCTACATTACCAGAGCCGGCAACGGAGATGTTGTTGAGTGTCTCGGAAGAGACGCGTATCTCCAGCTTGTTGTAAGATACGCTGACACCTTTCTTGAACTTGATATTCAAGGTGTTGTTAACTACATTGATGTCCAGAAGGTCTACGATATTGTCGGAAGTATACACTTCCACTTCGGGTTTTCCCGCCTTTTGGGTGTAAGTAACATTCGGGCTGCCTGCCAGGTTCAGACCGGTGAAGTTGTCTACTTTGATATTCTTGGTTACATAGTTCCTGCTGGCTTTGACTGTTTTTCCGCCAAACAGACCGGAGTTGCACGTGCAGGCTGTTGCGCTTAATGCGAAGATGCCTGATACGATGATTGCTGTTAATGTTTTCATGTTCAATGTATTTTAAGTGTTCTTGTTTGTTAGACGTAGTCTTCTCTCAAAAAGTTGCAGGGGATTATGACTTTTTACCGGGAACTTCTTGCTGCCGGTTCTTATTCAAATCCCATGCCATAAGCATAAATCTTTGTTTATTAGGATATAATGGAGGAAATGCGGTGTCCGCTTTTGAACACATTGTTCGTTTTTGGTAGACAGCCGTTTGCTTTTTCGGACGATTCTTCGTTCTTTTGCCCTTATTTCAAGGAGGAAAGAACAGATGATAATGGAGCATGTTTTAGAGGATAAGGAGCTGGGACGTTTGTTGGTACGGGTGAATGTCCGTGCCCGGCGTCTGACTTTTCGTACGCGTGAGGATGCCATTCATGTAACTGTTCCGCCGGGCACAACCATCGGGGAGGTAAAGAATGCTGTGGAGCAACTGCGTCCCCGGTTGAGGGCCGCCCGAGAGAAGCAAAGCCGTCCGCTGATTGACTTGGATTATCGGATTGATACGGAATTCTTCAAGTTGAGTTTGGTCGGCGGAGAACGCGACCGTTTCCTTTCGCGCTCGGAACTGGGGGAGATGCAGATTATCTGTCCGCCGGATGCAGACTTCTCAAATAAGGAGTTGCAGGCTTGGCTGCGTAAAGTGATTGAGGAAGCCTTGCGGCGTAATGCCAAGATTATTCTTCCGCCTCGGCTTTATGCACTCTCGTTGCGGCATAATCTTCCTTATAAGAGTGTGAAAATAAACTCCAGCAGCGGGCGTTGGGGAAGTTGTTCCGCCCGTGGAAACATCAATCTGTCCTATTTCCTTGTCCTATTGCCCAAACACTTGATAGACTATGTGCTGCTGCACGAGTTGGCGCATACCCGTGAAATGAATCATGGCGAGCGCTTTTGGGCGTTGCTTGATGGCATGACGGATGGCAAGGCGCAACTGTTGCGCAGCGAACTGAGAAAGTATAAGACAGACTTCTGAAGCAGGCCGATTATAGTGGGAGAGGTACGGAAGCGGGCTACTGTGCCAGCAGTTTCACTTCATAGCCGTCTTTTTCAAAACGATAGTTACCGCCTTTTTCGCTCAACTCAAACAGAGAAAGTCTGTCGGTTGCCTTGTCCACTATCATCAGTGCGCTTTGTTCGGCAAACCGTTTTACCTCGATATTGAAAGGCTCTTCACCGATGCGCCGGTCTGCCAGCACGCTGTCATTGAGAAGGATGGATATGGAATCGCCGGCAAAGCCTTTCATCAAAGTGATGTTGTAGGTTTCGGCAAAGTGGCGTTCGCCCTCTTTCTGCCGTTGCAGGCGCATGCTCATGTAAACGAAGATAACGACAACGAATATTACGGCAAAAGCAAGGATGCCGTTGCCTATCATGAATTGTTTGTTGGTATTCAGGTGATGTGCCATGACGATTGAGTTTAAAGAACCCTGCAAATGTAGTGATTAATTTTGAATGGAAGATAAATTCGGGCAGGAGTGCTAAATATTCTTTTTTTCTCCTATTATTTTGTAGTCGAACAGATTATTTATATCTTTGCAACCGAAACGGATGAAAGGTGGAGGGGCGATTGAGCTCCTCTTTTTTGTTCCTAATGGTTAATCTATGATAGAAAAGAAAACAGTTTGTCAGATTGTAGACGAGTGGCTGGAAGATAAGGAGTACTTCCTGGTGGAGGTCATAATCAGCCCGGATGACAAGATTGTGGTGGAGATAGACCACAAAGAAGGTGTTTGGATTGAGGATTGTGTAGAGTTGAGCCGCTACATAGAGTCCCGGTTGAATCGTGAGGATGAGGATTACGAACTGGAAGTCGGTTCCGCCGGTATCGGACAACCGTTTAAAGTGCTGCAACAGTACGTCAACCACATCGGCAAGGAAGTGGAAGTATTGGCAAAAGACGGCCGCAAGCATTGCGGAGTGTTGAAAGATGCCGACGAGCGGCAGTTTACCGTTACTGTTCAGAAGAAAGTGAAAGAGGAGGGAGCCAAGCGTCCTAAAATGGTGGATGAGGACCTGACCTTTACATACGAAGAGATAAAATATACTAAATACTTAATTAGTTTTAAATAAGACTATGGCCAAGAAAGAAGAAACTATCAGCTTGATAGATACCTTTTCGGAATTTAAAGAACTGAAGAATATTGATAGAACCACCATGGTGAGCGTACTCGAAGAGTCGTTCCGCAGTGTGATTGCAAAGATGTTCGGAACCGATGAGAATTACGACGTGATTGTGAACCCGGACAAGGGTGACTTCGAAATATGGCGTAATCGTGAAGTTGTGGCGGATGAGGACCTTGAAAACCCGAACCTGCAGATTTCTTTGAGCGAAGCCCGGAAGATTGACGCTTCGTACGAGGTGGGAGAGGAAGTGACGGATGAGGTGAACTTTGCGAAGTTCGGCCGCCGTGCTATTCTGAACTTGCGCCAGACATTGGCTTCCAAGATTTTGGAACTGGAAAAAGACAGTATTTACAATAAATACATTGATAAGGTGGGTACTATTATCAATGCAGAGGTTTACCAGATTTGGAAAAAGGAAATGTTGCTGCTCGATGACGAAGGCAATGAATTGCTGTTGCCCAAGACCGAACAGATTCCGAGCGACTTCTACCGTAAGGGTGAGACTGCCCGCGCCGTGGTAGCCCGCGTCGACAACAAGAACAATAATCCGAAGATTATCCTGAGTCGTACGTCGCCCGTTTTCCTGCAACGTCTGTTCGAGATGGAAGTACCCGAAATCAATGACGGACTGATTACTATCAAGAAGATTGCCCGTATTCCCGGTGAGCGTGCCAAGATTGCCGTTGAGTCATACGATGACCGTATCGATCCGGTAGGCGCCTGCGTCGGTGTGAAGGGTAGCCGTATTCATGGTATTGTCCGCGAGCTTCGCAACGAGAATATCGATGTTATCAACTATACGTCGAATATCCAGTTGTTTATACAGCGCGCCCTCAGCCCTGCCAAAATCTCTTCTATCCGTCTGAACGAGGAAGAGCACAAGGCGGAAGTCTTCCTGAAACCGGAAGAGGTGTCGCTGGCTATCGGTAAAGGCGGTTTGAATATCAAGCTGGCCAGTATGTTGACTGAGTACACCATTGACGTGTTCCGCGAATTGGATGAAGCGGTAGAGGATGAAGATATCTACTTGGATGAATTCCGCGATGAGATTGACGGTTGGGTAATCGATGCCATCAAGGCTATCGGTATTGATACCGCCAAGGCTGTGTTGAATGCACCGCGCGAGATGTTGATTGAAAAGACTGACCTGGAAGAGGAAACGGTGGACGAAGTATTACGCATTTTGAAATCGGAGTTTGAAGAAGGGGAAAATTAGTGATTAGTGATTAGGGGTTAGTGATAAGTGATTTTTGGTATGTATAATAAAATCATCACTAAACACTAATCGCTAACCCCTAATCGCTAATCACTAACCACCACTTCTTTCTCCATTATTCATTAAATTAAAGTATGACGATAAGGTTAAATAAAGTAACAAGAGATTTAAATGTAGGAATCACGACGGTAGTTGAGTTCTTGCAAAAGAAGGGATATACCATTGAAGCAAATCCCAATACGAAGATTACCGACGAGCAGTACGACTTGCTTGTGAAAGAGTTTAGTACAGATAAGGATCTTAAATTGAAAACGGAGCGTTTCATTCAGGAACGTCAGAGTAAGGAACGCAACAAGGCATCGGTGGCTATTGACGGTTATGACAAGGAAGCACAGGAAAAGCCGAAAACTGAAGAGGTGGTAAAGGCTGTGGTTCCCGAAGATGTACGTCCGAAGTTTAAGCCTGTCGGGAAGATTGATTTGGATAAACTGAATCGCAAACATACTGTGGAAAAAGAGGAAGAAGAGGTGGAACCGGAGATGCCGGTGGTTGAAGAAGTAAAGGCGGAAGAACCTGCACCTGTTGTTGAGGCTCCGAAACCGGAACCCGTCCCCGAACCTCAGCCCGAGCCGACACCTGCTCCGGTGGTTGAACCTGCTCCGGCGGCAGAAGAAGAAAAAACAGCGCCGGTGGCTGCAGAACCCGTACCGGTTTCTAACGCGGAGCCTGCTCCCGCTGCAACCGAAGAAGCTGTTTCGGAAAATAAAGAAGAAAAAGAAGAAATATTCAAAATACATCAGCCTGAGTTTGTATCGAAGATTAACGTCATCGGACAAATAGACCTCGCTGCGCTGAATCAGTCTACACGTCCGAAGAAGAAATCGAAAGAGGAAAAGCGGAAAGAGCGTGAAGAAAAAGAAAAGCAGCGCCAGGATCAGAAGAAGCTGATGAAGGAAGCCATTATCAAGGAGATTCGTCGTGACGATAATAAGACGAAAGATGGCAACGATGCCAACGGCAAGAAAAAGCGCGTCCGCATTAACAAGGAAAAGGTGGATATCAACAATGCATCCAACTTCCAGCGTGGCGGAAACGATCGTCTGAAAGGCGGCCAGCAAGGGGGTAATAACCAACAAGCCGGTAAGAACAAGAATAAAGACCGCTTCAAGAAACCTGTAATCAAGCAGGAAGTAAGTGAAGAGGATGTGGCAAAGCAGGTAAAGGAAACTTTGGCACGCCTCACTTCCAAAGGCAAGAATAAGGGTGCGAAATACCGTAAGGAGAAACGTGACATGGCATCCAGCCGTATGCAGGAGCTGGAAGACCAGGAAATGGCGGAAAGCAAGATATTGAAGCTGACCGAGTTCGTGACTGCCAATGAGTTGGCGAGCATGATGGATATTTCCGTTACGCAGGTTATCGCCACTTGTATGAGCATCGGTATGATGGTTTCCATTAACCAGCGTCTGGATGCGGAAACAATCAATCTGGTAGCGGAAGAATTCGGTTTCAAGACAGAATATGTAAGTGCGGAAGTGGCTCAGGCAATCGTTGAGGAAGAAGATGCCGAGGAAGATTTGCAGCCTCGTGCTCCGATTGTAACGGTGATGGGTCACGTAGACCACGGTAAGACCTCGTTGCTCGACTATATCCGTAAGGCAAATGTTATTGCCGGTGAGGCGGGTGGTATCACGCAGCATATCGGTGCTTACCACGTGACATTGGAAGACGGGCGCAAGATTACGTTCCTCGATACTCCGGGTCACGAAGCGTTTACCGCCATGCGTGCCCGCGGTGCCAAGGCAACGGATATCGCCATCATCATTGTGGCTGCCGATGACAACGTGATGCCGCAGACCAAAGAAGCTATCAACCATGCCATGGCTGCCGGTGTGCCTATCGTATTCGCTATCAATAAGATTGATAAGCCGACTGCCAATCCCGATAAGATTAAGGAAGAACTGGCTGCCATGAACTTCCTCGTTGAGGAATGGGGTGGTAAGTACCAGTCTCAGGATATTTCAGCCAAGAAAGGTATCGGTGTAAGCGATTTGATGGAGAAAGTATTGCTGGAAGCCGAAATGCTGGAACTGAAAGCAAACCCCGACCGTCGCGCTACCGGTTCCATCATCGAGTCCTCATTGGATAAGGGTCGTGGTTATGTGGCTACGGTACTCGTGTCCAACGGTACTTTGAAGATGGGCGATATTGTGCTTGCAGGTACAAGCTACGGTAAGGTGAAAGCCATGTTCAACGAACGTAACCAGCGCATGAAAGAGGCAGGTCCTTCGGAACCGGCTTTGATTCTCGGCCTGAACGGTGCGCCGGCTGCAGGCGATACATTCCATGTAATCGAGACTGAACAGGAAGCACGTGAAATTGCCAACAAGCGCGAACAGTTGCAGCGTGAGCAAGGTCTGCGTACACAGAAGATGCTGACGCTGGATGAAGTGGGCCGCCGTTTGGCATTGGGCGACTTCCACGAGCTGAATATCATCGTGAAAGGTGACGTGGACGGCTCCGTTGAAGCGTTGAGCGACTCGTTGATTAAGCTGTCTACCGAACAGGTACAGGTAAACGTTATTCACAAAGGCGTCGGCGCTATCTCCGAATCGGATGTATCTCTGGCTGCCGCTTCGGATGCGATTATCGTAGGATTCCAGGTTCGTCCTTCGGGTGCTGCCGCCAAACTGGCAGAGCAGGAAGGTGTGGACATCCGCAAGTACTCTGTCATCTACGATGCCATTGAAGAGGTGAAGGCTGCTATGGAAGGTATGCTGGCGCCGACTTTGAAGGAACAGGTGACGGCCACTATCGAGGTGCGCGAGGTATTCAACATTACCAAAGTGGGTCTTGTGGCAGGTGCCATGGTGAAGACCGGAAAGGTGAAACGCAGCGACAAGGCCCGTCTGATTCGCGACGGCATTGTTATCTTCACAGGAAATATCAATGCATTGAAGCGCTTCAAGGACGATGTGAAGGAAGTTGGAACGAACTTCGAATGCGGTATCAGCCTGACAAACTGCAACGACATCAAGGTAGGAGACATCATCGAATCTTACGAAGAAGTGGAGGTAAAGCAGACTCTGTAAGCAATATATAAAAAATCTTCAGGCGCGGATTACACGGATTTCACGGATTGGTTAAGAAAAACCGTGTTTGTCCGTGTAATCCGCGCCTTTTTAATATAGTTATGGCTGTTGTAGATAGTATAATCTTGGTAATAATCGGTGCCGGAGCGCTTGTAGGTTTTATAAAAGGTTTTGTAAAGCAGTTGGCTACCTTGTTGGGACTGGTTGCCGGTCTGGTGGCGGCAAAGGCTTTGTATGCTTCCGTTGCCGAGAAAGTGTTTTCCAGGATTACCGATTCAATGACAGTGGCGCAGGTGCTGGCATTCATTGCTATCTGGGTAGCGGTGCCTCTGGCTTTTGCGTTGATAGCTTCGCTGCTGACGAAGGCGATGGAAGCCGTGTCGCTCGGTTGGCTGAACCGTTGGCTGGGTTCCGGGCTGGGAGCGCTGAAAGCACTTCTGCTGGTGAGTTTGCTGGTGGGCGTTATCGAATTTATAGATTCGGACAATACGCTGCTCAGTCAAACAAAAAAGAAAGAATCGGTGTTATATTATCCCATGAAGTCATTTGCCGGAATATTCTTTCCTGCAGCAAAGGCTGTTACGGAACAGATTGTGAATGGAGATGTGGTTTGATTCGTAACTTGTAATTTTATAATTATAGAAACAATGCAACAAGAAGAACCCAATAAATATGTAAAGGAACTCACTCAGGAGAAGTACAAGTACGGTTTTACGACCGACGTGCACACAGACATCATCGAGCGTGGTTTGAATGAAGATGTGGTGCGGCTGATTTCCGAGAAAAAAGGAGAACCCGAGTGGTTGCTGGAGTTCCGCCTGAAAGCGTACCGCCATTGGCTGACGCTGGAGATGCCTGCATGGGCGCATCTCCGTATTCCTGAAATAGACTATCAGTCTATCTCATACTATGCCGACCCTACCAAGAAGAAGGACGGACCCAAGAGCATGGACGAGGTAGACCCGGAACTGGTCAAGACATTCAATAAACTGGGCATTCCTCTGGAAGAGCAGATGGCACTTAGCGGTATGGCGGTGGATGCCGTGATGGACTCTGTATCCGTAAAGACTACCTTTAAGGAGACGCTTATGGAGAAAGGCATTATCTTCTGTTCGTTCAGCGAAGCAGTGCGCGAACATCCTGATTTGGTACAGAAGTACTTGGGCTCGGTAGTGGGCTATCGCGACAACTTCTTTGCGGCACTGAACTCTGCGGTGTTCTCCGACGGTTCTTTCGTCTATATCCCGAAAGGGGTACGTTGTCCGATGGAGTTGTCCACTTACTTCCGTATCAATGCCCGCAATACCGGACAGTTTGAAAGAACGTTGATTGTGGCGGATGATGATTCATACGTTTCCTACCTGGAGGGGTGTACGGCGCCGATGCGTGACGAAAACCAACTGCATGCTGCCATTGTGGAGATTGTGGTGCACGACCGTGCGGAAGTGAAGTACAGCACTGTCCAGAACTGGTATCCGGGTGATGCCGAAGGCAAAGGCGGCGTGTATAATTTCGTAACGAAACGCGGACACTGCAAAGGGGTAAATAGCAAACTGTCCTGGACGCAGGTGGAAACCGGTTCGGCCATTACCTGGAAATATCCGTCCTGTATTCTTTCGGGAGATAACTCCACGGCAGAGTTTTACAGCGTGGCGGTAACCAATAATTACCAGCAGGCAGATACCGGTACAAAGATGATTCATCTCGGAAAGAATACCCGCAGCACTATCGTCAGCAAAGGTATCTCCGCCGGACGGAGCGAGAACTCTTACCGCGGTCTGGTGCGCGTTGCCCAAAAAGCGGACAATGCCCGCAACTATAGCCAGTGCGACTCCTTGCTGCTGGGCGATAAGTGCGGTGCGCATACGTTCCCTTACATGGATATCCATAACGAGACGGCCATTGTAGAGCACGAGGCAACCACCAGCAAGATTAGCGAAGACCAGATATTCTATTGTAACCAGCGCGGCATTTCTACGGAAGATGCCGTAGGACTGATTGTGAACGGTTATGCAAAGGAAGTGCTCAACAAGCTGCCTATGGAGTTTGCCGTAGAGGCGCAGAAATTGTTAGCGATTTCACTCGAGGGAAGCGTAGGATAGCTATTGGAATTCAAAATTAAAAATTAAATATCATGTTAGAGATAAAAGACCTGCACGCCAGCATCAATGGCAAAGAGATATTGAAAGGCATCAACCTCACGATCTGCGACGGTGAGGTGCATGCCCTGATGGGACAGAACGGAGCCGGAAAGAGTACACTGAGCAATGTGCTGGTGGGACATCCTGCATACGAGGTGACACGCGGTACGGTAACTTTCAACGGTAAGGACCTTTTGGCTATGAGTCCTGAAGACCGTGCGCATGAAGGTATTTTCCTTTCGTTCCAGACACCGGTGGAGATACCGGGGGTTTCGATGGTGAACTTTATGCGTGCCGCTGTCAACGAACAGCGTAAATACCGTCATCTGCCCGCCCTGTCTGCCAGCGAATTCTTGAAACTGATGCGCGAGAAACGCGCCATTGTCGAACTGGACAACAAACTTGCCAACCGTAGCGTGAACGAAGGCTTCAGCGGCGGTGAGAAGAAACGCAACGAAATCTTCCAAATGGCTATGCTGGAACCTACTTTCGCCATTCTCGACGAAACGGATTCTGGGCTTGATGTAGATGCTTTGCGCATTGTAGCCGATGGCTTCAACAAACTGAAGACTCCCCAGACCAGCGCAATGGTCATCACCCACTACCAACGCCTGCTGGACTATCTGAAACCGGATACCGTCCATGTACTGCTTGGCGGACGCATCGTGAAGACAGGCGGCCCCGAACTGGCTAAGGAGATTGAAGCACGCGGCTTCGATTGGATTAAGAAAGAAGCGAGTGAATTATAAATTATGGATTATGAATTATGAATTATCCTGCAGCATGATGATGCGCAGCCCGTTCATAATTGTAATTCAAAACTCATAATCAGATAACATGAGTGTAGAGCAACAATATATAGACCTTTTCTCCCAGACGGAGGCGATGATATGCCGTCATAGCGCCGAAGCGCTGAATGCTCCGCGTGCCGCTGCATTTGCCGACTTCGAGCGGCTTGGCTTTCCTACCCGTAAGACGGAGAAATATAAATATACCGATGTCAGCAAGTTCTTTGAACCCGATTACGGACTGAACCTGAACCGGTTGGAGATTCCGGTTAATCCCTACGAAGTATTCAAGTGCGATGTGCCGAATATGAGCACTTCCCTTTACTTTGTTGTGAATGATGCTTTCTATAACAAGGCTTTGCCGAAGTCGCATTTGCCTGAGGGCGTTATCTTCGGTAGCCTCAAGGAAATGGCGGAGCAGCGTCCGGAGTTGGTGAAGAAGTACTACGGTAAGCTGGCAGATACTTCCAAAGATGGAGTGACGGCTTTCAATACAGCCTTTGCGCAGGACGGCGTATTGCTGTATGTTCCCAAGAACGTGGTGGTGGAGAAACCTATCCAGTTGGTGAACATTCTGCGCGGCGATGTCAACTTTATGGTGAACCGCCGTGTGCTTATCATTTTGGAAGAGGGTGCGCAAGCCCGTCTTCTGGCGTGCGACCACGCCATGGACAGTGTGAATTTCCTTGCTACGCAAGTGGTAGAGGTATTCGTTGGGGAGAACGCCACTTTCGACTTCTATGAACTGGAAGAGACGCATACCAGTACGGTACGCATCAGCAGTTTGTATGTCAGACAAGAAGCTAACAGCAACGTTTTGCTGAACGGAATGACTTTGCATAACGGTACTACCCGTAATACAACCGAAGTTACGCTTGCCGGCGAAGGTGCTGAACTGAACCTTTGCGGGATGGCTGTTGCGGATAAGAACCAGCATGTGGACAACAATACCACCATAGACCATGCAGTGCCCAACTGTACCAGCAACGAACTCTTTAAGTATGTGCTCGACGACCAGTCTGTCGGTGCTTTTGCAGGTCTGGTACTGGTACGTCCGGGTGCGCAGCATACGAGTTCCCAGCAAACGAACCGTAATCTTTGCGCCACTCGCGAAGCGCATATGTATACCCAGCCGCAACTGGAGATTTATGCCGATGATGTGAAGTGCAGTCATGGCGCTACGGTAGGCCAGCTCGATGAAAGCGCCCTGTTCTATATGCAGCAGCGCGGTATCTCCGTGCATGAGGCACGTTTGCTGCTGATGTTCGCTTTTGTAAACGAGGTGATTGACACAATCCGCCTGGATGCCTTGAAAGACCGTCTGCACCTGCTGGTGGAGAAACGTTTCCGCGGTGAACTGAACAAATGCCGCGGGTGTGCAATATGTAAATAATGGAGAATTATGAATGAAGAATTGCCATGCGGGTACTGATGCTGCGTAGCTTATTCTTCATTCATAATTCATAATTTAAAAGATATGGACCTTCAAAAGATAAGAGCTGATTTTCCGATACTTTCCCGTGAGGTATATGGTAAGCCGTTGGTTTACTTTGATAACGGTGCGACTACGCAGAAACCCCGTCAGGTGGTGGATGCCATTACGGATGAGTACTATTCGGTCAATGCCAATGTGCATCGCGGTGTGCATTTCCTTTCGCAGCAGGCTACGGAGTTGCACGAGGCATCTCGCGAGACGGTACGGAAGTTCATCCATGCCGGCAGTACGAATGAAATCATCTTTACCCGCGGCACGACGGAAAGTATCAATCTGTTTGTGTCCAGCTTCGGTGAGGAGTTTATGCAGGAGGGGGATGAGGTGATTCTCTCCGTCATGGAACATCACAGCAACATCGTTCCCTGGCAATTGCTGGCTGCCAAAAGAGGGATTGCCATTAAAGTTATCCCGATGAATGACAGAGGCGAACTTTTGTTGGACGAGTACAAACAGTTGTTTTCCGAACGTACGAAGATTGTCAGCGTAGCCCATGTATCCAATGTGTTGGGTACGGTGAATCCCGTAAAGGAGATGATACGCTATGCCCACGGGCAAGGCGTTCCCGTGCTTGTGGACGGAGCCCAGTCCATTCCGCATATGCCGGTGGATGTGCAGGATTTGGATGCGGATTTCTACGTTTTTTCCGGTCACAAGGTGTACGGCCCTACCGGTGTGGGCGTGCTTTACGGTAAAGAAGAATGGCTCGATAAGATGCCCCCCTATCAGGGTGGCGGCGAAATGATACAGCACGTATCGTTCGAACGGACTACCTTCAATGAACTTCCTTTCAAGTTCGAGGCGGGAACACCCGATTATATTGGTACGACAGGGCTTGCCAAAGCGTTGGATTACGTTTCTGCCATCGGTATGGAGAAGATTGCCGCCCATGAACATGAACTGACTACATATGCCATGACACGTTTGAAAGAGATTCCCGGTATGCGCATCTTCGGTGAGGCCGAAGAGAAAGGGAGTGTTATCTCTTTCCTCGTAGGCGATATTCACCATTTCGATATGGGCACTTTGCTCGACCGTCTGGGCATTGCCGTACGTACGGGGCATCACTGCGCACAACCGTTGATGCAGCGTCTCGGCATTGAAGGAACGGTGCGTGCTTCATTTGGCCTGTATAATACGAAAGAGGAGATAGATATATTGGCAGCGGGCATAGAGCGTGTGAGCCGTATGTTTTGATGCTTGCCGGATGAAATTGCGTATTTAATTTTTTTTTTTGACTATTGCTGCAACTTTTCTTCCTCTTTGTGCGTCTGATAAGTTGCAGCTAACTTAAAAATAAAGATTATGTTAATAACAACGACTTCAGTGATTGAGGGTGCAAAGATAACCCGTTATTATGGCATCGTATCCGGCGAAACAATTATCGGTGCCAATGTATTCCGTGACTTTTTTGCCAGTATCCGCGATGTGGTAGGCGGACGCAGCGGTTCGTACGAGGAAGTGCTTCGTGAGGCTAAAGATACGGCGCTTCGCGAGATGCAGGAACAAGCCCGTTTGTTGGGCGCTAATGCAGTGATTGGCGTTGACCTTGATTACGAAACGGTAGGCGGCAGCGGCAGTATGCTGATGGTGACTGCTTGCGGTACGGCTGTGACGGTAGAATAAAGAGAGTGCGGCAAAATAAAAAACGCTTGCGGTTTATTTCTTTCAGGCACGGAATTACACAGGATTTCACGGATTAACTTTATTCTTTTCCGTGAAATCCTGTGTAATTCCGTGTCTGAAGGAAATCATCAAGTAGGTTCTGATATATTCTTTTGTTTTCCAGTCTTTGGCATAAATTCGGTTAATCGTTTGCTTATTTCATTTCAAATCAATACTTTTAAGCTTTCGTTCAACCTTTTAATACGATTTATGCTATGGACCAATTGCTTTTCTGGCTGGTACCGGCCGCTTCCGTTCTGGCGCTTTGCTTTGCCTGGTATTTCCATCGTCAGATGATGAAAGAGAGTGAGGGAACTCCTCAAATGGTTAAGATTGCCGCTGCTGTGCGCAAAGGCGCCATGTCCTATCTCCGTCAGCAATATAAGATTGTGGGATGGGTGTTTCTGGGACTGGTAATTCTCTTCTCGATTATGGCTTACGGCTTCGGAGTGCAGAACTCCTGGGTTCCGATAGCTTTCCTCACAGGCGGATTCTTCTCCGGCCTTTCCGGATTTCTCGGTATGAAGACGGCCACGTATGCCTCGGCGCGTACGGCAAACGCCGCCCGTAACTCATTGAATGCAGGTTTGCGCATCGCTTTCCGCAGCGGTGCGGTAATGGGGCTGGTTGTAGTGGGGCTTGGCCTGCTCGATATTTCCTTCTGGTATCTGCTGCTCAATGCGGTTATCCCTGTGGATGTGATGACACCCACTCATAAACTTTGTATTATCACCACTACGATGCTGACGTTCGGTATGGGAGCTTCCACACAGGCGTTGTTTGCACGCGTGGGTGGCGGTATCTATACGAAAGCCGCCGATGTAGGTGCCGACCTTGTGGGCAAAGTGGAAGCCGGCATCCCCGAAGACGATCCCCGCAATCCTGCAACCATTGCCGACAATGTAGGCGATAACGTGGGCGATGTTGCCGGTATGGGGGCCGACCTTTACGAGAGTTATTGCGGCTCCATTCTTGCTACGGCGGCTCTTGGCGCAGCCGCTTTTATCCATTCGGGGGATACGCTGATGCAGTTCAAAGCCGTCATTGCCCCGATGCTGATAGCCGCTGTGGGGATTATCCTTTCCATTATAGGCATCTTCTCCGTGCGTACCAAGGAGAATGCCGGGATGAAAGACCTGCTGAACTCCCTTGCTTTCGGTACGAACCTGAGTTCGGTGCTGATAGTCGTTGCCACTTTCCTTATCCTTTGGCTGTTGAAGCTGGACAACTGGGTGTGGATATCCTGCTCGGTGGTTGTGGGGCTGGTGGTAGGCATCGTTATCGGTCGTTCCACGGAATACTATACTTCCCAATCCTACCGTCCTACCCGGAAACTGAGTGAGAGCGGCAAGACGGGGCCGGCTACTGTCATTATCTCGGGTATCGGTCTGGGTATGCTCTCTACTGCCATTCCGGTAATTGCCGTAGTGGTGGGCATCATTGCTTCCTATCTTTTTGCTTCCGGTTTCGACTTTGCCAATGTAGGTCTGGGACTTTACGGCATCGGTATCGCTGCCGTAGGCATGCTTTCCACGTTGGGCATTACGCTGGCCACGGACGCTTACGGTCCTATCGCCGACAATGCCGGCGGCAATGCGGAAATGTCCGGTCTGGGCGAGGAGGTGCGTAAGCGTACCGATGCGCTCGATTCTTTGGGCAATACGACAGCCGCTACGGGTAAGGGCTTTGCCATCGGTTCGGCTGCATTGACGGGACTTGCCCTGCTTGCATCCTACATCGAGGAAATCCGTATCGGACTGACCCGTCTGGGCACTACCGACATCTTTGTGGGTGGTGAAGCGGTGTCCGTACAAGATGCCACTTTCTTCGATTTCATGCATCACTACGATGTAACGTTGATGAATCCCAAAGTTCTTTCGGGTATGTTCCTCGGTTCGATGATGGCTTTCCTGTTCTGCGGACTGACGATGAATGCCGTAGGTCGTGCCGCTGCCCATATGGTGGATGAAGTACGCCGCCAGTTCCGCGAGATAAAGGGTATCCTTACAGGTGAGGCCGAACCCGATTATGAACGTTGCGTAGCCATCTCCACGAAAGGCGCGCAACGCGAAATGGTAGTTCCCTCGCTGATAGCAATCATTGCTCCCATCCTGACCGGACTTGTCTTCGGTGTTCCCGGTGTGTTGGGACTGCTTATCGGCGGACTTAGCAGCGGATTCGTACTTGCTATCTTTATGGCGAATGCCGGCGGTGCGTGGGACAATGCCAAGAAGTATGTCGAGGAAGGCAATTTCGGCGGCAAAGGTAGCGAAGTGCATAAAGCCACGGTTGTAGGCGATACGGTAGGTGATCCGTTTAAGGATACTTCCGGTCCGAGCCTTAATATCCTTATCAAACTGATGAGCATGGTGGCCATTGTTATGGCGGGGCTGACTGTGGCTTGGAGCCTGTTCTAAACATACGCGATTCGTTCCGTAAGACGAAATCATTCATCCCGTGAGACGGATTTATTCATCTCACGGGATGATTTTTGTCGTTTCGCGGGACGAATATATTTGTCTCATGGGATGGATTTATCACGATAATATCCTAATTTCTACGTTCGAAGCAGCGCTTTGTCTGTAATCACCTATATCGAACAGAACAAGGTCACCAGAAACGGCACGCTGAAATCCACTACAAATCCGTGAAATATGGAGACTACGACAAACTGCTGTCCTGCGGTACGGGTGATTATCGGGAGTGTGGTATCCATCGTTGTGGCGCCGCCGGCAGAGATGGGAGCCAGGTTGCCGAACCAGCGTACCAGTAACGGTGCTGCCAGCAGGGTAAGTATCTCGCGGCTGATATTGGCGAGTAGGGCGATAGTTCCGAGTTCTGTTCCTTTGTATTCGGTAATGAAGATACTGGAGAGTGAATAATATCCGAATCCCGAACCTACAGCCAGGCAATCGGTCAAGGAACGGTGCGTCAGGATGAGGCTGACCGCTGCAGAGCCTGCCAGTGTGCCCAGTATCGTCATAATGGGCAGAAATACCAGCCGGGGATTGAGCGAACGGAAATTCTTCAATGTCTGCGGGTCGTTACCCACACTCAATCCTACACTGAACATCAGGGCGCAAAGTGCATAGAAGCTGATCTTGCTATCCATGACTGCATCAACGGGTATCAGGTGGAAAATTCCGCAAAGCGTACCCAAAACAAAGAAACCGATTATGATAAGGCTGCCTTTCATGCCGTTTTTCCTTTCTTCCTATATAAAGCTTTCCACAGCGCCCAGGCAGCAATGACACTGCCCAACGTACTGCCCAAAGTCAGTATCACGGCTTCGATGCCTATGGTGTGCAATCCTTTGATAATTTGCTCGTTGCCGCCAACTTCAATGCCGAGGATGAACAGCAGCGCCCAGATTAATACCGTGATGACAGTATGAATCTTATGTAAACTTCTTTTCCGTAAGAGATAGCCCAGCAATATTCCGGTGAGCATCAGTCCGATAATCGTAAACATCTCTGTTGTATTTTAATTTGCCGGCAAAGATAGTCATATTTATTCTCTTTAAAAATCCGGTTTACTTATGAAAAGATTTATCTTTGCGCATTCTAATGTAGTGATGTATGCTGTTACCTTATTTAAATAAAGAGCTGATAGAAGCGGGATGTGACGAAGCGGGGCGCGGCTGCCTTGCCGGTGCTGTCTATGCCGCAGCCGTTATTCTTCCCAAAGATTTCAAGAACGAACTGCTGAACGATTCCAAGCAACTGACCGAAAAACAGCGGTATGCCCTGCGCGAAGTCATTGAGAAAGAAGCGTTGGCATGGGCGGTGGGGATTGTTTCTCCCGGGGAAATAGATAAGATAAATATCCTCAATGCTTCTTTTCTTGCCATGCATCGTGCTGTTGACCGGTTGCAGCTACGTCCGCAACATTTGCTTATCGACGGCAACCGTTTCAAGAAATACCGGGACATTCCGCATACCACCGTTGTGAAAGGCGACGGCAAATACCTTTCCATTGCAGCCGCTTCCATTCTTGCCAAGACCTATCGCGACGATTATATGAACCGGCTGCACGAAGAGTTCCCTTATTACGACTGGAATCATAATAAGGGATATCCCACAAAGAAGCACCGTGCGGCTATTGCCGAACGGGGAACCACTCCTTATCACCGCATGACGTTCAATCTGCTGGGTGGCGGGCAGTTGGAGCTTCCTTTCCTATAATTTTTGTTCCAATAAGTCTATCCGTTTGGATAGCAGGTCGATAATTCTGGTGTTGGCCTTGATGAGTTCACGGAGGTCATTCAGATCATCTGTGCTATCATTGTTGCTGTTTTTGCAACTGTTGTCTGTATCCGGATTCATATTTTTGTCTATGTGGTTGAATAGACTTAACGCAGAGATACCCAGTACCTTTGCGATTTTGTCTAACCTTGTCAGTGTTAAATCCGTTTCACCATATTCAATCTTACAGTAGGCACTTGTAGAAAGGTTTAGTTTTTCACTCATTTGCTCTTGTGTCAGGTTCTTCTCCAGGCGTAGCAGCTGCAGTTGTTGTCCTGCGATTTTCTTTAGTTTTGTGTTCATTCTGATAGTATTTTGGTTAATAGTAGGTGTTTATTGGGTAAATATAATAAAATTAGTGTACATACGCAATATTAAAATGCGCTTATCTTTGTTAACGAAAAGAAAAGTTATCTGAGACGGATTGATAAGATGTGATATCATGATTAAGCAGATTGGAAACTGACTGTGAAGCGTATTTTCAGATTTAGTAAAAAGCTGTTCACAACTATCAATATTTTTTAGGCGAAAAGGGAGATTTACACATTTATTATAAACCCTGGAGCAGAAGTGTTATTTCTGTTTCACATTAAAATTTACAGGTTATGAAGAAATATTTATTGGTTTTATTGGGTCTGTTTGTTTTGACTACCACTACTTACTCTCAGGAATTAACGGAGAAAGAGAAAGCAAGACAAGAAAAAGAAGCACGAAAACAAGCAAAAGAGAATGCCAAGAAAGAAGCTAAATTGAAGAAAGCAGCCAAGAAGGATGCTAAAATAGCTGATTTGCGTGCAGATTATGAAGAATTTTTGGCAGAGTGGGAGCCTATCGAAGCCAATATAGGCATTGCGGAAGTTGATACATTTTTTATACACACGAATGAATTGTTTGCTTTGCTGCAACAAGTAGAAGAGAATACCGCTTTTATAGAGATGATTCCCGAACCTTACTTTGATGAAGAAATGGGAGTGACGGATACGATTTGGAATGCCAAAAACAAGAATACAAACGAACCCATTGCCAAGAATGATGCGCTGAAAGTATATAGTATCGCTACTCTGAATCTTACAGAGGCTGCTGCCCGCGGAGTCTCCCTTACTGCTGAAAGCGTATCGGCACTGGCATCTCTGACTTCGGATCCATTGAAAGCATTGACAATCGGAAAGAAAGTGAAACAGGCAACAAAAGCTATTAAGATGTCTGTAAATGTAATTCCATTGATTCAGCGTAATATCAAAGAGAACACGGAGAAACTGAAGTATAAGAAAGCCAACGAGGGGCAGGAAGTGAAAGAAGAATAGTTGTAAACAAGGGACAGCACGATGAAAAAGATATATTTATTGTTTGTAATGCTTACTCTTGCTTTGGGTGTTTTTGCCCAAAGTAAGGGTAAGAACGCAATGACCTTACGTCTTGTAGATATAAAGGTTACGGACGGTACTTTGGTGAATATTGCCAAAGAGCAGGAGGCCAAAGGTAATACCAAACCTATGGATATGATTCGCATCTATGAGGGGAATGTACGTGCCAAGCTGGATGAAGTGGCAAAGGCGAGCGGACGTTTTGAAATATCCGATGAAAACGCATTGGAAGCCCTCACACGGGATGCAGAGGCCAGCCTGTTTATGAAGATGTCCAGAGCGGAAAAGATAGAGTACGTATCTTCCAAGCAGAATGACTATACGCTTTCCTGTGATATAAACAGTTGCCAATTCACCCGCAGGGCAGGTGGAGCAGGTTATTCCTGTGTACTTCGCCTGAAAGTAAGCATCAGTGATGCGCGCGATTCTACGGCGGCAGCATTGATTTCGCGTGAGTTTATCAGCGATATCAAGAAAACCGCTATCCGTCCCAACCGGGACGCCGCTTGTCAGGAAGCTCTGGCTACTTTAACGGAGCCTTTGACGGACTTCTTTTTGAATAATATCCCGGTATACGGGCTTCTTGGTTACGAAGGAGATGAATATGTCATTACCTGCGGCGAGAGCCTGAATATAAGAAAAGGAGATCAGTTCCAGGTTTCTTTAATAAAATATAGTGGTGGGGAGCGTCAGAGCGAAGTGGTTGGTGCTGTAAAGGTACAAGACTTGCGCGCTTCTACATCTGCGGTTTCTTTCACCGAAGGTAAAGACCGTATAATAGAATTGATACCTACATTGGATGCCAACAGTTTCCTTCAATGTAGACTGTTACTTTTAAAATCCCGTTGATATATGAAGAAGATATTGATTTTTTCTCTTTTCTGTTTACTGTGCTTCACGACCTCTTTTGCCCAAAAGGTAAAACCGGTGAATTATGGCGGATCGGTTAATTTGATGGAAGTAAGGGGACGTGGAGGAGATGCCGTCGTGGTACTCCGTACGTTGGGATATGGCAAGAACGATGCTTTGGCGCAGGAGGATGCGGAAGTGCGTGTAATCCGTGCTTTGCTTTATTCGGGTTTTTCCAAGGATTATCCGGCTGTGATTTCGATGACGGAGTCGGAGGCGGAAGCGAAGAGCCAGGGCAAGTTGCTTGCTTTTTTTGAGAACAAGGAGTATAAGGATTGTATAAGTTCGGTGAAGCCCATGGGAAAACTGGACAAAGTGAAAGGTGAGAAAGTAAAGAAGAAGCCTTTTGATATTGCAGTCAACTATTATGTTTTGAAGAATAAGATAGCGAATATGAACTTCGATTCGTTCGGTTTTTGATTAATATAGATGATTATGAGAATAGTTGTTTCTTTTTTAAGTCTGTTCCTACCTCTTTATCTGTTAGCCCAAAACGGTCAGGCGAGACAGCCGAATGTAATGGTGGTTCCGTTTGTAGAACCCGGAGAAGGAGAGAACGACCGGATAAAAGATGCGGTTCTGAATGATGAAGCTGTGCCGTTGGCTCTTTCCAAGATAAAGGAAGAGTTTAATTTGCGTAATTTCAAGACGATTGACTTTATGACGGAGTTCCAGCGGGTGCAGAACCGTGTTTATGCGGCCTCTGCATTGAATGCCAAATCTACCGGATTGCAGGCGTATGTGGATGGCGCACGGGCGGATATATATGTGACGGTGAAAATTTCCAAAGAAGATTTCGCCGGAGGAGCTTCCAATGTCACTCTTTTGATGGAGGCTAAAGAGCGTGAAACCGGTTTTTCGTTGGCAAACGCCAGTATTGTGAGCGACCGTTTCCGTGCGTCTAAAAAAGAGCTGACCGAATATGCCTTGGAAGGCATCTCTGAGAATTTCTTCAACCAGTTGAAACAGGTATTCCGTGATATGGTAACCAATGGCCGGGAAGTGAACATAACCTTCAATGTCGATGAAAACTGCGACTTTGATATGGAAAACGATGCTGTCGGCACAAGAGATATGACGTTGAGTGATGAACTTGACGAGTGGGTGCTTGAAAATGCTTTCAAAGGCAACGGTGAAGTCCGTTCGGGAGGCAACGGTCTGAATGTCTATATGCGTGTGCCGGTATATGACCCTGATACGGGAAGACCGCGTTCCATAAAGTCGGAAACGGGCAAGCTGAGAAGGTTTGCATCAGGATTGTTGAAAGACAAAGGCTATACGGTTAGCGAGAAAGCCGCTTCCGGACAATACATACAGCTTTTAATTCAGAATTCCAGGGAATAACATTGGACTGGGTGTCCGGCAGGTGTTTTTATGGATAAGATACACAGCCGGACATCTGTCTTTTAATAATTATGATATGAAGAAATTCTTATTTCTATTGATTGCAGGATTTTGTACCGTTCAGCTTTCGGGACAGACAATCAACTTCTCCGTACAACCGTTGTCCGGGGAAAGCGAGCTGTCTGCAGCATCGCAAGAAATGCTTCAAAACAAGTTGAGACAAATTATCACCCGAAACAGTGCGGGAGCGGCAAACGACTATAATGTCTTTGTCATAGAACCGGTAATAACGGTTTTAGACAAGCAGTCCACTTCGGGATTGATGCGTAATACCACGCTTGTAAAGGGAGAATTGACGCTGGTTGCCAAGAACAGGATAGACGGCAGCATGTATCACAGTGCCGTTGTGTCCGTGTCCGGGCAGGCTGCAGAAGGCGCCGACCCCTATAAGGCCATGATTTCCGCTCTGCGTACAACCGATCCGGTTTACACCCGTTTTATCCGTATTGCCCGGCAGAAGATACAGGATTATTATGCCGCTAATTGCGCTACTATTCTTCAGAAAGCACAAAGCCTTTACAATTTGAAGAAATACCCGGAGGCATTGAGTTATCTTTCTGCCGTGTCGGAGAGTGTGCCTTGTTATGAGCAGGCTTCCGTGCTCCAGACGGAGTTGGCGCAGTATGTGCCCGATGTACAGCCGGATACGGTGATTATACAGAAAGTGATAGAGAAACCTGTTGAAGTGGAGAAAATAGTGGAAGTTGAAAAGATAGTGGAAAAGCCGGTTGTGGTTGAGAAGGTAGTCGAGAAACCTGTGATTGTTGAGAAAGTGGTTGAAAAGCCCGTTGCGCAGGAAACTCCGGCAGCCCGCTGCGAAATTACCCTTTCCACAAACAGGTTGCAGTTCAAGGTTTTGAAGTGCACAGGTAATGCTACCCAGCAGCGTATCACGATTTTGGCGGAAATGACCAATGTGGACACAGGCCGTAATACGGATGAGTTCTTGCGATTTACTTCCGCCTTTACGGACAGTGGTACGGAATGCAAGAACTTCGAGATACAGAACGGGGCATGGATGAAGATGCCGCCCCGTGTAACGGTACGGCGGGAGTTTTATGTAACGAACGTATTCGACAGATTCTCCCTTTTTTCTTATATAGAGTTGTTGGTAGCGGATACAAAAGTATACATTCGTAACCTGCCGGTTCAATGGCAATAAAAAGATAAAAAGCGTATGAAACGATTGATATGGATGATTTTCATCACATTGCTGGCTGCGGATGTCGCAGCCCAGACCAAAGTGGTGGAAAGGAGTGCAAAGAAAGTTCCGGGCTGGCTGAATACGGCGGTGGAAGATTATCTGGTAGTGTCGGTTACGGCCGGTTCGTTGGCAGAGGGGCAGACGAAAGCGTTGACCGAGATAACCGAACGTATCATTCAGTCGGTAGCCAGCAATGTAACGGTGTCCAAGAAGAATACTCTTTCGGAAGTCAATGTGAATGGAAACATAGAATCTTCGGATGCTTTTACGCAGATATCCAGGATAAAGTCTGCCAATCTTCCTTTTCTGAAAGGGATTTCCCTTTCCAATGTCGAAGAAATCTATTGGGAGAAAGTCCAGGACAAAGCCACGAAAAAAGAACATTATAATTATTCGGTAAAGTATCCTTTTTCGCGTTTGGAGCAAAGGAAACTGACTGCGGAATTTGAAGCATTGGATGCCGGGCAGGTGGCCCGGTATGAAGCGTTGGAGCAGAAGATAGGGGCAATCGAATCTGCCGATGAGATAAGCCGTGCCATAACGGAACTGAATACCTTGTCCGAGTACTTCTTCGATGATGTACGTTTGAGCCGGGTAAAGGGGCTGACTGCCCGTTACAGGCAGTTGTACGATGCGCTTACACTGACGGGCACTTTCCTTGAAAGCGGAAAGTATCAGTGCCAACTTCTGTTAGACGGTAATCCTATAAAGGTGGCGGCCAAACCCAAAGTTACGTCCAACTGCGCCGGTCAAATCAGCGTCCGTCCTGCCGACGGGATGTTCCTCATTACGTACAGTGCGGAAGACTGTCTGCCTGAAGAAGAGAACTTCCTGAACATTTCACTGACAGTCGGCGGCAAGCGTTTGCAACATAAAGCTTTCCTGAACGAGGCGGGAACGGGAAGCATGGCTTTCTCCGTCGTACCGGAAGGGAAACTGGTGCTGACGGCCGATTCCGTGGCGGACAGAAAGATATTCAATATCAATATCCGCCTGACATTGAACAACAGGGGCGGTACTCCTTTCGGGTTGAAGGCGCTGGAACTTCATGTTCCTGAAATATCCGCTCCTATTATATTCGATGATATAGATGGCGTTTATAAAACCAAAGGCATCATACAGATAAAGGCATTGGCAGAGGGTGAATTTACGGTCGGAGAGAAAAAGAAGTCGCTTTTCTCCTTTGTGCAGGGTGCCATAACATTCGTCAATCCGCAAACGGGTGCCGTAGAGCGCTCCCAGTTGTCTTTACCTTATGTCACAAACTGGGAGTGAGTATATTATTAACAATTAAAAAGAGATGATTATGAAAAGAAGTTTTGCGTTTTTTGCGCTTGTCTGCGCTATATTGTTCGGTTGTGCGGCAACTGCCGGTGCACAGTCCAAAGCTCTGAAAAAGGATGTCAAGAAAAGGGTGAAAGAGTTGACCAAAGAGGGATGGAAGCCATTGGCAAGTTCTTCTACGCTGGAGTATGCTTTTTCCAAGTACCGCACGTATCTGGAGGAAGATCCGGAAAACCGCATCGAGCTGGTAGGTATTGCCATCGGTAAGAATGTAAAAATAGGCAGAGAGAATGCCATAATGAACGGCATTACCAGTTATGCTTCCAGAGCCAAAGCACAGGTTGTAGGCAAGATGAAAGGGTTGATGTCTTCCGAGGCGTCTTCTACTCCGGAAGAGGAGATTGACAAGTTCGGCGCGGCTTATGAATCGGGTGTCAATACAAAGATTGCCGGTCTTGTGAAGCAGCACCTTGTATTGGTGAAAGAAAACAAGGACGGCAGCAAGGAATTCAATGTATATATGTCTATCGATGAAGCCAAAGCAAAGAAAGCCAGGGAAGAGGCTGCGTTGGCGGCTAAAAAACAGGCGGCTTTGGGCGTACTCTCCCAGCAAGTGGAGGAGTTTATCGGCGAACCGGTAGAGGCTGAGTAATCTATATGGATTTATAAAGGTTGTTCCTGTGGCACAGTGCTCCGGGTGCAACCTTTTTCGGTTATTTAAAACGATGCGACCATGAAGAAAACAATATCTTTTATTGCAGGGCTTTTATTGGCTCTTACGGGAATGGCTCAGGAGAACAAGGGCGGCATATCCGGTTTTATGAAAGAGGAGCTGGAAGACTTCGATAAATTTATGGATGATGCCGATAAAGACTTCATCAACTTCATGCGTGAGCCTTGGAAGGAGTTTGAAGCGGAGAAGCCGGTTTTGAAGCGGGTGAAGCCCGAACCGGTGAAGCCGGTTGTATACGATGAAAAGACTGCGCCGAAGAGTGAAAAGCCGGTTTGCCTGACGATTGAGGAAATACTCGATATGACAACTTCGGAAGGGAAACAGAAGCCGGTAGTACAGCTTAATGAGGTGGACAGAATTGTCTTTGACAAACCTGAAGTGATAGTTCGGAAGAAGAAAGACCCGAAAGTCATCATTATCGAAGAGAAAGCTGCGGACAAGCCGGCGGTGCAGCCGGAAAAGAAACCGGTGGTCGAGGTCGTCGAGGCCGAACCGGAAGCAGAACCAGCTCCTGTTGTTGAAGCAGGCCGACGTCCGGAGCCGGCGGCAGAACCCCGGTTACCGGTCTCCTCAACTCCAACGTCCCCATTGTACAGGGGCGAATCGGGACGCAGCAAGATAGCGTATGGCGGTCTGGCTTTTTATTTGAATAACAGCCTGAACCGTAAATGCAGCCTGAACGGACTTAATGAGAATGCCATTGCAGATGCCTACGAGACTTTATGCAACTCCGATTACAAGTCGTTATTGGCAGATTGTGCGCAGATACGGAAAGATTTGCGGCTGAACGATTGGGGAGTTTTTACATTGGTGAGGCAGGTAGCCGATACTTATTGCGGTACGGCCAATGAAAGCATTGTAATGCAACAGTTCCTGCTCAATGAAATGGGTTACAAGGCACGTATGGCAAGAAAAGCCACGGAAGATAAAATGATGTTGTTCGTTGCTACGGATTGTTCTATCTATGCGCATCCTTATATAACCTTAAACGGTCAGAACTACTATAATCTCAGCGGCAATAATGAACAATGCCAGTTTTACATGTGTCAGAAAGACTCTCCCAAGGCAAAGAACAGTGTAGGAATGCAATTGAAAGAGGCTCCGTTGTTTCCGGGTACAGTCGTCAGTTCCACTCACCAGGCAAAGGGAAGCGCTGCCAGGGTAACGGTGGATGTTCCGAAGGCTTTGATGGATTTCTATAAAGATTATCCCCAGTGCGATTACAGCGTCTACTTCAATGCTCCGGTCAATGCTGCCATGGAAAACCGGATATTATCTTCATTGGCTCCTTTGGTGCAGGGGCGGAATGAGGCGGATGCGGCAAACATTCTGATAAATTTCGTGCAGACCGCTTTCCAATATCAGACAGACGGCCAACAGTTCGGATACGAGAAGCCGTTCTTTGTCGAAGAACTGTTCTACTATCCCTATTCCGATTGCGAGGACCGTGCGATGCTGTTCTCTTATCTGGTGCGGAAACTCTTGGGGCTTGATGTCGTATTGCTGGATTACCCGGAACACATTGCCACTGCTGTCCGCTTCAATGGCAATGTTTCCGGTGATTATCTCATGGTGAACGGCCGGAAATATATAGTTTGCGACCCCACCTATATCGGTGCTTCTATCGGTATGACGATGCCCAGGTATAAAACGGTGTCTGCAAAGGTGTTGAAATACTGATGTCTGTAGCCTACACGTATTTTCAGAACCATTTGATCTTTCTGAACCATATAAAGGTCACGGCCGATAATATTGCGGACAGCAACACAATGAACACAAACGCATGTGGAAATCCTTCCAGATGTATATCCACGTTCATACCATAGAAACTGGCTATCAACGTAGGTATCATCAGGGTAATGGAAAGGCTTGTCATGCGTTTCATGATAGCATTCACGTTGTTGGAAATGATGGAAGCGAAAGCGTCCATTGTCCCTGTAAGGATGTCGCTGTAGATGTTTACCGTGTTGTACGCCTGTTTCAGTTCGATAACAACATCCTCCAGCAGTTCCAAATCAAGATAGTCCGTGTCTTGGAAGATGTTTTTCAACCGTCCTATCATGACTTCGTTGCCGCGGATGGAAGTGTTGAAGTACACCAGCGTCTTTTGCAGTTTCATCAGCTGGAGAAGGTCTTCGTTACGGATGCTCTTTTCCAGTTCCTTTTCGGCGGTGGCCACATCGTTATTGATTTGTTTCAGATATTTCAGGAACCATACGGCGGAGGAGTATATGATTCGTAAAATCAGTGTCAGCTTATTGTTGACAACAATCCCTTTGCGGCGGGTATGCTGTATGAAGTCCGGTATCAGTTCGGTGTGATGATAACATACGGAAACGATGATATCGTTGTTTGTAATGATGCCGATGGGCACAGTGATAAACGGGATGCCGTGCTGGTTGCTCTGCATCGGAATGCGCAGAATGGTCAGCAGCCAGTTGCCTTCGGTCTCCGTACGCGGACGTTCGTCCGTATCGGCTATGTCTTCAAGGAATGATTCGGGAACTTTCAGTTCTTGGGTAAGGAATTGGAAATCGTTGTCGTCCGGGCACTCCACGTTTACCCAGCAGTTAGGTTTCCATTCGGCTTTTTCTACGAAGCCGTTTTCGCTGTAGAGATACTTTCTCATTGTTTTGCCTCCTTTCTTTAGTCCGAACAGAGGCATTGCGACCAACGTCTCCGCTCGCTTTAATTGTAAACACTATTGCACGTTCGTGGGTTTGAATCGTCCATAATTTCAGTTGATTTTATTTAAAAGCCATGCAAAAGTATGAAAATCATATTGGATTTCATGCGTTGGCATGGCTTTTTTAGGATTTCTTGTTGTTTATGGAAAGCGCTCCTTTGTGCAAATGTTATTTTTACTTTCCGAATGACATAGTTTGGCTGCTATTTTGTACCTTTGCAATTGGAAAAACGGATTGTAAATCAATTCCCTTCTTCCATATAAGTAGAGATTGTACAATTAAAAAACTAATAATTATGAGCAAGAAAGCCCTTTTAATGATTCTTGATGGCTGGGGTATCGGCGATCAAGGTAAAGATGATGTGATTTTTAATACGCCTACTCCCTATTGGGACAGCCTGTTGGCCACTTATCCGCACTCGGAGTTGCAGGCAAGCGGCGAGAATGTCGGTTTGCCCGACGGACAGATGGGTAACTCGGAAGTAGGTCACCTCAATATCGGTGCAGGGCGCATCGTATACCAGGACTTGGTAAAGATTAACCGTGCTTGTGCCGACGGCAGCATCCTGAAGAACAAGGAAATCGTTTCCGCTTTCTCTTACGCGAAGGAGCACGGTAAGAACATCCATTTTATGGGACTCACCAGCAATGGCGGTGTACACAGTTCTTTCGACCATCTGTTCAAGCTTTGCGATATTTCAAAGGAATACGGCATCGAGAATACATTTATCCACTGCTTTATGGACGGTCGCGACACCGACCCGAAGAGCGGTAAAGGTTTCATCGAGCAGTTGACGGCACATTGCGAAAAGTCAGCCGGTAAGATTGCTTCCATCGTAGGCCGTTTCTATGCCATGGACCGCGACAAACGTTGGGAACGTGTGAAAGTGGCTTATGACCTGTTGGTAAACGGAGAAGGTAAGGTTGCTTCCGACATGGTCCAGGCCATGCAGGAGTCTTACGATGAGGGCGTAACCGATGAGTTCATCAAACCGATTGTAAACGCGAACTTCGACGGTACTATCAAGGAAGGTGACGTAGTTATCTTCTTCAACTATCGTAACGACCGTGCCAAGGAACTGACTATCGTGCTTACTCAGCAGGATATGCCCGAGCAGGGAATGCACACTATTCCCGGTTTGCAGTATTATTGCATGACTCCGTACGATGCTTCCTTCAAGGGTGTGCACATTCTCTTCGATAAGGAAAACGTACAGAATACCTTGGGCGAATACCTAGCAGCCAACGGCAAGACCCAGCTCCATATTGCCGAAACGGAGAAGTACGCCCACGTGACATTCTTCTTCAACGGCGGTCGCGAAACTCCGTACGATGCGGAAGAACGTATCCTTGTTCCGTCTCCGAAGGTGGCTACGTATGACCTGAAACCGGAAATGAGCGCTTACGAAGTAAAAGATAAATTGGTTGAAGCCATCAATACCAAGAAGTTCGATTTCATCGTAGTGAATTATGCGAACGGCGATATGGTGGGTCACACCGGTATCTACGAAGCCATTGAGAAAGCCGTAAAAGCTATCGACGAATGCGTGAAAGATACGGTGGAAGCTGCCAAAGCCAACGATTACGAGGTAATCATCATTGCCGACCACGGTAATGCCGACCATGCCCTGAACGAGGACGGTACGCCGAATACGGCCCACTCTTTGAATCCCGTTCCGTTTGTTTATGTCACGGCCGATAAGAATGCTAAGGTAGAGAACGGTGTATTGGCGGATGTAGCTCCTTCCATCCTGCATATTCTGGGTATGAAGCAACCTGCTGAAATGACTGGTAAAGACTTGATTATAAGTTGATAATTGAGAATTAAAAATTAAGAAATGATAGCAAGGGATAATGTTATCCATGCTAAGTCGTATGCGTTTGCTATTCGAATAGTAAACGCATACAAGTTTTTAGCGGATTCTCAGAAAGAATTCATATTGTCTTAGAAGAAGCGGATGAAACAATCTTTAAACAGGTGAACATTTATTTTTTAATTCTCAATTTTTAATTTTCAATTTACTAATGTTACAGATAGATGATGTTGTAGTTTCTTTTGATGTACTGCGCGAGAAGTTCCTTTGCAATCTGGATGCTTGCAAAGGAGAATGTTGCATTGAAGGGGATGCCGGTGCTCCGGTGGAATTTGAGGAGGTAGAGAAACTGGAAGAGGTACTGCCTGTGATTTGGGATGAACTTTCTCCGGAAGCGCGTGCCGTGATAGATGCACAAGGAGTGGTGTACACGGATGAAGAGGGCGATTTGGTAACGTCTATCGTTAATAACAAGGACTGTGTATTTACTTGCTATGACGGGAAAGGCTGTTGCTATTGTGCCATAGAAAAAGCGTATAGAGAAGGTAAGACGGACTTTTACAAACCCGTTTCCTGCCATCTTTATCCTATCCGCATAGGCGATTACGGGCCTTATAAGGCGGTGAACTATCACCGTTGGGATGTTTGTAAGGCGGCTGTCCTGTTGGGGCGGAAAGAGGATGTGCCGATATATAAGTTCTTAAAGGAACCTTTGATACGTAAATTCGGTGAAGATTGGTATGCCGAGCTGGAACTGGCTGCCGAGGAGATGAAGAAGCAGGGAATGATATAAGAAAAGCTCCGGTCAACAGGTGTTTCCTGTCCGTCCGGAGCTTCTTCGTTGTAAGATGTGAGGTTGGTAAATAAAAAATTGAGGATTGAGAATTAAGAATTAAAATGATAGCATGTCTATTTTTCCATTCTTAATTCTCAATTTTTAATTTCCTGATTATGCATCGATATTTGCATAGGTTGCGTTCTTTTCGATGAAATCGCGGCGCGGGCCTACGTCTTCACCCATCAGCATGGAGAAGGTATAGTCGGCTTCGGCTGCATTCTCAAGATGTACTTGCTTCAGCATACGGTTTTCCGGATTCATGGTTGTCTCCCACAATTGTTCCGGATTCATTTCACCCAAACCTTTGTAGCGCTGGGTGTGGACTGCATTTTCCGAACCGCCGCCGTAAGTATCGATAAACTTCTGGCGCTGTTGGTCTGTCCAGCAGTATTCTTTCACCTTGCCTTTGGTGCAGAGATAGAGCGGGGGAGTGGCAATGTACAGATACCCTTGCTGTATCACCTGCGGGAAATAGCGGAAGAAGAGCGTCATGATCAGCGTGTCGATGTGAGAACCATCGACGTCGGCATCGGTCATGATGATTACTTTCTTGTAACGCAACTTGTCTATATTGGCTTCCTTGCTGTCCTCTCCGTCTACACCGAAGCGGATGCCCAAAGCCTGAATGATATTGTTTACTTCATCGCTTTCGAATGCTTTGTGCCACATGGCCTTCTCTACATTCAGAATCTTACCGCGAAGCGGCAGGATAGCTTGGAAAGTACGGTTACGTCCTTGTTTGGCAGAACCGCCTGCAGAGTCACCCTCGACAAGGAACAATTCGCATTCTTCCGGGTCTTTGCTGGAGCAGTCGGCCAGTTTGCCCGGCATGCCGCCACCGGACATCGGTGACTTGCGTTGTACGGACTCGCGCGCCTTGCGTGCAGCCACGCGTGCCTGTGCTGCCAATATCACCTTGTCTACAATCATTTTGGCCTCTTTGGGATGCTCTTCCAGGTAATAGGAGAGTGCTTCGCCTACAGCCTGGTCCACAGCTCCCATAACCTCGTTGTTACCGAGCTTTGTCTTGGTCTGTCCTTCAAACTGCGGTTCGGCCACCTTGATGGAGATAACTGCGGTCAGACCTTCGCGGAAGTCATCGCCGGAAATCTCTACTTTTGCCTTTTCCAGCATCTTGTTGTCTTCGGCATATTTCTTCAAGGTGCGGGTCAGCGCGCGGCGGAAACCGGCCAGGTGCGTACCGCCTTCGATGGTATTGATATTGTTTACATAAGAGTGGATATTCTCGTTGTAGGAAGTATTGTACATGATGGCTACTTCTACCGGAGTACCTTGCTTTTCGGTGTTGATGTAGATGACATCGTTCACCAGATGTTCGCGGGAAGAATCTATATAGCGCACAAACTCCTTCAAGCCCTCTACGGAATAGAAAACTTCTTGCTTGCAGCTTCCGTCTTCTTCTTTTACGCGGAGGTCGGTCAGCGTAATTTTGATGCCGGCGTTCAGGTAGGCCAGCTCGCGCATGCGGGTTGCCAGAATATCGTAGCTGTAGACCGTTTCAGTAAAGATTGTAGCATCCGGCCAGAACTGCTGGCGCGTACCGGTGATTGCGGTAGTGCCGACTTCCTTTACCGAATATAGCGGATGGCCGCATTCGTATTCTTGCTGGTAGATTTTTCCGTTGCGGAAAACCTGCGTCGTCATGTGCGTGGACAATGCGTTTACACAAGATACGCCGACGCCGTGCAAACCACCGGAAACTTTGTAGGAACCCTTGTCGAATTTACCGCCGGCATGCAGCACGGTCATGACAACTTCGAGAGCGGATTTCTGTTCTTTTTCGTGAAAGTCTACCGGAATACCGCGTCCGTTGTCTTGTACGGTGATAGAGTTATCTTCGTTGATGGTAACCTCGATGTGGTCGCAATAACCGGCGAGAGCTTCGTCGATGGAGTTGTCTACAACCTCGTAAACCAAGTGATGGAGTCCCTTGGAACTAATGTCGCCGATGTACATGGCAGGACGCTTACGTACAGCCTCTAAACCTTCCAGTACCTGGATGTTACTGGCCGAGTAATTGCTTTCGCCGTTTATCTTTTCTTCTTCAGTCATAATCTAATTTCTCTTATTGTAATAACAAAGCAAAAATAGTGAAAATCCTTGATATATCATGCCGGCGGCTTGATAAATTTGGGCTGTTTACAGCTTTTTAGCACCGTGAGGATTTGTTTGTTTTGAGGGTATTGTCCGGAAATGATACAAACGCAGAAAAGTCCGAACTAAAAAGTCCGGACTCCCATATCTTTTGTGTAACTTATCAGCTTAACCGAGTTTGTTGATATAAACTGCCAACTTTGACTTCAGGTTGTTAGCCTTGTTCTTGTGGATTACGTTAGTCTTAGCCAACTTATCCAACATCTTTGTGATACCAGGATACATTGCTGTTGCTTCAGCTTTATCTGTAGTAGCACGAAGCTTACGAACAGCATTTCTCATGGTTTTGCCATAATATCTGTTGTGAAGTCTTCTTGTCTCTTCTTGTCTGATTCTTTTCAGTGATGATTTGTGATTTGCCATCTCGACTAATCTTTTTTAATTCGTTTATCTTTTTAATTGTAGCCCGTGGGGGAATCGAACCCCCCTTTCAAGAATGAAAATCTTGCGTCCTAACCGATAGACGAACGGGCCATCCTTGTTGAGCGTTTCCGCTCTTTGCAACCGTTTTTCCTTTCGTTTGCGGTTGCAAAGGTAGAAACTATTTTTGAATTGGCAAACATTTCTGATAAAAATTTTGCAGAAATTCTTCTGTGTTTCCTCTTGTATATGGTTTTATCTATTGATAATCAGATGTATAATGATGTTTTTAAATTTTCTGTATTTGCTTCATTTTTTTTATTCCTCTTCTTTAAGTTCCGTAGTTTCGCGCTTTTTTTGTAGCTTTGTTAGCCGGATTGAAACTTGATTAAAGGACGGAAATGTTACAGAAAACGCAAGGAATCGTATTGCATTCTTTGAAGTATAAGGATACTTCTATTATTGTAGACATCTATACCGAGGTGTCCGGACGGGCTTCTTTCCTGGTTCCGGTGTCCCGTTCGCGCAAGGCTGCGGTGAAGTCGGTACTGTTCCAACCTCTGTCTTTGGTAGAGCTGGAAGCGGATTTCCGGCCGAATACTGCTATATATAAGGTGAAAGAGGCAAAGTCTTTCTATCCTTTTACTTCGATTCCTTACGACCCTTATAAATCTGCCATCGCTTTGTTTCTGTCCGAATTCTTATATCGTGCGCTGCGCGAGGAGGCGGAAAACCGTCCTTTATTCGCTTATTTGCAGCATTCCATTGTCTGGTTGGATGAATGCGGCAGTGGCTTTGCCAATTTTCATCTGGTCTTTTTGATGCGTTTGTCGCGTTTTCTCGGATTGTATCCGAACTTGGAAGATTATCACGGCGGCGATTATTTTGATTTGCAGAATGCCTGCTTTACCCCGTTGCGTCCGCAATTGCATTCCGACTATATAGCGCCGGAAGAGGCGGCACGTCTCACAAGGCTGATGCGCATGAACTACGAAACAATGCATCTCTTTGCCATGAGCCGCATGGAGCGTGCCCGTTGTCTGACGATTATGAACGAGTATTACCGTTTGCATCTGCCGGATTTTCCCGTACTAAAGTCTTTGGAAGTCTTGAAAGAGTTGTTTGATTGAGCTCCGTTTCAAAGGGCATTCCGTTTCCTTACGTGTTTCCTGGAATTTCCTGTAGAGAAACGCGCGTTTCCCTTAAGGGAAATTTCAGTTTCCTTAAAGGGAAATTCTCGTTTCTATGAAAGGGAACGGGCGTTTCTTCCGGGGGAAACGGGCGTGTCATAGGCATGGAAACAATAAAAAGCCGTACTTCAAGCTGCTCTCCAACCGGAGGGGAGCTTGAAGTACGGCTCTGTACGTATTGGGTTGGGCAGAACGCTTATCCCAGCAATTCCTTTACTTTGGCCGAGATGGCACGTCCTTCGGCAAGTCCGGCAAGTTTCTTGCTGGCTACGCCCATTACCTTGCCCATATCCTTACCACTGGTAGCGCCTGTTTCGGCGATGATTTCCTTCAAGGCAGCTTCCAGTTCTTCGGGAGACATCTGCTTGGGCAGGTATGCTTCCATAACTTTTACTTGCGCCAGTTCTGCATCGGCAAGGTCCTGGCGGCCTTGCTGTACGTAGATTTCGGCGGCGTCCTTGCCTTGCTTTGTCAGCTTCTGAATGATTTTCAGGGCGTCGGCATCGGTCAGGGTATCATTGGCTCCCGGAGCGGTCTTGGCTTCGAGGAATACTTTCTTGATATTTCTCAGGGTTTCCAAAGCTACTTTGTCTTTGGCTCTCATTGCGTTTTTAATGTCTTCGCTGACTCTTTCAAATAAATCCATATTGTTCTTTATTGTTTTACTGTTTACAATGTACTGTTTCCGGCTGAAGTCCGGAACGGCAGACGGCTTAGAAAGTGATTATGCCGTTGCCGCCGCTTTCTGCTTCCCGCGCTTCTTCGGTGGCGAGTATGCCGGCTTCTTCCGCCTTGACCTTGATTGCCGCCAGGGTACTCTTGTCGCGCTGGTAGGTAGGGGAGTTCTCCACCATGCTGATGATGTCGGCGTTGTCCAGGTCTTCAGGGTTGAAGATATAGATATGCCGGCGGCGCAGACGCTGATACTTGGTGTTGGCATCCTTTCCGTAATAGGTTTCGCGGCGTGAGCGTCTTTGCTCTTCCTCTTCCTCCAGTTCGGCAAGGCGCTTCTGCTCTTCTGCGGTACGCTGGGTGATGCGGTCGTCCATCTCTTTCATGTGGATGTCCTGGATGCCGAAGCCGGTGGCAAGCAGGGTAATCTTGACCTTTTGCTCCAGTTCCGGGTCTTCCGCCATACCAAATTTGGTTTCGAAGTCGCGGTTGAAGCGGTTCATAAAGTCTTTTATTTCATCCATTTCGCTCATCATCAGTTCATGGTCGGGACTGTAGGAGATATTAAGCAGTACTTTCTTAGAGTTGAAGATGTCGTTATTGTTCAGCAACGGAGAATGCTGTGCATTCTTGATGGCTTCGCTGACTCGGCTTTCGCCTTCGCCGTAACCGGTACTCATAATGGCTACCCCACCATCTTTCATGACTGTTTTTACATCGTTGAAGTCGAGGTTGATGATGCCTCGCATAGTGATGATTTCAGCAATGCTCTTGGCTGCAATCAGCAAGGTGTCGTTTGCTTTGGCAAATGCGCTGGTTACGGAGAGGTCTGGATAGATTTCACCCAGTTTTTCATTGTTGATGACAAGCAACGCATCTACGTGTTTACTGATTTCTTCTACACCGTCTAATGCTTGGTCTATCTTCTTGTCTCCTTCCCAACGGAAAGGAATAGTAACGATACCAACAGTCAGTATGTCCATTTCTTTGGCAATCCGGGCAATGGTAGGAGCTGCACCGGTACCTGTACCACCACCCATACCGGCAGTGATGAAGACCATTTTCGTACCATCGTTCAACATCCCTTGCACTTCGTTTATGCTTTCTTCGGTCGCTTCTTTCGCTTTCGCAGGGCGGTTTCCGGCTCCTAATCCTTCGTGCCCCAGTTGCAGTTTAACTGGAACCGGAGATTCTTCCAATGCTTTGCGGTCGGTGTTGCAGACAACGAAAGCGACATCATGTATGCCTTCCCGGTACATGTGGTTTACGGCATTACCGCCACCGCCACCTACACCGATAACTTTGATGATTTTCGGTGAATCGGTCGGAAAATCGAATTGTGCTATATCGTCCATGAGTAATAGTTTATTCTGTTGTTAAAACTTATGTTACATTTTCTCTCCATCTCCTAGAATTTCTTCCTGAATTTTATCGAAGAGCCCCCAAAACCTGTTTGGTTTTGGTTTTGTATTGCCGGGTTTCTTCGTACCTGTACCGGTTTTGGTGCCCGACGTGGGTTTGGAAGGTTCGGGCTTCTTGGGGACTTCTTTGACCGTATCTTTGCCTGTATCAAATCCGATGACAGTTTGTGTGTCATTCGGGTCGTTGGGCTTTTCAAGGATCGGTTGCACCTCCTGCAGGCAGCAGTTTTCGTTGCCTGCGGCAAGAAGGCCGAGCAAGGTGTTCTGCATACCGTCCTTGGTCAGTACGTCACTGAATCCGTGAACGGTATCATGCACGAAGCGCATCGTCTTTACTTTCTCTATTTTGCTTTGCTTGCGGAAGGCTTCCTCGATATTCTTCAGGTTTGCTCCGCCTCCGGTGAATACGACTCCGGAGAACAACTTATCCTCATAACCGGAGAGCTGCAACTGGTTCCATACGTTGGCAAGGATTTCTTCGGAGCGTGCTCCGATGATGTTGTTCAGCGTGGCCAGCTCAATGGCGCGTCCGTCTTCCAATGCACATACGGCGGGTGTCTCGCTCTCTTCCTCTTCTTCGTAGAGGGCGTTGCCGTATTGCAGCTTCAGCTTTTCGGCATCCTGCTCTTCCATCTGCAGGGACGTGATGTCACGGGTAATGGTGTTGCCACCCAGCGGCAATACGCTCAGGTAACGGAGAATATTGTTCTTGTAGACCGAAATGGTGGTGGTATCGGCGCCGAAGTCCACCAGTGCACAGCCCGAACGCATCTCGTTTTCCGTTAAAACGGCGTTTGCCAATGCTATCGGAGCGATAAGCAGGTCGGCTATCTCCACCTTTGCCTGCTCGAAGCTGTGTTCCAGGTTCTTCTTGAGTGAGGCGCGTGCCACGATGTTGAGGAACTGTCCTGTGATGTGCTGGCCTGCCACGCCCACCGGGTCGGCTTGCAGGGTATTGTCTATCTTGTATTCTTGGGGGGCCACATCCAGTACACTCATGTCTGCCAACGGCACTTCAAGGTTCTCGTCACAGATGGAGTCTACCAGCTCTTGCGAGATGATGCCTTCTTCGTCCAGTGTACGACTCACCGCGTTTTTTACTGTGCGCAATGACTGTCCGCCGATGCCTACATATACTTTGGCAATGGAGTTGTTGAGCTGGTTTTCCAGCTTGTTGGTGATGGAAGTCAATGCCTGTGCTGTCTTGTCGATGTTGTAGATGACCCCCTTGTGGATAAACGAGGACGCATCTTCGCGTGCATAGGCCAACACCTGAATACTTCCGTCACTGTTCTTCTTTCCTGCGATACCGGAAATCTTGGAAGAACTCAACTCAATAGCGGCGATGAAATCTGTTGTTGCCATAACTGTTTTATTTACTATTTTACTATTTACTGTCTACTATTTGCTGCGCGGTAACTATTCTCTTTTCGTGCAGATAATCTGGTTACCAAACTCAACACTGATACGGGAATATTTGTTCCAGCCTACCTTGTTCAATCCTTTTTCGTAGAATACCTTTACCCGTTTCAGCTTCCGTTCGAAGTCGTCCAGCTTACCGAGGTAGATGACATGGTCGCCTACGCGCGGTACCAGCTCTATGTTTTTGTCGGGCAATACATGAATCTGCTCGATTTGCGCGTTCCAGAACGAATTCTTTTGCAAAAATACACCAAACTTATATAAATCCCTCATGGCAAACGACTTTTCTACGTTTCCGGTCACAATGGCACGGTGCGCAACGCACTTTGCATCGGGCGGCATTACCGTGCCCTTATTGTCCAGATAGTAGTTCTCGCCGTTGGCGCTCATTATTCTCAGGATAGGGATACGCTGGGTTACTTCGATACAGAGTTTGCCGCTCGGCGTCTTGTAACATTCCACTTCGTCGATGAGCGGATGCTTGGAGAGCGCCTGCTCCAACGTTTTGGTGCGGATACGGTCCAAGTGCTTGCCTATGGGACTGACGCCTTTCTTTTCCAGCATGGCGGCTACTTCCTTTTTCGTGATGAAGCCGGCATATACCGTGTCTTTGATAACCAGCTCCACATCACGGCACACTTGACCTGCCGGCTTCCGGTTGAAAGCGGTAACGGCCACTATCAGGTAGGCAAGGACGAGCAACAGGACGATAGAAAGTAGAATCCTTTTAATCATAGGCTTATTTGCTGTTTACTGTTTTACGGTTTACGCTTTGCTGCGCTGTTCGAGCAGTCGGGCTATGGAAGGTACATAGTTGTCCAGGTCTCCGGCTCCCAGCACTATCAGCACTTCAACCGGTTTCTTCGAGAGCAGCTCGGGAATGTCTTCCTTCCTGCATATGCACTTTTCGATGCCCGGGCGCAGGTTGTCGTATATGAGTTGGCTGCTGACACCGGGAATGGGTTGTTCGCGGGCAGGGTATATCTCTGTCAGAATCACTTCGTCCAGTAGCGAGAGGCTGTCTGCAAAGTCTTTGTAGAAGTCTCTGGTACGGGTATAGAGATGGGGTTGGAAGATAGCCGTTATCTTCTTGTCCCGGTAAAGTTCGCGGATAGACTTCACGCTTTGCGCGATTTCGGCAGGATGATGGGCGTAGTCGCTGAGGAATACGAGTCTGTCCGTCTTTATCTTGAAGTCGAAACGGCGGTCTACGCCGCGGAAACTGGCCATTCCCTGTCTGATTTCCTCATCGGTGACCCCGTTCAGGTGTGCAAGCGCCATGGCTGCCACGCCGTTCTCTATGTTGATGCCGATAGGTACACCGAGCCGGATATCGTTGATGCGGGTGTCCGGAGCAATGAAGTCGATGACGATTTCACCGTTTCCGATGCGGATATTCTCGGCGTGGAAGTCTCCTTCGTCGCGGGAGTAGGTATAAGTTCTTACGCCCGGCTGTACATCCGGCTGCAAGGCAAGTCCCTTCCGGATAATCAGTGCCCCTCCCGGTTGGATAAGGGTGGTGTAGTGGCGGAAGCTTTCAAGATAAGCCTCGCGCGTGCCGTATATGTCCAAATGGTCGGGGTCGGTAGAGGTGATAACGCTCATATAGGGAGAAAGCCAGTGGAACGAACGGTCGAACTCGTCGGCTTCGATTACGGTGTACGGACTGGCCGGAGATAAGAGCAGGTTTGTTCCGTAGTTCTTGGAGATGCCTCCGAGAAAAGCCGTGCAGCCCACATGCGACTGGTGGAAGAGATGCGCCGCCATTGTACTTGTGGTGGTCTTGCCATGCGTGCCGGCAACGCAGAGTCCTTTGCTGCTGCGGGTAATCGTGCCCAATACCTGGGAACGTTTATGTATCTCGAAACCATTCTCCCGGAAATAGGCCAGTTCGGCATGCTCCTGAGGAATGGCAGGGGTGTACACCACCAGTGTGCTTTCCTTGTCCTTGCAATTCTCAGGGATGAGACCGGTGTTTTCCTCATAATGTATTTGTGCACCTTCTGCAATGAGATGCCCGGTCAGTTCGCTCGGCGTACGGTCATATCCCGCCACGAACTTGCCTTTGGATAGAAAATAGCGTATCAGCGCGCTCATGCCGATGCCGCCGGCACCGACGAAATAAACGGATTTTATGGTTTCTATATTCATGTACTTGTCATTTAATAAGTTTCAGCACCTCTTTGGCGATGACGGTTGCCGAGTCGGGCAATGCCAATCGGGCGATGTTGTTGCTCAATTCTTTCAGTTTATCACTGTCTTTTACCGTATCCAGTGCTGCGGGCAGGAGTTTCTCTTCGGCTTCCGCGTCCTTTACGTAGATGGCGGCGTCTTTATCGACGAGCGCCAGTGCGTTCTTGGTCTGGTGGTCTTCTGCCACATTGGGCGAGGGGACAAGGATTACAGGCTTGTGAAGCAGGCAGAATTCCGAAATGGAGCCGGCGCCGGCACGGGAGATTACCAAATCGGCAGCCGCATAGGCCTTCGCCATGTCTTTGATGAAATCCGTCACATACAGGTTGGGTATGGCATTGATGTGCGGGTGGTGTACGGCTTCACCGGTTGCCGCGGTGATGGCGTCCCTTACCTGGTCGATGTATATTTTGCCGGTCTGCCAGATGAACTGTATGTCGGGGTTCTGCCGGATGACGTCAAGGCCGGCGGTCAGGGTGCGGTTAATGGTGCGCGCCCCGAGGCTGCCGCCCAGTATCAGGATGGTCTTTTTGGACGGGTTCAGGCTGAAGTAGCTTACGGCTTCTTCATGCGAAACGGCATGTCCGAGCAAGTTCTGGCGGACGGGGTTGCCGGTCATGATAATCTTCTCTGCAGGGAAGAACTTTTCCATGCCTTCGTAGGCAACGCATATCTTGCAGGCTTTCTTGGCAAGCAGCTTGTTGGTGACACCTGCATAGGAGTTCTGCTCTTGTATCAGGGTAGGTACTCCCATCATTCCCGCCGTTTTCAGGGTAGGGCCGCTGGCATAGCCGCCCACGCCTACTGCCACCTGCGGACGGAATTGCTTGATGATGCTGCGCGCTTTCCATTGGCTGCGTGCCAGTTTCACCAATACGGCAAAGTTCTTCCACAAATGCTTGCGGTCGAAGCCCGCCACGGGCAGGCCGATAATCTTGTAGCCGGCATCGGGTACACGCTGCATTTCCATGCGGCCTTCTGCACCTACGAACAGGATTTCCGCATCAGGACGCAATTCCTTAATCGCGTTGGCAATGGATACGGCCGGGAAAATGTGTCCGCCCGTACCGCCACCGCTGATGATAATGCGCGGCTTGTTGTTCTTTGTTTCCATATCTGAGTTTATCTACTTGCTACTACTGATAATTAATCTTATTCAAATTCGGCATCGCTGTTCAGCATCTTGGCTGTCGGCTCGGCAGCGCTTTGCGCTTCGCTGTAGGTGCTTTCGTTCCCGTTGCCGGTTTCCACCTGCATGGTGATTTGGGCATCGTGCGCTCTCTGTTCTTCCAGCTTGGCGGTGTACCGGCTCACACTCAGTATCATGCCGATATAGGCGCAGTTTATCAACGTCGAAGTACCTCCTTTGCTGATAAGCGGCAGCGGTTGCCCGGTTACGGGAGCCAGTCCCACGGCCACCATCATGTTGAAGACGGCCTGCGACACCAGCAGCAGGGCTATGCCGATGATGAGGAAGGCGGGGAAGGTGCGGTCGCATTTCTTTGCGATACGTCCTACACGTATCAACAGACAGATGTAAAGGAATACGACTATGACGCCTCCTACCAGTCCGAGTTCCTCGATGATAATGGCAAAGATGAAGTCGGAGAATGCCTGGCTCAGGAAGTCACGCTGTACGGAGTTGCCCGGTCCCTTGCCGATGACATTGCTGGTAGCGACAGCGATACGTGCGTGGGCTATCTGGGCGTCTTTGTCTATATCGAATTTTGCGGCAGGCACTACCTCGTCACTCGTAAACTTCTCGATACGGGCACGCCACGTGTCGAACCGGTGTAGGAAAGGTATGTCGCTGTTCTTTGTCATCAGCAGGAAAGTTACGGCAACAATGCCTACCGATGCCAGGCTGCCGGTCAGCATCAACAGGCGTTTTGCAGAGACACGCCCTATGAACATCATCAGAAAGACTACCCCGAACAGCAATGCCGCCGTGGACAAGTTCTCCGGAGCAATGAGCAGGCAGATAACTCCGGTTATTATCATAATCCGCTTGAAAGCCTTCGGGTTGGCGCCGTCCTCATCCTGCCCTTTGGACAGGATGAAAGCCGTGACTATGATAACCGCCATTTTGGCTATCTCCGAGGGCTGGAACTGTATGCCCATGAACGTCATCCAGCGAGCCGCCCCGTTGATACGTTCCATCATCATGACCAGTATCAGCAGTATTGCGGAAGCCGGCAACAGGAAGACAGGGAATACCTGAAACCATTTATAGGGGATGTTGTGCATGAGGACCACAATCACAGCGCCTACCATCAGGATAATGCTGTGCTGGGTGATAGGCCCCCAATGGTCGCCGCTCTTATAGGTAAGCGTACTGGCAGCACTGAACACCTCTGTAATGGAGATGAGGCAGAGGAAGAGGAAAATAATCCAGATTACTTTGTCTCCTTTGAATATGCTTTTTAATAAATCCATTTATAACTCTCTTACGTATTTCTTGAATTGGTCGCCCCGGTCTTCATAGCTCTTGAAGAGGTCGAAGGAAGCGCAACAGGGACTCAATAATACTGTTTCGCCTTTCCGGGCTAATTTGAAAGCGGCGTCTACCGCGTCTTTCATGCCGGTCTGTACATCGGCCACCGGCAGACCGAGGCGGTCGAAAAAGCCGTGCAGCTTTTCATTGTGCAGTCCCAGGTAGACCAGCGCGGAGCATTTGCTACGTACCAAATCCTCTATTTCGGTATAGTCGTTTCCTTTGTCTTTGCCGCCGAGGATAAGCACGGTTTTGGTTGTCATGCTTTGCAGGGCGTACCAGCAGGAATTGACATTGGTTGCTTTGGAATCGTTTATGAATTGGACGCCACGTACGGTCGCTACCTTTTCCAGACGGTGCTCTACACCTTTGAAGTCGGACAAGGCTTTGCGGATATCTTCTTTGCGGATACCTGCAAGGTTGGCGGAAATGCCGGCAGCCAATGAGTTATACAGGTTGTGGGTTCCTCGCAGGGCAAGTTCTTCCTGCTCCATGTTGAAAGCAATCGGTTCGTTGATTTCCACTTCACCGTCTTCCACATAAGCAATGGCGCCGTCTTCCTTTACGGCGGCGAAAGGATAGGGATGGGCTTTTAAGCCGTGCTTTTCCAGCTCTCTGCGGATGATGGGGTCGTCGTTCCAGTAGATGAAAGCATCTTCCGGAGTCTGGTTTTGCGTGATGCGGAATTTGGCATCCACATACTTCTGCATGCAGTGATCGTATCTGTCCAGGTGGTCAGGGGTAATGTTCATCAGGACGGCGATATTGGCGCGGAACTTATACATATTGTCCAGTTGGAAAGAGCTGAGTTCGATAACATAATAGTCGTGCTTCTCCATGGCCACCTGCAAGGCAAGGCTGTTGCCGATGTTGCCTGCCAGCCCTACATTCAGTCCCGCACTCTTGAAGATGTGGTAAATGAGCGAGGTGGTGGTAGTCTTGCCGTTAGAACCGGTGATGCAAATCATTTTGGCGTTTGTATAACGTCCGGCGAACTCTATCTCGGAGATGATGGAGATGCCTTTTTCTTTCAATTTCAGAATCAGCGGAGCGTCGTTGGGGATGCCGGGACTTTTTACCACTTCATCGGCATTCAGTATCAGCTCTTCCGTGTGCTGTCCTTCCTCCCAGGCAATGCCATGCTTGTTCAGCAGTTCCTTGTATTTGTCTTTAATGGCAGACATGTCGGATACGAACGTGTCGAAACCTTTCACCTTGGCAAGTACGGCAGCTCCCGCGCCGCTTTCGCCTGCTCCTAAAACTACAATTCTACTCATATACTATTATAATTAAGATCGGTAACTCTTCATTTTTCATTCATAATTCTTCATTGGGTTGTTATCTTATCTTTAACGTTATAATTGTTATTGCTGCCAGTACAATGGTTACGATCCAGAAGCGGACGGTAATCTTCGATTCATGGAACAATTGTGCCGGTTGGGTAAATACCACTTTGCAACCGGGCTCTATCAGGTTCATGCCGGTGCGGAAGTGGTCGTGTATCGGCGTCCGTTTGAAGAGACGCTGTTTAACCCCTTTCCGTTTGCCGGCTTTGTAGTAGACCCGTTGCAGAATTACCGACAGGTTCTCTACAAGAAATATACCGCATAGGATAGGTATCAGCAGCTCTTTATGGATGATAATAGCGTATACGGCAATGATGCCGCCGATGGTCAGACTGCCTGTATCGCCCATGAATACCTGTGCCGGGTAGGCGTTGTACCAGAGGAAGCCGATAAGTGCACCGATGAAAGCGCAGATAAAGATTACCAGCTCTTCCGAACCCGGTATGTACATGATGTTCAGATAACCGGCATATTCGATATGGCTGGATACGTATGCCAGTATGCCCAGTGTCAGACCGATAATGGCGGAGTTGCCCGCTGCCATGCCGTCCATGCCGTCATTCAGGTTGGCGCCGTTGGAAACGGCGGTTACTACGAATATGGTGACGAGTACGAACAGTATCCAGCCCGCCGTTTGTGCGTGTTCTCCCATGAAGGACACGAGGTCGGCATAGTCAAGGTTGTTGCTCTTGAAGAAAGGGATGGTAGTCTGTGTAGCCTTGATTTCTTTGGCGGCATGTACTACCTCGATGCCTTGTCCTGGTTTCTCTACCTCGATGTTTTCACGGATAACGACCTGCGGACTGAGATACAGGGTAATCCCTACAATGAGTCCCAAGCCTACCTGGCCGATAATCTTGAACTTACCGTGCAGGCCTTCCTTGTCTTTCTTGAATATCTTGATGTAATCGTCGGCAAACCCTAATGAACCTAACCACACAGTGGTGATAAGCATCAGAATCATATAGATATTATTCAGCTTGCCCAGCAACAGGCAGGGAATCAGAATGGCAAAGATAATGATAACTCCGCCCATGCTCGGTACGCCCACCTTGTTTACGCCGAACGGGTCGATGTTGGCATCCCGTTGCGTCTCGGTAATCTGTTTGCGTTTCAGCAGGTCGATGAACTTGTCACCCCAGATGCTCGAAATGAGCAATGCCAGGATGATAGCCATCAATGCCCTGAAAGATGTATAGCCGAACATACCCGCACCGGGGAAGTCGTATTTATCTAACCATTGGAATAAGTAGTATAACATAATTTCTTACTTTATCACTTTAAAACATTATCGCCTTTAGTTCCTCTTTGTCATCGAAATGATGCTTCACTCCTTTTATCTCCTGATAATTTTCATGTCCTTTGCCGGCTACGAGAATGACATCTCCCGGTTGCGCCAGCATGCAGGCGGTCTTTATGGCTTCTTTTCTATCGGCGATACTGATTGTTTTCTGCAAATCGTCCTTATCCAACCCTGCCAGCATATCGTTGATGATGTCTTGCGGCTCTTCAAAGCGGGGGTTGTCGGAAGTGATGATGACACGGTCGCTCAAACGGGCGGACTCTTTAGCCATGATAGGACGTTTCCCTTTATCACGGTTGCCGCCTGCGCCGACTACGGTAATCACTTTGCCTTTGCCTTCCAGTACGCCGTGGATGGCATTCAGCACATTCACCAACGCATCCGGAGTATGGGCATAATCCACAATGGCGGTAATGCCCTTCGGAGAGCGGATAGAGTCGAATCTGCCTGCTACAGGGTGTAAAGTGCTGAGGGCAACGAGCACATCTTCTTCTTTCTTTCCCAACAGTACGGCTGCGCCGAATACGGCAAGAAGGTTGGAAGCATTGAACTTGCCGATAAAGCGTACGGCCAGCTCATGGTTGTTGAAATCGAGCAGCATGCCTTCAAAATGAGACTCCAATACTTTTCCCTTGAAATCGCTGAGGCTTCTCAATGAATACGTATATACGCGCGAACGTGTGTTCTGGGTCATGACCAGTCCGTTCTTGTCGTCCAGATTGGTCAGGCTGAACGCGTTCTTAGGCATGTCGTCGAAGAACTTCTTTTTTGCTTTGAGGTAGTTTTCGACAGTCTTGTGATAATCCAGGTGGTCGCGCGTAAGATTGGTGAAGATGCCGCCGGCAAACTTCAAACCGCTGATACGCTGTTGTGCGATAGAGTGGGAGCTGACTTCCATGAATGCGTATTTGCATCCGGAGTCTGCCATCTCACCCAGCAGGCGGTTAAGGGTAATCGGGTCGGGGGTGGTATGCTCGGTCGGCACGGGGCGGTCGTCAATGTAGTTGCATACCGTGGAAATCAGTCCGACTTTATATCCGAAATAACGGAATGTATTATATAATAAGGTGGCAATGGTTGTTTTGCCATTAGTGCCGGTTACGCCCACCAGCTCCATTTTGGAAGTGGGATCACCGTAGAAAGTGGTGGCAACCTTACCCACCGCATTCTCGCTGTCTTTTACTTGGATATATGTAACATCAGGATTTGTTTCTTCCGGCATGTCTTCGCACAGTACGGCTATAGCGCCTTTTTCAATGGCGGTAGGGATATATGCGTGACCGTCGGTCTGCGTACCGCGCATTGCCATAAACAAATGTCCGGCCGCAACTAAACGGGAGTCGATATTCACTCCTGTTATATCTTTCTCCGTACTGCCGATAATTTGTACCGGTTGTATCGCTTTTAATAGTTCGCTTAATTTCATTCCTTATTATATAATAATGTATATTCTTATATTAACGTAATGTCAAGGCTATTGTCTGTCCTTTTATCAATCGGCTTCCGCCTGCGATGGACTGGTTTCTTACCTTGCCGATGCCGTTGAGGCGTACTCTAAGTCCTTTGCTTTCCAGCAGATAAACAGCATCCTTGGCCCCCATGCCCACTACGCTGGGAACTATGCCGTCAGAAACTTTCTGATTTTGCAGGATAACGGCGGACGGAGCAGCCTGGCTGTGTCCCCACAACTCTCTCTCGTTTTCTACCTCAAACTGTTTCTGCACCGGAACATCCAATGCGTTGAGCACGCATAATGCCTCGTTCATCTCCCCGGCTTTTACCGCAGGAATTACATTGGTGGTGCTGTCTATCGCACTGCGTATATCGAACCGCAGATTCTTGGCATATACCCTTTCTGCAATCTTGCTGAATACGCTACCCGCCATCAAACCGCCCGATGCCGGAAGTCCCGGCTTCTGTATGGAAACGATGCAACTGTATTTGGGGGCCTCTGCCGGGAAGTATCCGCAGAAACTGACGAGATAATTCACCCGTCCCGCCTTATAACCGGCGGCACCTTGCGAAATCTGCGCCGTACCCGTCTTGCCGGCTACGGCAAACTGTTTGCTTCCGGCGGGTTTGGCCAAACCTTCGGCAACTACTTTGCGCAGAATCTCCCGTATCTGTGTCAGCGTATTGTCCGAGCAAATCTTCGGATTGATAACTTCCGTAGGAAAGTCACGGACAACCTCACCGTCTTTCACTGCCGCTTTTACGAATTTAGGGCGCACCATTGTACCGTTGTTGGCAATGGCATTATAGAAAGTCAGTATGTTCAGTGGCGGTACCTGCGTTTCATATCCTATACTCATCCAGGGTAACGTGGTCTTGGCAAAATACCGTTCTTTCGGACCGCGGATGTTAGGTTTGCCCTCTCCGGCTATTTGCAGGTGGAGCGGGCGGTCTATACCGATACACTTCAATCCGTCTACGAACTTCTGCGGGTTGTCGCTGTAGTGCTTGTCGATAAGATATGAAACGCCGATATTGGATGATACTTCCAGAATACGTGTCACATCAATTTTGCCATATCCGCCCCGATGCCAGTTATGGTCTTTCATCGGGCGGCCGTGCATCATCATGATGCCGTTGCCTGTGTCGACTTCCGTATGGGGAGTAATCTTTCCGTCTTCAAGGGCTACCATGATAGAGGCTGTCTTGAATGTGGAACCCGGCTCCAGCATATCGCTGATGGCGTTATTACGCATTTCGTAATAGTTGCCGTCGCCCGCTTTCATCATGTTGACAATGGCTTTTACTTCTCCGGTCTGCACTTCCATCAATACGGCAACGCCCACACTGGCGTTTATCTCTTTCAGCTTGTCTATCAGTGCTTTCTCGCAAATATCCTGCATCCCCACGTCGATGGTGGAAATGATGTCGCAACCGTCTACGGGAGCAATGTCCACTATGTTCAGGTATTTGTTCATCACCTTCTGGCGATGGGTGATACCGTCACGTCCTTTCAGCAGCGTATCAAAGGCAAGCTCGATACCGTTTTTGGCTCCTTGCGCTGTATCGGCGTAGAGGTCGCCGAGTGTACGTGCCGCCAGAGAACCGAAAGGTTTCTTACGCTGGTTGAAAGGCTGTTCATGGAAGCCTCCTTTGTATTTGTTTAGTTTGAATACCGGCAGCCTTTTAACTTCTTTGTATTGGATATAGGAGATACGTTTCGGGTAAATCAGGTAATTGCGGCTACCCTTTTTACGTCCTCTTAACAGATGTCTTTTAAATTCGGCGGCACTTTTATCGGGGAATATCCGGTGCAATCCTTCGCAGATTTCTCTCAGATGATTCATAAGCATGGTGTCTTTCTTCTCTCCACCCGCTTTGAAGTCCATGTAAATACGGTACTCCGGTAGGGAGCTCGCCATTAATTTACCATCCGATGAAAGGATATTGCCGCGGTTGGGCTTCACCCTAACATTCTCCTTTACAAAGCGGTCGGCAACATCTTGCCAGTACTGACGTTCGGCAAACATGATGACAGTACCTTTTACGATAATAGCTACTCCTATCAGTCCCATGACGAGGACTACGAAGAAGTAGCGGGTCATTATATTTTTCTTGTTTACTGCCAAGGTTGTTTCGATTTACTATTATACTATATTACAGTTTACTTGTTTATCGGTTTGCTTACCATTATCCGTACTTATTTGATTAAGTACGGCGGATTGGTCGAAGTCTGCAAATCGCTCTCTTTCGTTGCGATGTATTCCTCGATACGCGATTGACGGCTCCGTTCCATCAGTTCGGAACTGCGTGTCAGGGCATCGTATTTTATATCTATCAGTTCTTTCTTGAGCTTGTCTATCTCTATCATCTGCTGCTGGCAGGCGTAACGGTTATGGATATAGAACAGAATAAGAACCATGATGAGGACAAGCAGCCTCGTCTGACGGCGGAAAAAGTCCGTAGCCAGAATATCACCGCCTATAATGTTCTTTAGCGAAGTCCGTCTTTTCACCTTTTCGCCTTTTTGCTCCTCTTGTTTATTATTTGTTTCATTCATCGTTCTATCTCTTTACAGCCTTATCGCTTCCCTCATTCTTACACTTTTTCCGCAATCCTCAGCTTGGCGCTTCGCGAGCGCGGGTTGCGTTCTATTTCATCGTTATCCGGAACAATCACTTTATTGTTTACCAGACGGAAAGGCGTCTGTACGTTTCCGAAGAAGTCTTTTTCCGCCTTGCCCTCTATGTTGCCGGTCTTCATGATGTTTTTCACCATGCGGTCTTCCAGCGAATGATAGGTGATTACCACTAGCCTTCCACCCGGCTTTAATGCTTCCGTGGCTGCATATAACATCTCTTTCAACGCTTCCATTTCCCGGTTGACTTCGATGCGCAACGCCTGAAACACTTTGGCAAGCTCTTTCTTTTCTCTTTCACGTCCGAAGAGGGGCTTGATAATTTCCAGAAATTCCCCGATGGTGCCAATCTTTTGAGCGGCACGTGCCTTGACAATAACGGATGCCAGCTTGCGACTGTTCTTCAATTCTCCATACAAATAGAAAATGTCGGCAAGGCGTTCTTCATCGTATGTATTTACGATGTCGGCGGCTGTGAGTCCGGCACGCTTGTTCATCCGCATATCGAGGGCGCCGTCAAAACGGAACGAGAACCCCCGTTCGCTATCGTCGAAATGATGTGACGACACACCGAGGTCGGCGAGTACGGCATCTACCTGCTCGATGCCATGATAACGCAGGAAGTTATGCAGATACCGGAAGTTGCTGCGTACAAAAGTGAAGTGCGGATCGTTTACGATGTTCCGTTCGGCATCTTCATCCTGGTCGAAACCAAGCAGTCTTCCACCGTCTCCCAGGCGGGAGAGTATCTCGCGGGAATGGCCGCCGCCGCCGAATGTCACGTCTACATACGTTCCGTTCGGACGGATATTCATTCCGTCAACGCTTGGCATCAACAGTACCGGAATATGATATGTCGTTTCTTCTTTCATTTTTCTTTCATTACAATCGTTCTATTACTCTACGCTCTTATCGCTTGTCTCTGCTTCTTCCTCTCCCAGGTTTTCCTCTCCTAAAATATCTTGCAGCGCTTCGCTGAATTCTTCCGGGTTCATAAAGGGCTGTTCAGCCTTTTCTTTCGCCCATATTTCGATGGTGTTGTCCACGCCGATAAAGCGTACCTCGCTTTGTATGCCTGCCATTTGCAAGTAGCGTTTAGGTAGCAGGATGCGTCCGTTCCCGTCGGGAATCATGATTTCCGCATCGCTTACAAACTGTCGGAAAATTTGTTGGTGTTTCGCATTCCATTTGTTCAGCCGCTGCCGGAGTTGGTTTTGCGTTTTGAACCAGACGCTTTCGGGGTAGAGTATCAGGCAGTCCTGAAATACATCTTTACGCAATACGAGTCTCTCCTCGGAAGCAGCCTGCAACTGTTTCCGAAAGCCGGCAGGGATAAATACACGTCCCTTTGTATCCGTCTTTGCTTCAATATTGCCTAAAAAGCGTATCATTTTCACCTTATTATAATAAGCGACGGTAAAAGTACACATTTCCCCACAATTCCCCACAATGTTTTAACTAAAATCTTATTTAGAAGTTTTCAACAGCTTGTTGATTACTTATTCTATTGAAAATGAACAATGTGTTATGTTGCTTGTTTGGTGGAGGTATTGTGTGCTTCCCGAGTAAACACATGGTCTGTTGGCAGGAAATGCATCATCTGTTTAATGGGAATATATGGTGTGTTTGCCCCGAACAGATAGTGCGTTTTTGAATAAAACGATGTTTGTCCGTATCCCCTTCACCTTTCATTATGCCCTGTTGACGGCGTTTGGCGGGTGAACCCTGTAATTTGCGGTTGGCTTATGATTTGTCTCCCTATGCAAATGATTTTGTCCCGTAAGGCACATGAAACATCTTACGGGACAAAAAGAATCATCCCATGAGGCAGATATATTTACCCCATGGGATGATTTTATATAGAATGTTGACTAAACAAAATCTTTCAGTTCTTGTTGTAATTTTTGGCGGGTAAAGAAGATACGGCTCTTTACAGTTCCCAGTGGGAGTCCCAGCTTCTCGGCTATTTCGCGGTATTTAAAACCGGAAACATGCATGGAGAACGGTACTTTGTATTCGCGTGGCAGTGAATTGACGATACGGTGCATCTCTTTCAGGTCATATGCGCTTTCTGTGTTCTCGAATGCTGTGTCGCGCGGCAGGTTCAGGTGGTAAAGATTGTCCGTCTGGTCCACAAATGTCTGGTCGCGCACTACTTTACGATAATTGTTAATAAAGATGTTGCGCATGATCGTATATATCCAACCTTTGAAATTAGTATCGGGCATGTATTTATCTTCATTATCCAAAGCCTTGAGTGATGTTTCTTGAAGAAGGTCGTTGGCTTCTTCGCGGTCGGAGGTGAGCTTGTACGCAAAGCGTAATAAATCGTTTTGAACTCCGATCAGATCTTTTTTAAATGTCATACTATTCATAAATGTGCTTTGTTAAATGGTTACTTGTTCGTTTTGCCTTTTAGCATTGCAAGTTTACGAAAGTTCCGGCTTTTCGACAGGCTGTTTTTAAGCAATCTTTGGGGTGAAAACTATCAATTGATAGATTTTGGGTGCTATTTGATAGATTTTAGGTGCAGTTTTCTATCGAATATTTGCATTTAATTAAAAAGATGCGTTAATTTTGCGCAATCATTTCATCACAAAAAGAATGGCTGACGACTCTTTATTTTTGATTGACATTGATAAGATTCTTCGGGAGAAAGCTCCGAAGCATGTGAAGTATATCCCTAAGTTTGTCGTATCTTATTTGAAGCGCATTGTTCATCAGGATGAATTGAATGTTTTTCTGAGAGAGTCGAAAGATAAAGTGGGGGTGGAATTCCTGCAGGCTTGTTTGGACTTTCTGGATGCCAAATTGATAGTGAAGGGCAAGGAGAATCTGCGAAAAGACGGTCTTTATACATTCGTTTCCAATCATCCCTTAGGCGGACAGGATGGAGTGGCGTTGGGCTATGTACTCGGGAGTTTTTACGATGGAAAGGTGAAATATATGGTAAATGACCTGCTTATGAACCTGCATGGACTGGCTCCTCTTTGTATTCCTATCAATAAGACCGGCAAGCAGGCCAAGGACTTTCCGAAAATGGTAGAGGCCGGGTTTGCATCGGACGATCAGCTCATTATGTTTCCTGCCGGGCTTTGCTCGCGTCGCCGGAATGGGGTTATCCGCGATTTGGACTGGAAAAAGACGTTTATAGTAAAGAGCGTTGAAGCGCACCGCGATGTAGTACCCATTCATTTTGACGGCCGTAACTCCGATTTTTTCTATAACCTGGCGAATCTTTGCAAAACGTTGGGTATCAAGTTTAATATAGCCATGTTGTATCTGGCAGATGAAATGTTGAAAAACCGTCATAAAACATTTACCATTACTATAGGTAAGCCTATTCCCTGGCAAACATTCGATAAGACGAAAACACCTGCCCAATGGGCGCAGTATGTGAAAGATATTGTGTATAAATTGTAAGTTGAACATTGAATATAAAAAAATAGAAGCTCGGAAGATGGAAGATATTATTGCACCGATAAGCAAAGAACTGCTGAAAGCGGAGTTGACCGAAGACAAACGCTTGCGCATGACGAATAAGAGTAATAATCAGATATATATTATTACTGCTCAGGATTCACCCAATACGATGAAGGAAATTGGACGTCTGCGTGAGATTGCATTTCGTGCTGCCGGTGGCGGAACAGGAATGTCCATGGATATTGATGAGTACGATATTATGGATAATCCTTATAAGCAGTTGATAGTCTGGAATCCGGAAGAGGAAGAGATATTGGGCGGTTACCGCTATATTCTCGGTACGGATGTACGCTTCGACGAGCACGGTGCGCCGATTTTGGCTACTGCGCACATGTTTAATTTTTCCGAGAAATTCTTGAATGAATATCTTCCTACTACCATTGAGCTTGGACGTTCATTCGTGACGCTCGAATACCAGTCTACCCGTCGCGACAGCAAAGGTTTGTTCGCATTGGATAATTTGTGGGACGGCTTGGGTGCGCTGACAGTGGTTATGCCCAACGTGAAGTATTTCTTCGGAAAGGTTACCATGTATCCCAGCTATATCCGTAAAGGACGCGACATGATTCTTTATTTCCTGAGAAAGCATTTTGCCGATAAAGACAGTCTGATTACTCCGATGAAACCGCTGCAATTGGAGTCGGACGAGGAAGAACTGGCTGCATTGTTCTGTAAGGATACATTTAAGGAAGACTATAAAATATTGAATGGCGAAATCCGTAAGTTGGGATACAATATTCCGCCGTTGGTAAATGCCTACATGAGTCTTAGTCCGACAATGCGTATGTTCGGTACGGCCATTAATTACGGTTTCGGTGATGTGGAAGAAACAGGTATCCTGATTGCCGTCGATGAAATCCTGGCGGAAAAGCGCATCCGCCATATCCAGTCATTCATCGAAAGCGAGCCGGAAGCATGCAAACTGACTTCCGGGGCGAATAAGATATTCTATCCGAGCAGATAAATCATACAGCCGGCAGGCTGTTTCCGTTGATTTTCCGGTAGAGGTCGAGGGCGAATACATCCGTCATGCCGGATATGTAGTCCAATACGGCCTGTATCCTTTCATACAGTGCAGTTGCTTTCATATTATATTGTCCGGATACCCGGTTAATGAGCAACTGCGAATATGCTTTTTCCGGTGAACGTACCGCATCGATCATCAGTTCGAGCAAGGTGCTGATGATACGGAAGCCGGCAAGTTCTATGTCCAATACATCGCGCGAACGGTATATCTTCTTGAAAGATACCTCTGCGCAATGTTGGTAGGCCGCGGCAGGCCGTTCGGTGATATGCTTGATGAGACTTCCCTCAAATTCCCCTTCCAGTATCTGTACTTCGTTATCGAGGAATGCCCGGGTGCATTCGCCGATAAGCAGCCCGATGACGGAAGAACGCAGATAGGCTATCTGCTCATTGGTGTCGCTCACAATCTTGAGCGTATCGAGGATGTGCGCCTTACGTTCGTCGGGAAAGTAGGCCAGCAGCAGGTCCTGCGTTTCCTGCGTAGTGAGAATCTTCAGTTTGTGGGCATCTTCGATATCCATCATCTGGTAGCAGATGTCATCTGCCGCTTCTACCAGGTAGACAAGCGGGTGACGTGCGTATTTCAAAGGTGAACCGTTAAGTTGTTTCATCCCCAGTTCTTCGGCTATTCGCCGGAAACTTTCTTCTTCGGTAGTAAAGAAGCCGAACTTGGATTTCTGTCCTGCCAGACTCGATGAAAAGGGGTATTTTACGATGCTGGCAAGTGTGGAATAGGTCAGGACGAAACCGCCTTTGCGGCGTCCTTCAAACTGATGGGTAAGCAGACGGAAAGCATTTGCATTTCCTTCAAAATGAGTCAGGTCTTCCCATTGTGCCGGGGTGAGTTGTTCTCCGTCTGGTTGTTTTTCTTTTAATGCCAGCCCTTTTCCTTCCGAAAAGAAAGTAGAGATGGCGCGTTCGCCGGAATGTCCGAATGGCGGATTACCCAAATCGTGCGCCAGGCATGCTGCGGAAACAATGGCACCGATTTCGGGCAGATAAGAGTCTTGCAGTTCGGGGCGGCGGGCAAGGATGGCTTTGGCTACGTCATTGCCCAGCGAACGGCCTACGCAGGAAACTTCCAGACTATGTGTCAGCCGGTTGTGTACGAATATGCTGCCGGGCAGAGGGAACACTTGTGTCTTGTTCTGCAATCTCCGGAAAGGTGCGGAGAAGATGAGGCGGTCGTAATCCCGCTGAAATTCAGAACGGTTCTCGTGACGCTCTTTATGAAACTCTTCCAAGCCGAATCGTTTGGCGGATATGAGGGTATTCCAGTCCATCATGTTCTTACTTTCTTATTATTTAACTGCAAATGTATGACTATTTGCTTCAAAATCCGTAATTTTGTCCGTTAAATAGTGAATTAAAGTAATCTCAATCGTAACTTCATTGAAATGGCAAATAATAGTATGACCGTCCGAATTATAAATAAGTCGAAACATCCGTTGCCTGCATACGCCACCGAATTGTCTGCCGGAATGGACATCCGTGCCAATCTTTCCGAGCCGATAGCTTTGGAACCGTTGCAGCGTTGCCTGGTTCCTACAGGTTTGTACATCGCTTTGCCGGCTGGGTTTGAGGCACAGATTCGTCCCCGTAGCGGTTTGGCTATCAAGAAAGGTATCTCGGTATTGAATTCTCCGGGTACTATCGATGCAGACTACCGCGGTGAAATCTGTATTATCCTCGTAAATCTTTCTTCGGAAACATTTATGATTGAGGACGGAGAACGAATCGCCCAAATGGTAATTGCCCGCCATGAGCAGGCCGTATGGCAGGAGGTGGATGTGTTGGATGAAACGGAACGCGGTGCCGGTGGCTTCGGACATACGGGCGTGTAGTTGGGATGGGGTATGAGTGATTAGCGATGAGTGATGAGTGATGAGTGATTGACGGAGGGTTGCTTATACCATTTGATTTTATATAGATAATGAGCATATTCAATAATAAGAAAATAGGGCTGTTTTTGTTGGTGGCGGGCTTCTTGCTTGTCTCCTGCGGGACGTCCCGTAAGCAGGCAAAGGCATTATCGGCGAAGCCTGTGGCGGAACTTACTCCGGAACAGCAGCGTAAGTACGATTACTTCTTTTTGGAAGCAGCCCGTCTGAAGATTCAGAAAGACTATGATGCGGCTTTTGATTTGCTGCAACATTGCCTGACTATCAATCCGAATGCTTCGTCGGCCTTATACGAACTGGCGCAATATTATTTGTTCCTGAAGCAAGTGCCTCAGGGGCAGGCTGCATTGGAGAAGGCCGTGGAAAACGATCCGGATAATTATTGGTACAGTCAGGGACTGGCAAATCTTTATCAGCAACAGGACGAAAAGGAGAAAGCGATGAAGCTGCTGGAAGATATGTCCATACGTTTCACCGACAAGCTGGATCCGCTTTATGCCTTGTTGGACATTTATAATCGGCAGGAGCAGTATGATAAGGTGATTGCCACTTTGAACCGGATTGAGGAGAAGATGGGCAAAAGCGAGCAGTTGAGTATGGAGAAGTTCCGTATTTATCTGCAAATGAAAGACAATAAGAATGCTTTCCATGAGATAGAGAGCTTGGTTGCGGAGTATCCGATGGATTCCCGTTATCAGGTTGTGCTGGGGGATGTATATATGCAGAACGGAAAGAAAGAGGAAGCATATAACATGTACCGCAAGGTGTTGGATGCCGAGCCGGATAATGCCATGGCGATGTATTCGCTGGCGTCCTATTATGAGGAGACCGGTCAGAAGGACCTTTATCAGCAGCAGTTGGACACTTTATTGCTCAACAAGAAAGTTCCTTCGGAAACGAAACTGAATGTAATGCGCCAGTTTGTCGTGCAGAATGAGCAGGACGGTAAGGACAGTACGCGGGTTATCAGCCTTTTCGACCGTATTCTGGAACAAGAGCCGGATGATGCCGGGATACCGATGCTTTACGCTCAGTATCTTTTATCTAAAGGAATGAACAAGGAAGCCTTTCCGGTACTGCGTCAGGTGTTGGCAATCGATCCTACCAATACGGCTGCGCGTATGATGTTGCTGGGTGAAGCGGTACGCAAGGAGGATTACAACGATGTGATTGATTTATGCGAAGCCGGCGTTGAAACCAATCCGGAGATGCTGGAGTTCTATTTCTATCTGGCTATCGCTTATAACCAGGCGGAACGGACGGATGATGTGATTTCCATTTGTCAGAAAGCATTGACGCAAATTACGGCGGATAGTAAGAAAGAGGTCGTTTCGGATTTCTATTCCATTTTGGGAGACGCCTATCATACGAAAGATTTGAATACGGAAGCCTATGCTGCCTATGATTCGGCGCTGGTGTACAATCCTTCCAATATCGGAGCTTTGAACAATTATGCTTATTACCTGTCTGTCGAGCGCCGTAATCTGGATAAAGCCGAGGAGATGAGTTATAAGACGGTGAAGGCGGAACCTGATAATGCCACCTATTTGGATACTTATGCCTGGATTCTATTTGAGAAAGGCAATTATGCCGAGGCCCGTTTGTATATAGACGATGCCATGAAAAGTGACGGAGGCAAAAGCGACGTCATCGTAGAGCATTGCGGCGACATCTACTATATGACGGGTGATGTGGACAAGGCTCTGGAGTATTGGAACCAGGCATTGAAGATAGGCAGTAAGTCCAAGACCCTACAGGAGAAGATTCGGAAGAAGAAGTATATCAGTGATAAGTAAGTCGGTAAAACGGTGAAGTGATACATAATAAAAGTAACAAGGTAATGGAACAAACAAAATTCAATGGCAGGACTCTGGTCTTTATGCTCTTTATCCTCTGCTGTCTGGCAGGCTGTAAAACCACCCGGAAGGCGGAGACGTCCAAATTTCCCGAAAGTACCCGCTACCTGTCTTCCAAGGTGCGGCTGACCGTTCCTACCAAAGACGCCGTTTTCACTGTAAACGGTACGATGAAGCTGATAAGCGGCGAACGGATGCAGCTTTCTTTCCTCATGCCTATCATACGTACAGAGGTGGCGCGCATGGAGGTGACACCCGAAGAAATATTGCTGGTAGACCGCATGGGCAAGCGTTACGTCCGTGCTACCCGTAAGGAATTGAAAGATGTGCTACCGAAGAAAGCCGACTTTGCTCATTTGGAAAAGATTCTATTCAATGCTTCCAAACCCAACGGAAAGAAAGAGTTGTCGGGAAAGGAATTGGGCATTCCTTCGCTGGAGAAAGGCAGAATCGAGTTATCCGGCTTTTCCAATAATTCGTTTTCGCTGACGCCTACCGAGCTGTCTTCAAAGTACACGCAAGTTGAGTTGAATGAAATATTAGAAATGCTGATGAGCTTATGAGACGTTTGCTTTGTATTTTTATAGGTTGTTTCTGTCTGGCTTTTCCGCTTCTTGCCCAGTCCAACAAACTGATAAAGGAATTGGAAAGCAAGCGCGGTGCTTTGCAAAAGCAGATTACCGAATCGGAAACACTTCTGAAAACTACAAAGAAAACCGTAAGCAGCCAGTTGAACGGACTTGCCGCTTTGACGGGGCAGATAGAGGAACGCAAACGCTATATTCTTACCATAAATAACGATGTAGAGTCGATAGACCGTGAGCTATCGTCATTGGAACGCCAGTTAGGAAAATTGCAACGCGACTTAAAGGACAAGAAGAAGAAATACGAGTCGTCTGTCCAGTACCTTTATAAGAACCGTTCCATTGAGGAGAAGCTGATGTTTATTTTCTCTGCACGGAGTCTAGCGCAGACCTATCGTCGTTTGCGTTATGTGCGTGAGTATGCCACTTACCAACGCCTGCAGGGCGAGGAAGTGCTGAAAAAGCAGGAACAGGTCAATAAGAAGAAAGCGGAACTCAGGCAGGTGCGGGCTGCCAAAGCCAATCTGCTGAAAGAGCGCGAGGCCGAGAAAGTAAAACTGGAAGCGCAGGAGAAAGAAAAGCGTATCCTTGTGGCCGATTTACGGAAGAAGCAACGCGGATTACAGAACGAGATTGCCAAGAAGCGGCGCGAGGCCAGCCAACTTAATGCGCGTATCGACCGCTTGATTGCCGAAGAAATAGAGAAAGCCCGCAAACGTGCCGCAGAGGAAGCACGCCGTGAAGCGGCTGCCCGCAAGAAAGAAGCGGCTAAAGCGGATAAGTCGGGAACGTCCGCTTCCGGAAAAAAGGTTGCTCCTCTGGAAACTTATACCATGAGTAAGGCCGACCGCGAGCTGTCCGGTGACTTTGCCAATAACCGCGGCAAGCTGCCTATGCCTATCAGCGGAGCCTATATCATAACCAGCCATTACGGGCAATATGCCGTGGAGGGATTGCGCAATGTCAAGTTGGACAATAAAGGTATCGACATCCAGGGAAAACCGGGGGCGCAGGCGCGTGCCATCTTCAACGGCAAGGTGGCAGCCGTATTCAAACTGAACGGGCTGTTTAATATCCTTATCCGTCATGGAGCCTATATTTCCGTATATTGCAACCTGGCTTCCGCTTCGGTGAAACAAGGTGATACGGTCACTACCAAGCAAGCTATCGGCCAGGTATTCTCGGATGGGGCGGACGGCGGACGTACGGTACTTCATTTCCAGCTACGCCGTGAAAAGGAGAAGCTGAATCCCGAACCCTGGCTGAACAGATAAGTTTTATATCATTGCTCCGTCCAGCAGGTCCAGATAAAGTGCAATAGCCTCTTCAATCTCTTTGACGAAGATAAACTCATCCGCAGTATGGGAGCGGCTGCTCTTGCCCGGTCCTATTTTCATGGACGGGAAAGACATCAGTGCCTGGTCTGAAAGGGTAGGCGAACCGAAAGGAGTCCGGCCCATCGCAACGGCCTTTTTTACCAGCGGGTGTTCGGGAGAAACATGCGAAGAACCCAAGCGGAAAGAACGCGCTTTGGCTTCACAGGCGATGTGTTTCCGTATCTCGTCGAAAAGTTCCTGGTTGGTGTAACATTCGTTACTGCGGATGTCGACTACGAATGTGCAGCGGTCGGGTATTACATTGTGCTGTGTCCCTGCATTCACCATGGTTACACTCATTTTTACCGGTCCCAATAAAGCCGATTCTTTCGGGAAACGGTAATCGCGGAACCAGGCAATGTCGTTCAGCACCTTGTATATGGCGTTGTCGCCTTCGTTCCGGGCAGCATGTCCCGACCTGCCGTAGGCGGTGACATCCAGTACCATCAGCCCTTTTTCGGCAATGGCGGGTTGCATCTCCGTGGGTTCGCCCACAATGGCGAATTGTATGGGCGGCAGCTCCGGCAGTACGGACTCTACTCCTTCCTTGCCCGACACCTCTTCCTCGCAGGAAGCCAGGTAAATCAGGTTGTAAGCCTGTGTAGTTCGGCACAATTGCAGGAATACCTGCAGCAGGCTGACTACGCTTGCTCCGGCGTCATTGCTTCCCAAACCGTAAATCTTGCCGTTCTCTTCCGTTGGGGTGAACGGGGCTTTCCGCCATCCGTTTACGGGCTTCACCGTGTCGATGTGCGAGTTCAGCAGCAGCGTAGGCTTGTTCAGGTCGAACATCGGGCTGAGACACCATATATTGTTGCCTTTCCGTCCGGTTGCCATTCCCTGCATTTCGATGTAATTCTGAAGAAAGTCCGCGGCCTGCTCCTCTTCGCGGCTCAATGATGGTATGGCTATCAATGATTTAAGCAGTCCGATTGCCTCGGAAACCAGTGTTTCTATATCCGTTGTCATCGTTGGGTTCTGTTATATATTCGTTATTACTTTGCAAACTTACGGATAAATCCCGAAAAAGGGAGATAGTTTCAAATAAAACTAATACCTTTGTACCCATATTTACCAATTCATTAAAAATATGACTTATCATCATTTGTCTGTTCTGATACATCGTCAGGCAGAGAAGTATGGAGACAAAGTAGCCCTTAAATACAGGGACTATGAAACATCACAATGGATACCTATCACTTGGAATAAATTCTCTCGGACAGTACGTCAGGCAGCCAATGCGTTGGTGGCTTTAGGTGCAGAGGAACAGAGGAATATCGGTATCTTCTCACAAAACAAGCCGGAATGTTTATTTACCGATTTTGCTGCCTTTGCCAACCGTCTGGTTACCATACCGCTGTATGCTACCAGCTCTTCGGCTCAGGCCCAGTATATTATCAACGATGCTCAGATACGTTTCCTCTTTGTGGGCGAGCAATTCCAGTATGATGCCGCTTTCAGCGCATTCGGCTTTTGCCACTCTTTGGAGAAACTGATTATTTTCGACCGCAGCGTTGTGCGCGATCCCCGCGACAAGACCTCTATCTACTACGACGAGTTTCTGGCATTGGGCGAGGGGCTACCCCACAATGCCGTTGTGGAAGAGCGTACCGCCCGTGCATCGGACAGCGACCTTGCCAATATTCTTTATACATCCGGCACCACCGGCGAGCCGAAAGGAGTGATGCTGTACCACTTCAACTACAGAGAGGCTATCCGCATCCATGATATCCGCCTGACTGCCATGACGGATAAGGATGTGTCCATGAACTTCCTTCCGTTGACGCATGTGTTTGAAAAAGCATGGACTTATTTCTGTCTTCACAGAGGTGTGCAGGTTTGCGTCAATCTTCGCCCGGCAGATATTCAGACCACTATCAAGGAGATACGTCCTACATTGATGTGCAGCGTTCCCCGCTTTTGGGAGAAGGTATATGCCGGTGTGCAGGAGAAGATTGCCCAGGAGAGCGGCCTGCGGAAAGCAATGATGCTGGATGCTCTTAAAGTCGGGAAGATGCACAACATTGATTATCTGCGTGCAGGCAAAACGCCGCCTCTGATGCTTCATCTGAAGTATAAATTCTATGAAAAGACTATCTATGCCCTGCTGAAAAAGACAATCGGTATTGAGAACGGTAATTTCTTCCCGACTGCCGGCGCTGCCGTATCCGATGAAATTTGCGAATTCGTGCACTCGGTGGGTATCAATATGGTGGTGGGTTATGGATTGACGGAATCTACGGCTACCGTGTCCTGCTTCCTCGACAAGGGGTATGAGATAGGTTCGGTAGGTACTGTCATGCCCGACCTTGAAGTGAAGATTGGAGAAAACAATGAAATCCTGCTTCGCGGTAAGACTATTACTACCGGCTATTATAAGAAACCGGAAGCCACCGCTGCGGCTATCGACAAAGACGGCTGGTTCCATACGGGTGATGCCGGCTATCTGAAAGGAAATCATTTGTATCTGACCGAACGTATCAAGGATTTGTTCAAGACCTCGAACGGAAAGTATATCTCTCCGCAGGCTCTGGAAACCAAACTGTCGATAGACCGTTACATTGACCAGATTGCTGTCATTGCCGACCAGCGCAAGTTTGTGTCTGCCCTGATTGTTCCGGTTTATGGCTTGGTGAAGAACTACGCTAAGGAGAAAGGCCTTGAGTACAAGGATATGGCCGATTTATTGCAGCATCCTAAAGTGCAGGCTTTGTTCCGTGCCCGCATTGATACATTGCAACAGCAGTTTGCGCATTATGAGCAGGTGAAACGTTTCACTTTATTGTCCGAACCGTTCAGCATGGAACGGGGAGAGCTGACAAATACATTGAAGCTGAAACGCTCTGTGGTGGCAAAGAATTATAAGGAGCTGATTGATAAGATGTACGAAGAATAAAAGTCCGGATGACTTTAGAGTTTGCTTAAAATAGGAAAAAAGGAGGCGGTATGCCTCCTTTTTTATTGTCGGATATGCCGTCAACGGTTTAGGCTTATATGTTTACAAATGGAACGGTATGATTCTTTTTTCTTTTTCCTTCGTTTCCGCTCCGTTGAATGAGCTCCATCGAGTCAGGGGCTGAATGCCTTTGACTTCCTGACTGAATGCCTTTCATTCAGGGACTCATTGTCCCCCTGTTCAGAAGTCTTTGTGAGCGGGTAGGGAGAAAAGGGGAAAAAGTTGGAAGTCGGGATAAAAAATGTGTATTTCTTCTTAGGGTTGCGCCAATGTGGTCTGTTTATATTCTACGGAAAAGATATTTTTAATCTTAAAACTTAGTATGCTATGAAAAAGCTTTTATCGGCGCTGATATTGTCGTTTTCAATATGGAGCGTTTTTTCATGCCGGCAGGAAAATAATGTAACCGTTAAGCAGTATCCCATGTTCTGGACATGGCTGGATTATCGTCCCGGCATGAATTTCGATTCGGTATGCCAGGTGATGAATGACATCGGCATGGATGGAATAATGCTGAATGCACCTACCCCCGACGACTATCGCATTGCCATTCCCATAGCCCGTAAACACGGCATTGAAGTATACGCATGGTTGTGGACCATGAATCTGGAGCACGACCGCGATAAGATTTTGGCAGAACATCCCGACTGGTTCAGCGTAAACCGCAACGGAAAGAGCCTCGCAGATACTACGGCATATGTGGATTATTATAAATTCCTCTGTCCCGCACTGCCTGAGGTGCGCGAATTCATCAGGGAGAAAATTAAGTCGTATTGCGAAGTCGAGGGATTGAACGGAATTGCCATCGACTACAACCGTTTGGTGGATGTAGTGCTTCCTACCACGTTATGGCCGCATTACGGTATTGTGCAAGACCGGGAATATGCCGCATGGGATTACGGTTATCATCCCGCCATGCTCGAAAAGTTTAAGAGCAGGTATGGCTATGATCCGCGTGAGCAGCAGGACCCTTCGACAGACATAAAGTGGCGGCAGTTCCGTTGCGACCAGATAACGGAAGTTGCGAATATGATTGCCGGAGTGGTGCATTCGTATGGTAAGACAATGGCGGCATCTCCGTTTCCTACGCCGAAGATGGCTTCACGCATGGTGCGGCAGGACTGGGGTAAATGGAACCTGGATATCGTTTTTCCGATGGTTTACCATACTTTCTATACGGAAGATGTCAGTTTTATTTCCGATTGTACGGTTGAGAATGTGCGCGACAAGAATGATGAAACCGTATTGTATTGCGGCATGACCGCTACCGATGGTCCGGAAATGTTCGAATGTATGGATGCCGCGCTGAATAGCGGTGCTCAGGGCATTGCCGTATTTACGGTGGCAGGCTTGCGCTCATTCGAGGTAAAGAAGCGGTTCAAAGCTTATACGGACAGTGTACGTGCGGTGCGCGCGGCTAATGGCGGTATCATTGAAGCGGTGCATCCTCACGTGGCGGATACCAATCCTTTTACTCATAAAGGCATCATGGCGTTGGTGGAAAAACGTATGCGACGGATTGTGGCCGAAGCATCCGGTAAAGAGGAGTTACCCCCGTTGGCTTTGGGTGAGTATAAGCAAACGGAATCTTACGATGCCACCCGTTGCTATCGGGTGTCGGATGAGAACAGCAGGACGGTCTTTAAGGTTACTTTCTACTTCTATGGTGATGTACTTTCGGGTTGGGACGTAGTGGCGGAATAGCCCGCTCTCTTTCTTATTCCGTTGATTGCAGCGGATTTATGCAATTTTTTCAGACTTTTGCACTATCTTTGCGGTTTGAAAAGATAGAATTTGAAGAAAGTATATGATTACCATTGAACAACTGAAAGATATCAAGGAACGTACCGAAGCGTTGAACCGCTATCTGGACATCGAAGGAAAAAAAATACAAGTGGAAGAGGAGCAATTGCGCACGCAGGCTCCGGGTTTCTGGGATGACCAGAAAGCCGCCGAAGCTCAGATGAAGAAAGTGAAAGGCTTGCAGCAATGGATTTCCGGCTACAATGAAGTCAAGGTTATGGCGGATGAGTTGCAGCTTGCATTCGATTTCTACAAGGATGAACTGGTAACGGAAGAGGAAGTGGATGAGGCCTATGCAAAGGCATCCGCTGCCGTAGAGGCCCTTGAACTCAAGAATATGCTTCGTGAGGAAGCCGACCAGATGGATTGTGTACTGAAAATAAATTCGGGAGCCGGCGGCACGGAGAGCCAGGACTGGGCGAGCATGCTGATGCGTATGTATCTGCGATATGCCGAGACACACGGATATAAGGCAACTATTTCCAACTTGCAGGAAGGCGACGAGGCCGGAATCAAGACCTGTACCATTGAAATATCGGGCGATTATGCTTACGGCTATCTGAAAGGCGAGAACGGTGTCCACCGTTTGGTGCGCGTATCTCCCTATAATGCTCAGGGCAAGCGTATGACTTCTTTTGCATCCGTTTTCGTCACTCCGCTGGTGGACGATACGATTGAGGTGAACATTGAACAGGCGCGCATCTCGTGGGATACTTTCCGTTCCAGCGGTGCGGGCGGACAGAACGTAAATAAGGTGGAGTCCGGCGTGCGTTTGCGCTATCAGTTCAAAGACCCTTACACTGGCGAGGAAGAGGAAATCCTGATTGAGAATACCGAAACGCGCGACCAGCCCAAGAACCGGGAGAATGCAATGCGCCAGTTGCGTTCCATTCTGTACGACAAGGAACTTCAGCATCGTATGGCGGAACAGGCGAAGGTGGAAGCCGGCAAGAAGAAGATTGAGTGGGGGTCGCAAATCCGCAGTTACGTGTTCGATGACCGCCGCGTGAAAGACCACCGTACCAATTTCCAGACTTCGGACGTAAACGGGGTAATGGACGGTAAGATAGACGGTTTCGTCAAGGCCTACCTGATGGAATTTGCAGGCGGAGATAACATTTAGTCCTTTCTGTTTCCTTTCTATAGGCACGGGATTGCACGGATTTCGCAGATTTGCTTTATTCTTTTTCGGTGAACTCCGTGTAATCCCGTGTCTGATAAAGAAACAAATAACAAGCGTTTTTTTGTTTTGACACATTCCTTTCTTTTTTCTTCCATAAATGCTTGCAAACTTCCCGAATTTCCTTTTACTTTGTTTATCGTTGAACTTTAAACTATAGAAACACCATGGGAAAGAGTAAAAAGAAAGTAATGCACAGCCGGAAAGAAGAACAACAAGCCAGGAAAGTATTGCTGATTATCGGAGTTGCCGCTTTGGTATTGGTGGTTGCCATGCTGGTGGGCTATTCCTTCTTAGGCTGATTCAGAAGATAAATATGCCGCAAGAGATAGAACGGAAATTTCTCGTAAAAGGAGAATACAAGTCGCAAGCATACTCGCAGGACCGTATCATTCAGGGATATATCAGCAGTGCGCGCGGACGGACGGTGCGGGTACGCATACGTGGCGGGCAGGGGTATCTCACCATTAAGGGAGCATCCGATGCATCCGGTATCAGCCGTTACGAATGGGAAAAAGAAATTCCTCTGAATGAAGCCAAGGAGCTGATGAAACTGTGTGAGCCGGGTGTTATTGATAAAACCCGTTACCTGATACGCAGCGGAAACCATGTTTTTGAGGTAGATGAGTTCTACGGTGAGAATGAGGGACTGGTAGTTGCCGAAGTGGAGCTTGCCTCGGAGAACGAGCCTTTTGAGAAACCGGACTTTATCGGGCAGGAAGTGACGGGAGATATCCGTTATTACAATTCGCAACTGATGAAACATCCGTTCAAGGAATGGAAGTAAACTAATTACGCCCCGTAATTGTTGATTCGTATATGGAGAAACTGTACCAATACTTGCCGGAAGAACTCGTCACTTTTATCCTGGTGACGGTATTTTCTTTGCTTATAGGTCTTTCCCTGAGGCGTATCAGTCTGAAGCGCGAAGGAGAGACGACCTTGTTCGGTACGGACCGCACTTTCACCTTTATCGGCATTCTGGGCTATCTCCTCTATATTCTCGACCCGACGGACTATCGCCTGTTTATGGGTGGCGGGGCTGTTCTGGGGGTGCTGCTTGCCTTGAATTATTACGTTAAGCAGGCGCAGTTTCATGTGTTCGGGGTCACTACCATTATCATTGCGCTCATTACGTATTGCATTGCACCTATCGTTGCTACGCAGCCCTCCTGGTTCTATGTAATGGTAATTGTGACCGTATTGCTCTTTACCGAGCTGAAACATACGTTTACCGAACTGGCACAGCGGATGAAGAACGACGAAATGATTACGCTTGCCAAGTTCCTTGCCATCAGCGGTATTATTCTCCCGATGCTGCCCGACGACAATCTGATACCGGGCATCAACCTCACGCCTTACAGTATATGGCTGGCTACGGTGGTGGTTTCGGGCATCTCCTATCTTTCTTATCTGCTGAAAAGATACGTATTCCGCGAGTCCGGTATTTTGGTTTCCGGCATTGTAGGCGGGTTGTACAGCAGCACTGCCACCATATCCGTACTGGCGCGCAAAAGTCGGAAAGTATCCGCCCAGGAAGCACCCGAATATGTGGCGGCGATGCTGTTGGCGGTCAGCATGATGTTCTTGCGGTTTCTTATCCTGATAGGAATATTCAGTGTAGGGGCTTTGACAGCCATTTATCCGTATTTGTTGATAATGTCTGCCGTTGCTGCCGGGACGGCGTGGTTCCTGCATTCCCGGTGGAAGCGTCCTGCTATGTCGGAAACGGTCGATGAAGACGAGGACGGCAGCAATCCGCTGGAGTTCAAGGTAGCGCTTATTTTTGCCGTGCTTTTTGTGGTATTTACAATCGCTACCCATTATACGTTGATATACGCCGGCGAGGGCGGGTTGACTCTGCTCTCCTTTGTTTCCGGCTTCAGCGACATCACTCCGTTCATCTTGAATCTTCTGCAGGGTACGGGCAATGTGCCTGTTTCATTGATAACGGCTTGCAGCATGCAGGCGATAGTAAGCAACATTGCCGTAAATATGTGTTATGCATTGTTCTTCTCCGGCAAGAAGAGTCCGTTGCGTTCGTGGGTGTTGAGAGGCTTCGGTTGTGTCATTGCCGCCAATGTGCTCCTGCTGCTGTTTTTCTACTTTCTGTAAATCAATGTGCTTCTGCAAAAGTGAAAGAATGTACGCTTACATTTTTCTAAATGCTTTGTTGTAAGTTATCCGTTTGTTTTTCCAAAAAGAAACTATACTATAGTTTTATGAGAATATAATATACCTTTTTTATTTTGTATATTATTGATTATCATAATATTAAATAAAACATGTAAGGAGGTATGTGTTCTTTTCTTTGGGAGACTTTTTTTCTACTAAATACACTTCTTTAAAACATGTTTTAGAGCATGTGTACACTTATTTGAGAATATAGTAAACGCTTTCTACTTGTCTGTCGTATACTTTTGCTCACAAATTAATAATTAATCAGAAATACTATGGATATAGCAAAAAGATGTGAGCAGAACCCTTTGCTTGCGCCCAAAAATTTGAAAGCAGGCATAGATGGAATGGAAATAACATGTTTGTTAAACCCTGGAGTTTTCAGGTATCAAGACAAAATATGGCTACTTTTGCGCATTGCAGAACGACCTATACAAAAAGAAGGTATTATTAGTTTTCCTATATATAATAAAGAAGGTAAAATAGAGGTTGTTTCTTTTTCAAAGGATAGTCCTGATTTGAATGCGTCAGATCCTCGGGTAATCAGTTATAAGGGTAAGGATTATTTAACAACAATGTCATATCTAAGATTGGTTTCGAGCACTGATGGCATTCACTTCAAGGATGAACCAGAGTTTCCACCAATTTTTGGAAAAGGTGAATTAGAGACATTTGGTATTGAAGATTGTCGTGTTGCTACAACAGAAGATGGTTTTTACCTTACTTTTACAGAGGTATCACCTGTGGCAGTAGGGGTGGGATTAATTCATACTAAAGATTGGAAGAACTATGTGAGATATGGAATGATATTTCCGCCACATAATAAAGATTGTGCTCTGTTTGAACAAAAAATAGGTGGTCGATACTTTGCTTTTCATCGCCCAAGCAGTCCAGAGCTTGGTGGTAATTATATTTGGTTGGCAGAATCTCCTGATCGTCTGCATTGGGGAAACCACAAATGTGTGGCAGTAACTCGTGAAGGAATGTGGGATTGTGCTCGTATAGGTGCTGGTGCGGCTCCTATCAAGACTGATAGAGGTTGGTTGGAAATTTATCATGGAGCCGATTTCAATCACCGTTATTGTTTAGGAGCTTTGCTCCTTGATTTAGAAGATCCTTCAAAAGTAATTGCAAGAAGTGAAGATCCTATCATGGAACCTATTGCTTCTTATGAACAGACCGGTTTTTTTGGAAATGTTGTTTTTACAAATGGACATTATGTAGATGGTGATAGAATAACAATGTATTACGGAGCAAGTGACGAAGTTATTTGTAAGGCGGAGTTCTCTATTAAAGAAATCTTGAATACGCTAAAATAGAATGATATAGATGATGGATAAATTGAGGAAAGAATATTTATTCTTTAAGCAACAAGAACCTAACATGAAAATATTGCTGTTAACCAATATGCTTTATGCATTGGTGCTACCGGTAGTTGAAATTTTTGTGGGAGCTTATATAATGAGAAATACTAGTGATCCGGTTATGGTTGCCTTTTATCAGTTAGCTATGTATGCGGGTATTGTTGCTACTTCTTTTGTGAATGGTTTTTTACTGAAGAAATACAATGTAAAAATTCTCTATTCGGCAGGAATATTGGTAAGTGGTATTTCAATGTTCGGAATGATGACTATTAAGTCGCTTGGATTTATCGAACTTGGTTTGGCGGGCTTTTTAATGGGGGCGGCTTCAGGCTTTTTTTGGACGAACCGTTATTTATTGGCTCTTTATAATACTAATGATGATAATCGTAACTATTTTTTTGGATTGGAGTCTTTCTTTTTCTCTATTACCTCTATTGGCGTACCTTTGGCTATCGGTGCATTTATTAGTCAGATAGGTGGAAAAGAAATTTTGGGTTTTATGTTTAATATCAGTGATTCCTACCGTATGGTAACGATGGGAGTAGTGGTTATTACTATTATTGCTTGTTTAGTGCTATGGCGAGGGAATTTTAATAATCCGAAAGAAACCAACTTTCTTTATTTCCGATTTAATATCCTTTGGAAAAAGCTGCTTTGGTTGGCTGCTTTGAAAGGTATGGTTCAGGGGTTCTTGGTAACGGCTCCGGCTATATTGGTCCTTAAGTTAGTAGGTGATGAAGGGGCTTTAGGTTTGATACAAGGTATCAGTGGGGCGCTGACAGCAATTTTGGTTTATATATTAGGACGCATAGCTCATCCGAAAGACCGTTTGAAGATATTTGTAGGTGGGTTAATACTCTTTTTTATTGGCACCCTGTGGAATGGCATTCTTTTTTCGGTTGTAGGAGTTATTATTTTTGTTCTTTGTAAGGTGGTTTTTCAGCCTTTGTTTGATTTAGCTTATTTCCCTATTATGATGAGAACCATTGATGTTGTTGCAAAGATTGAGCATAGAAATGAATATGCATATATCTTGAGCCATGAATTCGGACTGTTTTTGGGAAGGGCGTTTGGATTACTGTTATTTATATTTCTTTCATATAGCATTTCACAGGATTTTGCTCTGAAGTATGCATTGATTATTGTTGCAGGATTGCAGTTAATAGCATACCCTTTAGCTAAAAATATTATTAACCAAACTAATATTATCGAACATGAAAATGATAAGTAAAAGTTTTTATACCTTTATTATTGTTGGCCTATTGGTCTCTTGCTCTAGTGGAAAAGATAACTTCGGAGAGAAGATTGTGCAGGTTTCTATTAATAGAGTAGACTCTATGCCTGATATTCCGGAAACTTATAAGATGTTAGATTGGCGACAGAAAGCAAAAGATTATGACCGCTTCATTTTCGATTGGAACAATAAGAGTGAAGTCGGTCCATTGATTTGGTTGGATGATGCCCGTCGGAATATTGATCAGACTACTTTTGGTTTATATACAGCTATTAAAGATATCCGACAGGGGAAAGATGCAAATAATGGAGAGTTTCATGAAAGTTTGAATTCATTGGCTGCTATTTTAGGTGCCGGTTTGGTAGGCATTGATAAAACCAATCAGGATGGATACAATTATGTAAAGATGGTTCAAAACTACTTCAATTCGGATAATGGATGGAATATAATGATGAACAACACGAATCCGGCAGTCGCTAACTTGGGTGGTGGCTATGGACGTGACTGGTGGTATGATGTACTTCCTAACGCTTTGTATTATGCTGTATGTGACGTATTTCCAAATGTAGATGGAGCTGAGAGGATACAAAGAAGCATTGCTGAACAGTTTGTAAAAGCAGATTCTGTATTAAATGGAAATTATGACTATTCATACTTTGATTATAAAAATTTAAAAGGCTATGTTAATCATATTCCCATGCAGCAGGATGCAGCAGGTGGACATGCCTATGTGCTTTTATGTGCTTATCATAAATTTGGTGATCCACGCTATTTGGAACATTGTAAGAGTGCCTTGGAAGCACTAATTTCTCAGAAAGAAAGCCGTTTTTATGAAGCTCTTTTGCCTTTAGGTGTATATGTTGCAGCTTATTTAAATGCTACAGAAGGGACAAATTATAATGTATCTAAACTCTTTGATTGGGTGTTTGATGGCTGTCAAAGTTCTTCTGGACGTACTGGCTGGGGAATTATAGTAGGAAAGTGGGGAGATTATGATGTAAGTGGATTACAAGGGAGTATAACAGATGGTGGTGGATATGCGTTCCTTATGAATAGTATCAAACCGGCATGGCCTTTCATTCCATTAGTTAAGTACCAACCCGAATATGCAAAAGCTATCGGTAAGTGGATGCTAAACAACTCAAGTGCATGCCGTCTGTTTTATCCGGGTGATATTGATGAAAAGCATCAATGGGCTCCGGAACTGAAAAATATTACAAATAACAATGTGTCGTATGAAGGCCTGAGAAAGGCGGATGATTATGGTAAGGAATCTTTGAAAGGGGTTAGTCCGGTTGCGATTGGCGATGGTCCTAAATGGATAGAAGGTAACCCTGCTGAAAGTATGTTTAGCGTATATAGCTCTTCTCCGGTTGGTATTTTGGGAGCAATTATAACAAAAACCGATGTAGAAGGTATTCTTCAGTTGGATTGTAATGCTACTGATTTTTATGTGGATAAGCCTTATCCGGTTTACCTTTATTATAATCCCTATAAAGAGGCTAAAACTATTACTTATCGGGCATCACAAGAATGTGACCTGTTTGATATTGTTGCAAAAAAGTATGTTGCTAGAAATGTGAATGAAAGTGGCTTGATTGAGATTCCGGCTAATGATGCAAGAGTTATCGTAGAACTTCCTCAAGGTACGGTATTGGAGCTACAAGATGGTAAGATTATTGCCAATAAAGAGAATATAATTGCATATAAATAAAACCTATTGTAAAACTAATAATTGAAGTATTATGAAATTTAATTTGTTTTCGAGTAAATCTAGGGTACGGCAATTTTGCCTGACTATGCTTTGCTTGTTTTTATTCCAGGGAGTCATTGCCCAAAATAAAATGTTGGTTGGAACCGTTGTAGATGAACTTGGAGAGACTTTGATTGGAGTAAGCGTCTTGAATAAAACTACAGGAGAGGGAACTATTACTGCCATAGATGGCAGCTTTAGCCTTTCGGGTAAGCAAAATGATTTAATTCAATTCTCTTATATAGGCTATGCCTCTGTGGACTATGTAGTTAAACAAGAGGAAAATATCAGAGTTGTGTTGAAAGAAGATACGCAAAATCTAGAGGAAGTGGTTGTTGTGGGGTATTCTGCACAAAAAAAGTCTTCTCTTACAGGAGCTATTGCACCAGTGAATATGGATGATATGGAGAAGCGTCGGGTTGCCACAGTGTCTCAAGCTCTCCAAGGTCAGGTTGCCGGTGTGCAGATAACCCAAAGTACAGGTGCACCGGGTGATGACATCTCCATGTTGATTCGTGGAGAGGGCACTATCGGTAATAATAGCCCTCTGTACATCATTGACGGAGTACCATCAAGAACCATGACTTTTTTGAATCCGTCTGATATTAGCTCAATTACAGTACTAAAGGATGCTTCTGCGGCTGCTGTTTATGGTTCACGTGCTTCTGGCGGTGTAGTTGTGATTACGACTAAAGAAGGTGAAGTGGGAAAAGGACATTTAGAACTGAATTATTATTATGGAATACAGAAGGTTGCGAATCTACCCAGGATGCTGAATACTCAACAATATATGGATGTGCAGGAAATAGCATGGAATAATGCCGGTTATGAAGGCTCAAATCCTTATACTATTGATAAAAAAAGGACAGATCTTGCCGATACTGATTGGTTAGATGAACTATTTACTTTAGGACAGACTCATAATATTCAAGCAACTATGAGTGGAGGTTCGAAAGGTGTAAACTATTTGCTTTCTGCTGGATATATTTCTCAAGATGGTATTGTGGTATATGATAATGATAGGTATCGTCGCTTTAGTTTGCGCTCAAATATAAATGCAAAGTATTATGACAGACTCAATATAGGAGCTAATGTACAATTGACTTATTCAATTCAGGATAAATTAAACTCAAAAGGTGATGCGCCGGGTATTATCAGACATGCTATGTTGCGTCCGTCAGTGTTAAGTGTTTATAAAGATGTGAATGATCCTACTTATAAAGCTAATGATCCTTTTACGGACTTGCCTTTTTATAAGAATAACGATCGAAACGGCGGTTGGGAAAGTAGCAAATATGAATGGACGTCTAATCCTATTGCTTTAGCTTATTATACAGATGATAAACGTTCGCAGTACACAACATTTGGTAATGTTTTTGCAGAATACGAGTTTTTGCAAGATCATTCTTTAAAGTTCAAGACTAATTTGGGTATTGATTTGAATCTTTATCACAATAAGGCTTTCAATCAGAATTTTGGTGACGATGATGGCAGCGGTTCGGATGTGGATAAAGGTTTGGGTAGACAAAACAGACCGAGTAACCTTGATGAATCACGTGGTGAAAGTTTCACATTGACTTGGAATAATACGCTAAGTTATGCAAAACAATTTGAAAGGCATAATATTAATGCTGTAGCGGGTACTGAATTTATTTCCAATTATGAATCATCTATAGGAGCTTCTCGGCAACGTTATGATTATACTAATGATACTTTCAGATATCTTGATTTTGGTGGAACAGAGTCTGATATATGGAATAGTGGCTCAGGCTCAGAGTGGGCATTGATGTCTGTTTTCGCCTCTGCTACTTATGTATATGATAACCGCTATATGATAACTGGAAATTTTCGTGCAGATGCTTCTTCCCGGTTTGCAAGTAATCATGCTTGGGGATTTTTTCCTTCAGTGTCGGCTGGATGGAAAATGTCTGAAGAAAAGTTTCTGAAAAATATATCGTGGTTATCAGATTTGAAGTTGAGAGGTAGTTGGGGACAGTTGGGGAATCAAGAGATTGATAACTATACCTTTATGACTTTATTAAAGAAAGATGGTGATAAATATGTTATTTCCCGTTATGGCAATCCCGATTTGAAATGGGAAACATCAGAACAGTGGAATGTTGGTGTTGATTTAGGAATATTGAGAAACAAGTTATATTTGTCTGCCGACTACTTTATGAAAACAACATCAGATATATTGTTACCAATTTCATTGCCTTCTTATGTAGGTAGTGTATCTCCTACAATAGTGAATGCTGGTACTGTGCGTAATAAAGGTTTTGAACTATCATTGACATATAGGGATAAAGTGGGTGATTTTAATTATAGTATTAATGGCAACATTGCTACTTTAGACAATAAGGTACTAAAATTACATCCTAATTTGCCTAATATTGATGGCAAGGTTACCCGTACAACAGTAGGTCAGCCATTGAATGCTTATTATGGTTTTGTGATGGAAGGTATTTATCAAAATGAGGCAGAAATTAATGAACAACTTTATGCAACAGACAATCCTACGGTGCAGCCTGGAGATATTCGTTTCAAAGATTTAGATAATAATGGAAAGATAGATGACAATGACCGCGATTTTCTAGGTAGCCCGATTCCTAGGTTTACTTACGGATTTACTCTGAATGGAGAGTATAAAGGGTTTAATTTTTCTATGTTGTTTCATGGAGTGCAAGATGTGCAACATTTTAATGATTTGAAGAAAATTTTGAATTATGATACGCGCCCATTCAATCATACAACAGAGATGTTGGGTTACTGGCATGGAGAAGGGACAAGTAATTCGATTCCTCGTCCAAGTTTTACGGACAATGGGGGAAGCAGAATATCAAGCATATTTGTAGAGGATGCTTCTTTCTTTAGATTAAAAAATGTTGAGCTAGGCTATTCTTTTGCAAAATTGCTGAAGAAAATCAATTCACCTATATCCGATTTGAAAATATATGTGTCGGCAGAGAATTTGTTTACCGTAACTTCATACTCAGGTCTGGATCCTGAATCTACGGACCTAATAGATTATGGAACTTATCCCCAAGCAAGATCATTCTTGTTTGGTGTAAATGTTAAATTTTAAACTGTTAAAGATTAGACTAATGAAAAAGATACATATAACTTTGTTTAGTGTGATAAGTCTTTTGTTTGTGACAAGTTGTGATGATTATTTACATAAAGATCCGATAGGATTATTAACACCGGATAATGTAAATACAAATCCTACGCTTACAAGTGTTCAATATTCAGTAAACTCTACTTATCAGATGCTTGCGAGTACTTTGAATTTGCTGGGAGATTGGGCATGGGATGACGGTACTGTGACTCGTAATGATTTTGTTGTTTATGATTTAGCTTCGGATGACGCTTTGAAGAAATGGAATCCAGATGGCGACCAGCCTTGGATGGATGAAATTCAGAACTACTCATATATAGCTTCTAACACTGCATTCAACGGTTTCTGGAGTTATCAATATGAGGGTGTTTCTAGAGCAAATTTAGCTTTAAGCTATCTGATGGATGATAAAATTATAGAGGCTGTTGGGATGGATGCTTCATTAAGAAAGCGTTTGTTGGGTGAAACTTATTTTCTACGTGCCTTCTATTATTTCGATCTCGTTACGAACTTTGGTGATGTTCCTTTTTTGATAGCTCCTATTAAAGATTTTGAGGATGCATATAAGGTATCTGAGAGAACGGACAAAGAAATAGTTTGGGAACAGATTATGAATGATTTGGAAGATGCAAAAGGAAATTTGCCACTTACGAAGTTCTCATCAGAAAGTGAGCCTTGGAGGGTCTCTTTGGGAGCTGTTTTAGCAATGCAGGCTAAGGTGGCATTATATAGAAAGGATTATCCGGGAGTACTAAGTGCTATTAAAGAACTTGAAGATAAAGGCTTTTATCGTTTGAACAGTAATTATTTTGACTCATTTAGCCAGTATCATGAGTTCACCGATAATGAGGTTATTTTTGCTTACGATCATAAGGAGAAGATGACTCCGGCGCAAGGTAACGGGTTGTGTGCTTTGCTGGGTTGGGGCTTCTTTGCACCTTCTAAGAGTTTTATTAAGGAGTTTGAACCGAATGACCCACGTTTGAATTTGACCGTTGATGTTGAAAAGCAATTGGTGTATAAAATTTTGGGTGATTTATCCAATAAGAACCAAGGTTATGATGATGCCCCAAGTAATAAAGTGTATATCCGTTATGCAGATGTGATGTTATGGAAGGCCGAAGCTTTGATTGAAACAGGTAAGGTATCCGATGCTATTGATATTATCAATGAGGTCAGAGAAAGGGCAAGAAATACTGTGGGGGTTGATGGGGAGACGAAAGCTCCTGCTGGAACATTACCCGATAGAGATAGGCTTGGTTCCAAAGAACAAGCATGGGAATGGTTGATACACGAACGTCGCGTGGAACTTGGATTGGAGTCTCATCGCTTTAGAGACCTGAAACGTTGGGGCATTGCAAAGGAAGTGCTTAACGCTAATGGCCAGGCTTTTACGGATCGTAACTATTTGTTCCCGATTCCTCAAAAAGATATAGATAAGTCTGGTGGCAAGTTGATTCAGAATCCTGGTTATTAATTATTCTTGAGGATGTGTTGAATTTTTAGTGTTTTATCACTTGTGAGTTGCTGTTTCCGATGAAGGAAAAATTAACAGGGATTATCCGGATCTGTTTTTATATTTGATTTGTATCATCTGTTTCTGAAGAATGTTCCAATGATAGCTAATTTATTTTTGACACATCCTCTATAATTTAGATATACTATGAGTAAGCATTTTATATGCCTTGTATTTTTGTTGGCTATTTTTTGTGTGCAGGGATTCGCTGACGAGATGAAGTTACATGTGTTGGGAAATAAGAACCAAGGATATTATGTGAATATCTATTATGGTTCCCAATTGATAATGGAGCAAGGTAAAGCCGGAGAGTTGGATTTATATTTTGATAATGAAGATTACTCTGTCAGAGAGACCTTGAAAGGGTGGAAAGCGACTTCGGTGGAACAGTCGGAGCGAAAAGTGGTACTTTCAGGAAATGTGTATTTAAAGAAGTTGGAGGCAGACTTGTCGGTTAATGTGATTTATGAGGTTGTTAGTTCACAATTGGTCAGTAAGCGAATAGAGTTACAACAGAATAATCTTTCTTTATTATATTATTCAGTTGGTACATCCATAACTGCTGCCGACAAGCCTTCTACTTTTTGGAGCTTTGATGATAATGAGAATATGGGCGGGGTAGCCCATGAAACCTATCCGGCAGCAGGATATATGTTGAACGATACATTGGCTGTAGGGCTGCTGACTGATGCTGGTGATAAAAATCTGTGGACACGCAATATCCGCCGCCGTCCGTCTAAACAGGGGGAAATCGGTTTTAGAGCGATACGCGAAATTTGTGATGCTAATCTTATCAGGATTGCCGATGAAAGACAGCGTCAAAAAGGAGATTATTTCGTGAAATTCACTTTCGGTGAAGTATCCGATTTTAATCATCCGGTGAATACTTGCTTTTACCCAGTTCCTGAAATACAGAAATGGAAATCTTATGCAGGTGCCAGTTTGGAAAGGAACGGGAATGTGTTTACTGTGAAAGGAAATTCGGTGCAAAGTGAAATATCTGGTGTACGTATCCCTTATAAATTGTCTGATGGTTTTTATACAATTCGTTTTAAACATCGCTCTGCAAATCCCATCACAGTGAAGTTGTGGAAAGGCGAAGGAACGGGCAGTATAGATGTTGCAGGACTGCATTATCAAACGGATATGCCTTCTTCTGCAGCAGATTGGGTGCAGCAAGAAGAAACAGTTTTTATAGCAAACACAGAGCAGGAGCTTACTTACCTGTTGATTGCAGCTTCTTCCTTACAGAAAGGAAGTGACTTTAATTTGGAAATAACAGATTTGGAAGTCATCCGTTCAGATGCTCATAACTATGCCTATCACTGTTTGAAACAGAATAAGAAAGAGGTTAAGAGAGTCTTCATTTTTGCCACACCGGCTCAGCCTACTTTACATGATCTTCGTTTAACATCTCAAGTCTATTTGGCGGATGGACTGGGCTTTAAGGGTACTACGGAAGAGAAGTGCTTGTATGCTTGTTATCAGATGCTGATGTGGATTACAAGTCGAAACAATTTTACTCCCTTGAATGTTCCAAGTATTAATTATGCTCCTGACATGTATAATAGAGATTCTTTCTGGAGTCTTATGGGAGTATATGATAAAGATGCTTCTGAGGAAATATTTGATGCTTGGGCAGCAACACAAGATGTACGAGGAGCTATCGGTACTATTATTACTCCTTGCATGGGAAGTAGGGAAGTAAAGGGTAATGATGCCACGCTTGAATTCTTATGGTTTGCTTTGGTTAATCATCGGTTATATGGGACACCCATTCCTATGGATAAGATAAAGAAAGCTTTCAATTTTTGTATCAATGAGTACGACCCTGATGGAGACGGTATTTGTGCTGCAGAGTTTGTATTGGGACAGAATGATGTGGTGGAATATCCGGATAAGACATCCGACTTGGCTGTTAATCAGGGGATGTTTGCCGTTACTCTCCAAGTAGCGAAGGAACTAGGACTTCCTGTTTCTCAAAAATATGTGGAGAAAGCTAATCAGGAATATAGGGCTTTCTATGACAAGAAGAGAGGATATCTGATCGATAATCGTAAATATCCTTATTCTATTACATTCAATTCTCTATTGCCGGAGTTTGTATCGTGGTGGCTATTTGATAAACCTATACTGACGTCAGAGATGGTTGTCAAAACCCTGGATAAAGTTCCTGTAAAGAATGGATATTCACCGTTGATTTTCCATGAAAAAGATACTTTTTTCACTATGGAGAACAAACCTTTTTCACCCAATATGTTTTGGGATAATGGTATCTATTATAATGCTGGCAGTTGGATGCGTGAAGAGGTTTGCGGATATGTAGCTGGATTGAAACATGGATGGAAGGATGCTAAAAAACGAATCAAAGACCGACTTGCCGTAGAGATCACGCTTCATCCGGATGAGCCTTTTAGCCATGAGTTTTTACCTTATGATTTAAGCGTATCCGGCTGTTGGTGGCCTAGCACAAGGGTTTTTTCTTGGAATGTTTTTGTTCTCAGAGCATTGGAAGTTGCCGGTATGCGCTCACCATTACAAGACCCGGGATATTTTAAGTATGTCTTGAAGCAGCATTAACGAATAATTAATACAGTCTGTTGATTCTTGTTTGCTAAAAAGAACAGAAGTGGATTAGTTGTCATTTAGATGCAGATTACATATAGGACGAATCTGTGTAATCTTATTCCTTCTAGGGGTTATTCGTTGTCAAGGATAGATAATCTTTTAAGGGTACAGTACTAGAAGGAATAAATATCTTCATTTAGCCTTTGTAGGATCATAATACTCGTTGTTATTGGAGAAATGTATATATTTGCATTTTATCCTAAATGCTTAAACAGGAATATTATACATGAAAACATCTTTATTTACACAAATAATTCATTTTCTACTTATTTTATTTTTTACCTCTGAGAATCTATATGCTTCTAATGTGGTGAGATATATCTCTAATATAAATGGGCTGACGAATAATTCGGTAAACTGTATTTTGGAAGACTCCGAGAATACAATGTGGATAGGAACATGGGATGGACTGAATGCGTACAATGGGAGAGAAATCACAACGTTTAGGTATAGTAAAAGTGATCCGAACTCTATAAGCAATAATATTATTCGTCAGATAATTGAGAAAGAAAACTGTTTATGGATAGCTACAGATAATGGTATTAATCGTTTGGACAAGCAAACCTATCAGATAACAAGGTATTATTTGAGGAAAGATAACAAGATTCCCTACCAGGAAAAGTCATTTATTCTTGCACAGAGTGCTGGAAGTGAAATTGTTTGTTTTGTAAAGGGAGTGGGCTTCTTTATATATGATGATTCTATTGATGAATTCAATTTTGTCAAAACTGATTTTGTAACTGAGGTGAAAGATTTCTCCATAGATAAATTGGATAATTTGCTTTTTCTTTTGGAAGACGGTACTATTGCTCATATTTCTTATAGGCAATTTATTAAGGAGGGAAAGAAGGATAAATTGCTGTCTATTGGCATGGATGGTCCAGTGAATAGCTTGTTTCAGAGTGGCGGTCGATTTGTTTTGAACGGGAAGAACAGACTTTTCATACTGAATCATGACTTTACAGTTTCTCATTCTATTCGGCTTAGCATAAGTAAGCCTGTATCTCAAGTCCTTTTATCTGGTGATGTGATGTACATCAGTTTTATAGAAGGTGGGTGTATTCTTTACGATCTAAAATCTGATACTCATACTTATCTGGATGAATTGCCTAATCAGTTATCTGTATTTACTCTTTATCTTGGTAGCCAAAATATCTTATGGATAGGTACGGATGGGCAAGGATTGATACAATTTTATCATTATGACTCATTGTTTCAGACAATTCATACTACTCATCCTGTAAGATGTTTTTGTGAAGATACTATCGGTAATATCCTTGTTGGAACAAAAGGAAATGGAATAAAACTGTTAAATCCTGATACTAAGACAATACGTGATTATTTAGATGAATCTCAAGGGCTAATATCTAATTCTGTTTATGCCTTGAGGAAGAATAGAGCCAATGATATTTTTATTGGAACGGAAGGTGTAGGTATTAATATTTTGGATGCGGTTACCGGACGACTTAATAGGCTGGACATACCAGATAAATATCCAATGTTTAAAGCGGTATACAACATCTTTTTTACTAACAACGATTCATTAATGTGGATAGGCACCTCAGGTTATGGGCTGATAAAGATGGAGATTTCTAAGGAGCAGGGTAGATATAGGGTAAAAGGCTTCCGTCAGTACAATTCATCAGATAAAAGTATTTCACTGAGTAACGATGTAGTTTATGCTATTGCGTCCGATCCTGAAAACCAGGCATTATGGTTTGGAACTCGTGGTGGGGGATTGCATTGGATTAACTTAAAAAACAATGCTATCAAGACTTTGGAAGATATTGATAGTCGTATTCTACTTACTAATAGTGATATACTTTGTTTGTTTCAAGATCATTCGGACACTTGGATAGGAACCAGCTATGGACTTAATAAGTTACAAGGTTGTAACAACGACTTCACTTTGACTAAGTACGTTGATGGGACTTTGACTAACAAAACTGTTCATGGGATATTAAAAGATTCAAAGAATAATATTTGGATAAGCACTAATCAAGGTCTCTCTTGCTTGAATATCACTAATGGTAAGATCGATAATTACACTCTGAACGATGGCTTGCAGAATGATGAATTTTCTGATGGAGCTTTTTTAAAAGATAGGCGTAATTATCTGTACTTTGGTGGAGTGAGTGGTCTTAATTATTTCAATCCCCAAAATATACATAAAAGGGATTTTAATCCACTTCTTACTTTGAATACTCTAAAGATATATAATACACTGCAAGATATTAACAAACGTATAGAGAAAGCTATCCTAAAATTAGGTTATGAAGAGCGTTTTGTATCGTTTAATTTCATAGCTAAAGATTTTATAAATAACGAGAATTGTGAATACGCTTATCGTTTGAAGAACCATTCTGATGATTGGGTGGAGATGGGAAATAATCCTAGTCTCATTTTTACTCATCTACCCTCCGGTAATTATCATTTGGAAGTAAAATGTACTAATGGTGACAGAGTTTGGGGGAATCATATCTATCGCCTGACGATTAAAGTTGGTTATCCATGGTGGCTTAGCGTGCCGGCTTTAACTATCTATGGAGTATTGATTGTCATCATCTTTTGTATTGTAAAATCGGTAGTGAAGAATCGCATTCGCCTTAGTCGTCAGGTTCTTATTGCTCGCGTAGAAAGGGAACATGAACAGAAAAACTATGAATCAAAGCTTAATTTCTTTACTAATGTTGCTCATGAATTCTTTACTCCCTTAACCTTGATTTACACTCCAGCTCAACATTTGTTGGAACAGTATGGATTCGATGAGAATACAAGGAAATATTTACAGATAATCAAGAATAATGCGGAACGGATGCAGAAGTTAATTAGTGAACTCATGGAATTTCGCAAAGCTTCAGGGAATATGAGTTTGCATCCGAAGTATATAGATGTAAAGACACTCGTGGAGTATGCTTCAGATAATTATATTGATATTCTTCGGGATAATAAGATTGATTTTAAGATAGTGATGCAAAACGTGGCAAAAATATATTCGGATTCTAATGCTTTGGAGAAGATTATATTCAACTTACTGTCCAATGCTTTTAAATATACACCGCGTAATGGCTACATCAAGGTCATGCTTTCGCAGGATGATCCAGACAGTACATTACATCTATTGATTCGTAATTCAGGTAAAGGATTGACGGAGCAGCAAATGGCGGAAGTATTTGACAAGTACAAGATATTTGATGTTGCAAAGTTTGGTAATTCAGTTAGTAATGGTATAGGTTTGAACCTCACTAAACAACTCGTTGAACTACTTGGAGGTGAGATAAGCGTAAGTAGCGAATTGGGGAAGTATGTGGAATTCTCCGTAATGATTCCTTCATTGTCATCTGATAGTTTACAGGTCTCTGCGCTGGATGAGGATGATACTGTACCTCAAGAAGAGGTGAAAGCAGATCTTTCAAAGATTCATAAGGAAATTGTAGTATTGGTTGTTGAAGATGAGAAGAATATTTGTGAACTGTTATGTGATATTCTCTTTGAGTACACTGTGCGCGTGACCCGAGATGGTATTGAAGCCTTAAGTGAAATAGAGCATAATCATCCTGATATTATCATTAGCGATATAATGATGCCTAATATGGATGGACTGACACTGATAAATAAACTTAAGTCAGAACTCAAGACAAGTTATATCCCAATCATTGGAGTCTCGGCAAAGGCTTCTGTAGAAGACCAAATAAATGCTTTCAAGCATGGTGCTGATGCTTATATTACTAAACCTTTTCACCCTAAACAGATAATATCTACTATTGAGAATCTACTGTCTAGGCAGACATTGTTGAAAGATTATTTTAATTCCAGTTTATCGTCCATCAAAGTGAGGAACGGCATTGTACTCCATCCTGAGGATGAAGAGTTGATACATACTGTGACAGACTTTATTCAGAGTAACATTGACGATGAATCACTCAGTCCTTCTACCATTGCCGATTTTGTAGGTGTGAGTAAGGCTACTCTCTATCGTAAGTTTAAAGAGATAATGGATAAGACTCCGAGTGAGTTCATCCGTAGTATTAGATTGGAACATGCGGCTAAATTATTGAGGACTACAAGGCTAACTGTATCAGAGATTATGTTTAAATGTGGTTTCTCCAATAAATCTTATTTTTATCGAGAGTTTTTCAAACAATATGGAGGGTCACCTAAAGAGTATCGAAGTCAGTGATGAGAATGGACGTTAAGTGCTGTTTATGTTAAAAGTCATTCAGTTCTAAGTAAAATTATATCTTGGTATGGAAAGTTAGGGAGAGTGTTTTTATTTAGTTTGGGTTACGTATTTTTGTTTGATAGGTGTGAATTCTGATTTCCGTAACTCCTGCCGTGTTTGGATGGTTCATAATGAGCTTTCATAACAGCCCTCTACAATAATGCTCAATTATTATGGTTATCGGGCTTTGGTTTATGACGAGATAACATTGTAGATATTAGTTGTCCGTTTTGCTGAAAATGGTACGGAACCCATAAAGAGCTGAAATCTTTGTAGTGCTTTTGAGAACGGATGCAGTAGACGCGGTTTACAAGTATCAGATTGTGTATTTTGCCGAAGTAACAGGGGAAATATTCGTCTTTTAGTCTGTTGAGACCGAATTTCAGGAATAAGTATTGTACCCTATACAGAGTGATGCATAACAGCTTGCAGCATGCAGGCGATAGTAAGCAACATTGCCGCCAATGTGTTCCTGCTGTTGTTTTTCTACTTTCTGTAAATCAATGTGCTTTTCGCTTTTTTTAACTCCGGTGTTCCGATAAATGCCGAAGAATGCCCTATTTTTGCCTAATTCGTTGTGACAGTAGACACTATCTGCTACGAAAAAACAGACAAGGTATAGATTTAAACAGGGAAACACCATGAAAAACAGATGGGCCATGTTGCTGGCGGTATTGTTAATACCCGTTTGGGCAACTGCACAGAATGCGGCAAACTCTTCCTTTCAGATTAAGGGTATCTTACTCGATTCTCTTACTAAAGAAGGCGAGCCGTACGCTACAATCAAAATAGTCAAGAAAGAAGCGCCGGAACATGCGTTGAAAATGCTGGTGACGGATATGAAGGGACACTTCCAGGAGAAAGTACCCGGTAATAAAGGCAACTTCATTATGACAATTTCTTCGGTGGGACGGAACAGTATTGTGAAGAACTTCTCCGTAAAACCGGGAGAAAAGTCGGTGGACTTCGGTACCATGTATATTACAGATGCTTCCAATGAGTTGGGACAGGTGGAGATTGTAGCCCAGAAGCCGTTGGTAAAGGCAGATATCGACAAGATAGAATATAACGTGCAGGACGACCCCGATTCCAAGTCGAACTCTGTTCTTGAGATGCTGCGCAAAGTACCCCTTGTAACGGTGGACGGAGAAGACAACATCAAGGTGAACGGCAGTAGCAGTTTCAAGGTGTATGTCAACGGCAAGCCCAACAACATGATGAGTAATAATCCTACGGAAGTCCTGAAAAGTATGCCCGCCAACTCCATCAAGCACATAGAGGTAATTACCAATCCCAGTGCAAAGTACGATGCGGAAGGTGTCGGGGGTATCCTGAACATTGTTACCGTAGGCGGCGGACTGGAAGGGTATACGGCTACGTTCAGCGGCAATGTCAGTAACCGTGGCGCCGGTGGGGGTGTATTCGGTACGATAAAAAGCGGCAAACTGACTTTCAGCGCCCGTTATAATTACAACTATAACAACCAGCCCCGCAGCTACTCCGGCGGCAATCGGCGTACCGTCGGCGAAACGGACAGCAGTTCGTCCAACCTGGATTACAGCGGGACAAGCAAGGGAGACGGTTCTTTCCAGTCAGGTAGTATGGAAGCCAGCTATGAAATCGACACATTGCGGCTGGTAACCATGTCCTTCGGGCTTTGGGGCGGCAAGAACAAGAGCGACGGGGAGACCAATACGCTGGCCACCTTCCCCGGTACTGCCAACGAACTGTACAGCTATGTCTCCAATAGTCACAGTAAAAGTTCCTGGTATTCCATTGACGGAGGTATCGACTACCAGCGTCTGTTTCCCGTAAAGGAACGCATGCTCACGTTCTCGTATAAGATTAATACCCGCCCGCAGACCTCGGATTCCTATTCCGGTTATGAGTATGATATGGACAATGTGGCCCCGGACTGGCAGGACTTTATGAAGCGCATGCTCGACCAGCATAATGACGGTTCGCAAAGCACTACGGAGCACACCTTACAGGCAGATTATACGACTCCCATCGGCAAGATGCATACAGTAGAAACCGGAGTTAAATACATCCTTCGCAACAATACTGCCGAGGACGACCGTTTTCAGCGCGCCGCAGGGCAGCAGACCGATTATGAATTCGATGAAGACCATAGTTCCCACTACAAACACCTGAATGATATTCTGGCTGCCTATGCCGGTTATTCCTTGAAAGTGAAGAAGCTCTCCGGCAGGCTGGGCGTACGTTACGAGCATACCATACAGAATGTGAAGTATCTTTTAGGCAAAGGCGATAACTTCAAGAAGGATTTCGACGATGTAGTTCCTTCCGCCAGCATCGGCTGGAAGCTGACGGATATGTCCAACTTGCGTTTGGGTTATAACATGCGTATCTACCGTCCGGGCATCTGGTACCTGAATCCCTACCTGAATGACAGTAATCCTACCAATATCACGCAAGGCAACCCCAATCTGGATAGTGAGAAAAGCCATGCCTTCAATCTGAGCTACAGCAATTTTACACAGAAGTTCAATGTCAACCTATCGCTCCGCTATTCGTTTACCAACAACAGCATCGAGCAAATCTCCGAAATGGTTCCCGATACCGAGATTGAGGGTTTGAAAGAGACTACCGGCAAAGAGGTGCTTTACTCCACTTATCAGAACATAGGAAAAACCAAGAATGCGAGTCTTAGCGGTTATATCAACTGGAATGCTACATCCAATACCCGTATCTATGCCAATATCTACGGTAACTATTCATATATGGAAGGAGCCAACGGCCTTAAAAACGACGGTTGGAATCTTTTTGCCTACGGGGGTGCGCAACAAACCCTGCCCCATGACTGGCGCATCAGTCTGAACGTGTTCGGCCAGACTCCCTGGGTGATGTTACAGGGTAAAGGAAGCAGTTACTTCGATTACGGCTTGAGCGTAAACAAGTCTTTCTTCGACAAACGTCTGACCCTCTCTGCTTTTGCCAGCAACTTCTTTAAGAAGTATATGGACAATACCAATACGCTCGAAGGCGTTGGTTTTACGCAGGAGAGCTGGAGCAAGTACAGCCGCCAGCGCTTCGGCATCAGTGTCAGTTACCGTATCGGTGAGCTGAAAGCCAGCGTTAAGAAAGCCGCCCGTTCCATCAGCAATGATGATGTAAAGGGCGGTGGAGGCGGCAATAGCGTTCAGTAGGATCGCAATCCCGGCTATGAAGCGGAAATGGGGGTGTCAGAACTCAATTGGAATCCTAACTTCCGCAATCCCTGCTGTACGTCCGGATGGCTCATGAAGAGTTTCCAGAGCAGTCCGCTGCGGTAATTCTCAATCATGACGGCTATCGGCCCCTGGTCGATGGCAAGATAACGTTGCGGATACCAGTTGTCCGTTTCGCTGAAAGCGTCGTAGAATCCGTAAGGGCCAAACACTTTGTCGCCCATGTCGTAAAGGTGGCGCATCACTTGCAACGAATACTCCGGTGTATATACGATGGACGAAAGGGCGGCGGTGGGAGCGATGACTCCCCGGTCGTCGCGCTCGTTGGGCGAGTGGGCGGCATACCCGTCTGTGGAGTAGCTGGCGGTCAGTCCCCAGCAGTCCGGTCCGAAGCCTTTGTAATGTTTGGGGTTACGGATGCAGTAGGCGCGGTTCACAAGCGTGAGGTTACGCATTTCGCCGAAGTAACCGGGGCAATACTCGTCTTTCAGCCCGTTGGGGTCGAGTCCCAGGAACGAGTATTGCGCCCAGAACAGAGGACCGGCTTCCGTGCCCTGATACCGCAGATGCAGTTCGATGCCCTCTACCTTATGCGGGCTGACGATGGCGCCGTTCTGCGCCCAGCCTTCGTGGTATACGGCGGCAGGCACGCCATGCGTAGGCGAGGCGGCGGCAAGGATGTACATGATGAGGCATTCGTTGTAGCCGTGTACGGGGAAGTCCATCTCCCAACCGTATTCGGGGCTCCAATGCCAGTAGAGCACGTTTTGGTCACCCTGGCGGTAGAAGTTCCAGTCTACCTTCCGCCATAGCTTGTCGATACGGGCGGCGAGGGCTTTCTCTTGCGGATTGCCGCCTGCATAGTACTGGTGTACGGCAAGGAGAGCCTGCATGATGAAAGCGGTTTCTACGAGGTCGCCGCCGTTGTCTTTTTGTCCGAAAGGCTTTACCCGTCCCGTATCGCCATACCACCAATGGGGGTAGGCACCGTGAAAGCGGTCGGCGGTTTCGAGGAAAGAAACGATGCGTTCCATACGTGCCAGGCCTTCTTCACGGGTGACGTAGCCCCGGTGGATACCGGCAAGCACTGCCATGATGCCGAAACCGCTGCCGCCGGATGTCACTACGTTTTGGTCGTTTTCGGGATATACGCCGTCCATGTGGATGCGTTCGCGTGCCAGTCCGCTGTTGGGTTCGGCTCCGTCCCAGAAGTAATTGAAGGTCCGGCGTTGTACGGTGTCCAGCAGGGCGTCGTCGCTCAATGCTCCGGATGCACCATCGGATTTCTTTGTACCGCAGGCTCCTGCAAGGAACAATAGCAGGAGAAGCGGGATATATAGGTTTACTGATTTCATACTGTTTTACGTGCAATGATTTATATACTGTTGGGAGAATTCTGTTTCCTCGTAAGGAAACGCCCGTTCCCTTAGGGAGAAACTCCCGTTTCCTTAGTGGGAAATTTCAGTTTCCCCTGAGGGAACTGCGCGTTTCCTTTGGCGAAACTGTCAGTATCCTCAGGAGAAACCGCGGGTTTACTTCAAGGTAATACGAGCCGTCCTGGCAGCCTGACTGCTTCCACCGATGAAGAGGTCGAAATCTCCAGGTTCGGCTACGTGGTTCAGGTCGTAATCATAGAAGCGTAGCAGCTCCGGAGTAATCTTGAAGGAAACGGTCTTGCTTTCGCCGGCGCGCAGGAAGACTTTTTCAAAGCCCTTCAATTCGCGCACGGGACGGGTGATGCTTCCTACAAGGTCGCGGATGTATAGCTGTACGACTTCGGCTCCGTCCCGTTTGCCGGTGTTGGTAACGGTGACTGCGGCGGTTATGGAACCGTCCTGTCCCATCGACGGGGTACTCAGAGCAATGTCACTGTACCGGAAAGTGGTGTAGGACAAGCCGTATCCAAAGGGATAAAGCGGCTCGTTGTCCACATCCAGGTAGTTGCTGCGGAACTTCTCGAACCATTTGCCTGCCTGTAGCGGGCGTCCGGTATTCTTGTGGTTGTAGAACAGAGGTATTTGCCCTACATTCTTCGGGAAAGTCATCGTCAGTTTTCCGCTGGGGTTGACATCTCCGAACAATACGTCGCCGATGGCATAGGCGGCTTCGCTTCCGCCAAACCATACGTTCAGTATGGCGGGTACGTTCGCCTGCTCCCAGGTCAGCGTCAGCGGACGTCCGGTGAAGAGGGTGAGCACTACGGGCTTGCCCGTCTTCTGCAGGGCTTCCAGCAGCGAGCGCTGCACATCGGGCAGGTCGAGGTTGGTACGACTGGAGCTTTCGCCGCTCATTTCGGAAGATTCGCCGAGTGCGGCTATGATAACGTCTGCACCGGCGGCTGTTTTCAGGGCTTCGTCCAGCAGTTCCTTGTCCGTACGGTTGTCCCGGTTCAGGGAGCGGCCGAACATGGTGGCGCGTTCTTCGTAGGCGGCGTCGCCGATGAGGTTGCTGCCTTTGGCGTATGTGACGTTCACTTTGCCGGACATCATCTCTTTCAGTCCCTCATACAAGGACGGATAGTCGTTGAGGCGTGCGGCTACGCTCCATGTGCCGGGCATATTGCTGCGTGTGTTGCCCAAGGGACCGATAACGGCTACGGTTCCTTCTTTTTTCAGCGGGAGCAGCGGTTGGGGCAGAGAGCCGGGATGTAGCCCGATGCTGTCGTTCTTCAGCAATACGAAGCTCTCGGCGGCAATGCGGCGTGCGGCGGCGCGGTGCTCTCTGGTGAAGATGTCGCGTGCGGGACGCTTCGGGTCGCAGTATTTGTAGGGATTGTCAAAGAGGCCCAGCTTGTACTTGGCTTCGAGGATGCGGCGGCAGGCCGTATCGAGGGTCTTCATGCTTACCTTGCCCGACATGACGGACTTTTTGAGCGTGCCCACAAAACCTTCGCTCACCATATCCATATCTACCCCGGCATTGAGGGCACGTGCGGAAACTGCTTGCAGGTCGCCGATGCCATGTTCTGTCATCTCGGATATGCCGGTAAAGTCGGTCACTACAAAGCCGTTGAAGCCCCATTGCTTGCGGAGCACATCGGTCATCAGCCATTTGTTGGCTGTGGCAGGTACGCCGTCTATCTCGTTGAAGGACGCCATTACACTGCCCACACCTGCCTCTACGGCGGCCTCGTAGGGGTACATATATTCGTTGAACATGCGGTTGCGGCTCATGTCTACCGTGTTGTAGTCACGGCCCGCTTCGCCTGCCCCGTAGAGGGCGAAGTGCTTGACGCAGGCAAGGATTTCATCGTTGCGCTTGAGCTGGTCGGAGAGGTTGGCTCCCTGATAACCGTATACCATCGCTTTGGCAATTGCTCCGCCAAGGAAAGGGTCTTCGCCACTGCCTTCGCTGACACGTCCCCAACGCGGGTCGCGGCTGATGTCCACCATCGGACTGAATGTCCAGGAGATGCCGTCGGCACTGGCTTCGATGGCGGCAATACGTGCGGATTCCCGAATGGCTGTCATATCCCAGGTGCAGGAAAGTCCCAGAGGGATGGGGAAGATGGTTTCGTAACCGTGTATCACATCCATGCCGAAGAGCAGGGGAATGCCCAGACGGGAGTTTTCCACTGCCAGCTTTTGCACGTCGCGTATCTTGTCCACTCCTTTCAGGTTGAAAAGTCCGCCGACGAGCCCTTGCTCGATTTTCTTGGCTACGTCACTGCTTTTGGCTTGCCCGGTAGTGATTTCACCGGTAACGGGCAGGTTCAATTGCCCTATTTTCTCTTCTACGGTCATTCGCTTCATCAGGGCATCGATAAAGCGGTCCATGTCTTGAGGAGATTTTTGCGCCTGCATGGCGGCGGTGCTTATAAAGGCGGCTGCAAGTAGCAGGCCGGTTCTTTTGAAAAGCTTCTTCATAATATGTTTCTTTTAATATGTATTTTCTAATACGGTTCTTTACACACGTTTTTGCATATGCTTTTATAGATACTTTTTAAGTATGGATAATGCATATAGGTCTTTCTAAGTTAAAGCCGGAAAGGCTTTTATCTTCGAGAGAGATGTGTCAAAATACACTTGACGATTTCTTTTAGGCACGGATTACACGAATTTCACGGAAAAAGAATAAAGAAAATCTGTGTTTTCTGTTTAATCTGTACCTAAAAAGAAACCAATAGTAAGCGAATATTAGTTTTGACACACTTTCATATTACAGATGATTAACATACACCCTATAAAGGAAAAATTATTGTGTATAAATCATTTGTCCTAACCTTGTAGATAAAAAGCTTTCAGCCTTAGGTGCATTATCATGTCGTATGGTATTAATCACTAACCACTAATCACTAATTATCGTTAATAATCAGGATTCTGTTTCAGCACTCCATTTGATTTGTCAATTTCTTCTTGCGGCAATGGCAGCAAGGCATTTTTGTCCTGATAGTTCTTTCCGGCAGCTTGAAGCACCTCTTTGGCAATGCCCCAGCGCACGAGGTCGTAGAAACGGTCGGGTTCCAATGCCAACTCAACGCGGCGTTCGTGGCGAATGGCATCGCGCAGTGTGCTTTGGTCAGTGGACGTGACTTTGGGCAGTATGCTGCTGTCCGTACCGCGTGCATGGGCGCGGACCTGCTCCAGATAATCGATAGCCTCTCCCGGAATACCTTTCTCGTTGGCGGCCTCGGCAGCCATCAGCAATACGTCCGGGTAGCGGATGATACGTATGTTTACCCAAAAACCGTCTTTGGTATATTTCTTACGCAGTTCGGGTTCGGTATACGCCTTTTTGTTGAAGTAAGCCCCCATGGCGGTGGATACGGGAGATTCACCGTAAGGCTTGTTGGTGTTTTCCGGAGTGATAGGGTCGCTGATGCTCCGGCGGAAATAAAGCAGGGTGGCATCTTTGCGGGGGTCACCGGGCTCGAATGCCTGGCCTAACAGCGTAGTACCCATATGCCAGCCCCAACCGAGGTCCCAATCGCCTGCGCCGCGCACGCCTTGTACCTGGCAGAACTGACTTCCGATGACATCACTGTTTTTCAGGGCATCGGTCGATTCGCATTGCAGTTCGAACACGCTTTCGCCGCAGTTCTCGCCCTCAACGGTGAAGACTTTATCTACGGGCGTGTTCAGGTTGTAGAGACCGGACTTGATGACTTCGGTGGAAGCGTCGTACATATTGTCCCAGTCGTTACGCATCATGTAGGTACGGGCGTGCAGTGAGCGGGCGGCTCCCCAGGTGATGCGTCCGATATACTCGGAAGTCCATGTCAGCGGCAGGCATTTCTCGGCTTCGGTCAGGTCTTTGTCTATCTGTTCGTATATCTCGTTCACAGCTGCTTTGGGCACGTTGGCGTCGGATGCTTCTTTCACTTTGAATGTTACCAGCGGCACCTCTCCCCAGGCACGTACAAGGTTGAAGTAGCAGTAGGCGCGGAAGAACAGGGCTTCGCCTTTGGTACGTACGTTCTCCAAATCATCCTTGTTTCCGCTGTTTTCCAGGTCGTCGAGGATTTCGTTGCACTGGTAGATGATTTTATAGTTCTGTCCCCAATAGGCACTGAGCGTACCGTTGGAGGCTGTATACTGGAAATCGTCCCACATGGCTGCCTGGTCGGCGCCGTCGCCGGCATCGCTGCCTTTTTCGGAGTCCTCGCTGCGTACCATGTGTATCATGAAGGCGGGTATTCCGGCAGTGATGTTATAGCTGCGTATCAGGTAATATACGTTGTACATCTTTCCGCCGATAAGGGCGTTGGGAGCATCGTCTTCGGTGAACTGCCCCAGCGGGTCGCGGTCGAGGAAGTCGTTGCAGGATGTCAGGACAAAGGTGGTGAGTGTACCTGCTATCAGAGTTAGAATCTTACGTTTCAGTTTCATGATTATTATTTTTTGGTTCATCGCAGCAGACACCGGGTTGTGTGCTCTGCGGTGAATTGTTTTTAGAATGTCAGATTAAAGCCGAATGTATAAATGGCAGGCATCGGATAGCTGCCGTCGTCTACGCCGAAAGCAATGGCCGTGCCGCCCAGTTCGGGAGTGTAACCGGTATTGTGTTTCCAGGTTTTCAGGTTCTGGATGTTGACGTAGAGCTTCAGGGCCTGCATGCCGATTCTGGATATCAGGGTCTTGTCGAAGTTATACGCCAACTGTACGTTGCGGATACGGAAGAAGCTGCCGTCTTCGATGTAGTACTCGGAATTCATATTGTTGATGGTATGCTTCGTATTCAGCAGGGGCTGGGTATTGCTTGTGCCCGGTCCGTGCCAGCGGTCCATGCGTTGTTCCATGAAGTTGAACTGGCTCCAGTTGTAGTTGTCCCAGGTACGGAATATCTGGTTACCGCCTTGTCCCATCATGTCGATGCCGAGCTCCCAGTTCTTATAGCTTACGCCGAGGGCGATGCCGTAAGTGACATTCGGGGTAGGGTCGCCTATCAGGGTACGGTCGGCAGTGGTGATTTCACCGTCACCGTTCACGTCCTTGAATTTCAGGTCGCCCGGAGTCACGGTGGCCAGGGTATTCTTGGGCGACCGGGCTATTTCTTCGTCCGTCTGGTACACGCCCTCTACCTTGTAACCGTAGAAGTAACCGATAGGATAGCCGGCCATTGTGTAACTCTGGCTCTTGTCGCCTGCGATAATCGAGTAACCCTCCTGTACAAGGCTCAATACCTTGTTCTTGATGGTAGTGAGGTTGAAACCTGCGCTATAGCCCCAGTCGCCAATCCGGTCGCGCCAGTCGATGGCGAGTTCCACGCCTTTGTTCTCTATGGAACCGAGGTTGCCGATGCCCGGCACCGTGCCGGAGATGCCCGGAACTTCCGCCAGCAGGTCTTTGGTGGTTTTCTTGTAATATACACCCTCGAAGTGCAGGCGGTTGCGGAAGAAGTTGGCTTCTGCACCCGCTTCCCAGGCTTCCACCTTTTCCCAGCGAAGATGGGGATTGGGCAGGTAGGACAACTGGTAGCCCGGATAGATGGCGGACGGCTTGCCGAATACGGCGGAATAGGCATTGGTGAGCAATGGTTCGGCAGGATAGGCCTTGTCCAGATTCTGATTGCCGAGCGTACCCCACGAGCCTTTCAGCTTCAACATATCCAGCCAGGTGATGTCTTTCATGAACTCCTCTTCGGACATCAGCCAGCCTGCGCCGACGGAGTAGAAATTCTGCCACTGGTTTCCGGTGTAGGAGAATGCGGAGGAACCGTCGCGGCGGAACGAACCGTTGAACAGGTATCTGCCTTTGTAGTTATAGAGCACACGTCCCAGCATGGATACGGTGCTGCGCTCCCATTGCTTGCTTTCGTTGGTGGCTGTTGCCGCATCGCCGATGCTGATGTACCACTTGTCGGGATTATCGGGGATAACCAGGCCTACGCCCTGCGTACGTTCTCCGCCCAGCATCTCCAGCTTGTTGTAATAGGTGGTGAAGCCGGCGGTGGCGGTCAGGCTGTGGTCGCCCCAGGTATTGGTGTAGGTCAGCAGGTAGTCGCTTTGTACTTTGGCTTCGGTTTCCTTGGACTGTTTCACGCCGGTCTTACCGTTGCCGAGGGTCACGACGTTGCCTTCCACACTGCTGTCGAATACGTTGATAACAGGCGTGTAGGTGCGGCTGCTGTTGGAAGCATAGTCCATGGAGTACATTACTTTGAACTGGAAGTTTTTCAGGAAGTCCCATTGGCCGTATACATTGCCCGATGCGCGGTAGTTTTCCGCACGGGTGGTATTGGCTTTCAAGTCCACATCCACCATAGGGTTGTTCATCTGTGCTTTCTGGAAGCCGGGCAGGGTGGTGTACAAGCCGTATTCGGCATTGTATACGGGGGCTACCGGGGCTGCGCGGAGAGCTGTTGCCACACTTTTTGTATCGGCGGGCAGTATGCGTGCGCCGTTGAACTGGAAGCCTACTTTGAAGTTATCCGTAACTTTATAGTCGTTGCTTATGTTCAGTGTGACCTTGCTATACTTCTCGTGCTTGATATTGCCTTGTTCGTAGGCATAACCGGCGCCGAGGTAGAAGCTGTGTCTGGCGGAAGCGCCCGTGATGCTGACATTGTTGTTGGTGATGAATCCGGTCTGGAAGATTTCATCCTGCCAGTCGGTATTGCCCGTCCATGGGGTGAAATCAAATTCGGGATTGCCTTCATTTCTCAACTGTTCGTTGTAGAGTTCCTTGAACCCGGCGGCGTCGACCATTGCAATCTTGTCCGTTACACGCTTGAAGCCGAACGAGCCGTTGATGTTGACGCGCGTCTGTCCTTCTTTGGCTTTCTTGGTGGTGATGATGATGACACCGTTGGCGCCGCGCACGCCGAAGATGGCGAGGGACGACGGGTCTTTCAGGATTTCCATGGACTCGATGTCCTGCGGATTGAGGAAGTTTATGTTGTCATTGAACAGGCCGTCTACTACATACAGCGGTTTGTAGCCGTTAATGGAGTTTGTACCGCGCACGCGTATTTCAGGATCTGCTCCTGCCTTGCCGGAATTGATAACCTGTACGCCGGCTATCTTTCCCTGCAGGGCGGCTACCGGGTTGACTACGGGCTTGTTGGCAATCTCATCGCCTTTGATGTTGGTGATAGACCCGGTGAGGTCGCGTTTCTTGGCGCTGCCGTACCCGATGACGACCGTTTCGGCAAGCATCTGCGAATCGTCGTTCATCTGCACGTCGATAACACTCCGGTTACCTACTTTGACGGTTTGCTTTACCATGCCTACGTAGGAAAACTCCAAAGTAGCTTCGGGCGGCACTTGGATGGAATACTTTCCGTCAATGTCCGTAATGACACCGTTGGAAGTGCCTTGTTGCAGTACGGATGCTCCGATGAGCGGTTCGCCCGTAGCGTCGGTCACCGCACCGGTCACTGTCTTGTTTTGAGAGAAACCGGGAGTTGCCGTAAAGAGCAAACATGCTATCAGAAATAGATTTTTCAGCCAGAAGGCTTTCTCCATAGAATGTTTAGGTTTTTTCTTCATTGCATAAATTTTTAGTGGATAACTAACTTGATTGTCTCCTCTGAAACAATCGGAATGCAAAAAAGATTTGGGCGTTTTGTATATCTCCGGTTTTTAACATAATCCGGAAGGTTTCTTCGGGCGCTTCGCAGTCCGTTCGATGATGAGGTTCTTCTCTTTGTCCTGTAATCGTAACCCGGCAATACAGTGGTGCCATGTTTTCAGTGCCTCTTCCCTTTCTCAACCAAAAGAGAACACTGAAGGAAAGAAGCAAGCCATGTCACCGAAATGGTCACCGAAAAGGTGTCTGTTTTTTTCGTAGTGCCTTGGTATAAGCAATAAAAAACCCACTAAAATTGCAGTTTTAGTGGGTTTTTGTCTATAAAAGACTGTATGTGTGTGCGGGTGATAGGACTCGAACCTACACGCCTCACGGCACCAGATCCTAAGTCTGGCGCGGCTGCCAATTACGCCACACCCGCAAGGGATTTTCCCGTTAAGCGGTGCAAAGATAAGAAGTTTTCTTGGTTTTACAAGTAAAAGTGCAAAGAAAGTTATTCGCTGACTGCCGGAGTCCACTCCCCTTTAAGGAAAGCTCGGGCTTTTTCGATGATAGTGTCTATATGCTTTGTTTCATCCGCTTCGTCCATATTGATTTTGATGTCGGGCTCTATTCCCCATTCTATCTGCTCCATGTCGGCGTTGAAATGCGGGCTGGCGGAGAAGCGTACTGTCCACCCGTTAGGCAGTTCGGAAGTGAAAGGCATGCCGGAGCCGCCACCGGTTTTGTCACCCATGATAGTGACATTGGGCAGACAACTCATCTGATTGACGAAATCGTTGGTTGCGCTGTAGGAGCGGCGGTTGGTCAGCACTACTGTTTTCTTTTGCCAACGTATGCTGTTGCTGGGTTCCAGTTCTATGGGGTAGGGCTCGGAGAAATCATTATGTCCCTTGCCGGTTTTGTGGCGTATATACCCGGTCAGCACTTTCTCGTTGGTGAAACGGGCGGCGATGCGTTCGGAGTTGGTTACGTTGCCGCCGCCATTGTTGCGTACGTCAATGATAAGTCCGCTGCATGGGGCAAGATAGGAGAGTATCTCATCCAGGTTTCCGTTGCCTATGCCCGAAGAGAAACTCTCGTAACGCATATAGCCGATGTTATCTTCGAATATCTTGTACTTGATGCCTGCGGCAGTGCGGTAGTCGGTACTCGCCTTGCCCAGATAGAAGTCTTCCACAATGTCTTCGCGGAAGTTGCGCGGATAGTCCTGATACCAGGCATCGTAATACGAAACATTGTGGGCGGAAGCTAAGTTTACATGTCCGTCCTGCAGTTCGTTCAACATATTTCCCAACACTTCAAACAGGCCTTCGCTACTCATGCTGCCGGTAATCAGCCTGCTGTATTCGTCGTGTATGGCATCCCAGTCTATCTGTTTGTATTCCAGGAAGCAGTACTGCTCGTCGATAATTTTCCAGAGGGCCTCAAAGTTTCCCTGCGGAGAATTGGCAACTTCGTCTTCGCGGATGCAACTGCCCAGCAAAGGAAGCACGGCAATCAGAACCATTATATTTTTCAGAAACCTTACCATCTTGTCATTCTTCATTTATCACTCCGCTTCTTTATTTCTTTCTCTTGTTTTTCAATAAATACAGTTCCTTCACGAATCCCACCATGAATACGTGCGAGTAGGTGTGTGTCTTTATATCGTTCACGTGTGACTGCTGCGCGTCCCATATATAAGCGAAACGCATTTTGGCACGTCCCACCGGAAAGTCTGCCGTAAGCATTTGCCGCAGTGACGGCTGGTTGTGCAATGAGGTGAACTTCACCACTCCGCTGCTGTTGCCCAACGAGAAGATTTCGTAATAGGATTGCCCGTAGTGCGGTGAGAACATAACGCCCATTAACGGCAGATTGACCTGGTAGCGCAGTGTCAGCGGATAGTTCTTTATGCGTAAGTTCCAGATGGCCATGCCCGATACGTCCAGATTGATATAGGCGCGTGCCGATGCCGGATTGTTGGTATTGCGCAGGTTGTAGACAAAACCGCCGTTCAGGTCGGCAAGACCGCCGGCGAGCAACTTGAAATTGCCTGTAATGGGGAAGTTGTAGTGCAGGCCGTAGTTCCAGTTTGCCAGTGCGGAGAATGTATTGTTGTTATCCGCTTTGTTGCGGGTATATCCCAAATCGGCCTGAAAGAAACTCTGCAGGGAGAGCCTGCCATCCATCCATCTGGTCATGCGCATGCTTTCGCGCGAGACGCGGAAATCAATTCCGGTGTATTCCTGGGGAGACAGATAAGTGTCGAATACATTCGTAAGACCTACGCCGTACATGGTGGCGCGAGTTACGAGGCGGCTCTGTTCCAAACCTTCCGCTGTGGCGGGAAGTTGTGCCTGCATGGCACTGCTGCATAACAGCAGTACCGTACAGATAACCGGTATTATCGGTTTAGGTAGTTTCATGTTCCTTGCTGTCATCATTATCGGAGAACAATTTCATTTGTCCGGTCAGCTCGTCCAGTATGTCGCTTTCACTCTTTCCGTGGTCCGGGTCCAGGATTTCGGGTTCTTCCTCATTCTTGCTTTCCGGGATTTGCGGGGTTTCCGGCTGGCGGGTAGGTTCTAACTCGTTGATAGTATCCAGCGTATAGGTAGTCAGTCGCTTGCCTTTCGCCTTGAAACCTTTTACGGCGATAAATTCGTCTGCATCGACCACCAGCGGTTCGCGGAATTTGTCATGCCCGCCGAATACGACTTCCAGTCGGGGATAGTATTCATCGGTCAGCAGGATGAGGCGGTTATTCTTGTTTTCGCCCAGATAGTTCTGCTTGCGGCTGCTTGCTTCAAAGCAGAATCGCTTGATGTATGGATACCCCTGCTGGTCGGCATCATAAAGGACTGCCGTCCACACCTTGTTCGGGTCATATTTCTCCAATACCCGTATATTGTCTTCGTAGTGGTTGTTCACATCGAAATTGCTGGTGTAGAACTCGCCGTTGTTCAGCACTATCAGGATTTGCTCGTCGCTTTGGAACTCACCGAGGTATTCTCCGCGGCTGTCGTAGTTGAGGCGCAGGACATCTTGGTCGAACCATACTTTCCGTCCGCCCAATGTGGAACCGCCGCGCTGTTTCAGGGCTATCTTATGAACCGGGTTACGGGTAAGTATATTACCCATGGCCTGACGTCCTTTGATGTTTATCTGGCTGAAATCTTCTTCGAAGATAATGCGGCGTATGCGCGGATTGGGCTTGAGCGTCACCTTGATGATTTCGGCCTCACCGTTGGGATTGGCTGTGAAATACACGATGCGTGAGTCGGGTGTGCCCTGTGTCACGTCGTATTCGCGGTCGCGCACTACGGAGGTCACGGCGAAACGCTTGATATAATGCGTGCCTTCTTTCCCGTCGCGGTAGACAACGTTGTAGATGGTACGTTTGTCGTTCTTCTTGAAGACATTGGCATAGAGTATGTTCTTGCCTACGAATTTCTTGTCTGCTACCGGAGTGATGATGTAACGTCCGTCGCGGAAGAAGATGATAACATCATCGAGGTCGGAGCAGTTGGCTATGAATTCATCTTTCTTCAGGCCGGTACCGATGAAACCCTCTTCGCGGTTGATGTACAGTTTCTCATTGGCTTCCACCACTTTGGTAGAGTCGATGGTGTCGAAGTTGCGTAATTCGGTACGGCGCGGGAAGGCTTTGCCGTATTTCTCTTTCAGCATGCGGAACCAGTCCACCGTATATTCCACGATATTTGCCAGGTGGCGGTCTATCTCCTCGATGTCCGCTTTCATGCGGGCAATCAGCTCTTCTGCCTTGTCGGAGTTGAACTTGAGGATACGCGCCATTTTTATCTCCATCAGCTTGAGGATATCCTCTTTGGACACCTCACGGATAAACGTGGGATAATAAGGTGTCAGACGTTCGTCGATGTGTTCGCAGGCGGCATCCATGTTCTTGGCCTGTTCAAATTCCTTATCCTTGTAGATACGTTCTTCGATGAATATTTTCTCCAGCGATGAGAAGTGCAGGCTTTCCAGTATCTCGCTCTTGCGTATTTCCAGTTCCCGGCGCAATAAGGCCAATGTGTTGTCCACCGACTTCTTCAGTACATCGCTTACGGTGAGGAAGTGCGGTTTCTGTTCGTCGATGACGCAGCAGTTGGGCGAAATGCTGACTTCACAATCCGTAAAGGCGTAAAGTGCATCAATCGTCTTGTCCGATGATACGCCGGGGGCGAGATGGACTAATATCTCCACGCTTCCGGAAGTAAGGTCTTCTACTTTCTTTATCTTGATTTTTCCCTTTTCGCTTGCTTTAACGATAGAATCACAGACACTGGCCACCGTTTTTCCGTAAGGTATCTCGCGGATGACGAGTGTTTTGTTATCCACCTTTTCAATCTTGGCACGTACCCGTACGGCTCCACCGCGTTCACCGTCATTGTACTTCGAGACATCAATATTGCCGCCTGTCTGGAAATCGGGATAGAGCTTGAATTCTTCCTTATGCAGGTATTTTACGGATGCGTCGCAAAGTTCGTTGAAGTTATGCGGTAATATTTTGGAAGAAAGCCCCACGGCAATACCTTCCACACCCTGTGCCAGCAGCAAGGGGAATTTGACGGGTAGCGTCACCGGTTCCTTGTTTCGTCCGTCGTATGACAGTTTCCATTCGGTTGTTTTGGGGTTGAACACCACATCGAGTGCAAATTTGGAAAGGCGCGCTTCGATGTAACGGGGGGCGGCTGCGCTGTCTCCCGTAAGAATATTCCCCCAGTTTCCCTGGCAGTCGATGAGCAAATCCTTTTGGCCGAGCTGCACCAGTGCGTCACCGATGCTGGCATCGCCGTGCGGGTGAAACTGCATGGTGTGTCCCACGATGTTTGCCACCTTGTTATAGCGTCCGTCTTCCATACGCCGCATGGAGTGCAGGATACGCCGTTGCACGGGTTTCAGTCCGTCCATGATGTGGGGTACGGCACGTTCCAGGATTACGTACGAGGCATAATCCAGGAACCAGTTCTGATACATGCCGCTCAGTTGGTGCTTGACGTTTGCATCATTGGTATCCGCAGGTTTATAATCCGAATGCCCTTCGCTCCCCTTCGGGAGTTCTTTATCCAAATTATCTTTTGTTCCTTCAAAGTCTTCGCTCATATTTGTTCGGGAGTTGTCTATTCATGAATAACCGCCGGTTGGGCAGTTGCAGGCAAAAATACGAAATTTATCGGGAAAACAGGCAAATTGCATTAAAAAAGGAGCAAGGAAGTCGTTTCTGATTTTCTTTATTCGCAATAAAAGTTTATCTTTACAGCCGGTTTGGTATGTACGACACCCGGGTGTTGAACATACCGACACCCGGATGTCGGACATACTGAGACCCGGGTGTCGGATGTGCTGACACCCGGGTGTCGTACATGTTTATAATACTAACGTGAAAAATTAATGGTACTGTCATGACTATACCCTATCTGGTAAGAAAGAAAGCGGACTTATCGTCCGGCAAGAGAAAGGAACAATGGTACGCCGTTCAGAAGAAATTGCAGGAACGCGGCGGAGTGGATTTAACGAAACTGGCGGAACTGCTGTCCAAGCGCAGCCATTTTCCACAGGGGATGATTATGGGTATCCTGTCGGAATTGGGAGATACGATTGAGGATATTCTCAGCATGGGACAGTCGGTGACCATTCCCAATCTGGGGACGTTCCAGACCGCTCTTACCAGCCCCGGGTTTGACCGTCCGGAACAGGTGATGCCCGGCAAGGTGAAGCTCTCACGCGTGTATTTTGTGGCAGACCGCGGGCTGACTGCACGTTTGAAAGAGGTACAACCGTTTAGGATACCTTTCAGTCTGTATGTTCCCGAAAGTCAGTTGACGCCTGCAATGCGGCGGGCGGACAAGAATCAAAAGACGGGCGAAGAATAAGATAAATTAATACCCCCGTTGCCCTACATATAAGATAAATCCCTATCTTTGTGGCGCTTTTTAACTGAACAAAGATTTCGAATTAATTAAGATACAATAAAAAATGGCACAGGAAGACGTTTTTAAGAAACTCGTATCACACTGCAAGGAATACGGATTCGTGTTCCCTTCCAGCGACATCTATGACGGACTGGGAGCCGTATACGATTACGGTCAGATGGGTGTGGAACTGAAAAATAACATCAAACAATACTGGTGGCAGAGCATGGTGCTGCTGCACGAAAACATCGTAGGCATCGACTCGGCTATCTTTATGCACCCTACAATCTGGAAAGCAAGCGGACACGTGGATGCGTTCAACGACCCCTTGATTGATAACCGCGACTCGAAGAAGCGTTATCGTGCCGATGTATTGATTGAAGACCAGCTCGCCAAGTATGACGACAAGATAAACAAGGAAGTGGCGAAGGCCGCCAAGCGTTTCGGTGAGGCTTTCGACGAAGCGCAGTTCCGCAGCACGAACGCCCGCGTACTGGAGCATCAGGCCAAGCGCGACGCTTTGCACGAACGTTTTGCCAAAGCGCTGAACGACAACAATCTTGAAGAGCTTCGCCAGATAATCCTGGACGAAGAAATCGTTTGCCCTATCAGCGGTACGAAAAACTGGACGGAAGTCCGTCAGTTCAACCTGATGTTCACTACCGAAATGGGTTCCACTTCGGAAGGTGCGATGAAGGTTTACCTCCGTCCGGAAACGGCTCAGGGTATTTTTGTGAACTATCTGAACGTGCAGAAGACAGGACGTATGAAGATTCCTTTCGGCATCGCACAAATAGGTAAGGCTTTCCGTAACGAAATCGTTGCGCGCCAGTTCATCTTCCGTATGCGCGAGTTCGAGCAGATGGAAATGCAGTTCTTTGTAAAACCGGGCACTGAGCTCGACTGGTTCAAGACTTGGAAAGAAACCCGTTTGAAATGGCATAAGGCGCTGGGATTCGGCGACGACCATTACCGCTATCACGACCACGACAAACTGGCCCACTATGCAAATGCCGCTACCGACATCGAGTTTCTGATGCCGTTCGGCTTTAAGGAAGTAGAGGGCATCCATAGCCGCACCAACTTCGATTTGTCCCAGCACGAGAAATTCTCCGGCAAGAACATCAAGTACTTTGACCCGGAAACCAATGAAAGCTATACTCCGTACGTTATCGAAACCTCTATCGGCGTAGACCGTATGTTCCTTAGCATCATGTCGGCTTCTTATTGTGAGGAGCAGCTGGAGAACGGCGAAACCCGCGTGGTGCTGAAATTGCCTGCTGCGCTGGCTCCGGTGAAACTGGCGGTTATGCCGCTGGTGAAGAAGGACGGTCTGCCCGAAAAGGCTCGTGAGATTATCAACGACCTGAAGTTCCACTTCCATTGCCAGTACGACGAGAAAGACAGCATCGGCAAGCGCTACCGCCGTCAGGACGCTATCGGTACTCCGTATTGTGTAACCGTAGACCACCAGACGTTGGAAGATAACTGCGTAACGCTGCGCAACCGCGATACGATGCAGCAGGAGCGTGTGGCTATCTCCGAACTGAACAATATCATTGCAGACCGCGTAAGCATTACGTCTTTGCTGAAAACGCTGCAATAAGATAAAATGTATTTTGTTTGTCCCTGCCGTTCAGAGCGTAGCGAAAAAGCTGTGCCCTGAATGTCGGGAGACAAATGCCGAATAATAGTAATCCCGTAATTTATAATCAGATGAAGAGACCGTTCCTTTTGTTTTTACCCTTCTTGCTGTTCATAGCAGGTGCGTTTGTGGCTTGCGAAGAAGTGGAGGAGGCCGGAAAATATGATAACTGGGTACCGCGTAATGAAGCTTTTATTGATTCCATAAAAGGTAAGACCGGCGATAATATCGTGGCTTCGCTTGAAGATGCCGAGAAGATGGAGATTGGCACGTTGTATGCTATATCCGTGCCGACCAGCGGTACCGGGGTCAATGGTACTTTACGTCCTCAGTATGTGTATTGCAAGAAGTTGTGGAAAACAGATAGCGGGGCATACCCGTTGTTCACGGAAAAGGTAAGCGTTTTCTATCGTGGTACTTTCATTACCGGAGAAGAGTTCGATGGCAATTTTGACGGTTTTGGAGCGACAGACCGCGAAATTCCGTTGCCTTTATCAGATCCCTTGTCCGAAAACTCTCCCGAATCCAAATGGCCTACGGCGTTTAATTCCCCTTCCGAATTTATGGTATCCGAAGTTATTGCGGGCTGGACATGGGCTTTGCAATATATGCGGGCCGGTGAGCGTTGGATGCTGTATATTCCCTGGCAGAGCGGATATGGTGCAAGCGGCAGTTCATCCGGTGATATTCCCGGTTATACGTCATTGACCTTTGATGTATGTTTGGAAGGTATTGCAGACTGATTGATTGGATATAAAAACAGAAAAGGTGGTAAAGTTTGTTCTTTATCACCTTTTTCCGTTTATATGCGTCATGTGTCTTTTCTAAATCTTTTTCCTGAGGGCTTTCGCCCATATTTTATAGCCTTCTTCTTTCAGGTGTAATCCGTCTGTTGTCAAATCGGCACGTAATACATTGCTTCCTTTCTCGGTGAATAAAGGGAAGAGATTGATGTACGTCAGGCCCTTTTCTTTGGCAAGTGCTTCCAGTTGTTTGTTGATTTCGGGTATCATATTTGTCTTGCCTGCCAGTCTTTTATAACGGCCGAAACTTTCGTTGATAGGAAGCAGGCTTTGCAGGTAAAGCCTGGTGTCGGGAGACTCTTTCCGGATGCGCTCTACCGTCATGCGAATCATACCGGCGATGCTGTCGGCTGTCAGGTCGTGCGAAACATCGTTCACACCGATAAGCAGGAATAGTTTGGCAGGTTGTCCTGGCAATATTTGGTGCAGGCGGTCGTACACACCCATTACCTCATCACCGATAATGCCGCGGTTGCGTACGTGCTTGTTGCCAAGGCGGGCGGCCCAGTCACCACCGTTTTCCGTCAGGCTGTTGCCCAGCATGACTATATCTTTGCTGCCGATGGCAGGTTCGTCCATGAACTGGAGAAAACGTTTGTAATAATGGTCCGTATATGTGCGCGGAGCGGGATACAGAGAGGCTGCCACTGCGTTGGCTACCAGTGAGCGCAGGCGTACCACGCTGTGTCCGTCTTCCGGATGCACGGCGTTAGTCAGCAGGATTACGGACGTGTCATTGTCGGGGTCGATTACGACAGATGTACCGGTGTAGCCCGTATGCCCGTAGGTATTCGGACCGAAGAAATCGCCGGCATTGGATGCGTAGGGGCTACATACATCCCAACCCGGTGAGCGGCCCAGATCCGCTGTAGCACGGGGTACGGTGCGCATGGTCTTTACGCCTTGCGGGCTGAGAATGCGATGTCCGTTCCACTCTCCGCCGTTTTGCAGGGCGGCACAAAGTATGGCAATGTCTTCGGCGCAGGAGAATACGCCTGCATTGCCGCTGATGCCGCCGTTGAGAATGCGTGCAAGCGGGTCGTGCACCTGTCCGCAAAGAACCTGCCCGTCGGGTTGTTTCTCTGTGGGTGCAATGTTTTCCGGTAGAGGAACGGTATTTATCCACTTGCCGTTCTTGTCGCGTAGGCAAGGGAGATAATCGGTATGCTTCATGCCCAGTACGTCGAAGACGTTTTCACGGGCAAAGTCGCGCAAGGATTGTCCGCTGACGGCCTCTATGATGTGTTGCAGGGTGATGAAGTTTAGGCAACTGTACTGAAAGCCGGTTTGCGGCTTGAAATCACGTTTGCATCCGGCGATGTACTCCATCAGCCCTGCCGGGTTGGGAGAACCGTATTTCTGTTCCAGCTCCGCAGCCGGGGCATAAGGCGGGAGTCCGGAACTGTGTGTCAGCAAATCGGCTATGCGGATCACCTTTTTGTCTTTTCCGTCTTCGCTCTCCCAGTCCTTGAAGCCGGGGATGTAGCGGTTTACAGGGTCGAGCAGGCGTATTTTTCCGCGTTCTGCCAGAATCATGGTGCATACGGCTGTGGATATGGACTTGCTGCAGGATGCCATATCGAAAACGGTATTTACGGTCATAGGTTCTGTGTCCGGATAAATCCGTTTGTTGCCGTATGCCTTCAGATAGGCCATTTTGCCGTTGCGTACCACTGCAAGTACGGCGCCGGGAATCTCTTTGCCGGCGATGGCCGTTTCAATGGCTTTATCGGCATACATCAGTTTGCGGGAATCCAGTCCCGCCTGTTCGGGAGCTACCCGCTGCAAAGCCTGTGCGGTGGCTGCCTGCAGACCGAACAGAAGTACAAGGATGCTGGTAAGTGTTTTCATATTTTGTTTGCTATAAGTGGATTTTCGGACAGAAGAACCGGGAACATAAACTGTGTGGAAGGTGCCGCATGCGGCAAGGCAGAGTTTATTCTTCCGTTCTTTTGTTCTTCTGTCTGAAAACCGGGTGAGATCTCTGTGTGCTCTGTAGTGAATCTGCCAGTTGTCATTCCTTGGCCCGGTAAGCGTCTGCCGCTTTCTTCACCGAGCCGTGCATCAGCAAGAGCGCCTTGGCCTTTCCGTAGTCAAGTCCCAGTTCCTCGACCAGCATACGCGTGCCACGATCCACCAGTTTCTTGTTGCTGAGCTGCATATTCACCATCTTGTTGCCTTTCACACGACCCAACTGTATCATTACGGAAGTGGTAATCATATTCAGAATCATCTTCTGACCTGTACCCGACTTCATGCGCGAGCTTCCTGTAACGTATTCAGGTCCTACAATCATTTCGATAGGTACATCGGATTCTGCAGCCATTGGCGAATCGGGATTGCTGGTGATGCAAGCCGTCAGGATACCATGCTCGCGGGCTTCGTGCAGCGCACCGATAACGTAGGGGGTTGTACCGGAGGCCGCTATGCCGATAACCGTATCCTTGTCCGTAATATTGCGTTCTACCAGTTCTTCCCAGCCGCGTTGCATGTCGTCTTCCGCATTTTCCACGGGATTGCGCAGGGCGGTGTCTCCGCCGGCTATCAGACCGATAATCAAGGTAGGCGGCATGCCGAATGTCGGTGGTATTTCGGAGGCATCGAGCACGCCGAGGCGGCCGCTTGTGCCGGCGCCCATATAGAAAATGCGTCCGCCCTGTTTCATGCGGGGTACGATTTGTGTCACTAATTTCTCTATTTGCGGTATTGCCTTTTGTACGGCAAGCGCCACTTTCTGGTCTTCCCTGTTGATGTCTTCCAGTATTTCACGGACAGACTTCTTTTCCAAGTCGTTGTAGAGCGAAGGTTGCTCTGAGATTTTTACAAACATAAGGCTATTTACGAGTTTACGGTTTACTATTTGCGATTACTTGTGATATTCTATCAGACCTTCCATCGGACTCTTGATGACCGTACCCAGCCGGATACCCATTTCGCTGGCAGCTTCGGCCAATATCGTCTTGTAATAGAAAGCCACGGAGCCGATAAAGTGTACCTTGCTTTCACGGTAGTTTTCGTACTGCATCACGTTACGTTTGAGGAATGCCTTGAAGCTGTCCGATACCAGCGTGCGTATGCAGGGTTCGTCCAGGTTCTGTGCAAGGAACGGAGAGAGGCTTGCCAGAAAACGGTTGGGGAACGGCTTGCGGTATACACGGTCGATGATGTCGGCGGGTGTCAGGTTGAATTGCGTGAGGAACTTCTCCTTCAGTTCGGGAGTCATCTGGTTTTTCAGAATATCGCCCACCAGCAACTTGCCCAATACGGCGCCGCTGCCTTCATCTCCGAGGATGAATCCCAGTGGAGATACGTTGGATACAATCTGCTTGCCGTCATAGTAGCATGAGTTGGAGCCTGTACCCATGATGCAGGCAATGCCGGCATCGTGCTGGCAAAGTCCGCGGGCTGCCGCCAGCATATCTGTGTTTACTTCCACCTCTCCCTTTACCCGGAGATGCTTGGTGATGGCACGGTGAACCATGGCTATCTTGTCGGGAAATCCGCATCCCGCACCGTAGAAATATACAGCATCCAATGCATCGGTTGTTAACCGGGGCAACAGTGCTGTCGCAATCTCATTACTGATTTCCTCTTCCGATTGAAAGAAAGGATTGGTTCCTTTCGTAAATATCTGCCGGATGAGTTGTCCGTTCTCTACAACACACCAGTCGGTCTTTGTAGAGCCACTGTCTGCTATTAGAATCATATTATTACTTGTTTTGAGTTTATCCGATTATAGTTTGATATAAATCTTCCGTTTATAGAGTTGGTAGCCGATGCACCAGTTGATGCCGACGAACAGCAACGCATACGCCAGCGAACCGCCGGTTTCGCCGAATACGGGCATTAACAGCACTTTGTACAGAAATCCGTGTATGCTGATGCTACCTTCGCCCCACGGGAAGCAGATGCTGCCGAAGAGAATGCCGAGCACACCGCCCAGCACATACATGAATAAAGGATTGACACCGAACGACTCGAAGAAGAGGCTCCATTTCTTATAGCCTTTCACATCGATAATCCAGATGAGCAGCGCCAGGAAGCTGGAAGCCAATCCGCAGGTAGCCAGTACGAAGGTAGGCGACCATATTTTCTTGTTGATGGGGCATCCGTAACTCAGCAGGAAGCCGGCGAATGTAAGGATGGTACCGGCTAAAAACAGTTTGATAAGATGCGAGTTCAGCATACTTTCACGGCTTTCATCAGCCTTGCCTCCTTCGAGCATCATACGGCCTACGCAGAAACCCAACAGTACATGGGCTATGGCAGGGATGGTGCTTAGTAAGCCCTCCGGGTCGATGCCGTTATCCTTGTACATATGTGCGGGGGTAAGGATGGCACGGTCTACAACAGAAAGGATGTTCGTATCGTTGTAGGCAAATCCATTGCCACAAACCAACAGGATGAAGTAGCCTGCCAGTAGGGTAGCGATGAGATAGGGAATGTTGCGGTGCTTCATGGTCAGCGCAATGATAGCGGTAGCACCGTAGCAAAGGGCCAGACGCTGCATGACACCCAGGATACGGATGCGGTCGAAGGTCCATGCGGCTTCCCACAGTTGGGCGCCGAAGCCGATGCCCTCCGTGGGAGAAATCCAGTAATAACAGAACCTCGAGAACCAGCCGATACCCATACCAATGAGGAAGATGAGTATGGTACGTTTCAGAATCTTCATGCCGGCGGCACGGCTGAATTCGAAATTATACTTTTTCAGGGAGATGTATGTGGAAATTCCCATGATGAACATGAAGAACGGGAATACAAGGTCGGTGGGGGTAAGACCGTTCCATTCCGCATGACGCAGGGGGGCATAGATATGCGCCCATGTACCGGGGTTGTTAACCATAATCATGCCTGCAATGGTGACACCGCGAAGGATGTCGAGGGCAAGGATGCGCTTGTTTGTTTTTACTGTACTACTCATGATTTTTGTGTGTTAAGTTAGTTGTTGAGTTTGACGGTTGCGGGTTGGGTACATTCATCTACCAGGTAGACTATGGACACGTACGGAATGCCGGAGTTGGTTGTCAGCCCGATTTCACAGGTACGGCTGTTGGAATATCCGATGCTTACGCCGGCTGCTTCTATCTGGGGGCGGAGCTTGCGCAGGGCGTATGCGTTCAGTTCGGGATATGTGAAGCCGCGGTCGCCGGCAAAGCCGCAGCAGCCTACTTCTTCGGGCACGATGACTTTGGATGAGCAGAGACGTGCCAAGGCTGTAATTGTATCGGCAAGCCCCATCTTGCGCATGGAACAGGTGATGTGGACTGCCACAGGGCGGTCGGTAGGGGTGAATACCAGTCTGTTACGCAGGAATGTATATATGAACTCTGCCGGTTCGTAAAGCTTCATCTTATGGATGGTCTCGCGCATCCGGTGCAGGCACGGGCTTTGGTCGCACAATACAGGATACCTGCCCTGTTCGCTGGCTTTCCACAAGGCTGCCTCCAGTTCGGCAGATTTGCAGTCGGCAATGTCAAGCATTCCCTTGCTTTCCCAGATTGTGCCGCAGCAAAGCTTTTCCATGTTTTCGGGGAAGATGACTTCGTAACCGCCTTTTTGCAACAAGGCAATCATTTTGCTCGCCAATGCCTGCTCCACAGGCGATTTCTTTGGCAGTCCCATTGTCTGGTTGATGCAACTGGGGAAATAAACCACTTTCAATTGACCATTAGTCGAACTGTCTTTGTCCGCGTTCTTATTCCGCAGGGTATCGTTGTCAATTGTCAATTGTGAACTTTTAATTGAATAGGCTTTGGGCATTGCCGGCGTCCAAAGGGGGATGCCGAGAACGTTGTGCATGCCTTTGGTGATGCAGCTCATCGCTTTGGTTCCCAATACGGAATGACCGAGGTTGGCAAGTCCCAATACGGGGCGCAGTGCACTTTTGATGCCGGCGAAGTGATTGGCGGCGAAATTGCCGGCCTTATATCCCATGCTGCCTTGCGGCAATTCTTTCTGGCGGATGATGTGTGTCAGGTCACCCGTATTGATTCCCATAGGACAGGACATGGAACAGAGACCGTCGCCGGCACAGGTCTGGTTGCCGGGATAGCGGTATTGTTTTTCCAGCAGGGCGAGACGTTCGGGGGCTTCGCCGCTCTGTCGAAGGCGGGCTATCTCCCTTTGCAGCACGATGCGCTGTCTTGAGGAGAGGGTGAAGCCGCAGGACAGGCAGTTCACTTCGCAGAAGCCGCATTCGATGCAGCGGTTTACTTTGGCTGCCGGATTTTGGGCATCCAAAGGAATCAGCGGAAGCGGTTTGAAATTTTTGATATGGCATTTCGGGTCGTCATTGAAAATAACGCCCGGATTCAACAGACCTTTCGGGTCGAACAGGTTTTTGACGGCTTTCATCACCTCATAGGCTGCATCTCCCCATTCGTGGCGTACAAAAGGAGCCATGTTTCTGCCCGTACCGTGTTCTGCCTTCAGCGAGCCGTCGTATTTGTCCGCAACCAGCGTCTTGACATCATTCATCAGGTCTTCGTAGCGTTTCACTTCGGCTTCGCTGCTAAAAGACTGATTGAGGATGAAGTGATAGTTTCCCTCCAGCGCATGTCCGTATATACAGGCATCCTCGTAGCCGTGACGGGCTATGAGTTGCTGCAATTCGGCGGTTGCTTCGGGCAGGTCCTCGATGTGGAAAGCCACATCTTCGATGAGGCACGTTGTTCCCGGTTTCCGCGTTCCGCCCACGGAAGGGAAGATGCCGGAGCGGATGGCCCAGTACTTCGAATACTCTTCGGGCTTGTCGGTGAAGCATACGGGCGTGTAGGTCTGGAAAGCGGAAAGGCATTGTTCTATCGTACGGATGTTCTGCCGAAGTTCTTCCGTGCTGCGGGCTTTGGTCTCGGTCAGCACGGCGGTCAGTCCGGTTTCGTCTCCCGGTTCTACGCCGGGCAGGGTGGATGAACATATTTCGCCCTTATACTTCAGGAATACGGGGTCGCTTACCGATGCCAGAGATTTCCAGTCCAGCAGCTCTGCTCCTTTTACGGTCCACTCACCATTGCCGTCGGTTAGTTTTTTCATGGCTACCACAGCACGGCAAGCTTCTTTTATGGTCTTGAAGTAGAGCATGGCACTTGCCTTGCAAGGGTAGTCATACTCCGTTTTCATAGTCACTTGCGAGAGGAATGCGAGTGTTCCCTCCGAACCCACCATAAGATGGGCTATGATATCGAACGGGTCGTCGAAGCGGACAAAAGGGAGCAGGTTCAGACCGGTTACATTCTTTATGGAGTATTTGTAGCGGATGCGTTCCGCCAGTTTCCCGTCGGCACGCACTTCATCGCGGAGCGTGCAGATGCGCCGGATGAAATCGCGGTGTGTCACTTCGAATGCGGCGCGGCTTACGCTGTCTCCGGTGTCGAGAACCGTTCCGTCAGCCAGTACGATGCGGGCGGAGAGAAGCACCTTGTCGCTGTTGGCATGCGTACCGCAGTTCATGCCCGAAGCGTTGTTCATGACGATACCGCCCACCATGGCGCTTTTTACGGAGGCAGGGTCGGGAGCGAATTTCCGTCCGAAAGGGGCCAGCAATTCATTGACCCGTTGTCCGATGATGCCGGGCTGCAGGGTGATTTCTTCGTGGTCGGGAGATATGCTGTAGCCTTCCCAATGTTTGCCGGCTACAATAAGTATGGAGTCACTGATGGCTTGTCCGGATAAGCTGGTTCCTGCTGCCCGGAAAGTGACGGGCAGGTTGTGGCTGCCGGCAAGTTTCAGCAGCCGGGAGATTTCCTCTTCTCCTTCCGAACGGATTACGATTTGCGGGATGAGGCGGTAGAAACCGGCATCTGTTCCCCAAGCCAGCCGACGGAGTTCGTCGGTGTAAATCCTCTCCTGCGGAATGAATTGTCTCGCTTCCTGCAGGAAAGCCATGTAGTTACTCTTTTCCATAATGTATAGATCTTTTTACTCCTGTGCTTCTTCCCGCAATCCTTGTCGCAATAACTTGTGAAAGGACTTTATAGGGAAGTGCATTCAATATACAACCGAATGATATTCAGTATGCGACTTACCGTTTTTTATACTTGTCAAATTATTTATATAAATAATACTGCTTCGACAGTTTACGGAACTCCTCGACATCTTTGTACCAATAGTCGCGGATGTCTTCCCAACGGTTGCGCTTGCTGAAGCGTTCGCGTATCTGTTTTGAGCCGCTTACCTTGTCGAACATGGCGAAACGGCCTTTATCCGCATGGTCAAATACGGCACGGTCGGGGTAGAGCGCGGCTACTTCCTGCATTACGAGGAACTGTATCTCGCTTAGCGGTGCTTTGCCGAAATCCATGATGTGCACTTGCACGCCCTGCAGCAACTCTCCTTTGCCTACGGAGTAGAACGGTTTCAGGTACATCGGTCGGAAGACGATACCCGGTACGTTCAGCCCGTTCAGGTTTCTGGCAAGCTTCTCGGCTTCCACCCACGGGGCAGCGAACATCTGGAACGGAATCGTGTAACCTACTCCGATAGACATATAGCCCAACTCTCCCAAAATGCCGCTCACGGGATAGAAAAATGCGGAGTGCGGGTGCGGAATGTGCGGAGAAGAAGGAACCCACTGCAATCCGGTCTGTGTATAGTCCATCTTGCGCTTCCAGCCTTTCATCTTTACAACCTGCAATTTGCATTGCTTGCCGTCTTTCAGCATCTTTTCCCCATTCAGCATGAAAGCCAACTCACCGCAAGTGAGTCCGTAAAGGTACGGAATTTTAAATTGGCTGACAAAGGAAATGCAGTCATCTTCTGTCAGATTACCCTCTATCTTCAATCCGCCTACGGGATTGGGGCGATCCAGTACGATAAATTCCTTGTCGTTCTCGGCAGCGGCTTCCATGGCAAGTCCCATGGTACTGATGTAGGTGAATGAGCGGCAGCCGATGTCCTGGATGTCGTATACCAGTACGTCAATGTCCTTCAGCATCTCCGGAGTCGCTTTACGTGTCTTGCCGTAGAGGGAATAGACGGGCAGTCCGGTTGAGGCATCCTTGATGTCCGTTACGTGATCGCCGGCATGTACATCGCCGCGTACGCCATGTTCCGGACCGTAGAGTGCCACGAGATTCACGTTCGGCGCTTCGTGCAGAATATCGATGGTGGATTTCATGTGATTATCTACTCCCGTAGGATTGGTAATCAGTCCCACACGTTTACCTTCCAGGCATTTGAAGTTTTGCTCTTTCAGCACTTCGATGCCGGTCTTTATTTTTATTTTCTGTGCGTATGCCACGCAGCAAAGGGTGCAAAGGATACAGAGAACGAGATGTTTTTTCATAATGGGTATCTTTATGGTTCGTTTATCAATCTTTTATTTCTTGCCGTATTCGGGGTCTATCCGCCTGTCGGCAAAGACGGTGACTATCACAGTGGCAATGCAGCATGCGATTACCATCCAGAAGAAGTTGGTATAGCCGATAGCTTCCTGAATGTAACCGGCAAACATGCCCGGAATCATCATGCTCAGCGCCATGAATGCGGTGCAGATAGCATAGTGTGATGTCTTGAACTCGCCTTCGGAGAAATACATCATATAGAGCATATAGGCTGTGAAACCGAAGCCGTAGCCGAACTGTTCGATAGCAATCGCCGTTGATATGGCAAACAGGTTTTCGGGCTGGCAAATAGCCAGGTAGACAAAAGTCAGGCAGGGAAGTGTCATACATGCCGCCATCCACCAGATGGATTTCTTCAATCCGATGCGCGATGCGAATATGCCGCCGAGAATACCGCCCAATGTGAGGAATATCACACCGATAGTGCCGTATACGATGCCTACTTCTGCCGTGGAAAGCCCTAAGCCTCCCGCCTCTTTACCGGCAACAAGGAAAGGCATGCACATCTTGATGAGGAATGCCTCGGGCAGCCGGTAGAGCAGCATGAATACAATGGCAAGCAGTACACCCGGTTTGGTAAAATAGGTGGCGAAAGTGCGTCCGAACTCCTTGAAAATAGCCTTGGCACCGGCTGTTCCCGGGGCCAAGACTGATTTGTCGGAAGACGGTTTGGGTATCATGAAAAGGTGATAAAAACTTACTATGCTGAACATAACGGCCGTAACCAGCATCGTGATAGTCCACGACAGCGGAATGTTGTCGTATTTCAGTTCGATGGCACCGGCAATGGCTACGAGCACTCCTTGTCCGAAGATAGACGCAAGGCGGTAGAAAGTGCTTCGGATACCGACAAACTCAGCCTGCTCGCCCGATTTCAATGCCAGCATATAAAACCCGTCTGCGGCAATATCGTGTGTGGCGGAAGCGAATGCCGTGATGATAAACAGTATCAAGGTTACGGTGAACATACTGATAGGAGTCGTGCCCGCCGCCATGGTCGCTTCGTCCGGATGCGGAATGGTCAGGGTCAGCAGGATGAAAGCTATCGACATAAGAATCTGCATGGAAACTACCCACCATCTTTTGGTTCTGATAATGTCTACAAACGGACTCCAGAAGGGTTTGATAGTCCATGGCAGATACAGCAGGCTGGTAAATAGCGCCATGTCTCCATTGGGTACACCCATTTTGGCAAACATCAGTACGGAGATGTTGTTTACGATAAAGTAGGGGATACCCTGTGCGAAATATAAGGTAGGGACCCATGCCCAGGGGGATATTTTCTTGATATTGTTCATTCTGTCAATTGTTTTTCTGTTATAGGATTAGTCATATAGTTGGTCGATACTGGCGCCGATGTAGTAATGCAGCAATATCTCATCGTATTTGTATCCTTGTTCTCCCATTACGGCAGCACCTATCTGGCAGAGACCTGCGCCATGTCCCCATCCGGCTCCGGTGAGGATGAAACGCCCGGGGATGCCGGCTTCCGACACTTCTGCACGGTCTACGACAAAGGCGGAGCTGTAAAGGTGTGAAGGAGAAAGCGTCCGGCGGATTTCCAGTTCTTTCCCGATAGTCAGCGTCTTCTTCGTACCTACGATTTTCAGTTTCCAAAGGCGTCCGGAGGTGCCGCGGGCCACGGGAACAAGGTCGATTATCTGCCCGTAGTCTATGCCGGAGCGTTTCAGTATGAGGGCAGAGAGTTCGTCTTGAGTATATTCTACTTTCCAACGGTAGAAATCGGTGGTTTCCTGGTCGTAATTGTTGAGAACCTGTGACAGGATTTTCTTATCCGTGGTATTGCAGAATGCTTCGGGGGAAGTACGTATCCAGCGGTCGGCTTCGGACTCCTGAGTCAGGTCTGGCAGTTCGGGAGCAGTCTTTTCATTTCCTGTCAGATAATCCCGCTGTTTGGCAAGATAGGGATATTTGATATCTTCCCAGCAATACTGGAACTCTTCGAATGCGCCGCCGCAGCATTTGGAGAAGCGGGCATCGCATATTCTGCCTTCTGAGGTAAGTACCTGTCCGCGGGTGGCAGCTATCGCCTGGCGGACTATATCGGTGGAAGCGCGGGTTATCCCCTGATAGCGCTGGCAGTGGTCATCCGCACATACGTCGAAATGGGTATGGGAGTCGCGCTCATACCATTTCAATTGACAGTCGGCAGTTGACGGTTGGCAATTGGCTGCGTTGTCTTGGTTTGCGTTTTTATTCCGCATGGTATCATTACCGGTTGACAGTTGTGAATTGTTAATTTGCAAACCGGAAAGGTTTGCAAGCAGCCAGCTGCGCGAGATGACTGCATGTGCCTTCAGCAGTTCCAGGGAAGCGGTTGCACTCATCTCGCTGGAGATGACACTGGTCAGGTAATCTTCCACGCGGATGACATTGATACCAGTCAGCTTGCCGTTTTCTACGATAATCTTTAAAGAACCCTGGAAGCGTTGGTCTTCTTTGCGTTCCCAGTGGAAGTTTATCCCGATAGTCACGTCCAGCAACTCGAATGCCGCAACGGATTCTTGCAGGGGTTCAAACACTAATTCGTCATATTGCCTGCCGTTCCAAAGGATTTTACCTTCGTCGTAGGTAACAGTCTGCTTGCCGTTGACTTCCTTGCCGGATACGTGGTAGGGGGTAAGCAGGATAAATTCTATCTGTGGCTCGAATAGGATGCCGACTTCTACTTTGGGCTCTTTCATACTTATTTATTTAAGGGGGTGACGGATATTACAGTTGGCTTTGGATGCGTTTCCGCACTTTTTGAAAATCTGCGGGAGAAAGGCATACTTCACTCAATATCTGTGCGATGTCTTCTGCCGTTATTTTGATGAAATCTTTCTCGACGGGGGTGATGAATACGCCGCCTAAGTCTACGGAGGCAGGACTGCTCAGCAGGTTGGCGTCGCCTTCGGCTGTATAACATGCCGGACGATGCTTGGCACGAGGAAAGACAAATACAATCCATTTGTTGTCTTCGTACATTACAAGGACATTCATCATCGGTTCGTCTTCACCGGGCTGTATGTCCAGTGAGTGATAAACGGTGTCGAACAGCTTAATCGTCGTCTTGCGGTCAGCAGATTCGATGACGAGCGTAGTGCGCGGGGCATCGTTCAGCCACCATAGGGTGGCCTGACCGTAGTCGGCTACTTTACCTGCTACTTGTCCACGCCAGTCTTGTTCAATAGGCATGAAACCTTTGTTACCGGCCTGGAAGTGGGCGTGGTCGGGAGCGGAAGCGCCGCACTTGGGACCATTGTAAAAAATGGTGTAGTCGGTCAGTTGCCGTGCCAGGTCCAGCATATCCCCGAAGCGGGGAGCTATGCGCTGGGCGACATGTGCGGTTTCCGGTACCGTCAGATGACGGGGGAATATGGGAAACGGATTGACCAATATGTTGTAGTGTCCTTCGAACGGGATGCCTTTTTGCACTGCCGGCAAGTTGGCGGGGCAGAGAAAGCATTTACGTTCCTTAATGGACTTTGCATCTACTTTGGCTCCGGAAGATACGATACGTGCCGGATTGAACTGTACTTTATAAAGGGTGCCGTTTACATTCAGTTCTTTCACCTGCACTCCGGAAAGGGCGGCGTAGTTATTACGCGCCGTTTCCCAGGAAGCAAGCTGTTCGGTTAGAAGATTGTGTATGGTTTGATTCATAGGTCATTTACCGTTTTTCTTGTTCATAGCAATGCGTGCCTGCAACTCCCACGTGCGGATACGGTCTTTGTAAAGGTTGTGCCCGTTCATTTTGACGATGTCCAATGAGGCATCCGAGTTGTCGTCCCAGCGGCGGCAGTTGTAAACAACATCATAGACACGGCCTATCTGGTATTGGCGGGAGAAATTCAGTCCAAGGGCATAGTCTTCGCCATAGCTCGTATTGGGCACTTTTACTTCGCGCAGTACCGGAGTATAGAATGCGCGCGGTGCACCCAGACCGTTAATGCGGAGGGCATTGTTACGTCCGTTGTCCGGTGTCCACTCCTTGTGATCGATGATGCCCGGAGCAATCATGTTCATGTTGAAGTCCGTCATCATGTAAGTACCTACTACCATGGCGCAGTTCTGTTCGTAGAAAGCACGTACCATGGTGGCCAATGTGTTTTCATCGGCATATACGTCGTCACTGTCCAATTGTACGGCAAACTTGCCGCATTTGGGGTGGTGTACGCCCATGTTCCAGCAACCGCCAATGCCGAGGTCGTTGCGTTCGGGGATGATATGGATGAGGCGCTCGTCATTCTTAAACTCGTCGATGGCTTCTGTCGTTCCGTCGGTGGAGTGGTTGTCGATGATGATAAGATTGAACTTGAAGTCTGCCTTCTGGTCCAGTACGGAACGGATAGCATCGCGGATGGTACGTATACGGTTACGTACGGGGATGATAACGGATGCCTCGTATTCGAAATTTCCGGCAGAGAACTCAATCTGCTTGAACTCCGGTTTCAGGTAGCCACCGATTTCTTTCAGATGTTCCGTGCATGCCGCTTCCATTTCAATCTGACGGTTACGGTTCTTCGGGTCGACGTAATCGAATATCTTTTCACCGCTCTTACGTGTATCGTTTTCCACTTCACTGTACAGATATTCATTGATATGCACGAGGTTTGCCTTTTGGCTCAGCTTCAGTCGTAAGTCGTAAAGGCCGGCAAAGTTATAATCGCATTTCATGCGGCAGGCTGCCTCTTTTAGCTTTGAAGTATTGAAAAGGAGTACCGAGCCGAAATTGAAATCGTCTCTCAGCGAGCCGAACTGATAGTCGATGACCGGAGCATTCGTCTGCTTGCCGTCGGCTATCTGGTAATGGTCGGCATAGACCATTCCTGCATCCGAATCTTCTGCAATGTGCATCATGCGTTCCAAGGCGAACATACCCAGTTCAAGAGTCGTTTCTTTGGTGTATAGCAATGTATATTCAGCATCGGTTTTTTCGGCAATGGTTTTCATGGTAGTACTGCTGTATGGCATGTCTACGGATAACATCTCACAACCGGGCAATGGCTCGAGCGTAGAGTCTGTCGTAACTAAACGGATGTTACCGATAAGGCCTGTAGCCTGTAATCCTTGTACTGTCTTTTCAGCCTGTTCTTTTCCTGCAAAAGGAATAAAGCAATCAATCTTCTTCATATCTGTAAGGTATTATTTTAAAATTCTCATTTTTTTATTTTAAACTTCAGCATTCCGGTTTCTCCACTCGTGGCGGTAAACAGCACCCGGTTGTTGTCGAGCGGTACCACTGTGCTTATGAGCGAATTGCCTGTTTTGTGTTTCCACAGCACTTTGCCAGTCGCGGCTTCCAGCGCGAAGATAAGTCCTTCTTTGGTACTTCCGAATACGACTCCGTTTTTTTCTACCTGCATGGAAGGAGCATGCTCGTAGCCGAAGCCTACATTGGATGTCCACAGTTTGTGCGGTTGGTTACCTTTGGTGGAGTAACATACGATACTGTCGTTCATGGTCTTGCTGTAAATACGTTCTTTGTCTTCGGACAATCCTATTGTCTCACGTACCATGGATTGGAAAGTACGCCATACGGTATTGCCCGTTTCTATGTCAATGGCGGTCATGGCACGTTGCGGGTCGGTAATGAATACCTTTCCATCGGCTGCCACCGGCCATACGGCGGCAGGGGAGAAGTGCATGCGCGTCAGTCCGCCTGTCCATTTCCATAGTTCCTTGCCGTCTGCTTTATTTAAAGCGTATAAGGTATTGTCCCATGCGCCGAAGATAACTTTATTGTCCGTTACCAAAGGTTTGGTCTCGATGTAGCCTCTTACGCCTGTAAAAGCCCATTTCACCTCTCCGGTACGGATGTTTACGGCACGGAAAGTGTGGTCGCTGGCACCGATATAGGCAATTCCGTTCTCTATTGTCACTGCTCCCAATACAGGTTCGGCAGCTTCTACTGTCCATAACAGATTACCGTTTTGGGCATCCAGACCATATATCTTACAATCGGCGGAACCGAATACGACAATTCCTTCGCTTACGGCAGGTGTTCCGACAATTCTTTTTCCGGATTGGAAACTCCATAGTTTCTTGCCGTTTTTAAGGGCATAGGCAGTGAGGCGTCCCAGGTCGTCGCCAACGAATACTTTGTCTTTTTCTACTGCCGGTGAACAGTAGATGCCGGCTCCGGTTTGCACTATCCATTGCTCTTGTACTTGTGCATACTCTTTGTTTACGGAGAAGTCGGGATATTTTTCGGCTTTCCCATTACGGTCATAGTATGAATCCGTCAGCGAGAATGCGGCCCATTGTCTTTTCGGTTCTCCGATGCGTTGTGTATAAACGAGGATAGAATCTTCTGTAATCTCATAAATGCCGTAGCCCGGCTTTTCATCTTTGTCGCGCAGGTTGCTGCGCATCAGGATACCCGGAATGCCGTCATAGCGCAAGTCGCGGTCGCGGTGGTAGTGTCCGCCTATAAACAGGCGTATGTTGTATGGTCGCACGGCATCCGTCACTTCATACCAGTTGTCCACATCGCCTTCCGTCATCGGATAGTGGGTAACAAGTATTACAGGTTTGTCCGGCCGGGAATTGCCGGCATTGTACCGGTCCATCGTTTCCGTCATCCAGCGGATATCCTGAGGGACAACATGGCCGTATGCCATACGCATCAGCGGGCCTGAATTAAAACCGAGGAACAAAAAACCTTTGTGTTCGAATTCAAACCGTTCGCCGCCGAATATCTCTCCGAAGGCAGTACAGCCGGAATCGCTCCATTTGGTTTCATGGTTACCCAGTGCTACATAGTATTTCACTTTCAGCAGGTCGAGGCATGATTTCACTTTTTTCATGGTGGTGCGGTCGCCCTCTTCGGCAATGTCGCCTGTCACCAATACGAAATCGATGCTGTCGGTTGCATTAATTTGTGCAATGGAACGCAATAAATCTTCCGTAGGATTGGGGTTGTTCGGACTTAAGTGGATGTCCGTCAGTTGTGCGAAGCGGAACACGGCCTGCTGTGCCTGCACCATAAACGGTAGCAGGCAGGCAAACAGGACGCTGGTGAATAGTCTTCGGTTCATAAATGATGATTGGTTTTATAAATTATTCTTTATTTCTTGGTACTGCTGTTGAAAAATGTCAGAATAGCGTCCATCAGAGATGCTCTTTCTTCTGCCGTACGAAGCGATTCGAAAGGGAATCCTAAGACGCATGTCTTATATTCGCCCTGATAGGCAATTCCGGCACTCAGGTTATTCTCCGAATAGCGCATTATGGTATACGCTTCTTTCGTAGCAGGCTCGATGGCGTCAGGGGACTCCACTGCGTAAGAATCCGAATTAAGCTCATTATGGTAAGTATAGTTTCCCGAAAGAGAAGGGAAAGGGGAAGCTACGCACTTCGCTTTACCCATTGTGGCGGCTTGTCCTGTACGCCACTTATATTTCAGAACCTCCGTAGCAAATTTCTTGTCTTCTTCATTGGCGGGAATCAGGCGGTTATCCCATAAGTCGGTTCCTACATAGGCGCCTGATATAAAGATATTGCCGCCTTGGCTACAGTAAGCTGTAATACAGTCTTGCATCGGTTTGCTGAATGTCTTGAACTCCAAAGGCTTTATTCCGCCTCTGCCTATCTTGGTCTGGCACTCTTTGCCGAGAATAAGGTCGGTGTATGTGTAGTCGTTCAGGACAACTTGTCCGTTTTCAACAGCTTCATCACTGCATGAAACGAAGGAGTAACCGGCCTTCAGTATGGCAGCTCCGTGCACTGCCGGGTAGTCGAATGTATTTCCGGCGATAACCTGTGTTTCGTAGTTGCCGTAGCAGTCGCCGAAACCGGATGCGTCATCGTCCATCCAGGGGATGGAACGGCGGAACTCTTTCATCTTTCCGATGTAGCTGATGTCTTTGATATAAGGCACTCCATGGTCCAAATCGTCCAGAAAACCTGCAAGTAGCGTGTCGGCAGGTGCAGGGGCTACAAAGTCGGCGGGAGCACTGATGCGGTCGAATCCGTTGATGACCAATACTGCACCTTTGCTGTTGAAAGCCTGTCCTGCCGAAAGAATTTCAGAAGGGAAGCTCTCACCACCCTTGTTGAGGGCGGTTACCTTATAGCTGCATACGATACCGGCGGGAAGAACGGTGCGGTAACTGTTTTTATCCACTACTGTGCCGTTGTCGAAGTCACCGTTGCCGATACGCGTATAAACGATGTACTTCTCGGGAGCGGCTGTCGGTTCCAGCGGGTCGTTTACAGCCTCCCAGGTCAACTCGATTTCATTTTCACCGATCATGCGCAATGCCATGTGGTCTACTGGCAAGGGCTGTACTATATAATCCATACGGTATTGCGAACAGAGAAACTGCAACATTCCTTTGTAGATAGCGCGGCTTACCGTAAATCGGAAGCGCGGGTCGATACCGTAACGCATATCGGCAAAGTTCTGGTGAGAAAGCAACTCAAGTAACATGGTCGGTACGCGTGGAACGCGGGCTTCATAGTATGATTGATTCCATTTGCCGCGGCGGGTCCATCGGGGTTCATACAGTGTGCGGATGTCGCGTACGATATTGGATTGAATCAGGTCTGTCAGGTCGTGAGACAAATAGCGTGATGCCCCATTGGCAAATACTCCGTTGTAGGCATCGGTCTGATAGATGCCGAGTGTTCCGATGATAGAGTCGTTGAGGGTAGTTCCTGCATCCGAGTGGAAGGCAAACGCCAGGTCTACCGGAATATTCAACCCCTTTTCCGTGGGGTTGGCGGCAGAACCGCCCGCCAGGTAGTTCACCCATATTCCACGGCTTTTATAATCATCCGTGTAATCATTCTTTCCGTGGCTTTCGGAATATACGCTGTCCGGAATGCCGGCCCATTGCATCCAGTAACGGGCGGCCTCGCAGAAACGTGGATAACCGCTCTTTTGGTATTCGGTGATATAGGACGGTTGATATGCTGCCGGTATATTCTTTGCTGCATCTGATGCGTTGACAGTTTTGTCGGAGCTTTTCAAATTATCGGTTGCCCCTTCCTCAGAGATGCGGCGGGCAATGTTTCCCATGCCGCCGCCAATCTTTACGGCATCGGCTGTGACTATTTGTCCGGCTTTGGCAGAACGGTTGCTCAGAGTCACCTTGCAGGCATTGCTTTTTCCGGCATCAAAACCGAAAGTTCCCAGATAAACCCAAGTGCCGCCCCCCATTTTCTGGTTGACTTTGAATTGGGATACCCCGCCTTTATGATAAACGGTATAAAGGGCATCGTCACTGCTGTTGGGAACAGTCTGATAGGATACATAGACTGCATATTGTCCGTTTTGAGGTATTTCGGGAATCCATTCGGCCGTGCTTTCTTTTCCTTTTTTGACGGTTTCTGCGATACGGAATGTACCTTCTTTAAAAGGATTTTCAAAATCTATGTATTGCGGGCGAAGATGTGCGAAGCCTTTTCCTGTGCCTTGCAGCCATACCTTGTCTGCGGTACGTTCGGTATAGGTAGAGTTGGTGTTAAGGCAACCGTCATTGTCGATAATGATTTCGGCAGTCTGGCAGTCGCGTTCACGCGGAAGCAGTACATTGGCTCCGGCGTTTTCCAGCATCGGAACAAGGTAGGGCAATACGAAGCTCTGTGTATACAGGTCTTCCACGGTTTGCAGACAGCGGGCACGCTGCCACTCCCAGCGGTTGAGTTTCGGTTCGTAGTAAAAACCGTGGCTTTGCCATAAGGCAATATGACGGTTTTGCAGTCCGTTGGTTGGAGTATAAGGTCTGGAAACTTTGGTTACCAGAGGCTTTTCTACATCCTGGCTGAATGTAAGAGCCTTTTTGTCTTTTTTCGAACGCAACGCTTGGGGAATCAGTTCTTCGATACTGTGTCTGTTGGTGCGTAGCTGTAGCCTGTACTTTGCAAATTCGGTGGGCAACAAGGCGTTGATACCTTTGTAAATTTCGGCTACATTATCCTCACGGAAAGGAATGTAGGAACAGTTCATGTTGGCAAAGAGTTGCAGGGTGTTGCCGTTTATGGCAACAGAGTCAACGGTGATATGTCCTACGGATATTTCTTTTCGTGCAGTGGCATCCAGAAACTTGCCTATTTCCCGGCGGGTTTCTGTCGGAAGCTCTTGCGCACCGCCCGTTTGGGGGATAAGGGCGGTGGCAAGCATGCTGAGCAAAAAGTGGAGTCTTACACTCATGATGATGATGTATTAAGTTAAATGTTCTTTTTGTCTTTCTTTATCAGTATGCAGAGTCCGATGAAGGTGAACAGTGCATTGAATATAAGCAGCTCATAGCTGAACTGATAACCGTTGAACCATGCTTCCGAATTCTTTTGCAGGATGAAGCAAAGAAGCGGGGATACGATGGCGACTAACGGTATGTATTTGTCCCGCACCTGCTGCTTCATGAAGATGCCGAAAGCAAACAGTCCCAAGATAGGACCATAGGTGTAGCTTGCCAGAATATATACGGCATCGATTACACTGGTATTGTTCAGCAGGTTGAATACAAAAATCGTAATACCCATTATTACGGCCATTCCTATGTGTACCCGTTTCCGGATTTTTACGATTTCCTCTTCCGTCCTTCCTCTTGTGCCGAGAATATCTACGGTGAAGGATGTAGTAAGGGCTGTCAGTGCGGAGCCTGCTGCCGAGTAAGCCGAAGAAATCAGTCCGATAATAAACAGGATGCCTACAACGGTGGGGAAGTAATTTCCTGTAGCAATTAAGGGGAAAAGTTCATCACTTTTCTCCACTTGTATTCCTTGGCTGCCGGCAAATATGTAGAGCAGTACACCCAGCATCAGAAACAACAGAATGACGAAGAATTGCGAAATGACGCTGGTAATCATGTTCTTTTGTGAGTCCTTGAAATTCTTGCAGCTGAGGTTGCGTTGCATCATGTCCTGATCCAATCCGGTCATGGCTATCATGGTAAATGCTCCGGCAAAGAACTGCTTGAAGAAGTATTGCTTGCTGTTGACATCGTCGAAGAAAAATATGCGGGACATATCGCTGTCGGCAATTGTACCGAGCATACCGGTGAAAGACAAATTAAGGTCGGAGGCTATGTAGCAGATGCACAATACAACCGATACCACAAGGCAGAACGTTTTCAAGGAGTCCGTCCAGATGAGCGACTTTACGCCTCCACGGAAAGTGTACAGCCATACCAAAGCTACGGTGATGGCCACATTCAGAATAAAAGGTAATCCGAATGGTTCGAATACCAGCAGTTGTAATGTCAGGCAGACGAGGAACAGGCGTACTGCCGCTCCAAGCATTTTGGAGATGAAGAAAAACCAGGCCCCTGTACGGTATGAGGACATGCCGAACCTGTTCTCCAGATATTCGTAAATGGAAACCAGATTCATCCGGTAGAACAAGGGGGTCAGAACAAAGGCGATGATTAATTGTCCCGCAATAAATCCCAATACCATTTGCAGATAGCCGAAGTTACTTGCGGCAACCATGCCGGGCACGGATACATACGTTACTCCGGATATGCTGGAGCCAATCATTGCAAATGCCACCACATACCAGGACGATTTGCGGTTGCCCACGAAGAAACCTGCATTGTCTGCTTTTCTGCCGGCAATGTAAGATACTGTGAAGAGTATTGCAAAATAGGCTGCAATGGTGATGATAACGGATAACGGGCTCATTGTATTGATTGGGTATTAGTGTTTACTGGTTAATAGGTTCCGGTTTGTATGAATAATCATTCTTGATAAAGCAAATAGGGCTTACGCTGTTCCTTGAACTTTTCCACATCGCCTTTCCAGCGGTTTTTGATTTCTTCGGCGCTCTTTCCTTCTATTATCATCTTACGGACATAGTCTGTTCCTACCAGCAGTTCGAAGAACGGACGGAAGAAGTGGTCGCCTATGTTCAGGTTCTTGTAAGCGTCAATTACGTAGCTCAGATCCACACCGCGCTTCCAAATCTCTTCGTCGCTCATATTACTGAGGTTTACGCCGTGGCATAACTTGTTCAGTTGGGGCGGATTTTTGGCGCCGGGAACACTTTTGGGCGTAAAACTGTAATCATAGCCTGTCATATTGGGATGTCCGTATATCTGGAACGGGAGTGAAGTTCCTCTGCCCAGACTGACGGGAGTGGCCTCAAAATAGCAGGTAGCCGGATACAGATAGACGGCTTTCATGTTCGGCAGGTTGGGAGAGGGGGGAATGGGCAATGTGTATTTTGTCTGGTGCGTATAATTCTTGCAGGGTATGACGGTAAGGTCGCACACGCGTGAGGCCGGTAACCAGCGTTCTCCGTTTACCATTAATGCCAGTTCGCCCAGTGTCATGCCATGTACAATGGGAATAGGCAACCAACCCACTCCGGATTTGTATTTCATGTCCAGTATCGGTCCGTCTACATAATGTCCGTTTGGATTGGGGCGGTCCAGCAACAATACCTTGCGGTTGTACTCGGCGCAGGCGTCCATCAGCCGGCACATTGTTATATAATAGGTATAGAACCGCAAGCCTACATCCTGGATGTCAATAACCAATATATCAAATTTTCTCATGGATGCTTCGCTCGGTTTCTTGTCTTTCCCGTCGTAAAGAGAAAGGATGGGGACACCCGTTTTCTTGTCGACCGAACTGGATACGTGTTCTCCTGCATCCGCATCTCCGCGAAAGCCGTGTTCGGGTGAGAAAATAGCTACTACATTGAATTTGTTTTCCAGCAGTATGTCCAGTAAATGCTTGTCTCCCACCATTCCGGTGTGATTGGAGAAGATTGCAATCCGTTTTCCTTTCAGGATTGGAAAATACTCTGAAGTTTGTTCATCGCCTAAGACAATGCGCTCTTTTTGTGCCTGACACAGTAATGAGCTACATAGCAGGATGGTTAATAGTAGCAGTTTCTTCATAATAGTATTACTTAAGGAGAATTTGTATGGAACAAAGATACTTTTTATTTTAATATCAAAAACACTTATTTTGGAATATTTAGTATTATAATTATTAATTTACAATTACAACCAAACACTCTTGTCTGGTATTCAAGTATATATAGGAAAGAGGTGTATCGAGAAGAAAAACTTTCGTTCTTGATACACCTCTTGTTGTGAGTTATGCTTTTTTCTGTTACCAGAGAACGGTTTGTGTCAATTTATATCCCTTAGCATTGTACTCGTTGATTTGAGCTTCTCCTACTGGAGCCAGATATGAACGATCGCTGAAATCGTCTCTTGCTTCGGCTGCTTCCGGCACATAGAAACCTGTCATTTCATCGGCGTTGGTTCCGTCATAGACTATGTATTTATATCCGTTACCATCGGGAACTGCTACGGTGGTGATGCCTATGTTGTCTTCTTCAAGATAATTGGGTAGTTCTTCCGCAAGGTTCACCCATAAGCCGAGCATTGTGTCCGGATATGTTTTGTTGTTCATATAATGCAGTTTCTTCCAACGTTTCAAATCGAGCAAACGGGAGTGCTCGTATACAAACTCCATGCGGCGTTCGCGGCGGATTTCCCAAATCAGCGGATCTACTTCGTAATCTCCTGCTACCAAATTGCCTTTGTCTCTATCCGGGTCGAAGTCGGCAGTGATGTCACTTAACATCATAGGTGCAGTTTGTTGCAAGCCTTTTTTTATTGCCGTTTCATCGAGAGGACGCTTGCGGATTTGGTTGATTGTTTTTTCGATGTCATCTTGAATGATAGGGTCACCGCCCATCAAAGCCAGTTCGGCTTTGGCCTCCAGCCAGTTTAACATGACCTCTGCCAGTCGCATTACCGGATAATCATTGGTATTAGTTATACTTTTATATTGAGGAGGATAAGTCTTGCCAAAATAGGTCGGGCCTACACGGTCAATGAATTTCCAGCTATAAAGCAAGGTACCTGCCTGGATACGAGGTTCATCCCAGAATGTAGCTTCAAAACGCGGGTCACGGGTTTTGGCCATGTTCTTGACATCAAGTTCGTCTGCTCCGGCAACAGTTGATTTTTTGTACACCTTACCGTCATTGCAGATAAATGATTTGGCTAATGCCAATGTTGCGCCACCTTGGCTTTCCGTACCGTTAGAGTAAGAAGCCACACAGTGAGTTACGTTGACTCCGGCATCATAGTGTCTGTACATCAGTACCTCTTTGTTGCCGCTTAGGTCTGTTGAGCCGAACAGACTTTTGAAATCACCGGAAATCTGCCATTGGCTGTTTCCTAATACCTTGTCTCCTGCTTCCTTGGCCATAGTCAGATACTTCTTTGCAAGTTCAGTATCGTTCTTATGATATTTCTGCCAAGTTCCTTCGAATAACATCAGTCTGCTGACGAAACCGGCTGCAATAAATCTGTTCAGATATTGGGTTCCGTCATTTTCACGGATATTATTTAATGCAAAGTCAAAGTCATTGTACACATGTTCCATGACTTCGTTGCGTGGCGTGCGGTCTTTATACATTTCATCGGTATCTGCATCGCTAATGGATTTTCCATAATAGGGTACATCACCAAAAGTTTCTACCAGACGGCAGTATTCAAATCCACGGAAGAATCGGGCTACTCCCATCCAGTGGTTATAGGTTTCTTCTTCCAGCGCACTTTTATACTTCTCCAGTTTGTCAATCATTATATTCCATTTGCGTACCCAGGCAAAGTTCCAGTTGCCGGCTGCGTATTGGGAAATCCAGGAGTTGGCGAGGTCGCTGGTGTTGTAACTTCCGCGGCTGGTGGGAACGGTATTCTCAAAAGAGGTCTGTTTTCCGGATGAAGCATTGTCATCAGAAAAATTGTATCCTCTCAAAGGAGCGTATGCGCTGCCCCAGCTATTGTTGTAACCCACAAAATAAACGGGGTATGCTTCGTTGACATAGAGTCGGTATTCGTTATCTGTCTTTCCATACGTTTCGTCCAGTGGCTTTGTCAATTCCGGACGTTCCAGGATAGAGTCGCACCCGCTTGTCATAAAGGTTGCGGCAGAAAGTAAAGCAAATATATATTTTTTCATATAATTCAGTTTATTAGAAGTTCAATTGTACACCTACTGACACACTCTTGAAAGTCGGGGTTCCTACACCCGTACGGCCGCTGTTATAGTTCTCTGCATTGAACATGGAGTAACCGGAGATTGCTTCCGGATCAATAGGAAGTCCGTTCAGGTTGTCAAATGTAAAGAAGTTTTCCAGCGCCAGATAGATGCGTGCCTTTTGCATGCGTACTTTCTTTATGATATTTTCCGGAAGAGAATAACCTAATGTGATATTCTTGATGCGGAAATAAGACATATCCAGCAGATAGCGTGACTGTTTGTAATAGTTGTAAGCATCGTTCGAGCTGGATTGGTTCCATGGGCGTGCATAGAATGCTCCTGTGTTCTCTTCAGTCCAGTAGTCACTTGCGATAGCGTCAGGAATAGCACCGTCGGCGGTATTATAACCGGGAATGGCAAGGAAACCGTTACCCCATATCTGACGTTTGCCTACACCTTGCATAAAGATAGAAAAGTCAAAGCCTTTATAATCTGCGCCCAGACGGATACCGTATTCAAATCTCGGTGTTTCATTACCAATTATTTCCTTATCGCCCGGGTCTTCTACAGTGCCGGCGCCATTACCCAGTTTTCCGTCTCCATTCAAGTCGGCATATTTTACGTCGCCCGGACCAAATTTGAAGTCACCGGATTGCAGGAAGTCCTGATATACTCCGTTCGGGTCTTTCAGTTTGTTCATTTCTTTAGCACCCGGAGTTCCTGCTGCTACTTCTTTTCCGTTCAAAGCCCATACAGTAACCAGTTCGCCGTTATTGTCATATACGAAATCATCTTTCTGATACAAACGTTCTGTTCTGTAGCCCCATATTTCGCCATATTTCTTGCCTACATAATAATCGCTGATTAAACGCGTATCACTGTATTCTGTAATTTCAGTTTGGGCATCAGACAACGTGAACATGGCATTAATGCCTAATCCGTTGTTGAAACGGTGGTTGTAATCCAATGAAACTTCCCAGCCGCGTGTTCTTAAAGAACCGTAGTTGCCTTTGGGAGCGGCTGCACCGAATGTGTAGGCAATGCCCGAACCCGGTACAATCATATTACGTGTATCGCGTTGATACCAGTCGAATGTTACACCGAAATCTCCGTGGAAGAAACGCGCATCAAATCCCAAGTCGAGTGTAGCTATGTCCTGCCATGTAATAGAAGAAGCAACGGCAGAAGGAGTACCGCGATAGAATAATTTCTGACCATCGGCACCCAGCCAGTTTACTTGTCCTGTGCCGAGAGAGGATACATACAAGCCGTTATCTACGGTTTGGTCGCCAATGATACCCCATGAGCCGCGAAGCTTCAATGAGTTCAATGCGGGTTTTGCCCATTCCATAAAAGCTTCTTCACTTAAGCGCCAACCGGCTGAGAATGAAGGGAACCAACGCCATTTCATACCAGAGGGGAACTTGGATGTACCGTCATAACGTAAATTGGCTTCCAACAGGTACTTTTCTTTGTAATTATAGTTGATACGGCCGAAGTAACCCATTTGACCTTCCCATTTTTGGTTTCCGCTTGCGGTCTGGGTGCCAACTGCGAGGTCAAACTGCGGGTTGGTGATATCTGTCAAATCTGTAATTTGTGACCAGTTGTCTTCATAGTCATAAGTCACCAGGTTCATACCAAGCAGAAACTTGAAGTTGTTATCGTCGTTTATTTGCCAGTTGTAATCGGTTGTTGCATTGAAGGTATGGCGACGTGCTCCTGAGGATTTTCTGTAGATATGGTCGGGATTTGAACCATGGGGAGTATATTCTTCATACGGAAGTTTGTATGCGGGCATTGCACCTTCGGCTGCTGCGTCTACTTGTTGTCCCAAGTTGTTTACATAAATCTGATTGCCGTTGGCATCGGTTCTCGGCACACCGGCACTCCATGCGTTTGCTGCGCTATATCGTGTTCCGGGTTTCTTGATAACTCCTGTTTCGTTGGCATATGTATAGTCAAAATCAAATTTCCAGTCTTTGGTCACATTTACGGTTGTACCCAAGCTTATGTTGAGGTAATTATCTACTTGTGAAGCTGTATTGGCTTGTTTTGTTTCAGACCACGGACTGCGCAAGTCGTTTCCGTCTTCATTGACACCTAACGGCATGTTAGGACCCCAGCGATACAAGTACAGCCACGGGTCGGCAGTAGTGGATGAGGTAGAATAAGGGTATCTCTTGTCACGTGAGGAGAAGATAGAACCCGCACGTATAGTCAGGTATTTGTTGATTTCGGTGCTTAAACGTACGGATGCGTTGTAACGTGTAAAATCGTCTTTCTTGGCAGGCTTCATCATACCGTTCTGATGCAGATATCCTAAGCCGATGTTGTAAGTTGTCTTGCCACTTTTACCGTTGATTGAAACGTTGTGTGAGTGAGTCGGTGCCCATTCGCGTATCATATAATCATACGGGTCGAAAGTTCTCAGACCGATATTTCGTCCATTGGCATCCACATACCAGTCTCGCCCATATACATAAGGGTCGTCGGGACCTAACTTGCCGCCATATTTGTTTTGCCATTCGCGGGCGCGCTCCAAGCCGGATTCCGTCATAAAGAATGAAATACCGCCGGTGGCTGTTTTTCCGGAGCGTTTCATTGCTTCTATACTGTATTCCAGTGCATTGAGCTGTCCCATTTTCATCTCTTTTGCCATGTTTTGGAAAGAGAGATTGCCTTGATAAGAAACATTGACCTTATCACTCTTGGCGCCTTTTTTCGTTGTAATCAATACTACGCCGAATGCTGCTTTTGCACCGTAAATAGAAGCAGATGCAGCATCTTTCAGTACAGAAATGCTTTCTATATCATCGGGATTGACCATTTGGATAGAAGGTATTTCTACGTTGTCGAGCAAAATCAAAGGTGTAGCTTCTCCTTCGATGGAACCGATTTGTCCGCGTATCTTAATAATCGGGTCAGAACCGACTTCGCCGCTTGGTACCTGGATGGATAAGCCCGGGGTGGTACCTTGCAAACCACGACCGATATCGGCAATAGGACGTCCTTCCAATGTCTGATTCACGTTAACGGAAGCGACTGCTCCTGTCAGGTTCTCTTTTTTCTGTGAGCCGTAACCTACGACTACTACTTCATCCAATAATTCAGTGTCGTCTTTCAACACTACCCGTAGATTAGGAGTGGCCTTTATTTCTTGAGTGGTATACCCTACAAAAGAAATCTGTAAAAGTGCTCCTGCTTTAACATTCATTCTGATTTTTCCATTGATGTCCGTAATGCCGCCATTGGTAGTACCTTTTTCTACAACGTTGGCGCCAATGATAGGCTCGCCTTGGGCATCTACTACTAAAACATTTACAGCGACAGACTGCATCTGCTCTGTTACGCCATGGTTTTCATGGGAAGTAGATCGGGCAGCAAAAGTGTTACTGCTGCCAAGAAACAGTGCACAGATAGCCACTGTCATGAGGATTTTATGATTTTTAATTCCTCTTTTTTTGCGATCTTCATTCATAAGTGATTGATGATTTTGTTGTTAATAAAAATAGTTTTTCAGTTAGGTAAAAAAAAGGGAGGATTAAGAGGTAAAATGAACTGTATATCCTCTAAGTTTCTTCATTGCTTCATAGGCATTTTTTCAATTTAAGGGTTCATAAATGGTATGTTGTAACCCGTTGGCGGAATTAATTTAAGTTGATAAATATGAGTAAAAAGTTGTACATGT
>OOBV01000021.1_pt1 | contig 157424 bp, 153 predicted proteins | sample 1671731 | NCBI WGS metagenome assembly OOBV01 (sample SAMN06348186, study PRJEB24527) | human gut metagenome | biome: human gut; feature: ankylosing spondylitis patient; material: feces | host: Homo sapiens | place: China | collected 2015-10
GGCTTTTGACTTTATTATAACTTGGAGAGAAACACGCACGAGGCCGAATGCTTACAAACAGTCAATATGCATTGAATATCCGCAAACGTTGGAAAATTATTACCATTTATATAGCCGTAACTCTTCTGTTCTTTCTTTTGAATTATAGTTTATTGATTGTCGGAAAACTTCTGGTAGGTTCCTACAACATATTTATTTTCCCAAATGGCGGCTGGCGCATCCTCTTTCTGGTATGGTTGGTGGAGTTAGTTATTGTAGGACTACTTTTATCTAACCGTTCTATTCAGAACACATTAAAACTGCAACAAGAAGCTGCCGAACTTCAAAAAGAAAATAACACAGCCCGTTACACCGCCCTGCAAAACCAACTCAATCCACACTTTCTGTTCAACAGTCTCAACACACTGATTGCAGAAATAGAATACAATCCCGCCAATGCAGTCCGCTTCACTAAGCATCTGTCCAGCGTTTACCGCTATGTCCTTCAAAGTCAAGATAAAGTCTTGGTACCTTTAAGCGAAGAATTGGAATTTATGAAATCCTACCTCTTTCTTCACGAAGTCCGATTAGGAAATTGCATCAGTTACAAATGTCATCTTCCCGAAGACTATCCTGAAGCCATGCTCCCGCCACTAACTTTGCAACTGCTGGTAGAAAATGTCATCAAGCATAATTCCATCACCTCAAACAAGCCTATGCAAATTAATATAGAAATTGAAAATTATTACCTGACAGTAAGTAACCCTATCCAACCTAAAAAGAGTAATGACACCTCTTCGGGAGTAGGATTGAATAATCTTTCCAACCGTTGCAAACTACTGCTCGGCGAAGGAATTATTGTCACTAAAGCAAACAATTTGTTTACCGTAAAAGTACCTTTAGCATATGAATAAACTAAACGCAATCATTATAGAAGATGAAGTGCCAGCAGCACGTTTGTTACATTCCATGATTACCCGTCTGCGCCCGCAATGGACACTGACCATTATACCGGGCAGTGTGGACGAAGCTGTGGCTTGGTTTAAAGATAATCCACAACCCGACCTGATCTTCCTCGATATCCAATTGGCAGATGGAAACGCATTCGATTTCCTTTCGGCCGTGCATCCTTCCTCTATAATTATTTTTACAACTGCCTACGACCAATATGCCATCCGCGCATTTACAGTAAATAGCATAGATTATATACTGAAACCCATCGACGAAACACGTCTGCTCGATGCCATCATCAAATACGAAACTTTACAAAACAAAGGAATCTCCCGCCCCCAAGAATATCTGGATACATTGCTGGATACCCTGCAACATAAAGAAAGACGTTACCGTACACGCTTCCTTATTTATGGAGCCGACCGTTTCTGGTCTCTTCAAGTAACGGACATAGCCTATTTCTATTCTGAAAATAAAATAAACTTTTGCCGTCACCCAAAAAGGACAAGAACACATAATCGACCTGTCTCTGAATAAATTAATGGAACAGTTGGACCCAGAACAGTTCTTTCGCGCCAACCGTCAGATTATTATCAGCATTGCTTCCATAGACCATGCCGAACCTTATTTTAATGGCAAGATAGTAGTCAGTGTCCTTCCTCCTTACAAAGCCCAAATCACCATCAGTGAAGAAAAACTTTCTTCATTCAAGCTTTGGCTTAATTATTAAGAAATGAAAAAGGAAGATTAAGCACTTACTAATCGGTAAACATGATAGCCTCAATGCATATACCTTGTTTATTGATAACACACTCTATAGTCGCTGCCGGAAGCCGGAACTCCAAGATATGCGCATCGGGCAAATAGGGACATATATATCTTTGTGAATCAGGATGAAATGTTCTGATACACAATTCCGAAAATCCAATAAAGCCCCTTACTTTAAAATAATTAAAGCAAGATTGCGAAAACGGCAAAAAAGGAGGTCTATTTTCTTTCATTAGTCTTTGCAATAGATTTATGTTACTCATGTCAAAAACATGAACTTATCATAAACAAGCGTGTGTCCGAAAGGTTTATCAAAAGTTCCATTTCTTCCGCCGCAATATAAAAAAGCAGTCCGGCACAGATATTCATCCATATGCCGGACTGCTTTTACACCATATTATCCTTCTTACTTATTTCTAAGTTTTTTACACAAATCTGCTTTATCCGACAAACAAGGAGGATCGAAAAAATATTCATTCCACCAAGTAACGTTTCCGCCCGATAATATAAACAGTTATTCTACCGGCGGCACCTCCAGAATACTACCATAACGATGATATTCAAATGAAATACTTTGCTCCTTGATGTAATGAATCAATTCCACACGTCCGTCTTTCACCGGTTTAGCTGTAGCAATATACTTATCAATACGTGCAGCTTCCTCGTACATTTCCATCGGAATATCAGCCCCACAAGTGCGGATACGTTCATAATTCTTCATTGATTTCAGGAATCCGGCCAACGCTTCTTCTTTTAAAGGACATCCCAAAGAAGCCAATGCAGCGGTACGGTCATCACCAGGTTCAAAACTAATACTCAATGGAGTATGACAAATTCTGGCAGCCAAAGCAATCATCTTTGCATCTTCATTGTTATCTCCCGGGAAAAGACGCAAAACCATATTCTTTAAAGGCAGATAGCGGAATGCATTTTGCTCGCCATACAGATTATTGACATCACGAGCATGCGCAAATTCCTGCTCGTATGCCTTCACATAACTTTGTGTATAGTCGGTGGTACTGCCTGGCTTATCTGCAATATTTACAAAACAAGCACAATAGTTAGGACCACCCGCCTTCACACCTCCACCAAAAGCCGACAATTTCATTCCACCGAACGGCTGACGATTTACAATGGCCCCCGTTATACCACGATTGATGTAAAGGTTACCTGCCATAATTGAATCTTTCCACAATTTCTGTTCGCCTTCATCCAGACTCTGTAAGCCCGAAGTCAAACCATATTCCAAACTGTTTACCAAATCAATGCCTTGCTGCAAATTCTCAATGCAAACCACGCTCAGCATCGGACCGAACAATTCCGTTCTGAATGAATAGTTGCCGGGACGTACCCCCCACTTCACTGTAGGAGCCAATACATATTTATGCTTATCAAGAAAACGAGGTGGAACCAGCCAAGACTCCCCTTTTTCCAGTTCCAGAGCTTTCAATAATTTATCATTCTTATTGGTAATCATCGGACCTACCACATTCCCAGGATTCCATACACTACCCACCTTCATACTAGTTGCGGCATCTTTCAACTTATCTTGAAAGTTCTTGTCCTCATAGACCGAGCGTTCTACCAGCAATAAAGAACATGCGGAACATTTTTGACCGGCATTACCAAAAGCAGAAGCCACAATATTCATAATAGCATGGTCACGGTCACCGGAAGCTGTCAAGATAATTGCATTCTTACCACCGGTTTCTGCCGACAATGGAGTAGCCGGATTACTGCGTGCAATATTTTGGGCAGTGTCTGTCCCTCCTGTCAGAATAATATGTTTGACAGCCGGAGCAGTAGTCAATACCTTTAATGCCTCACGGTCTGTAATGATAACCTGCAAAGCCTCTTTAGGCACACCTGCATCCCAAAATGCCTTGGCAAACAACCATGCCACAGGAGCGGCAACAGTAGCCGGTTTCAGAATCACAGTATTTCCTCCTGCCAGTCCTGCCACAATACCACCAATAGGTATGGCACACGGAAAGTTCCACGGAGAAATAACCAAAATAGTCCCTTTAGGAGCAATATCCACATCCGGCAATTCTGCAAACTGCTTCATGCTAGTGGTATAAAAACGAGCATAATCGATCCCCTCCGATACCTCCACATCGCCTTCCACCACTGTCTTCCCTGTCACAGCACACATACAACCTATCAAATCACCACGCATCTCACCCAGTCTGTTGGCAGCTTCATACATTATTTTATGCCGTTCCTGCAATGTGGTCTTTCTCCATCCGGCAGGATCTTTTTCGGCTATTTCCAAAATTTTCATCACCTGTCCGGCATCAGCTTGTGACATTTCACATACACAAACTTCATCATCCTGACAACGGTCCATATATTTATGACGCTTCTCACAAACCACCGTTTCAGCTCCTATCTGCAAAGGAATGATTTCAGGTGAATCCGCCGGTGACTTCTTCCACTTCGCAAAAATATTCCGAACCCACTCCTGGTTCTGAGCCAAATCAAAATCAGTATCAGGTTCATTCTTCATTACATCAGCTGGTGGAACGGGAGTATAACGATGCAAGCGGTTTTGTGTACGGGTAGGAATATGCGTAATAACATCTTTCATCTTATAAGCTTCCTCAAACTGGTTCTGCAAGAAGCGCCAAGTATCCGTACCCGGCTTCAAATTGAACGAATGGGTCAGAAAGTTGTCCGGAGCCGTATTTTCATCCATACGACGGACCAAGTAAGATACTGCATTCAGGAAATGCTCATCTTTTACCACCGGTGCATATAAAATCACATGATTTCCCAATTGGGATTGGGCACGCCATACATGATCAGCCATACCTTCCAACATCTCAAAAGTCATGTACTCCGCGCTTCCCAGCTTCCGGCTCAACAGATAGGCGTATGCAATAGTGAACAAATTATGAGAAGCGACCCCCACATGCAAGGCTTTTGCATTCTCCGGTAACAAAGCCCGTTCCAGAATATGCAAATAATTGGCATCGACTTCTGTTTTCGATGTCCTCACTGGATTAGGCCAGCCACGAAGAGAAGAGATAACCGTTTCCATTTCCAGATTACAACCTTTTACCAACCGCATTTTCAATGGCGCACCGCCATCAGCCATACGCGCTTTGGCAAAGTCCAACAATTCAGTCTGAAATTCATACGCATCGGGCAGATAAGCCTGTACAACAATACCTGCCGAATAGTTTTTAAATTCCGGTCTGCTCAACACTTCTTTAAACAAGCGCAATGTAAAATGAGCATCTTTATACTCCTCCATATCCAAATTGACAAACTTGGAACGTTTTACACCATTCTCATCTACGTAAGGAAAATCAATCGCTTTCTGATATAGCGCACACATACGTTTCACCAGTTCCGGAAAACTTTCTTCATAATTCAGCGCATGGGTCTGTGCGTAGATACCCGATATTTTCACGGAGATATAATTGATATCGGGAGCCTCCAAAGCTTCTAAATAATGGAAATAACGATGGTCTGCTTCTCCGTTTCCTAATACGACCTCACCCAGCAAATTTACATTCTGACCAATCTTTTGCTTAAAACGGGCAGCCAAATGGGCTGTTAATTTAGGACGCGCCTCATCCAGAATCACTTTAGAAGTATCCATACGAAGGCGCTTCTTTATGATTGGTATGGCAATAAAATCAAAATGGTGGCCAAAAGCCTGGTACATTTTAAAAAGGAAAGCATCACGCTTATTCAAGAACTCAGGTACACCATAACGGTCTATCAGCTTCTTGATACGTTCTGCCAATTTCTTACGATCACGAATTTGAGAAGATTCGTCCAGCATCTTCACCAGGAACTTTTTGTCCTGTGGCCGTTGTACCATAACGGCATATTTATGCTGTTCTTTACGTTCCTCACTAGTGATGGTTTGTTCACACGTGTTATAAAGCTTCAGTACCCATTCTTGTACTTCAGCGATAGTCGGTCTGTTGTCCATAGTAAACTCATGTTAATGTGTAAGAATTAAGGATAAAAAAATCATAGGTAAACAACCAAAGACATGAGCATCGTAGGACTGAACATAACGGCACGATACCGGTGCAAGGTCTGGAGAGCCTGCTGCGAAAACCGGTCAAATATAAGTTCTCTGCCCATAACGTAAATTCCTTATAAAATGTTACTGTTCATGTGCAAATATACACTAATTCTTTTATTATCAAAGGAAAAAGTGAAAAATTATAATCCGGAACATATTAAATTTCCAATTTAAAGAAAGTAGGCTGATTGGAAGCCCTACTATAGCCTTCCAACAAATAGAAATCCGTACAGGCCACATGAATGGTAAATAAATAATTGATGGTATGCGGGTGGTATCCTTTGGGAGGAGCGATACAATATAATCCACCTATCGTTTCCTGTGCCCAAGAATAAGACTTTTCCTTAAAATCGGCTACAAAAGCTGCCTTTCTGAAACGATCTGAGATTTCACGCAAATAAAACTCACCTATATGACAGGCATTGCTCCGATTAGACTCATGGTTGGCAAACAGCCAAAAATCATCCTGCAAACGAATACCTACCAAAGATCCTATATTGGAATGAATGCTATATAGAACAGATTCTCCGCTGTACAAACCATCCCGACATATAAACGCCACCTTCTCCAAGCAATAAAATATATCATAGGAAAGGCCTTCATGCTCATCTTTCCAGTGAAACAGACCATTCTGTATCTGAAGTGCATACACCGGAACCGTCCATTGCCCGCAATCCAACAGGCACAACACATCGCAGCCTCTTATCAATTTATGATAATCAGCCACACATTTATCCTGCGAATTCCAAACAATAATTTTCATCACTCAGGCTAGTTTTATCCGTTCATTTTTATGGTACAGACATAAAAAAGAGACGTGGGACCTGCTTAATATTTTATCTGCCTTAGAGGTATCCCCATACCAGCTGCACAAATAATAACAACAGTGTCCCACGTCTTTATGAATATACTAATCCTGTTAAGGAGTATAAACACAAGACGTGAGCGCTTGTTGTATTACACTTGTGCAGCTTTGAAAATTGGGGATTTTCTAAGACAAGGTAATATTTTAAACGCTCTTAATTATATATGTTCCTTCTTGTTTTCAAATGAATTTTCATCTGTTTTCAAGAATTGGTACAAAGTTAAAAAAAGAGTTCTGATTAAAGTGGAATTAATCTATTTTTTTAAATAAATAATAACCCGGATGAACATCTGAAAAAGTTATTCCCCCATTACAGTAGCTACAATTTTACGACCACCTCCATGGTTGCGGAACTCACAAAGGTAAATTCCCTGCCAAATACCCATATTCAACCGACCTTCTGTAATAGGAATAGTGAGGCTGACGCCTATAATTGTTGCTTTTGCATGAGCAGGCATGTCATCCCAACCTTCTAAAGTATGTTCGTAATAAGGCTCACGTTCCTTTATCAAATGATTAAAAATAGATTCCATATCCGTACGGACATCCGGATCGGCATTTTCATTGATACTTAATGCCGCACTAGTATGTTTGATGAACAAATAAAGCAAACCTGTTTGGGGAAGTGGCGGCAAATTGCGTACCACTTCATCAGTAATCAGGTGAAATCCCCTGGTACGGGGACGAAGCGTAAATTCTGTCTGAGATACCATAACTATTATCAACCTTTATGCATCCATATAGATGCCACTTTACGACGTACCGCTACTATATTAAATAAGGATACACCCACAAAAAGCAAAACACCTATAACCAAGGCCGGTCCTAAATTTCCTTCTTCCAATTGTGGGAATAACTTTCCTATCATATCCATATAGTTACTCCGCACATAAATCACAATTCCCACTGATAAAAACAGCACCACAGCATTGAGTGCCAATGTCAGCATTTGATAAGGGAGCGCCACCTTAGCCGGACTGTAACCTATCAATAACAGATTCTCTAACTTGGATGTATTCTTTTGCAGCAACAAATAAATACTGAGCATCAAAATATAGAAAGAGAGCACACTGATAAGCAAACCTACAGAAAGCACAATTCCTATAATCACTTTCAAGAACCAGGTAGTCTTTCCCGCATCCAACTTGTCATCTTCCGTATCATATCCCTTGTCTTTAAAGAATCTGGCAATACGGTCGTCCGTAGGATTGTTCACTTCAACAATCAGTCGTGACGGTTCGCTTTTCTGCCCCGGGGCAAACTCATTGTTGGCCCACGTCATAAATGTTTCCGGAACAAGAATCGTATTCAGACGATTAGAGAAACCAACTATTTTTCCTTTAAAGTTTTCCGTACGCCCCACACCGGTAATACGTATATCCAAATTAACCATACCCATCACCCCTTCCGACAATTGCGGCAGGCTCCGGCTTTGTGCAAAACCGAAGTTATACAGATTCAGATAATTACGGGGGATGATAATAGGAACGACCCGTTCATATTCATCAAACTCCCATTTATCCAGGTTCACATCCACATACTCATCGGGAACAGACTCAAAGAACATGGCTGTAGACATGTGCAATCCCACGTTCTCCATCCCCATGCCTGCCGACACTTTAAATTGGGAAGGGATAAAAGCCCCTACCCCTTTGGTAAACGGCTGTTCGCTGATTTCAGCAATGTCTTGTTCGGAAAAAGTCTTGCTTTTACCGACAAAAGAACCCAATGTGCTCACTTTCTTGCTTACTATCACATAGTCTTTCTTCATGAAACTGTCACCTTCTGTAAAAACCGGCAACACATCTTTATAAAACTGAACACTCAGCAACACAATGACCATACCGCACAGATTGGCAAAGAAAAAACCCGCCAATTGTGAAAAACTGATATGCTGACGTAATAATTTCCAGACCAACCTCATAGCTTCAACGTTTTTGTGTAGTTCAACTCCAAATGCTTGCCGATAGAGGTCACAATGATACCTGCCCCCTGTCTATCCGCTTCCTCCACCAATATCCGGGACATAATCCGTCCATTCTCCTCATCCAGATGGCTGATAGGTTCATCCAGAAAAATAAAATCAAAAGGTTGGCAAAGGGCGCGGACCAACGCAACACGCTGCTGTTGTCCGAAAGACATTTTAGCTATTGGCGTATCCCATTTATCGGCAATGCCGAACTGTTCAAACCAAGCCTTGATTTCTTTCTTAGATTTAAATCCGGTCAGCGAATTCTTCAACTGCACATTCTCCCACGCTGTCAGTTCTGTAAACAAACGTAATTCCTGAAACAACATACTGATGGAACATTTCCGAATCTCCACCCAGTCGCGCACCGAAAGCGTACGGATATTTTTCCCGTCAAAACAGATGATACCTTGATAGTCGTTACGGTATCCGTATACGTAGCTGCAAAGCGATGATTTTCCTGTACCGGACGCTGCCTCCACCAAATAAGCTTCTCCACGCTTCAGAGTCAACGACTGATGCCAGACATCAGATATAATAGAATCCCTCCCTGCAAAAACGGCAGGGAGGGTCTGTTGTAATTCTATAGTGTTCATAAATTCTCCAATCCACGTACAATCAACTGTAGCACGTTGACCTCTTTATCTTTCATAACAATATTCATTTGGGCGCTTTTCCAATCGGGAGCCATCACATCCATATAGTCGCAAGGTCCCAGGATGGCATTGAACATGGCGGCATCGCTGCCCAGCATACGGGTTAACCGGGGATTCTCCTGAACATCCTTCACCAGCTGCGCCGCATTGAACGCCATAAAGAAACGGTTCTTTGTCACCTGTCCGGCCCAAGGAGTATTCTGCAAAGAAACTCCGTAACGGCGGCCTGCCTCATCTGCCAGTCTTTCATTGTTCGAGATATAAAGCAGATTGTCCTTCACACCAAACCAAATGCTTTGGCGATACATACGGAACTCGTATTGGTCTTTACCCGTAGAGTTCAACTGCATCTGCCCACCGGTCATAGCCAACAAAGGTTTCAGGTCTTCGAAGGACTGCAAAAAGTCTTTATTCGTTACATCAGCATAAATCAGCAAGTCATTATTCGACAAGGAATTATAGCCAACCGCAACATCTCCATGAATAGAAGAGAATATACCTTCAATATCTATTGGTAACATCGAATTATCCAACGCTTGCCTGATGGTAGGATTTTCGCAAAGCAAATCATAAATACCCTTTCCATTGATATTACCTCCTGCCCAAACCAACGTATTGGCAGGGAAATACTCTAAACAGGCTCCTTTAATACATGAGGAAGCAGCCGACTGTTTTTCATACATAGCAATCAAATCCTTGTTTTCAATCAAAGTCTCCACGTCCACTACAATTTTGCCTTTTTCGAAAGTGGCGGAAACCAGATATTTGATATCTTCCAGTTTCAAATCGGCAGGCATTCCCATACGCATCTGCATGGTAATATCATTAGGAATGAACGACATATTCATCACTGTAACGACTTCACCTTTTGCCGAAGCCAACTTACCAAAGTCTGTAGTCTTTACGTAGCTGTTTTCAGCATCCTGACGCATCAATGAAAGCAAACTTCCTTTCAAACTGAGGGCATCTCCTTTATTACTACCCATCAATAAGAAAGTCCCCTTATTAAAAGCGCACAGCGCCGTACCCATCTGTGTCCATGTACATCCGCTTTCACTTTTCAACTCCGTACATATCTGCTCATTCTTTAATGCCTCCAGCAAAGCTTCCACTTTACCTTCATCATCCACTTTCGCCAATAAAGCAAAAGCATTAGAATGAGGAGTGATGAACATATACACCTTATCGGTAAAAGACAAGCCCGATTCAGACGGATTTTGAATAATCTTCTCGGCAGTCTTGTAAGCTTCACCCTCCAAACCGCTTTTCAATGCGTCCGTCAGTTTGGCCACAACCTTTTCTCCTCCTTTACCGTTTATGCCGCTCTTCTCCGCCATCGTCTTGAAATCGAATGACATAACCATTGCCGCATCCTTAGGAATAGCGTTGGCATACTCACTTTCAGACGAACAAGAAGCCATAAGCAGCACTATCGCTACGAGTGCAAATCCCCAAATACCTTTTCTCATATTCTTATTTTTGGTTTAATAAATTCAGCGTATGACAGGCTACCAATGCAGCTGTTTCCGTGCGAAGACGGGACTTTCCCAAACTGACAGGCTGAAAACCCGCCGCTATAGCCTTAGCCACTTCTTCCTCGCTAAAATCTCCTTCCGGACCTATCATCACCAAAGCATCTTCTCCGGAACGCAATATATCTTTCAACAAAGGTTTTTCCCCTTCATAGCAATGGGCGATGAACTTCTGCCCTTTAAAATCCCGTGAAACAAACTTATTAAAGTCCGTCATTTCATTCAGCACCGGCATAGTCGCCTTCAACGATTGTTTCACTGCCGATACCAGAATCTTTTCAATACGTTCCTTCTTGATTACTTTCCGTTCGGAATAACGGCAATTCAGGAAAGACAGTTCATCAAAGCCTATTTCAGTCGCTTTCTCTGTAAACCATTCAGTACGATCCATATTTTTAGTGGGAGCCATGGCAATATGCAACCAACCGTTCCACCCTTTTTCCTGCGGAATCGTTTCCGTTACCTTCACTTGGCAACGTTTACCGCTTGCAGCACTGATTACAGCTTTGTAAAAACAACCTTTCCCATCGGTCAACATAATCTCATCGCCTATGGAAAGGCGCAAAACCCGTAAACAATGTCCTGCTTCCTCTTCCGGAAGCTCAAGGTTACTCGCTATATCAGGGGTATAAAAAACATGCATAGTTCTTCTTGTTTTTTCAATTTATATATCAAGCTATTGTATTCTCCTCCTCTTGTTCCCGTCGTTTTATCTCATCACGCAAACGGGATGCCTGCTCATAATTCTCTTCTTCTATAGCCTTTGACAATGCTTCTTTCAGCATCACCACATCAACTGTATTTACATTGACAGAAAATGCCGTACTCCCAACTTCATGCAATTGCTCACTTTCCATAATCTCATCAGTAGTATAGACAGGACACCCGCAACGCATAGCCAACGCAATCGCATCGGAAGTACGTGAGTCTATTTTAAATACCTCACCTTCCTTTTCCAAAAACAGATAGGAATAATAGACTCCATCCTTTACCTTATATATCAATACTTTCTTTAAAGCAGTCCCCAACTCTTTGGTCACCGTCAGAAAAAGATCGTGCGTCAATGGTCTGGGCATCTTATAGCCCATCATTACCACCTTAATAGCCTGCGCCTCCAACGAACCGATAATAATAGGCAGCTTACGGTTGCCGTTCACTTCTTCCAACACCAACGCATATGCATCCGCCGGCTGCAATGTAGAGGACATATCATGTACCTTCAATTCTATTTCATCCATAATTTAACTTTCCTTCCACCATTCCCGTCTACATCGGAAACGGTCAAAAAATAATTTATCAAACTTGCCCGGGACGATGCTTATACTTGAATATGACAGCAAACAATACCGCAACCGCCAAGGCATATCCCGCAAAGACAAACCATGTCATGCTCCATCCCTCCATCTGCGGAGCACTGCTGTTCATATCAACAAAACGATTTACCACTGCCTGAGCTCCCAACGTTCCCACCGTAGCGCCAATACCATTTGTCATAATCACGAACAATCCCTGAGCACTGGAACGGATGGATAAATCAGTTTCATTGTTAACAAACAACGAACCAGAAATGTTGAAGAAGTCGAAAGCCACCCCATACACAATCATGGACAGTACAAACATCCAGACACCCGGCCCAGGATTCCCCAGTCCGAACAATCCGAAACGAAGTACCCATGCCAACATGGCTATCAGCATAACACGCTTGATTCCGAAATGCTTCAACACAAACGGTATTAATAAGATACACAATGTTTCCGACACCTGCGACAAAGATATCAATGCATTGGCATGATTCACTCCAAACGTATCGGCATACTCCGGAACTCCCTTGAAACTGCTGAGAAACGGATTGGCAAAACCGTTGGTTATCTGTAAAGAAACCCCCAACAACATAGAAAATATAAAGAAAATAGCCATCTTTTTCTGTTTGAACAGTGTAAACGCCCGTAATCCCATAGCATCTACCAACGATTTCTGTTCTCCACCACGACTTACAGGACACTCAGGCAAAGTAAGCGCATAAACCGCCAGTATCACTCCAAAGCAAGCACAAGAAAAAAACTGCATATAATTATTTTGGAATCCCAAGATATCCGTCAGCAACATGGAGCAGATGAAACCAATCGTTCCGAAAATACGGATGGGAGGAAAAGCGATGACAGGGTCCAGTTTTACTTTATCCAGTGCGGTATAGGCTACCGAATTTGTCAAAGCCAATGTTGGCATATAAAAAGCTACACTAAGAGAATAAAATGTAAACAAAGTACCGAAATTAACCGCTTCACCATCCACATAGCCATACCACCCGGCAGCCACCATAAACACGGCAGCCATAAAATGACAGAAACCATATAATTTTTGAGCAGGCACCCACCTGTCGGCAATAATTCCCATTATGGCAGGCATAAACAAGGAAACAATCCCCTGCATGGCGTAAAACAGACCTATCTTGGCCCCCAAGCCAATATTAAACAAATACGTCCCCATGGAAGTAAGATAAGCCCCCCATACGGCAAACTGCAAGAAGTTCATGACTATCAGTCTGAGTCTCATTCCGGTAATTTCGTTTTTCATCTTTCTTCTTTAATGTGTGTTTTTTATATTACTTGCAAAGATATAAAACAATTCGATTTTTCATGGAGATTCATCTTAAAAAACAAAGCCTTTCCGGCAGTTTCACAACTTCCGGAAAGGCAAGACAATTAAAAAGTTTTTGTAATCTAACTAAAAGAGAGTGTTTTATTATCTTGTGTTCGTGAAAAATAATGCCATCATCTATTCAGCTATGGCATAAGCATCCAGTCCTTTCAATGACTGGCGGATAGTTTCCTGCATCTTCTCCATCTCTTCCCGACTCATTTGGCGCACCTCTATACCGGAATCCCTTAGATTATTCCCTAATTCGGCCATCTGCTCATTGAACGAATCCCAATATTCCGAGTCAAGGACAACAGAACACACTTCTTGCCCATCCTTCATCGGACTGATAATGACGGTCATGCTTACACTTCCGCTTTCTTTGACATTAAGGGTGTAAGTACGTTTCTCATTATCCGTCTTATAAATGAACGTAAAATTCGCTTTCTGCGCCTTGCCTCTTCCCTTCGGCATATCCTTGATGGCAGTTTCGGCATATTCCTCATCCTTCTCGAAAGCCTCAATCAACCTTGCGCCTATATTCTCATCCTTTAACGAGAAACTTTTCACCACCTTCACCACTTTGCGGGTTTTAGGGTCACGTTTCGTTACAGAGTTGATAGCCACATCATCCCGTTTTTCCAGTTCCGCCGCCATTTTATCAATATTCTTCTGGGCCATAACCTTACCTGTTCCACCCCACATCAGCAAAACAGCCGCCAATGCACTTCCTAAAATAAATCTTGTTTTCATATCTTATTTTTTTATGTTTTTTATTCGCTTACCAATAATTCCTTTTCTTCTATCTCTTTCTCGGAACGACAAATTTCCTCCACACGCTCCTGAGCCAGTTTCTCCACCCGTTCCGCCTCTTCCAGTGTTTCAATAATACAAGGCATAATCTGTTTCACATCCGAAATTCGCTTGCCTCCCACTTCCACATAACTACCTTCGTAGCACGACCATTCACCACTTCCGCCTGCTTGGTTCTCCGAATAGAAAATCAAGCCTAACCCCAGCGCAATGACCATCATTGCCGCTATACCGGCACTCCAGACAGCTACCGGAATACGCTGATAAAAGCCTTCTTTTCCAACCACCGGTACCTTTTCCGATCTCTTCCCTCCGGCAACCTCCTCCTGACCGTCTGGCTGCGACATACCCGGTTCTCCCTGCATACCTCCCTCATACCAGGCAAACATCGGAGCATATCCCATCAGATGAGAAGGTACATCCCCTGTATGGAAGAAGCGATAAATAGCCTGCTCCTCGGCATTCGTGGTCTCCCCTTCCAGGAAACGGTTAATGTATTCTTCTATATTCCTCTTATCTAATTCCATACCTTACTGTGTATCATAAATTGTTCTTTTACTCTTTTTCTAGCTCTCGACAAATTGGTTCGTACCGCCACCGGCGTACTTCCTGTGAGACGGGCTATCTCCTCTACTTCGAAACCTTCCAGGTGCTTCATGCGGAGAATAGACTGTTGCAAGTCAGGCAAAGTACCTATTACTTCCAGTATCTCCTGCATATTCTCTTCCTCTACCAGTTTCATTTCAGGATTTTCACCTCCACCAATGCTGATGCCCTGCTCCAAATCGACTTTCTCTATCCGAGTGCCTCGCAGACGGTTGATGCACAAATGCTTGGTTATAACAATAGCCAATGCATCCACGCTGCGGTATTGGTCCAGACGGTCACGAAGAAACCAAAGTTTCAACAGTGCATCTTGCACTGCATCTTCTGCCTCGTCGGAGTCTTCCAAATAACGGATAGCCATTCTTAACAAAGCCGGCCGCATTCGTTTTGCCTCTATTTCAAATCTATTTTGTTCCATGTTCACCAGTATGACACATAGAGGTAGGGAAACGTTACATCAAAATGAAAAAAAAATTTGCTGACATGTCAATTTACCAATATACCAATAACCGTATGGGCATATATAGCACCGCTAATTGGCACATCAGCCAGTTGACGGATGCACCAATTATTCAAACTTATAAACCGTATGACTACGAAAGACCTCTCCCGGACGGAGTACAGTACTAGGAAATCCGGGCTGGTTGGGGCTATCTTGAAAATGCATCGTTTCGAAACATACCGCCGAACGGAAAGGATAAGCTATTCCCCTTTTACCTGTCATTTTTCCTTTCAGTCCATTACCGGTATAAATTTGCATTCCCGGCTCGGTGGTGAAGATCTCCATCTTACGCCCGCTTGCTGGATCATACACCCAGGCAGCCGGCCTTGTATCATCTCCTTTCGTATTCAATTCCCAAGTATGATCATATCCGTTTACCACCTTCAATTGGGGATGATCCGCATCTATACATTCTCCGATAGCATGCGGCATACGAAAATCAAGGGGAGTACCGGCCACCGGAAGATATTCTCCTGTAACACATTTCTTATCATCGTATGGAGTAAAACGATCTGCGTCTACCCAAAGTTGCTGGTCCTCCACGCTTTTCGTAAAATTTCCCGAAATATTAAAAAAAGAATGATGGGAAAGATTAAGCACCGTGGGTGCATCCGTAGTTGCCTCGTATGTCAAATCCAACGCATTATCATCCTCACCAAGACTATAGACCAACGTCACTTTCAGGTTTCCGGGGAAACCATTTTCTCCATCAGGAGAAAGATAAGACAGACAGGCCCTATGTGTATCTGCCTGCTCCACTTTCCATATTCTATCGGCAAAGCCGGGATTCCCTCCATGTGATATATGCCCGGACTTCCCATTGTTAGGGACCAGCTTATACTCTACTCCATCCAGCGTGAAACGCGCATTCAGAATACGTCCTATATAACGCCCCACCGTAGAACCAAAATTCTGCCGTTGCTCCATATATTCAGTAATCGTGGAAAATCCGCACACCACATCCTCCCGTTTTCCATTTCTGTCGGGGACAAGGATAGAAACCACCCGTGCCCCATAGTTTGTGATACAGACCTCCATTCCCTGCTTGTTGCTCAATGTAAATAAATCGGTATGCTGCCCATTCACTTCTGTTTGAAAATCCTTCCGCTGTAATCCAGAAGCTGTGATTTGCTTACCGGTGTGACAAGAAGAGAGCACCAGCAACAAGCCCATACAAACCATACCCTGTTTTCCTTTCATATCATTCATTTTATAGGTTTTAAATACCACAAATGTAAATCCTCCGATGGAAAATAAGAAAAGCCGGCCTTCCCTTTTTCAAAGGATGACCAACTTTTCAACCATTTCAACCAATTTTTACCCTGTCGCTTCCTCTCTTTCAAAACCATCTTTTTACCATCCAGCGTATTGACAGGTTGATATTCCTGTCTGCCCCGCTATGATAGGAAAATCCAGAAATAACTGACTGATAGTGCTTAAGCCCAAACAAACAACCTAGTGCTTCCACTCCACAGGCAACCTTAATCTCGCCTTGTAATCCTGCCTCCTGCAACAATCCTGCAAGCAGATTTATCTTTTCCGCTTCCGGACCATATGCAGTACGGATTATAAACAATGAAACGTTCGCCATACAATCATTCATCCCTGCTTCCACATAAGGTTTTCAGCCCTGCCCGTAAGTTGTGACCAAAGTTAAAAGAAAGCAAGCCAGTGTTGCATAAAGTTGTATTCTCATATTTTTCATCTGTTTTGTTTTAACCTAACAAATGCAGACAATTATCTTCTTTTTACATTTATTTTCAGAAAAACTTCTGTTTCCATGCAGTCTTTTACCCTCTCCTGTATCTTCATATAATAACATGACAAAAGAAGAATGAATGACACAGAACTAATAGAGGGATGTAAAGCCGGAAAGCGGGAAGCTTTGGAAACCATATACAGGCTCTTCTCCCGCCAAATGTATGGAGTGTGCTATCGCTATGTAGGCGAAGATTCGGCACTGGACGTCATGCACGATGGATTCGTCAAAGTGTTTTCCGCCATCGGCCAGCTACATGCCACCGACCTGCATGGATTCAGATCCTGGATCACCCGTATCATGGTAACCACCTCCTTGCACCATCTCCGCAAACAGAAAAACAGCTCTTTCCTTTCTGTAGATGACCTGGAAGAAAACATGCAACCTGTGGACGAAGAAGATATGATTTCAATTCCTATTGAAACCCTGATGAAATTCATAGCTGAATTACCGACAGGCTATCGCACCATACTGAACTTGGCCGTATTCGAGGAAATGCCTCATAAGGAGATTGCGAAGACATTAGGCATTAACGAACATTCATCCTCCTCACAACTGTACCGCGCCAAATGTATACTTGCTCAGAAAATTAAAGAATACTTAACTCGACAATCATTATGAAACAGGAAGAAGAACCGTGGATAGACCACTTGAAACAACGGGTTAACGAATACGAAAAGCCACTCCCAGGAAATGATTGGAATCATTTTCAAACGGAATTTTTCACTCCCTATCTACATAAGAGAAGAAGGATGAAAACGATGCGTATAGCAGCCGTTTTCTTCTTGATATTCATACCTTTTGCCACTACTTTTTATTTTTTACAGACAGAAAAACATAAAGCATCCTCACCTGTTGTATCCTTACCGGCATACCAGCCAAGAAGCATTACAGGCAGCCTTTCCATTATGCCTGAAAACAAACTGTTACAGGACAGGACCAAATCAAAGACAGCTTCCTTGACAAGACCGCCAATCCAAACAAGTATCCACACCGATACGGCAAATAATATAGAAACAGAATGTATGCCCCCGGTACAAGATACAATCCGGGATACAGAATCTGTACACAAGCGCCCTTCCGGACACAAGCACTTTGCATTACCGTATAAGCGTTCCGGATATACTTTGGCACTTGCCATATCTGCCGGCAATAACGGAGCAAGTACCGGCTTCATAAACAAAACTTTTTCCCGGGGAGACATAGGGAGTTCTCATAAGGATGAAATTATGTATTGGAGTGACTTCAAAGACTATTTGCAGGAATATCCATCGGACTTTCCCGATGCACAAGCTTACGAAGCTCTACTACAAATAGCAAATGACAACACGGGACGGCCCATGACAGAATATACCCATTATAATCTCCCCGTCAGCATTGAGCTTTCGCTCCGTAAATCTATAAGCAGGCACTGGGGGGTCAGCGCGGGACTGCAATACACCTATCTGTCGTCCGAGAGTTCCATAGGAGAAGATTCCAAGTGGGTTAAACGACAAAAGCTCCACTACATAGGCTTGTCCGTGAAATTAGACCGCCGGCTTTATACCACCCGCACCTTTTCCTTTTATGCCACAGGAGGAGGCACAATAGACAAATCCGTTTCGGGTAAACTGGAACAAGATTTCATCGTTCAGAAAGAGAAAATCTATTCCAGTACAGAGAATCTGAAAATAAAACCGTTCCAATTCTCCCTACACGCCGCATTGGGAATACAATATAATATAAATCCCACCCTAGGTGCTTTCATAGAGCCCGGAACAGTTTTTTATTTCAAGGACGGCAGCTTTAAAAACACCATACGTGACAAACACCCGCTCCATTTCAACCTGCAATTGGGGGTGCGCTGGAATTATTAAGGAAACTTCATGCAGTCTTTTGTCCATCCTTGTATCTATAAGATAAAAAAAACAACCATGCAAAAAAGACATAAAGACAGACAATGTTATTTTAACGAGCTGGCGAATACGTCCCGTAGTTTCTATATAGACTATGTGAAGCAATTTATCTCCCTCAGCCCTTCCACCCACATACTGGAAATAGGTTGCGGAGAAGGAGGCAACCTGCTTCCCTTTGCCGAACTAGGCTGCAAGGTAACAGGAATAGACCGTGCAGCCAGTCGCATACACCAGGCAGAAACCTTCTTCGCCGCCTCCGGCTACAAAGGAGAATTCACCACAACGGATTTCTTCAACTTTTCCTCAGCTTCCCGTTACCAGCTCATCCTGATACACGATGTTATTGAACACATCAGTAACAAAGAAGAATTCTTCCGTTGCCTCTCTCCTCTTCTAGCTAAGGGAGGCATCATATTCTGGGGATTCCCGTCTTGGCAAATGCCATTTGGCGGACATCAGCAAATTTGCCACAACCGGTTCGTCTCCTCTCTCCCTTTCATTCATTTATGTCCCGGTATACTCTATCGGTTTCTGCTCAGATGTTTCCATGAAACGCCATCATGTATTGAAGAATTATCAGACATCAAACGCTGCCGCATGACCATAGACACCTTTGAACAACTTGCTGAAAAGTATGGATACGAAATAACCGACAGACAATTATGGTTCATCAACCCACACTACCAACAAAAGTTCCATCTGCGGCCACGAAAATTATATCCTGTACTGGCACAGTTAAAATATATCAGAAATTACTTCAGCACCTCCTGTTTCTATATAACGCGCCACCGTGAGCTTCATGATTGAGGCAACCCATTTATACTACTTTCATGTTTATACCAACACTATAATTACCAAGATGTTATAACCCGTCATCTAAGCATTTTCTTCTGTTACATTAAGCTTTTTCTTCCAGCCACCTAATACAGACTCCGGCAGTGGACTGTACAGACGATTGGAATAGACTATACAGTCTACTATAGGCGACTGTACAGTCCACTGCCGGAGTCTGTACTACATAAGCATACAAATCCCCTTAATCATCAGCCCGAAAAGACTTAGGAGAGCGTATATAAAGCTTTAAACCCAGGCAGAACGAACTATGCCGCCAGCATTGAAGAAGAACCAACAGAGGGCTGTCACCCCAAAAGAGAAAATGTAAGAAGTGAAAGAAAAAACAGAGCAAATCTCTTTTTCAGGAAGAAGAAGCCTAAAAAAACGGCCTATATCATATATAAAAAAAGAAGGGTATCTATCCCAGACACCCAATCTTCATTAACCTTAAATCTAATACCATGAAAAACACAGTGCAAAGATAAATAGTTTTATGTTATCAAACATAACAACACTACAATTATTTGCTTTCAATTAACATCATTTAAATTTTAAAGGCGCTTTTACAGTTTCAAATTCTGTAAAAACGCCTTTGTACTACATATGATTATACAAACGAATCAAATTATTCCACATACAGCACCAGCCCTTTCAAATACTCTCCTTCAGGATGGTAAATATTTACGGGATGATCTCCCGGCTGGGTCAATTGATGCAGAATACGCACACTACGTCCGCTTTGTGCGGCAGCTGTAAATACCGCATTACGGAAATTCACCTTATCCACCACCTGCGAACAAGAGAAAGTAAACAGAATGCCTCCCGGTTTGATTTTCTCAAATGCTTTAGCGTTCAATTTCGTATAGCCGCGCAATGCATTGCGGAGAGCATCCTTGTGTTTGGCAAATGCAGGAGGGTCAAGAATTATCAAATCATATTGATCCCCCATACGATCCAGGTATTTAAAAGCATCCTCAGCATACGCCTTATGACGGGTATCACCCGGAAAATTTAATTCCACGTTCATATTGGTAAGATCAATAGCTTTTGCCGAACTGTCTACCGAATGTACCAGATTCGCGCCTCCACGCATGGCATAGAAAGAGAAGCCTCCTGTATAGCAGAACATATTCAATACATTACGCCCTTTGGCATAACGCTCCAACAAATGGCGGTTCTCACGCTGATCCACAAAAAAGCCTGTTTTCTGACCTTTCAGCCAATCCACATGGAATTTCAAGCCGTATTCCATCGCTATGTTTTCGGAGCTTCCCCCCTTGATAAAACCATTCTCCGGTCCCAAATCCGCCTTGAAAGGCAATGTGGTTTCTGATTTATAATAAATGTTCCGGACTACATCCCCCATCACCTCGGACAAGGCATCGGCTATCTCCATACGGTAAACATGCATTCCGGCCGAATGTGCCTGCATCACAGCTGTATGATCATATACATCAATAATCAAGCCCGGCAAGTTGTCTCCTTCGCCATGAACCAGACGGTAAGTATTGTTTGCAGGATTACCGGCCAAACCCAAACTGCGGCGCAAATCGTATGCCACTTCCAGTTTATGCTTCCAAAATTCATGATCAATCTCACCTTCCTTGAAAGAGAGCACGCGCACGGCAATACTTCCTATCTGGAAATGCCCGCAAGCTATAAACTCTTTCTTCGAAGTGTACACATCCACTATCTCGCCTTCTTCGGGTTCTCCCTCAATGCGCTGGATAGCTCCGGAGAATACCCACGGATGAAAACGCTTTAACGACTCTTCCTTACCCGGTTTCAGGTATACTTTCTTATAAGCCATTTGTATTTACTGTTGTTTCTATTGGTTCTTCCTCTGTTATCTCATAACCGCCCGTACGTTCCAATTCCGTCAGGCAATTGTAAATTTCCACACAAGCCCACGCATCCGTGGCTGCATATAGTTTCTGTCCCTCGCTGAGCACCTCCGCCTCCCAATTGGAAAGACGCTGGCTTTTTGAAATCTTCTGGCCAAACAAATTGGCGAAGATTTTTTGCAGACTCCGGTCAGCTATGCCGAATCGTCCTACATAGTCCTGTAACTCTATCCAGTTTCCCCGGTCGGGATGCACATCCTCACGTTTCCGCAACGAGTTAAAATCGTCTTTCAGAGACAAACCTATCTTCAAGGTATCGCTCATCAAAAACTCTTGCAGAGAATCGGGCATACCTATCCGGTTCAGGCGAAACAAGAAACAGGTATCTTGCGTAGATATTTGCAACAAAGCTACCTTATGGGTAGTACCGCGTTTAAAAGAAGGGCGTGTTTCCGTATCCACTCCCACTATGCGTTGATCTTTCAAATAGGCTACCGCTTTTTCGGCCTCACTCTCGGTATAAATCACGAAGATGCGTCCCGGAAAAAGCACCTTGGGCATTGCTGCTATCTCGGCTTTAGTAATCGTTTTCTTTATTTGTTTCATAATAATGAATTCTCATCTTCCATTTCTTCCTCCTCGCCATCATCGGCAGGGCTGTACTTCACATCATGCAAAGCACGCATAGTGTTTACCAGCCGTTGTCCCCAAAACTCTCTGAAATGTTCCTTGCAGACCACTAGAGAATCGTTCATCGTCTCATTCAGTCCCAGTTGGAACACACTGATAAAGTCCTTCAAATCCTGATAGATATCTGCCAAATCCTCTGAAATACATTTTTTGATGGGCGTGTCACTGTACACCATATCCGGCAAGAACACTTCCAGATAATCATCCTTGGCTCCTAACACACCGGCTATAGCCCTACGTATCAGTTCATAATCTTCTTCAGTAACGAAGGTTTCGGGTTCGTCCTCTCCTATCGGCTCACACGGAGGCAACAAAGTCGCTTTCAAATAAAGCAACGGAAGTATTTTTAAGGCGGTATCTACAAAGTCATAGCGTTTCATATCACGGGCACGTTCCAGAAAGCCACAAAATTCGGCGGCTACCGTTACAAACTCTACTGTATTTTTGTCAAATATCACCTGACTGTACTTTTCCATAAACATTAAAATTGAATCGCAAAGTTAAGAAAAAAGAGATTAAATAAGGCAATAATTAATGTTTTTCATGTACATTTGCGAAATAATAAATAGAACGAAGACCTATGGCAAAGAAAAAATCAGATAAGGAGACAGAGCCTAAAAAGGTATCTACCAAACGATTCTCCGCTTTTTTAAAGAACGAAACCACACATTTTGTAATCGGATTGATCAGTGTAATTTTTGCAGTTTATCTGTTACTGGCATTTACCTCTTTCTTCTTTACGGGGGCCGCCGACCAAAGTATTTTGGATAATCAGCAGCCGGGTGAACTGATGCAAACCGCCAATCATGTAAAAAATTACGCCGGAGCACGCGGTGCACAACTTGCCGAATTCCTTATAAACGAATGTTTCGGCTTAGCTGCTTATTTTATCATTTTATTCCTGGCCGTAGTGGGTATGAAATTAATGAAAGCTTACCAGTTCCGTATCTGGAAATGGTTTATGTCCTGTTCTATCCTGCTCATCTGGTTCTCTATCACATTGGGATTTATTTTTGACGGCACCTTTGGGGATAGTTTTATCTATCCGGGGGGATTGCACGGACATAATGTAAGCAATTGGCTGATTTCACAAATTGGGATTCCAGGTTTGGGATTATTGCTGTTCATAGCGGCACTATTGTTCTTTATCTATTTAAGTAACGAAACCATACTGGTTATCCGTAAAGCACTGCGTCCCAGCTTCAGACGAAAGAAAAAAGAGGATCAAACAATTTCTGCAACTGAAGAAAATCCGATTAAAGAAGCTCCCCGGAAGGAAGAATCCAGGAAAGAATTCTCTAATCCCGGTCCTGCTATCGTAGATTTCGAATTAGAACAACCGACAAAGAAAGAAGAGGAAGTGGAAGAACAAGTGCCCTTCCCTTTTGAGAGCAAGCAGGTTACCGAACCGGCAGTGATAGAAGAACCTGCCTACACAAACGAAGAAGAGGAAGTTGAAAATACAGATGAACCTGATTTTTCAATCAGTGAAGAAACAAATGAAGAAGACGAGGCGTACAAAGGTCCCGTACTTCCACCATACAACCCTCGTCTGGATTTGGAAAACTACAAATTCCCTAGTCTGGATTTGCTAAATGAATATGAAGATGATGGTCCTAATATTGACATGGAAGAGCAAAACGCCAACAAAGACCGCATCATCAAGGTTTTACGTAGCTTCGGTATTGAAATCAGTTCCATCAAGGCAAGTGTAGGTCCTACCATCACATTATACGAAATTACTCCGGCAGAGGGGGTACGTATCTCTAAAATCAGGAACTTGGAGGATGATATCGCATTAAGTTTGTCGGCACTGGGTATCCGCATCATTGCTCCGATACCGGGCAAAGGCACTATCGGTATTGAGGTTCCGAATGCCAATCCGCGCATTGTACCGATGAAATCCATCCTGAACAGCAAAAAGTTCCAAGAAACCACCTATGAGCTGCCTGTGGCATTAGGCAAGACCATTACGAACGAAGTCTTTATGGTGGACTTGGCAAAAGCCCCCCACATGTTGGTAGCCGGCGCTACCGGACAGGGTAAGTCCGTAGGATTGAATGCCATCGTGACCTCTTTATTATATAAGAAGCATCCGGCAGAACTTAAGTTTGTAATTGTAGACCCCAAGAAGGTGGAGTTCGCTATCTATGCTCCGATTGAGAAGCATTTTCTGGCCAAGCTGCCGGATGGAGAAGACGCGATTATCACCGATGTTACCAAAGTGGTACAAACCTTGAACTCACTATGTATAGAGATGGACAGCCGATACGACTTGCTGCGTAAAGCCGGTTGCCGTAATATTAAGGAATATAACGCGAAATTCATCAACCGGCAGTTGAATCCGGAAAAAGGACACCGCTTCATGCCTTACATAGTGATTATCATTGATGAGTTCGGTGACCTGATTATGACTGCGGGTAAGGAAGTGGAATTACCAATCTGCCGTATCGCCCAGTTGGCACGTGCAGTAGGCATACATGCCATTATCGCGACCCAGCGTCCGACAACGAACATTATTACCGGTACTATCAAAGCTAACTTCCCGGCACGTGTTGCCTTCCGTGTAGCTGCCATGATGGACTCACGTACTATTCTGGACCGTTCGGGAGCACAACAGCTGATTGGTAAGGGAGATATGCTTTACTTGCAAGGTAATGATCCGGTACGTGTGCAATGTGCATTCGTGGATACTCCTGAAGTGGAAAAAATAGCCAATTACATCAGTAAACAACAAGGATACACCACCGCATTCATGTTGCCCGAATATGTAGGCGAAGAGAGTGAAAGCAGCGTTGGCGAAGTAGACATGAACCGGTTAGACCCTATGTTTGAAGATGCAGCCAGACTGGTCGTGATTCACCAGCAAGGCTCTACCTCATTAATCCAACGCAAGTTCTCTATCGGCTATAACCGTGCGGGGCGTATCATGGACCAACTGGAAAAAGCTGGAATTGTTGGCCCCACTCAAGGAAGCAAGGCGCGTGACGTACTCTGCATGGATGAAACAGACCTGGAAATGAAATTGAACAATCTGCAACAATAAGTTGTTTAATAATGTTATGATAAAAATGAAAAGAACATATTTACTGGTATTAATCCTTTTCCTTTCAGTCAGCCTATCCGCACAAAAGGACAAACAGGCACGGGAGATATTGGACAAAACCGCCAATGCCCTGCAACAGGCCGGAGGCATCCGTGCCACCTTTGGAGGGACAAGCAATGGAACCTTATTGCTAAAAGGCAACCGGTTCTATCTGAACAGTGGCGGAATACAAAGCTGGTTTGACGGAACAACGCAATGGAGTTATCTGGAAAGCAGCGAAGAAGTGAATGTGAGCAATCCTACCCCGGAAGAGTTGCAAACCATCAATCCTTATGCACTGTTATCCATTTACAAAAGCGGATATAATTATAAGTATACAGGGATCAAAAGCCGTAACGGCAAACAGGGGTTTGAAGTGATACTGACTCCGGAGAATAAACAGGATATCACATCCATCACCTTGTTCGTTTCCCAAACATATCAGCCTTTATATATAAAGGTAGAACAAAGTAATAAATCGGCAAATGAGATTATCGTCACTTCTTACCAAACCAACCAGCCGCTGGACAATGCGACATTCAAGTTTGATAAAAAGAAATTCCCAAATGCCGAAGTGATAGACTTACGATAACAAGCAGAGTTCAAGATAGAGAGATAATATAATATTCATCAAATTAAATTAAGTAAAGAAATAAGTATTATGAGTACAGAAAAAGTTAAATGCCTTATCATCGGCTCAGGTCCTGCCGGCTACACCGCCGCCATTTATACAGGACGTGCCAACATCGCCCCGGTCTTATATGAAGGTCTACAGCCCGGAGGCCAGTTGACCATCACTACCGAGGTGGAAAATTTCCCCGGATATCCCGAAGGTATCAGCGGTACCCAACTGATGGAGGACTTGCGCAAACAAGCAGAACGCTTCGGCGCGGATATCCGCAATGGCATTGCAACCTCCGCCGACCTGAGCAAACGTCCTTACCGTATCACCATTGATGACGAAAAAGTGATTGAGGCAGAAACTGTAATTATATCCACAGGTGCCACCGCCAAATATCTAGGTCTGGAAGACGAACAGAAATATGCCGGAATGGGTGTAAGCGCCTGCGCCACCTGCGACGGTTTCTTCTATCGCAAGAAAACCGTAGCTGTAGTAGGTGGCGGTGACACTGCTTGCGAGGAGGCTGTCTATCTGGCAGGACTGGCCAAACAGGTTTACCTGATTGTACGCAAACCGTTCTTACGCGCATCCAAGATTATGCAGGCACGTGTTATGAACCATCCTAACATCAAGGTACTGTTCGAGCACAACGCTGTCGGCTTATACGGAGAGAATGGCGTAGAAGGTGTTCATTTGGTAAAGCGTCAGGGTGAATGCAACGAAGAACGTTATGACTTGCCTATTGACGGATTCTTTCTGGCTATCGGCCATAAACCCAATTCAGACATTTTCAAGGATTATTTGGACACAGACGAAGTAGGCTACATTATAACAGAAGCAGGTACTCCGCGTACGAAGGTTCCCGGTGTGTTCGCTGCCGGTGATGTGGCCGACCCGCATTATCGTCAGGCTATCACTGCTGCCGGAAGTGGCTGCAAGGCTGCCATAGAAGCAGAAAGATACCTATCTGCCAACGACTTATTATAATAAAAACAAACTAACCCCACAACAAACACTATGACACATTTTCTAAGGAAGATGGCAGCTGCCTGGATTATTCTAGGCAGCGTGTCGGTGGGCTTTGCACAACAGCAAATGCCTCCCATCCCGACGGACCCTAACGTTCGCATCGGTAAATTGGACAACGGATTGACTTATTACATCCGTCACAACGAACTCCCGGAAAAAAGAGCCGATTTCTACATCGCTCAAAAAGTAGGTTCCATTTTGGAAGAAGACAACCAGCGAGGCTTGGCACACTTCTTAGAACACATGTGCTTTAACGGGACTAAAAACTTTCCCGACAAAACCCTCATCCAATATCTGGAAAGCATAGGGGTGAAATTCGGTGAAAACCTGAATGCTTATACCAGCATAGATGAAACCGTATACAATATTTCCAATGTTCCCGTGATACGTGACGGCGTTGTAGATTCTTGTTTGCTGATTTTGCATGACTGGGCCGACGACCTGACACTGGATCCTAAGGAAATAGACAGCGAACGCGGTGTGATTCATGAGGAATGGCGTACCAGCACAAACGCTATGATGCGTATGTACGAAAAAGCCCTCCCTACCCTTTATCCGGAAAGTAAATATGCCTATAGGCTTCCCATCGGCATTATGGAAGTAGTAGACAATTTCCCTTATCAGGCATTACGCGATTATTATGAAAAATGGTATCGTCCGGACCAACAGGGTATTGTCGTAGTAGGCGATATAGATGTAGACAAGATTGAGGCAAAGATTAAGAAGATATTCTCTCCTATTAAAATGCCAGACAACCCGGCAGAACGAGAATACTTCCAAGTTCCCGACAATAAGGAAACTATTGTAGCAATAGAAACAGATAAAGAACAGGCAAACCCAGTAGCTTATTTATGCTACAAACATGAAGCTATTCCTAATGAACAAAAGGGAAACATGGATTATCTGGTAGTGAACTACATGAAATCCATGATAGAAAATATGTTGAACGCCCGTCTGAACGAACTGACCCAAACAGCCAATCCTCCTTTCATCTTCGCTCAAGTCAGCGACCAAGAATTCCTGATTTCCAAAACAAAAGATGCCTTTACAGGAATAGTAGCAAGCAAAGAAGATGGAATTGACAGTGCAATAACTGCCATTGTACGCGAAATTGAACGGGTCCATAAATTTGGTTTCACCGCGTCCGAATATGCCCGCGCCAAAGCGGATTATCTGCGTATGCTAGAATCTGCATACAACGAACGCAATAAAGTGAAAAACGGTGCATACGTGGATGAATATGTACGCCACTTCATTGACAACGAACCGATTCCAGGTATTGAAAATGAATATGCCATTATGAATCAGATCGTCCCCAACCTGTCTGTGGAAATGGTAAACAGTCTGATCCCGGCCTTGGTTACCGACAGCAATCTGGTAGTAAATGTATTCTTCCCAGAAAAGGAAGGATTAAAAGTTCCATCCAAGGAAGAAATTTTGGCTGCTGTCAATAAGGTAAAAGCTGAAACACTGACTGCTTATGAAGACAAAGTTTCTGATGAACCTTTGATTTCTGAAAAGCCCCAAGGTGGAAAGATTACAAAACAGGAAAATGGTCCGTTCGGTTCTACTATCCTGACTCTATCCAATGGAGTACGCGTTATCTTAAAGTCGACCGATTTCAAAGCGGATGAAATCAGAATGAGAGCTTTCAGTCCGGGTGGCAGTTCCTTGTTCCCGAATGATGAAATTATCAATATCAATGTCATGAATGATGTGGCAAGTATCGGCGGTTTGGGTAACTTCAGCAATGTTGATCTGGAGAAAGTATTGGCAGGTAAAAAAGCGAGTGTAAGTGCTTCTGTCGGTGGCAATACAGAGGGGCTGAGCGGAAGCTGCTCACCCAAAGATTTTGAGACCTTGATGCAATTAGTCTATTTGTCATTCACGGCTCCACGAATGGACAATGATGCATTCACTTCATTCAAGAACCGTCTGCAAGCATCTTTGGCAAATCAAGAGGCCAACCCCATGACTGCCTTACAGGATACGTTGCAAAAAGCCCTCTATATGGGACATCCGCGTACTATCCGTATGAAAGCCGATATGGTGGACAAGATTGACTATACCAAAGTTATGGAGATGTACAAAGACCGTTTCAAAGACGCCAGCGACTTTACTTTCATCTTTGTAGGAAACATCAAACCGGAAGAAGTAGAGCCGTTAATTGCAACTTATCTGGGAGCTTTGCCTTCTGTCAACCGCAAGGAAACCTTCCGTGACAATCACATTGATATGCGCCAAGGTGACTATAAGAACATTTTCAGCAAAAAACTGGAAACGCCCAAAGCCTCTGTACTGGTTATCAACAATGGTAAATGTGCATATACTCTGAAAAACCAAATCATGATGAGTATGCTTTCACAGATACTGAATATCATGTATACCGAAAGTGTGCGTGAAAAAGAAGGCGGTACGTACGGAGTAAGCGCATTCGGCAGTCTGACCAAATATCCAAAAGAGAAAGCGGTTCTGCAAATCTATTTCGATACCGATCCTGCCAAACGTGCCAAAATGACGGATATCATTTTGAATGAACTGAATCAGTTTGTCGACCAAGGACCGTCTGCCGAAAATTTGAACAAGGTAAAAGAATTCATGCTGAAGAAATACAAGGAAAATGCCAAAGAAAACAGTTATTGGGTAAATATACTGGGTGAATATTTCTGGGAAGGGACAGACATGAACACCGGCTACACAAATACCGTAAACAGCATTACTGCTAAAGATCTGCAAGAATTTACCAAAGCCTTGTTGGAACAGAATAACCGTGTAGAAGTAAGCATGACCTCGGAAGAAACAAAATAATCCAAGCCTATGCTTCTATCTATTATAAGACAGAATCAAAAACTTGCGGCCAAGCGGAATCCTGCATTTGACAGGAACCGCTTCGCCAAGTTTTTAATTTACTTTATGGTCGCTTTTTGGGCAGCATACCTCATCTTTATCGGGGTCATGCTGTCCTTTGCTTTTGAAGATATCTTTCCCAGCATGGAACCTTACCATATTATGAACCAAGGATTGATTTATCTTCTGATACTTGATTTCCTGTTACGCTTCATGCTCCAACCGGCCATGTCGCAAGAGATCAAGCCCTATCTGCTTATGCCGGTAAAAAAGAATAAGCTGGTGGATACCCTGTTACTACAATCTGGAATCAGCAGTTACAATTTCTTCTGGTTTTTCCTGATCATACCTTTTGCTCTGCTTACGATTATCCGTTTCTACGGACTCACGGGCATCCTATGCTATCTGTGCGGCATTTGGCTTCTGATGGTTATGAACAGTTATTGGTATTTGATATGCAAAACTTTACTGAATGAGAAACTGCTTTATATACTTCTCCCGATCGGAGTATACGGATTATTAGCGGGAACTGAATTTATTCCCGAAGGAAACCCGGTTTCCACGTTCATGATGAATTTGGGAGAAGGATTTATAGAAGGAAACATACTCGCCTTTCTAGGTGTCATAGCAGCCATTCTGTTACTTCTGCTAGTAAATCGCAAGCTACAGCTACACTTCATCTATAATGAAATAGCCAAAGTGGAAGACACCAAGATGAAGCATGTATCCGAATATAAATTCCTGGACCGCTATGGTGACGTAGGTGAATATCTACGTCTGGAACTAAAACTGTGTTTCCGTAACAAAACCGTAAAGACACAATTCCGCATGGGATTTATCATCATGCTGGCTTTTTCGGCACTGATTGCCTTCACGGATGTGTATGACGGAACAGGAATGATAAATTTTATCTGCATATACAATTTTGCCATTTTAAGTATCATGACCCTGGGGCAAGTGATGTCTTTTGAGGGCAACTATCTGGATGGTCTTATGAGCCGTAAGGAATCTATCTATAACTTGCTTCGTGCCAAGTATTACCTGAACTGCATCATCGTGTTCATCCCTTTCCTGATTATGATGATCCCTGTAGCTAAGGGCAAGATACCCTTCCTCATGGCTCTATCCTATATGCTGTTTACAACAGGATTCGTATTCGCCATGATGCTGCAACTGGCTGTGTACAATAAAAAGACACTCCCGTTAAACGCCAATGTCATGCGAAGCAATCGGGGAAGTTCCTTATTCCAGACCATTATCATCTCATGTGCTTTTTTCCTGCCCTTGATTATCAACAAAGCTCTGACAGCTTTCTTTGAACAGGATACAGCCTGCATCATCATGATGATTATAGGGTTGTTACTGATTGCAACCCACAATATTTGGATAAAAAATATCTATAACCGTTTCATGAAGCGCCGTTATGAGAATATGGAAGGCTTCCGTGACTCACGTTAAAACGAATTGCGTATGAATATCATAATAAACCAATTACAAAAGAACTTTGGCCCGAAAGTGGCTGTAGACATAGAAAATTACTCCATTCAAAGCGGTAACATGTTGGGACTGGTGGGCAATAACGGAGCAGGAAAAACGACCCTGTTCCGCCTGATGCTGGACTTGCTGAAAGCCGACGGAGGCAGTGTACATATCGGAAACATCGATGTGAGCCGGAGTGAGGAATGGAAAAATATAACGGGAGCTTTCATTGACGAAGGTTTCCTGATAGATTATCTTACCCCCGAAGAATATTTCTACTTTGTAGGAAAAATGTACGGACTAACAAAAGAAGAAGTAGATAAACGTGTCGCTAGGTTTGAACGTTTTATGAATGGCGAAGTCATCGGACAAAAAAAACTGATTCGTAACTATTCGGCAGGCAACAAACAGAAAATAGGTATCATTTCGGCTATGCTGCACCAACCGCAGGTACTGGTTCTAGATGAACCGTTCAACTTTCTGGACCCTAGTTCGCAGTCCATTATCAAGCATTTACTGAAAGCTTATAATGAAGAAACCGGAGCCACCATACTGGTATCCAGCCATAATCTGAACCACACAGTAGATATATGCCCACGCATCGCTCTGTTGGAAAACGGAAAGATTATCCGAGATATTGACAATAAAGGGAATTCCGCCGAAAAGGAATTAGAGGACTATTTTAATGTAACAGAATGAAAAAACTACTATTCCATTTGCTGGTATTAGGTACACTGGCCATGTTGTTGGTTTCATGCGGTACCTCTGCCCCACGTTATAACTACAAAGAACTGGCGCGTGCCTCCATCCGTCTGAATATGGATATTGACATGAAAGACAATCACCAACTGTACGTAGAATCAGCAGCATGGCTGGGAGTCCCCTACCGTGGCGGTGGTAACAGCAAACGGGGAGTGGACTGTTCCGGACTGACTTCACATTTATATAAAAAGGTATACCACAAAAAATTGAAACGTAATTCGGATGACCAACGTACCCAAGATTGCCATAAAGTAAGTAAGAGAAACTTGCGCGAAGGAGATTTGGTATTCTTCCATAACGGCAGAAAAAAACGGATTGCCAGTCATGTAGGTATTTATTTGAAAGATAATAAGTTCATCCATGCCAGTACCAGCCGGGGAGTCATAATCAGCAGCCTGAATGAAGATTATTACCGTAAACACTGGTTAAGTGGAGGCCGTCCTTGACAAGATCCTTGCGGACAATATATTCATTACACTAAAATGAATTTAATTTGAAAGAATGAAATACACAACATACCTTTTTGATTTTGATTACACACTAGCCGATTCTTCACGCGGCATCGTTATCTGCTTTCGTAATGTACTGGAACGCCATGGGCATACGGGCATCAGTGATGAAGCCATAAAACGCACCATTGGAAAAACACTGGAAGATTCATTCAGTATTTTGAGCGGAATCACTACTCCCGAAACATTAGCCGAATATAAAAAAGAATATGTAAAGGAAGCAGATACATACATGACTGTCAACACTTTCTTTTTTCCTGAAACGGTTACCGTGCTGAAAACACTGAAAAGCCAAGGTGCCCAAATAGGTATCATTTCCACTAAATTCCGTTTTCGTATCCGCGAAATGGTAGACCAACATTTTCCGAAAGATTTTTTTGACATTATTATCGGAGGAGAGGATGTAAAGCAAGCCAAGCCAGATCCCCAAGGTATAAAAAAAGCACTACGCCGGCTGCATCGCCGGAAAAGCGAAACACTCTACATCGGTGACAGCACAGTGGACGCAGAAACCGCCCAAGCAGCCAAAGTAGACTTCGTAGGTGTGCTCAATGGCATGACAACCCGCGAAGAACTGATGGTCTACCCACACCGGCAAATACTAGACAATCTTTCGTTACTTCCATTAATTCATAAATTCACCCCTTACGAACCAGACAAACATTTTCCGGAAAAGTTCTTTTATTCTTCCTGTTTTCCCCAAAAAATAGTAGCCTTCTACAAACTGCTCCATCAAAAACAAATAAGAGGGAAACATGAAATAAAAGAAAATCCGACATGTTGCGTCTGTAAGAACTGCAGAAACACGTTTCAAGGAAATTATTGTCCCCATTGCGGACAAAACCGCCACACGCCACGTTTTACCATACGAAATGCCTTTCAGAATATTTTAAGTGGGTTCTTTAACATAGACCATGGTTTCAGCCGTAACCTGATAGAACTACTCTACCGACCAGGATACATGATACGGGATTATCTGAAGGGAAAACGTGTACATTACTATAAACCATTTCAAACCTTGTTCGTTCTGGCTGCTCTATACATCATGGGCGTACAACTCATTGACCCGGCAGCGATAAAACTATCGGAAAAGGAAATGGAAGAAGAGCCTACTATCGCCAGCCTGATGGACGACATCAAGTACCAACAGGAACAGACATCAGACAGTTGTACCAAATATTATCTAGGACAAAGTATTACCTATGCAGACAGTGCACAGTGGGCCCAAACTCACAGTTTATCAGAATCAATACAAGCACAAATCGATGCAAAATTCAGCAATCAAGACCCCAATGAGCTAAAAAAAGAAATAAGCAAACAAATAAAAAAGGAGCTTAAACAAAAAATAAAAGCAAAAAACGGCGAGATTGATGACTGGAGAGGTCTGATGAAAGAAATTGGTACGACTTTGGCAAGACAAGATAGCTTACGGATGGCCACTTTAGGAAGAGAAGCCAACAAACAAGACTCAACCATATCGGAAATAAGAAAAAACATATTGGCAAACATGGCCCAACAAGATAATCCCTATGAAGATCAAGATATCTGGAATGATTTGAGCGAAGCCGGAAGTGAAATGAAAAATGTCTTTAACGAAATGACTAACAATTATTTCACAGAAAATAGCTTTCTCTCTGCAGTCGGTAACCTGATGAAAAGTTGGATACATGGCAACAAAGCCTTCAGCATCCTTGCTCTGCTCCCTCTTTTTACAATAAGCACCCGGTTAAGCTTCTGCCGGACCTCTATCGGACGTAGACTAAATCTGACGGAAAACTTTTTTGCACAAGTTTATATAGCCTGCCAAATCTTATGGATTTCTTTACTGATCCTGCCATTTACCGGAACAGCACATTTGAATGATATTTTTGATTTAAGTTACAAAGCAATCTTTATATTATTTGTCTGGGATTACCGCCAACTGTTCGGACTTTCCTGGTGGAAAAGCTTCTGCCGTACAATAATCATGTTTTGGTATTGCTTTTTGGGACTGTTGCTAGTCTGTTCTATCATTATAGGCATCATTGTATTGATAGCCTATATTATACAATGGGGTAAATAAAAGTACAATCACACAAACCTTATTTATACAATCGCGCATCCACAAAATGCAATATGAATAAAAACATTGAGTACAAGAAAAAAGAAGATGTTTTTTCTTTGCAGATATAAATAAATATAGTAATTTTGTGCCCGATTTAGTCCGATGAGGTAGAAAAGTGAAGGCAGTGATGCATTCCACCTTACGGAGAAAACCGTTTAATATTATAAAAAGATGTACGTAATTGTAGAAATTAACGGTCAGCAGTTCAAAGCTGAAGAAGGCAAAAAACTGTTTGTACACCACATTCAGAACGCAGAAAACGGCGCAACTGTTGAATTTGAAAAAGTATTGTTGGTAGACAACAATGGAACAGTAACTGTAGGTGCTCCTACTGTAGAAGGTGCCAAGGTAGTTTGTGAAGTAGTATCTCCGCTGGTAAAAGGCGACAAAGTACTTGTATTCCACAAAAAGAGAAGAAAAGGTTATAGAAAACTGAACGGTCACCGCCAGCAGTTTACAGAGTTAACTATTAAACAAGTTATTGCTTAATCATTTAAAATTTAAGAAGAAATGGCACATAAAAAAGGTGTAGGTAGTTCTAAGAACGGCCGTGAATCAGCAAGTAAGAGATTAGGCGTTAAGATATTTGGTGGACAGGCTTGTAAAGCAGGTAACATCATTGTTCGTCAGAGAGGTACAGAATTCCATCCGGGTGAAAACATCGGTATGGGACGTGACCATACTCTTTTCGCTTTAGTAGATGGTACAGTATGTTTCAAAGTAGGTCGCAATGACAGAAGATCTGTTTCTGTTGTTCCGGCTGTAGAAGCATAATCAGTTACAAAATAAAAAAATTGAAAGACTCTTCATTCCTTGAAGAGTCTTTTCTTTTAGAATACCCTGAACACTAAAACCTTACCTTCAGTTCGGATTATAAAATGCCTGGCCAATGCCTCATTCAAAGTCCCTTGCCACCAATTGGTAAACACAGACAAAGGATAAGCCAACCCTTCGGCAGATAAAGCCGTACTATTCATATTAAAAACAGAAATCTGCTGACCGATATAAGATTCAAACATACTGTCCTCCCTTATGGGAACAAAAATACCATAATCAGTCATCATACTAACCTCCGCCTGCTCCATATAATCCGCCAGCAAGCTGACATTCCCTATTGTATGATCTTCTCTTTTTCCTGTAGCCCCCATGATAGTAATACGCTTCCTCTCCTGTGACAGGCAGAAGCGAAATGCCTTACTCAAATCATTTGTTTCCTGCTCTGCCTCACTATGAATCAACGAAGCATATCGCTCTTTAATATCCGGCAATAAAGAATCGCCATCGCCAACAATGGCTTCCGGCATTCTACCTGAACGAATATAAGTATTTGCTGCCCCGTCACAACAAACCACATAAGGACACTGCCTCAACCACTCCAGTGCCAACGGATGGGAAGGGAAATCACCATCAGCCAGAATAATTGTTTCCGGCACGTCACATCCTATCGGTAATTTATACTCTTTCATAAGATAAATTCATTAATTGTTTCCACTTCAAATAACCGAAACAAGCGATTACCGCATAAAGTCCATACAAAAAAGAAGTGAAATATAAATCTTTGTAAATATAGATACCACAAGAAACAGCATCAACAACCAGCCATGCCAACCATTGTTCCACATATTTATGTGCAAGCATCCACATGGCAATAATACTAAGTGCTGTTGTAAAACTATCCCACCAGGGCACCGTACTATCTGTACAAGTTTCGAGAATAATCCCTATCAGCACAAACACCACAAGCAGCACAACAAACATAGGCAACAGCAGCTTAGACGGTGTGCCGGAAACAGGCTTCTCCCCTTTATCCGGCGTATGGCGCAACCACATCCACCAACCATAAATTCCAGCCAACAAATAATAGATACTGATAACAGAATCGGCATACAGACCCACTTGATAATAAACAACTATATAAATGGCAGGCATAATGACACTGACCGGCCACAACCAAATGCTCGCCCTATATTCAAACCATAAATAAAGCAGACCGATTAAAGCGCCCGCTATCTCAAGATAATTCATCTTTCTTACTTTTCATTTTCTAATCCGGATGCAAAAGTAACGAATAACTCATACACCTTACCATTTTTTTATCTATCTTTGTCCATTAATTCAAGAAATATCAAAAAGACTGAAAAGATATGCTTACCATTAAACAAATTACAGAGAATACGGAAGAGGTAATCCGCGGACTGGAAAAGAAGCATTTTAAAGATGCAAAAGCAACGATAGAACAAGTGCTTGCATTCAATGACAAAAGACGTAGCACGCAGAATCAATTAGATAAAAACCTGGCAGAAGTGAACTCGCTCTCCAAATCTATCGGGCAACTGATGAAAGAAGGGAAGAAAGAAGATGCTGAAACAGCTAAAGCACGTGTAGCCGAAATCAAAGAAACCAGCAAAGCTTTACAAGCAGAAATGGACAAAGCACAGGAAGACATGACCAACCTGCTTTACACCATTCCCAATGTTCCTTATGACAGTGTGCCCGAAGGTGTAAGCGCTGAAGACAATGTGGTGGAAAAAATGGGCGGTATGGAAACCGAACTCCCCAAGAATGCGCTTCCCCATTGGGAACTTGCCAAAAAATACGACTTGATAGATTTTGACTTGGGCGTGAAAATCACAGGGGCAGGTTTTCCTGTATATAAAGGTAAAGGGGCACGTCTTCAACGCGCATTAATCAATTTCTTCCTGGATGAAGCCCGCGCTTCCGGTTACGAAGAAATCATGCCACCGACGGTAGTAAACACCGCATCGGGCTACGGAACAGGACAACTTCCCGACAAAGAAGGACAAATGTATCATTGTGAAGTAGATGATTTGTACTTGATTCCAACCGCAGAAGTTCCTGTAACCAATATCTATCGTGACGTGATTTTGGACGAAAAACAATTGCCTATCAAGAATTGCGCATATACTCAATGTTTCCGTCGTGAAGCCGGATCTTACGGCAAAGACGTACGTGGGTTGAACCGTTTGCACGAATTCTCAAAAGTAGAACTGGTACGCATTGACAAACCCGAACATTCCAAACAGTCACATCAGGAAATGTTGGACCATGTAGAAGGCCTGTTGAAGAAATTAGAACTCCCCTATCGCATTCTCCGCCTTTGCGGTGGTGATATGAGTTTTACAGCTGCACTTTGCTTTGACTTTGAGGTTTATTCGGAAGCACAACAGCGTTGGCTGGAAGTAAGTTCTGTATCCAATTTCGATACGTATCAGGCTAATCGCCTGAAATGCCGTTACCGTTCTGCCGAAAAGAAAACAGAATTATGCCATACTTTGAACGGTTCCGCACTGGCTTTGCCGCGTATTGTTGCAGCCTTATTAGAAAATAATCAGACTCCGGAAGGTATCCGTATCCCTAAAGCATTAGTTCCTTATTGCGGATTCGAGATGATTGACTAATAACAGCTAATTACATATATTGAATGTCATTCTGAGTATTATTCAGAATCCGATCTTTCCCGACAGATTCTGTCTTGTATGCAGAATGACATTCTTTTTTATTATTTCAACCTGATTACTAACCATTTAACCTATTATTATGAATACTTCACAGAAAAATTTCATGGTACCTCTTGCCTTTGTAGGCATGATGTTTTTTGCAATTGGTTTTGCATTGGGCATTAACTCTTTCCTAATGCCGGTATTAGAACGGTCAATGGAAATGTCGGCTTCAGAATCCAATCTCCTGCTTGCCGCCACGTTTGTTCCATTCCTAATTTTTGGTATACCGGCCACCAAATGCATTGAAGCCATCGGTTACAAAAAAACAATGGCTCTTTCATTCATCATTTTCGCTATCGCTTTCGGATTATTCATCCAAGCAGCCGCTACAGAATCTATTGTATGGTTTCTTTTCGCCTCATTCATCTGTGGTGCCGCCAATGCAGTACTCCAAGCGTCAGTAAATCCATATGTAACTATTCTTGGACCTATAGAGTCTGCCGCAAAACGTATTTCCATCATGGGTATTTGCAACAAACTGGCTTGGCCTGCTACTACTCTTTTTATTACCTTAGTAATCGGCAAAACCATAGACCAAATAAAAATGGAAGATTTGTTCCAGCCATTTGGTATTATTGTCGGTATTTTCGTTGTATTAGGCATTATCGCCTTAATGGCTCCACTGCCTGAAGTAAAAGCTGCCGGAGAGGATGCCGCCACAGATGCGGAAGAAGCGGTTGCCTGTCCGTATGCAGAAGGTAAAACTTCCATCATGCAATTTCCTCACTTGCTATTAGGAGTACTTGCTCTTTTCCTTTATGTAGGTGTGGAAACCATAGCCTTGGCAACTGCAACCGGATATGCCAAAGCATTGGAGCTGCCGGGTGACAATTACGGATTTATCCCTTCCATTGGTATGGTAGTAGGATACATTTGCGGCGCAACCTTAATCCCTAAATATCTGAGCCAGGCTACCGCAATGAAAATATGTGCCATCATAGCCATCATTGGTTCTGCATTAGTAGCAACCATGCCGGCTGAAATTTCAATCTATTGCATATTCTTTATGGCATTAGGATGCTCATTAATGTGGCCCGCATTATGGCCTCTCGCAATGGCGGATCTCGGCAAATTCACCAAAGCCGGCTCTTCATTGCTAACCATGGCTATTGCCGGTGGAGCAGTTATGCCATGGGTGCGCGGTGTGGTTCAAGATGCAACTAGCTTCCAGACCTCCTACTGGATCTGTGTTCCCTGTTTCCTTTTCATCCTATATTATGGAATGATAGGATATAAAATCAGAACAAAGAAATAATCTCTTTTTCACATCAAGAACAAACTGCAACAAAATCAAAAACGGATTTATCATGATAGGATCAGCCGCCCCTCACAAAAGGGCGGCTTTTCTTTTGTCTTTAAAAAATATAATCCTACCTTTGCATAAATTATCAATTTGACAATCAACTCAGAAAAACAACGAACTTATAGTATAGCAAAATGAATAAGATTATTTCAAAAGAACATTTCTCGGAAAAGGTCTTTAAATTGGTCATAGAGGCACCTCTGATTGCCAAGTCACGTAAGGCCGGACATTTCGTAATTGTCCGTGTCGGTGAAAAAGGAGAACGTATGCCACTTACTATCGCCGGTGCCGATCCCGTAAAAGGTACCATCACACTGGTAGTACAGGAAGTTGGTCTTTCTTCTACACGACTTTGTGAATTGAACGAAGGAGATTATATTACAGATGTTGTTGGTCCGCTGGGTAAAGCCACCCACATTGAAAATTTCGGAACTGTAGTCTGTGCCGGAGGAGGAGTAGGCGTTGCTCCGATGCTTCCTATCGTACAGGCTTTGAAAGCTGCCGGCAACCGCGTAATTACCGTATTGGCCGGACGTACCAAAGAATTAATTATCCTTGAGAAAGAAATGCGTGAAAGCTCTGATGAAGTAATCATTATGACAGACGACGGCTCATACGGGCGCAAAGGATTAGTGACTGAAGGCGTGGAGGAAGTAATCAAACGTGAAACGGTAAACAAATGTTTCGCCATCGGTCCTGCCATCATGATGAAATTCGTTTGCCTGCTGACTAAAAAATATGAAATTCCCACAGACGTTTCTCTGAACACCATTATGGTGGATGGAACCGGTATGTGTGGTGCCTGCCGTATCACTGTAGGAGGCAAAACACGTTTTGTTTGTGTTGACGGCCCGGAATTCGACGGCCATCAAGTAGATTTTGACGAAATGTTGAAACGCATGGGAGCTTTCAAAGATATAGAAAAAGAAGAAATTCACAAACTAGACACCGAAAAGCCGACGACTTGTGAAGCGACTAAAGAACTGGACGGCCGGGATGCCGAATGGCGTGCAAGCTTACGTAAAGCCATGAAGCCTAAAGAACGAATGGCTATCCCCCGTGTAAAAATGAACGAACTGGATGCAGAATACCGTTCACATAGCCGTAAGGAAGAAGTCAATCTAGGTTTGAATGAAGAGCAAGCTGTAACGGAAGCAAAACGTTGTTTGGACTGCCCCAACCCTACTTGTATGAACGGATGCCCCGTAGGAATCAATATCCCGAAATTCATCAAAAATATAGAACGCGGTGAATTCCTTGAAGCTGCCAAAACCTTAAAAGCAACCAGTGCATTACCTGCTGTCTGCGGGCGTGTATGTCCTCAAGAAAAACAGTGTGAATCACAATGCACTCATCTGAAAGCCGGACACGAAGCCGTTGCCATAGGCTATTTGGAACGTTTTGCTGCTGATTACGAACGTGAAAGCGGTCAAATATCCGTACCGGAAGTAGCGCAAAAGAACAACATAAAAGTGGCAGTTATCGGTTCAGGTCCCGCCGGACTCTCATTTGCTGGAGATATGGCTAAACAGGGATACGATGTCACTGTATTCGAAGCTTTACATGAAATAGGGGGTGTATTAAAATATGGGATTCCCGAATTCCGCCTACCCAATAAAATCGTAGATGTAGAAATTGACAATTTATCCAAGATGGGTGTCAAATTCATGAAGGACTGCATCGTAGGAAAGACAATCAGTGTGGAAGACTTGGAAGCAGAAGATTTCAAAGGTATATTTGTAGCATCAGGTGCCGGGCTTCCCAACTTCATGAATATCCCGGGTGAAAATTCTATCAATATCATGTCTTCCAACGAATATCTGACTCGTGTAAATCTAATGGATGCAGCCAGTGAGGATTCAGATACTCCTGTAACATTCGGCAAACGTGTAGCAGTAATCGGCGGTGGTAACACAGCTATGGACTCTGTCCGCACAGCACGCCGCTTGGGAGCAGAACGCGCAATGATTATTTACCGCCGTTCGGAAGAAGAAATGCCTGCCCGCCTGGAGGAAGTGAAACATGCTAAAGAAGAAGGTGTGGAATTCCTGACTCTGCATAACCCCATAGAATATATTGCCGATGAAAAGGGGCGTGTGAAACAAGTCGTTTTACAGAAAATGGAATTAGGCGAACCAGATGCTTCCGGCCGTCGCAGTCCGATAGCTATTCCAGGAGCAACAGAAACCATTGACATTGATATGGCGATAGTCAGCGTAGGCGTCTCCCCTAACCCGATTGTTCCCAGTTCCATCCCGGGATTGGAATTGGGACGCAAAGGAACAATTGCCGTAAATGAAAATATGCAATCGTCAATCCCGACTATTTATGCCGGTGGCGATATTGTGCGTGGTGGAGCTACAGTTATCCTTGCAATGGGTGACGGACGTAAAGCAGCTGCTTCCATGCATGCACAACTCTCCTCCAAATAAATATTATCATTTTCACTAATTTAGCCCGTTATTAAAAATTAACGGGCTATTTTTATTCTATACCGAAAATAAATCACACAGACAGAATGGACCCCATAAATCCATATAGACCTATATCGCCTATCTGACCAATGTACTGACATCAATTGAAATACATACCATGAATATGAACTCTGTCACTATATCTGAAAATAAAATACAAAACTTGATTACCAAATATTGAAGTAACTATCTAAATGTCTATATGAAGTGTGCTCCATGACAACAAAAGAGGTGTAAACGAATCCTTTTATTAACCAAATAAAATTTAAAGTATTCACATTATAAACAATTAATAACTCAAATTTAACCAGCATTAAACCCACTCCAGATTACTTTTGTTACCAATTATAACCATAAAGAAAAAACGAATGACCCAAAGGGTAAATTTTAGCATATTATTCTGCACTATCAGTATACTGACAGCACAAGCACAATGGAACAAACAGGACTCGATTCGTTTACAGGAGCTATTGAATGGAGATGGAGAACTAAAAATCAACACAGAAGCCGTAAAGTCTATCCATTTCGACTTTCAATCGGACAAAGACAATATAAAAGGTACTCCAATCATGTCCGAAGACAAACCGTGGATGAAGTTTCTGAAAGACTTGCCTAAAAACTTCGGCGACACAACCAAATGGGTACGCCCTAACTTTGTGCGTCTTACTCCCTACACTCCTTACACCACATGGCATGAAGATCCGGTTAATGATCCCATTTTCTTGAAAAGAAAAGACTCTCTGACAATATCATGGAAACTAAATATCAAACTGATTCCCGGTTTGCGAAACGGCTATGTAATATTACCTGCCGGCATGGATCAAACGGTAACTCCCAGTAATAACCCATTAATAGGAGGACTGGATGCCGACAAATTCCTGTATGAATCTTTAACCAAACGAGGACGTGCCATCCGACGTAATCGTAATCGTGCCAAAGGTTGGAAAATCTATCAAAGTTACGTACCAACCCGACAGGATTCCATCTTGTTTCCTAGAATCAGCAAAGTATCTGAACAAGATTCATTGCCCAAACAAGACACTTTGCTTATCAAAAAGGATTCAGCAATTATTAACCAAAACTCATTACTTCTTAAAGACAAAATAAACGGCAAGGACCAAACAGAGAAAAGCCGCTAAATGGTTCCACTTCAGTTCTGTTTTAAATGCCCAAACAGAAAATAATGTAAATACAGCCAATGTGATAACTTCTTGAATCACCTTGAGTTGCATAATATCAAACGGTCCTCCACTATCTTTAAACCCAAGACGATTGGCAGGAACCTGAAGACAATATTCAAAAAAAGCAATTGCCCAACTAAATGCAATCACACCAATCAACGGAAGGGCTGCAAACCAACTGAACTCTTGTCGCATTTTTAAATGACCATACCAAGCAAACGTCATAAAGACATTTGAAAAAATCAGCAAAATTACTGAATAAATACCATGAGACAACATATATTCTAATCTATTTTTTATCTGGAAACAATCTGCCTATAATATCCATTATGCTTTTAACAACTGCATATCAACAAGCATTTTGGGAGTGCAAAGATAATGGAAATAATCGAATTAAGAATAATACAATGAGTTATTGCCGCAACAAGCATGTTTTATTTCCGTTGAACAAAAAAGCAACCAATTCCACTCTTTCAATCTGCTATTTGTTAAGAAAAAAGTTCATTTGCTAAACCATGTTATAACAAGCTTTTTTTCTTTCTAAGAATTTGGACCCATCTCAGAAATTCGTATATTTGCACTGTGTTTTTCATAGTATTAGATTTAAGGTTAACAAAAGATTGGCTGTCTGGGAAGATAGCCTTTTTTATTTTATCCTTGTTAGCCCCCCCAAAAAAAGTGTCACTGCTAAAAATGAAAAAGGCAAAAACCAAAGTAAGATTGCTTGCAAAAATATAGGGAATGCCAAAGTATGTTTTTCCCGCATCAGAAAACATGTTTGTACACGTATATTCCCATATAGTTATACATACGTACAGACTTGTGCGGACGTATGTATGTATAATTATATGTCCAAAATAAAATTCCATATCAAAGACAAGGGCGTTTTTTAAAAACGTCTTGATCTTTTTTACCGTTACCGGAACTTTGTAAACCGTCATTCTATAGAAATCCCCCCCTTATGCACACTTCTTGCGAGAAAAAAGCCTGAAAACACCCTACTCCCTATCAAGCCTGAAATAGCCCACAATATATGTATATAACTGAGGACAAGCATGTTACACGAAAACATATTTTAGAACACTATGAGAGCATGAGAGCATAAGTGAGAACAAATATTTTTACTATATGCATATAAGTTGTTTATAATTAGTCTGTTATACAGACAGTGAGGACATGAGGGCATAAACATCTGAACTTCCTCAAGAGAAAAACTGATACGTCAAGAACATTTCTGAAAGCTATCAGAGAACAAAACAATCCTTCAAGAACCAAAGTCCTTCCCCACGATTTTGCAGATGAACCTCAAACAGACCGAAAAAACCGCTTTTTAAAAACTTGTTTTTCAATTGAAAGGACAGAGAAGCACTCTTTACAAGGCAAAGTCATTTAAAAAAAGAAATAAAACATTGCCCGCAAATAAAGTCTTGCTAGCTTGTTCAAGAACTTTCTATTTATCACAAACTTCAAACTTTATTAAATCATTAAACCATTTCTACCCGTATTTGTCATCTAGAAAACAATAAATAGATTAGATTATGGAAAAAATTATTGAGAGAAATGTCCCTATTGCAGAAGAGAATGTAACATTATCAGGACAACCGGCAACAAATATGTTCGAAGACTGGAGTGAGAACATAACTGAAACAGATCTTTTGCATGAAGAAAAAGATAAAGGATTCTCCCCTAAAAAGAATCCCAAAAAACTAATGAAAGAAATGGATCAGATAGTACAGGATGACATTAAAAACATTCATTAATAACTATTCATCCAATCCCCTTTACTATTTTACATTTGTCCTAGGCTAGTGTACAAAAATCACTTGGCGAAAAGAGTATAAGGACAACTGAATACAAATAAATTGGAAATAGCTGCCATAAAAAACAGTTGTTTCCAATTTCAATTATGAACAAAATCTCTATGACGGCAAATTAATTAAGATAACAACACAAGTCTTGATGCCATCCTGTTGGAGCATTATTCACCTCAACAGGGGTAAAATGATTTATCGCAATCACATTCTTCACTCCACGTACTATATCTTTTGCAAACAACGCTGCAAGTCCTAATCCCATTACCCATACTAACACAACAAAAAACTTTCTCATATCCTAATATATTTAAATGGTTATTCTTATGACAAAGAGAAAACAAAGCCTATGCCAAAACAAGACAGGCTTTGATTATCAATTAAATACATTAAGAATAAGCTATTTTCAAAGAAAAAGATCCACATTTTCATTGTAGAATATTTCTACACTTTCCCCAACAAACCAGACATGTACATCACCTTGTATCCGGCACAACAAACAACAGGAAGGATAACTTTATAACATTCTTCCTCATCTAAATACATTAATAATATTGATAGTTGGTTAAGCTGCACACAAGTACAAACAACTAACTATAAGCAGTTTCGTTATATTCCCTAATAACAAAACAACCATATCCACTATAAATCGTGTTCATTCATCCCAGGCAACAATTCTTCCTGAATATTTGTCATGCATTTCCACAAACTATATCGTGCTTCAGGATTCATTTTTTCTAGAGAATATAAAACCTCTTTCATATTTGAACGATTCGACAAACTTTCATAAGGACAATCTTTGATCTGTTTACGAAAACCGCGGATACGTGCCATTTCAATTAAATCCGCTTCATGTACCAAGCACATCGGACGAATAATTGTCATCTCAAATTTACGCATCACTAATTTAGGAGGCATTGTACTGAACGCTCCCTGAAAAGTAATATTCATCAACAAAGTTTCCAAGATATCATCCATATGATGTCCTAAAGCAATCTTATTGCACCCCTGCTCCTTTGCCACCGTGAACAAAGCTTTTCTCCGATTCCAAGAACAAAGGAAACAAGGAGACTTCCGAGTGTCGGTACTCGGATCAAAAAAAGTTTCATAATGCACAAACGGCACCCCTAAATCCTCTGAGTAGCCTTTCAGATATTCCAAATCAGATTGATAAGGAATATTTGTCATGCCTACATGCACAGCTATCACTGTAAATTTCGGTTTCAAAATACGTGAACGCCTTGCCAATAGCTCCAACAGAGCTAAAGAATCCTTCCCACCAGAAAGACCTATCAAAATTTTATCACCATCCTCAATCAAGCGATACTTTACCACCCCCTTGTTAAAGCGTTGCTCCAACCTTCGCATTATTTTCTCGTCTTCCGTAAATTGTGCCATACATCTTCTTTAAAAATAGGGCACAAAAGTACATGAAAAGAATGATTTATGGAAGATTTAACAAAATAGAATTATGTAAAGCATGAGAAATCCAATTAATATTTGTATTTTTGAATCTAAATAATACGGATTATAAACTAACTATGTACAAAAAATATATCATTGGTTTATTTACTTTATGCTGCGCAGGCAATGCTGCGGCACAAAGCTTGGCGCAAGCCAAACAACTTTTCCTGAACGGAGAATTTGAACAAGCCAAACCTGCTTTCCAAAAGCTGGTAAAGCAAGCCCCTTCTAACGCCAATTATAATTATTGGTATGGCGCATGTTGTTATGAAACAGGAGAAAAAAAAGAAGCACAGCCCTACCTTGAAAAAAGCGCCGCCCGCAAAGTCATTGACGCATACCGCTACTTAGGAAAACTATATTATGACATCTATCGGTTTGACGATGCCGTAGATAACTACGAACAACACATAGAATGGTTGGAAAAGAAAAAACGCCCTACCGAAATGGCTGAAGCAGAGCTGGAACAAATAAAGCAAGCAGCCCGTATGATAAAAGGAGTGGAAAACATTACTGTAATAGACAGCTTTGTAGTCGATAAAAATGATTTTCTAAAAGCATATAAAATCAGTAGAGAATCGGGGGCACTCTATCACGATCCTGCCATATCCGGGACTGTCTATCAGACCGAAATGGGCAATAAAGTACTCTACGGAAACCAAAGCACAGACGGCAAGATGCAACTGTACTCCCGTATCCGTCTGTTGGACGGCTGGAGCGAGCCCGAACCCCTCACGTCCCTTAATGAACAGGGAAATGTAAACTATCCCTTCTTAATGTCAGATGGCATTACCTTGTATTATGCATCGGATGGAGAAGGCTCTTTGGGAGGATACGATATTTTTGTAACTCGCTATGATTCGGAAAATAGCAATTATCTTCGTCCCGATAATATAGGAATGCCATTTAACTCTCCCGCCAATGACTATATGTATGCCATTGATGAATTCAACAATATCGGCTGGTTTGCTTCAGACCGCTATCAGCCTGATAACAAAGTCTGTATCTATGTGTTTGTACCGAACTCTTCAAAAGAAGTATACAATTATGAAAGTACAGACGAACAGATCATCATAAATGCAGCCAGCCTGCGCTCTATCCGTACCACTTGGAAAGATGAAGAGAAAGTACGAACCGGCAAGCAACGCCTGGCAGCCATAATGTATGCCAAAGAATCCGGAGAACAACAAAAAGACTTCACCTTGATAATAGATGATTCTGCCGTTTACCACACATTGAACGACTTCCGCTCTGCCGAAGCACGCAAACTTTACCAGCAAAGAATACAAAAGCAGAAGGATTATGACAACCTGAAGAAAAATTTGGATGACAAGCGCGAACAATATGCCCAAGGGAACAGTGCACGAAAGAAGAATCTGACACCCGCCATTTTGGAATTGGAAAAACGTACTGAACAACTTCTGAAAGAAATGGCCCAACTGGATATCAGTGTCCGCAACGAAGAAATAAAGAAGTTGAAACACTAATACAAAGATATTTATGGAAGTATTTATTATCGTATCGCTCATCTTGGCAGGACTACTTCTCTTTATTGTAGAGGTTTTCCTTATTCCCGGCATCAGTATAGCCGGAATAGCATCAGCCATCTGCCTGCTATATGCCAACTATTACGCTTTCGACACATTAGGACCGATAGCAGGATTCATTACTTTGATAGCATCCGTCCTAAGTTGCATAGCCATTATCGTTTGGTTTATGCACTCAAAAACCATGGACAAGCTTTCTTTGAAGAAAACACTGGATTATAAAATCGATCCCCTAAAAGGAACCCATATCCGCATCGGAGACAAAGGCATAGCAATAACCCGCCTTGCACTGATAGGCAATGCAAACTTTAACGGACACATCATCGAAGTGCGCTCTGCCGATGGTTTGATTGATGAGAATACTCCCATTTATGTAGAAAGAATGGTTGAAGGAACGGTGATTGTACGCAAATTCAACCAATGATAGAGAAATGACTTACAAATACGAATTTATCAGGTTTCTTGATTGACATTCTCATTCAAGCATATTTTAGACAATAGTGAAAACAGCAAAAACTTGATATTGAGCTGTTCAAATATAAATATTTACTTTTAAACAACTGATTATTATGATCGAACCCAACTATCTTCCTTTCATCCTTATAGGAGGTGGAATTATTTTCGTGGTACTATTCTTTCATTATGTGCCATTTTTCCTCTGGCTGTCTGCCAAAGTTTCGGGGGTACGCATCTCATTGGTGCAATTATTCTTAATGCGCATCCGTAATGTCCCTCCTTATGTCATTGTCCCGGCAATGATTGAAGCACACAAAGCCGGCTTAAGCAACATAACCCGAGATGAATTGGAAGCTCATTATATGGCAGGCGGGCATGTGGAAAAAGTAGTGCACGCACTAGTATCCGCGTCCAAAGCCAATATCGAACTGTCTTTCCAAATGGCAACTGGTATTGACCTAGCCGGTCGTGACGTATTCGAAGCCGTGCAAATGTCAGTGAACCCTAAGGTTATTGACACCCCTCCCGTTACCGCTGTAGCCAAAGACGGCATACAGCTTATAGCTAAAGCTCGTGTCACCGTACGCGCCAATATCCGCCAATTAGTAGGAGGTGCCGGAGAAGACACGATTCTAGCACGTGTTGGTGAAGGTATCGTGTCCTCTATCGGATCGTCCGAAAATCACAAATCCGTATTGGAAAATCCTGATTCTATCTCTAAATTAGTACTCCGCAAGGGCTTAGATGCCGGTACGGCTTTCGAAATCCTGTCTATTGATATAGCTGATATTGATATAGGCAGAAATATTGGAGCTGCTTTACAAATAGACCAGGCCAATGCCGACAAGAATATTGCACAAGCCAAAGCAGAAGAACGCCGTGCAATGGCCGTCGCCTTGGAACAGGAAATGAAAGCCAAAGCAGAAGAGGCACGCGCGAATGTAATTCAGGCAGAAGCCGAAGTGCCCAAGGCCATGGCGGAAGCATTCCGTAGTGGCAACCTAGGTATTATGGACTATTACCGCATGAAGAATATACAAGCAGATACCTCCATGCGTGAAAATATTGCAAAACCCGAAACAACTTTCGGTAATGAGCCATTAAGTAAATAAAACTAGTATTCAACGATTAATATATTTTTCTTGGATGCGAATGGAACTGCTTTTCTCTTGATAATGCTAATATCAATGAAAGTTTATAAATCCGTGACATCTACATCCAGGAAATAATCTGTTTGCATACTCATTAAAAAGACAAGAAATATAACATTAATTATACTGGCCATTAACCACAAAAATAAAGATTATGAAAAAATATTATGCAGAATCTGAGTTGATTATCAATCCCGACGGCTCTATCTTCCACCTTCATATCAAACCTGAACAGTTGGCAAATAAAATAATTCTAGTAGGTGACCCCGGGCGTGTAGCATTAGTAGCTTCTCATTTCGATACTAAAGAATGTGAAATAGAAAGCCGTGAGTTCAAGACCATTACCGGTACTTATAAAGGAAAACGTCTCACCGTAGTTTCCACCGGTATAGGTTGTGACAATATAGACATTGTGATGAATGAATTAGATGCTTTGGCCAATATTGATTTCAATACCCGTTATGAAAAAGACCACTTGCGCCAATTGGAATTAGTACGTATCGGTACATGTGGCGGATTACAGCCTTATACTCCTGTTGGTACCTATGTTTGTTCTGAAAAGTCTATCGGTTTTGACGGACTGCTTAATTTCTACGCCGGACGCAATGAGGTTTGCGATCTGAAATTAGAACAAGCTTTTATAGATTACATGGGGTGGGAAGGTAATGTATGCATCGCCCACCCATACGTTATTGATGCCGACCGGGAATTAATAGACCGCATTGCGCAAAATGATATGGTCCGTGGCGTAACTATCGCCGCAGGAGGTTTCTTTGGTCCGCAAGGACGAGAACTCCGTATCCCATTGGCCGATCCTAAACAGAATGAAAAGATTGAGAAATTTGAATACAATGACTATCGCATCACTAACTTTGAAATGGAAAGTTCCGCCCTTGCCGGATTAGCACGCCTGATGGGACACAAAGCCATGACTGTATGTATGGTGATTGCCAACCGACTAATAAAGGAAGCCAATACCGGCTATAAAAACTCTATTGATGGTTTGATAGAAAAAGTCTTGGAAAGAATATAATTCCCAATTTAGTTGTCTATATAATATGGATAAGATTCACCGGATCATCTATCAAGACTTATTCTTATTATTATCCAGAAGAAGATTGGCATAAACAGATTTTTTACAGAATAAGCCAACTCTTTTTACCTAACAGGGGACATCGCTTCATAGAAGACCATTTTTTGTAAAAAAACAACAAGATGTCCCCTCATAAAACAAATAAAAATATGGAAACCAGTTTCAAACAAACAACTAGTAATAAAGTAGAACGTTACCGTCTTTTCCTCCCTCAGTTTGAACTTTTAATATCAGATGAAAAAGAAGAAATAAGTGTTTTGGCTAATACTGCTGCTGCTCTTCGGGAAGCCTTCGGCTTTTTTTGGGTAGGTTTCTATCTGGTTAAAGACGACCAACTTATTTTAGGACCTTTTCAAGGAAGCACCGCCTGTTATCGCATCCATAAAGGAAAGGGAGTATGTGGAACCTCATGGGCAGAAGCTCGAACCTTGATAGTGCCCAATGTAGAACAATTCCCCGGACATATAGCCTGCAGTTCTCTTTCCCGCTCCGAAATTGTTGTTCCTATTCTTGCTAATGGACAAGTAAAGGGAGTATTGGATATTGACAGTAATCTATTAAACTTTTTTGATGAAACAGACCGCCGTTATTTAGAAGAAGTAACAGCCATTATAGCTAAAACATTATATTATTAACCAAATGAAAATGATAAACCAAGATACAATCTGTGCCATTGCCACCGCCCAGGGAGGAGCCATCGGAATAATTCGTGTATCTGGCCCAAAAGCGATTGAAATAACGTCACGCATATTTACACCCGCCACAGGCAAGCCACTGACAGAACGAGCACCATATACTCTTACTTTCGGAAAGATTTGTTCCCCAAAGCGAAAAATTAATAATACACTTTTCCAACAAACGAGTGAAATTCCGCAAGAAAAAAGTGAAACGTTACAAAAAACTTCGTCAATTACTTCTTCTGCAGAAGAAGTAATTGACGAAGTTTTAATTTCCTTGTTCCGCGCCCCCCATTCTTATACCGGTGAAGACAGTACGGAAATCATGTGTCACGGTTCATCTTATATCCTGCAGCAAGTTATACAACTCCTGATCTATAATGGATGTCGTGCCGCTCTACCAGGTGAATACACCCAACGTGCTTTTCTAAACGGAAAAATGGACTTGAGCCAAGCCGAAGCTGTTGCCGATCTGATAGCCTCATCGTCTGCCTCCACCCATCGCCTAGCCATGAGCCAGATGCGCGGAGGATTCAGTAAAGAACTTTCTAACCTGCGTAACCAATTACTTCATTTCACTTCGTTAATGGAATTAGAACTGGATTTCAGTGATCATGAAGAACTAGAATTCGCCAATCGTGACGAACTGAGCAGTCTAGCTACCCATATCGAACAAGTTATTGCCCGGCTAGCTCATTCTTTCAGTGTAGGAAACGCAATCAAGAATGGCATTCCTGTAGCAATTATCGGAGAAACGAATGCCGGAAAATCTACCTTACTGAATGCGTTGCTGAATGAAGAAAAAGCCATTGTCAGTGATATCCATGGAACGACCCGTGACGTAATAGAGGATACGATCAATTTACAAGGTGTCACATTCCGATTTATTGATACAGCTGGAATCCGCCAAACGAACGATACAATAGAAAATCTAGGGATAGAACGTACTTTCCAAAAGATGGACCAAGCATATGTCATTTTATGGATGATAGACTCTACAGATGCCCAAAGGCGGTTCGAAGAATTAAAAGCCGACATTCTTCCACACTGCGAAGGGAAAAAGATGATTATTTTATTTAATAAGTCAGATCTGTTACTAGCAACACAAAAAGAAGAGTTGTCAGCCATATTTGCTGACATGAAAGTGGAAAAACTATTTATCTCAGCAAAGAAAAGGGAAAATATAACGATTCTGGAAAAGAAGTTAGTACAGGCAGCTGCCTTACCGGAAGTCAACCAAAACGATATTATCATTACAAATGTACGCCATTACGAAGCATTAACACGAGCATTGGATTCTATTCATAGAGTACAGGAAGGATTGCAATTGGAATTATCAGGAGATTTGGTAAGTGAGGATTTAAGACAATGTATCCACGAACTAAGTGAGATTGTTGCAGAAGGAGGTATAACCTCGGAAGAAACATTGCAAAATATATTTCAAAACTTTTGCATCGGGAAGTGACATAAAGAAAAGAAAAGCATAAAAAGAGAAAATATAAATCCGTAAAATGCGATAAATCAATGATTTTATGAGAATTTGTATTTTCTCTTTTTCTCCATACTTTCTGCCTGTTTTCATATTTTTTTCGTATTTTTGTCCCCAGATTGTCCCCCGAAAGGGATGCGAGGGACAAAAATCTGTCCCCCGAAGACAATGAATCACATCTCTCATTAAAATAGAAACAGGCTATGACTAAGAAAACAACAATCCAGAAAGAACCCGTAAAATTACGGGAAAAGAAGTTGGCAAACGGTAACGTGAGCTTGTATCTCGACATCTACAGAAATGGGAAACGTCAGAAAGAGTATTTGAAACTTTATCTGATCGATGCCACTACTCCACTGGAGCGTGAGCAGAACAGACAGACATTGGCAACCGCTCAGGCTATAAAATCCAAACGCCTCATTGAAATGCAGAACGGAGAGTATTCTTTCACTCGCCAATTCAAAGAAGATACTCCTTTTTTGGAATACTATCGGAAGATGGTTGAAGAAAGACACAAGAATCCTGAATCTGAGGGAAACTGGGGTAACTGGAGAAGCTGCTTGCGTTATCTCGAAATCTATTGTGATGAGAAAACCACATTCAAAGATATTACTCCGGAGTTTATAAACGGCTTCAAGGATTTTTTGAATAATGTGGAAAAAGACACTCACAAGCGTACCGGCCCACGTAGAGAAAGGGATGTGTTTCAAGGCTTGTCCCAAAACTCAAAAGTCTCTTATTTCAATAAGCTCCGCGCCTGTATCAACCAGGCTTACGATGAAAGAATCATACCTGTAAATCCTTTGCGTGGAATCGAGGGATTCAAAGCCGCAGAAGTAAAGCGTGACTATCTGACCTTGGAAGAGGTAAAACAGTTGGCTGCTACTCCTTGCCGCTACCCTATTCTAAAAAGAGCTTTCCTCTTTTCGTGCCTGACCGGACTTCGCAAAAGCGATATTCAGAAACTCACATGGAGCGAAGTTCAAAAATTTGGAGACTACACGAGAATCGTCTTCAAACAAAAGAAGACTGGCGGACAGGAGTATCTTGACATTTCCTCACAGGCAGAAAAATACCTCGGTGAAAGAGGCAACCCGGAAGATCCCGTCTTTACAGGATTTACATACGGAGCTTGGACTTCATTGGAATTACAGCGTTGGAGCATGGCTGCCAATATCAATAAGAATCTGACCTTCCACTGCGGGAGACATACCTTCGCTGTGCTTATGCTTGACTTGGGCGCAGACATCTACACAGTATCAAAACTATTAGGACACAAAGAGTTGGCGACCACACAAATTTATGCAAAGGTGCTTGACAAAAACAAGCAGAATGCCGTATCATTGATTCCGGACATTGATTAAATCCCGTGCTTATGACAAGGCAAGAAACCGTTATAAAGATAACGAAGATTACCCGAATCGTCGGCGAAATGAAAAGCCAGTTGGATTTGGATGACGAAATCGAATTTGAAGCACTTGACTCTTCGTGGATGAATATCGGAAAATGGGCGAAAGAGATTTGTCTATATATGGAACAAGCTCCCTCTCCTCTTTTGGCAAACCTTATAACAAATAACGAATTTACCGTTCCTGTCGTAAACTATGTACAAAGTCATAGGCTGGAAATTGATTCTGCATACGTCAAGGTAATTGACTGTTATGCGAACAATATGCAAGCGTTGCTGTCACTTTGCAAAAGGCAAGAAGAGGAGGTGAAAGGCGAATATAAAGATTTGATTGAGCCTTTAGCCAATGAACAGGTGGCTACATTATTACAAAGAGCCATACGCGCAGGTCTTTTGGATGAACACTATCAGCCGATGCCGCAAACGAAGCCGCTGCAACTGAAAGTGATAGCCTATGCTGTATCTACCATCTGCAAACTTCCCAGCACCTACATCCTTTTTGAAAAGCAATGGAAAAGGGAATATGGAAAGCGATTCAGCACTTGGCGTGTTCCGAGATACAATACGGGACTTTACGAAACGACCAAAGCCCTCTACTCTGAAGTTGACTTTACTGAATTTGAGCCAACGCATCAGACAGAGACATTCTACACACCACAGAGTGAAGAAGATATAGCAGTGTTGTATCGAGATTTAGTGAAATACGGATACATCGCACCTGATACTGGCTTGAAAACATTTGTCGGCATTTTCAATAAAAAGACATTCCGCAAGCCGGTAGAATGGATTAAAACGCAACGGCAGTTGTCCTTTTTCGTCTATCAGGCATTTTACAAATTCAACAAGAAGGACTTGTGGATAAAAGGAGAATGTTGTTTCAGCATAAACGGACACACTCCGCACAAAGCTTGTTTTGTATCAGGTTACAGTTGGATTAAGCGAGCCGGATGGTTGGATAGGTATGATGTTAAATTAAAGACTATCTGTGATAAGTTCAACCACATTGAAAATACGTTCAATGAAGAAACTTCTGATGAACGGCTCATTCATACGAGCAAAGTTGTATTTTACAGTCCGAATAGCGAAGATGAGATACATTTAATGTTCTCCGCTCTACTTGACGGTGGATATATCTCCTCCGACACCACATTTACCGCATTCAAAGGTATTTTCGATGAAACGGTATTTGAACATCCTATAGTATGGATGAAAACACAGACTTCACTTATGTATTTTGTACATTTGGCCTTTAAGCAACACAATCCCTATGATGTATGGGTAAAATGCGTAAACTGCTTCCGCTTGCAAAATGATAAAGTACCTAACAGAGAAAGTATGGATAGTAATTTTCGTTTTATAGTAAAAAAAGGATTGATGGACACATACGACATTCAACTTAAAACCATTGCAGATAACTATCTTAGCACTCAAAACAAAAATGCCATCAACGCAAAGGTGGCAAACAACAATACTTAAAATAATGTTTTATGTCAAAGAAATTATCTTTGCACCTCTCTCTTTTTGAAAAGAGCGATGCGAGGTTTCCAATGGACTCCTGCGCAGACCGGTAAAGAAGGGCTATTCCGGTTGGTTGAGCAAGCCCATAAGTCTTACAAAGACGAAGTCACCACACGGCAAAAAAGTTACAGGCGATACGTGCTTGACTTTACCCATTCCCATCGGTTTCACGATGCGAATGATGCCTGGAGCAAGAATGAACATCTAAAGAATTACCACACGGTAATAGAGCTTCTGGGGAAGCATGAAATTTTGATTCGCAAACATTTCGACCATGACCTATTGGACGAAAATGGGATCATAAAACTTCTGAACGAATTTTACGCCATTGACCTGTCGGAATCCGCTACCGAGTCCGACAACAGCAGTCCGGGGAATCCTATTCAGACCAATCAGAATACCAACATCAAACCTTTACTTGACAGACATACTCTGGACCTCATTGTGCAGCTTGCCAATGAGGTCTGTTTGTTTAAGGAAGTTTTGGATGCAGACAATGTTGCCATTTGTTATGCGGCAGACACATTGCAGACTGTGACTTCAAGAAACAACAGCAAATTGGTTTTATTGTTGGATAAACTGGCTTCACACGATGTGATAACCTATAACTGGCAATCGGTAATTGCCCAAAAACATCTTGTCATCAGTTCTTCAAGGAAGAAATTACTGACCCAACACGATATGTCATCAACCCTCAATCGGATAAAAGACACCACTCCCAACGCCATAGATAAGCAGTTTTTGGCAATCATAGACAAGTATATCACTCTAATCAAAAACAGAGAAGTATAACAAAGGAATAACAAATTGTTGAGAGTTGTATTGAGAATTGTGTTGATACTCAATAATCTCAACATAATCAAGCGAATATACTCATCTACCTTTGCCCTCCGTAATCGATTACCCACGGAGGGCATACCTCGCATTGTCAAATTTAACAGCATCAATCAATGAGACATCGAAGAACGACAAATGAAAATAAGATGCTCTCCAAAATGGAGAACATGATTTCGATGATGGCAACGGAGAAACCTTTTGAACGGCTCCAATCGTTAGAACAAAAGATCAACGAAGTGGATAAAATCCAGACCATCGAGAATTACATTGCACAGTTGAAAGAGCGTATTTGGGCAGTCAAGGAAGTACTGACTACCGCTGAAGCTTCTGCTTATCTCGGTTTGTCCGAGAGTTATATCTACAAACTCACTTCTCTCAAGCAAATACCACACTACAAGCCAAACGGCAAATTGGTGTATTTCAATAGAAAGGAACTTTGCGAATGGGCAATGAGAAATCAAGTACAAACAATAGGGCAACCTGCTGCTATAACAAAAGAAGAATTATGAATAGAAAAGAAATAGACTTACTACTCTCTCGTATCGAAGGATTGAAATCATTCCTCGAAAACAACTCCTTGGAAAATTTTCAGCAGGAAATTCTGAATGTTGAAAATTACCTGAAACGATTCGGTTCTTTGGCCGAACTGCTATCCCATCTTGAAAATGTGGAAAAGATAGCTTATGCCGCAAAAGAGTTTCTCAATATAGACGAGGTAGCCGCCTATCTACAAGTGTCCAAAGGCTATGTCTATAAGTTAACCATGCAGAAAGAACTTACCGTGTATAAGCCGAATGGGAAAAACATATTCATTCTCAGGGATGACCTGAACCGATGGATAAAGCGCAACCCCTGTTTCTCCAATGCAGAAATAGAAAGGCAAGCCAATGTCATCGCTTACACATTGGGACAAAAAAGTAAGAACAAACCAACAAAAGGAGAAAAAAAATAATGCAACCTGATATGATACAACCCAACAATTATCGGATAGACGAAGCCAAATATAAGTCTTTATTGAAATATATACGGCTGAGTGTTACCGAAAAATATGAGTTTCCACAGGAAATCGTACAAATAGACGGTGTTACCATTGCCACAATCGGAAATTTCAGTGCTTCCACGGGCAAACCCAAAAGCAAAAAGACATTTAATGTCAGTGCCATTGTCGCGTCTGCTCTTTCCGGAAAAGAGATTCTAAAATATAAGGCAGAACTGCCGTCTTGCAAGAATAGAATCCTATACATCGACACTGAACAAAGCAAGTGCCATTGCCACAAAGTCCTTCATCGAATCCTCAAACTGGCAGGATTGCCTACTGACCAGGAAAATGACAACATCCAATTCTTGGTTCTGCGTGAATACACTCCCGACCAAAGGAGAGATATTATACGATGGGCACTCCACGAAGAGCAAAACATCGGGCTCGTAATCATTGACGGCATCCGTGATTTAATCCATGACATAAACAGTCCCAGTGAATCCCTTGACATAATCAATGAACTGATGAGATGGTCAAGCTATTACGAGCTGCATATCCACACCGTGTTACATCTAAACAAAGGCGATGACAATACCAGAGGTCATATAGGAACAGAACTGAACAATAAGGCCGAGACTATCCTGCAAATATCAAAAAACAATGAAAATGGAAAAATCAGCGAAGTAAGGGCCATGCACATAAGGGACAGGGAATTTACACCTTTCGCATTTGAAATCGGAGAAGACTCTCTCCCGCACTTGGTAAAAGAGCATCAATTCAAAAAGAACAAAATGGACAGACTGACTTCCTATACGGATATGACCGAGCAGCAACACCGAACTGCCCTGGAATCAACATTCGCAGAAAGTGCAGAATATGGCTATCAGTCTCTGCTTGATGCCCTAAAAAAAGGATATGAAAGCATTGGGTATTCACGAGGAAGAAACACACTGGTAAACTTGTGTAAATTTCTGTTGGAACATCATGCCATTACAAAAAACGGCCGTACCTACTCCTATAATAGTTCATTCCATCTCTAAGCAGTATGGTTTAGTTTGTGGGTATATATAAGTAAACCATACTAAAATGAATATAAAAGAAGCGAAACAGATACGGCTCGTGGAATATCTGCGGATAATAGGACATTCTCCGGTCAATGCGCGTGGCTGCCAGTATTGGTATCTCTCCCCATTGCGAGAGGAACGTACCCCCTCGTTCAAGGTCAACGATAATTTGAACGAATGGTACGACTTTGGGCTTTCTGCCGGAGGTGACATCATAGAACTGGGAAAACACCTTTATCGTACTGGCAATGTAAGTGTGGTATTGCTCCGCATCAGCGAGAATGCCATTGGTGTACCCTTTCAACAGTTACAAAGCCGGAGTGTCCGTCCCTGTCCTATCGAGGAAGAAATGGAAAACGTGGAAGTAAGAGAACTGAGCCACCATGCCTTGTTGTCTTACCTCCGTTCCAGGTATATCAGTGAGAATATCGGCAGGCTGTATTGTAAGGAAATTCATTATGAGCTACGCAAAAGACACTATTTCGCCATAGCCTTTGAAAACAAGACCGGCGGTTACGAGGTGCGCAATCCTTATTATAAAGGATGTATAAAGGGGAAAGACATATCCGTCATCAGGTATAACAAGGATATAATCCAAAACCATGTCTGCGTGTTCGAGGGTTTTATGGACTTCTTGTCTTACCAAGAACTTAATAGAAAAGGAGACTATCATGTCTGCATCGACAGCCCTACCGATTTTCTCGTGATGAACTCAGTCAGTAATCTGAAAAAGTGTCTTGTGGAACTGGAACGGTACACCACCATCCATTGCTATCTGGATAACGACCTTGCCGGGCGAAAAACAGTCGAAACTATTACCGGACTTTACGGGGAAAAGGTAATCGACCACTCCGAAAGTTACTACAACTACAAAGATTTGAATGACTATCTGAGAGGTAAAAGGCGTTAGTCTTTGTCTTCCCTCTGATAGAAATCTTCCAACCAGCGAAAGGCTCTCCCAAATACGGAGGGCTTTTCTTGTTTATTGCCCCGGACAAAACCCGTCAAAGTATGATAATTGAGTATGATTTTAGATTTTCTCGGAATAATGTTTAATATTCAGCCGCTTTTCACGAGGATATTTCGTAGTATGAAATTATTGTATTTCCTTTGCGTTCATATTTTAATCATATTCTAAAATCAGACTATAAGATATGAAAGCATATTTCATCTTCGCCATTGCGCTGACCGTGGCATACATCATCTACTACGCTGTGATGATAGCAAGAGACCTTTATGGTAAAAACGAAGAAAAGATAAAATCCGGAGAAGAAGAATTTGACGTGAGCGATTTTGACGAGGAAGAAAGCGTCAGCGTGGTGGAGAACGACAAGGGCTTCAATATCGGTGACAACGAGTATGAGACCCACTACATCGATGAGACACAGAATGTATCGGAGGAAACAAATTCCACAGACGAAAAGCCAAAACAGGATGTCATCGAGGCTCTGAACAACAAAGTCAAGGCTAACATGGAAGAGACACAGGTTACCTTCTCCAATCCCTATAACTCTGCGGAGCTGTACAAGCTGATGATTCAAAACGGCATTGGAGAATTGCATCCGGACAGAGGTGTAACCACCAAGAACGTAATTGATGAACTATGACCCGACACAATGGCAAAAGAATACTAAGCGCACTATGTGCGCTGCTCCCTTGTTCCGTCTTCGCTAAAAGCGGCGGCGTGAACTACTCGTGGGGAGCGGACGCGCTGGCTTCCATGCACGACTATGTGGTGACGATGATGCTCTATGTCCAGTACATCATTTACGCGGTTGCAGGAGGTTTTGCGGTCATAGCCGCATTCCAGATATACATCAAGATGAACACGGGCGAGGACGGAATCACCAAGCATATACTCACGCTGGTCGGAGCCTGCCTTTTCATCATCGGTGCGACAATAGTCTTTCCGGCATTTTTCGGCTATCGAATTTAGAAAATCACGAGTGTAAAACAATCAATAAAGTTCAATTAAAACAAGACAAGTATGTTTGAAAAAGTAAAACGATTCGCAAAGAAAATCGCGACTTCAAAGAAAACGCAAATGACCTGCCTGATGGTAATGTGCGGTGTGACCGCTTTGATGGCACAGACTACCGCAGGAGACTACTCGGCCGGGACAGCGGCTCTGACCCAAGTGAGCGAGGAAATCGCCAAGTATGTTCCTATCGTGGTGAAACTCTGTTACGCCATTGCCGGTGTGGTAGCCGTAGTGGGTGCGATCTCGGTATATATCGCGATGAGTGCGTCCGTAATGGTTGCATGATAAATACCTCTTTAGCAAGAGGATAGGTCAGGGTTCAAGTGACCTACTTCCACCCAAATAAGCCCGAGGGGAAACCTAAAGGTGAAAATAGCACTTTGGGAAAGCAATAAGTCAGTCAAAAGCCAGACTGCGACTGAATTGCGAGGGAGAAAGACAGATATGAGGATAAAGTCCATACTGATTGAACGATAGCCCAGCGGCAAAAGATGTAGCTGCGACGGAAGGCTTTTACAAACGTCGCATTGTGGCACTTAGACAACGTCATTGGTGTTATAGCAAAGAACCAGCCACAACGCAACCGCAGTAAGCGGAGAAAAGGGCGGAAGTCGTATCCGACAATCTGTCGTGCTAATAGTTATCATGCAGCTAAACGGAGATTACCTAAGTTGGAAAGCCATGAAAGTGGCTATGAGCTTTGGCTTTGAATATCCAATATGGTAACGGAGTTCCCATAGTAGTCCGAGCAAGGTAATGCCTTGTACATGGCGAAGGGGAACAGTTAGTAATGTTTTAATACAAATTTTGAAAACGTGTAAGACGTATGGAAAAATCAGAAAGAGTATTAAAAGCTCTAAGTGACCACAGTCAAAGTTCGGATTATAAGTACGAGCGACTGTATCGGTATCTGTTCAGTGAAGAGATGTTCGCTGTAGCCTACCAACGCATCTATGCGAAGCAAGGCAACATGACACCCGGAACTGACGGCAAGACCATCGATGAGATGAGTCTTGAAAGGATTGAAAGATTGATTGTGTCCTTAAAGGACGAAAGTTACCAACCCCACCCTGCACGCAGAGTGTACATACCGAAGAAGAACGGCAAGAAACGTCCGCTCGGTATTCCCTCATTCGAGGACAAATTGGTGCAGGAGGTAGTTAGACTGCTGCTTGAAGCCATTTATGAAGGTCATTTTGAAGGCACTTCACATGGTTTCCGACCGCACCGAAGCTGCCACACGGCATTGGGTATGATACAGAAGTCTTTTGCGGGAGCAAAGTGGTTTATCGAGGGAGACATCAAAGGCTTCTTTGACAACATAGACCACAACGTACTGATTAGCATTCTTCGTGAACGCATATCAGACGAACGCTTCCTAAGACTTATCCGTAAATTCTTCAATGCAGGGTATGTGGAGGACTGGAAGTACAACAAGACGTACTCAGGAACTCCGCAAGGTGGAATAATCAGCCCCATATTGGCTAACATCTACCTTGACAAGTTCGACAAGTATATCAAGGAGTACGCAGCCAAATTCCGCAAAGGTGACAGACGCAGCATCAATCCCGAATACTGGCGTTTGAACAATAAGAAGAACAGGCTGAAACAGAAGTTGCAGAAAACATCCGATGAGCAGATGCGGAAAAGCTATCTGTATGAAATTGCCCAACTGAGCAAACAGATGCTGTCCACTCCTCACAAGGATGCAATGGATGCGGACTTTAGAAGATTGCAGTATGTAAGGTACGCGGACGATTTCCTTATATCGGTTATCGGAAGCAAGTCTGAATGCGAGACCATCAAAGCGGACATCACCCAATTCATGAGAGAACAACTCAAACTTGAATTGTCCGATGAGAAAACTTTGATAACACACGCACAAGACAAGGCGAAATTCCTTGGATATGAAATCTTCATCAGAAAGTCAGACGCAGTGAAAAGGAACAGGGACGGAGTACTCAAAAGAGACTTCAACGGCGCAGTGGTGTTAACCCTTAACTCGGCTGTGATACAAAAGAAGCTCACTGAATACAACGCTTTGGAGGTCAGAAACATTGACGGCAAAGACATTTGGTGGTCAAAGCCTCGCAGATATATGACTCCAATGAAGCCCGAAGATATTCTTGCCCAATACAATGCGGAAATCAGAGGACTTTACAACTACTATTCACTTGCCGCAAACGTGTCCAAAGAATGTGCATCTTTCGCCTTCATTATGAAGATGAGTATGTTCAAGACACTTGGCTGGAAACTGAACACTTCCGCAAGGAAAGTTCGCCAGAAGTATCAGAAGGACAAGGACTTTGTCATTCCGTACAACGATGCCAAGGGAAAGCAGAAGTACAGAGTCTTCTACAATGAGGGTTTCAAAAAGAGAAATGCGCAGTTCGATGTTGACTATGACAAACTGCCACAGACCATGTATGTGCCATATCCGAGCCTTGTGGAAAGGTTGAAGGATGGACGGTGTGAACTTTGTGGTAAGGATGGGAAAGTAGTCATGCACCATGTGAGGACACTCACCAAGCTGAAAGGCAATAATGAGTGGGAGAAACTGATGCTCCAAAGACATCGCAAGACACTTGTTGTCTGCGAGGACTGCAACTCAATGATTCAGAACTATGGTAAAGAGTAATGTTACTAATGGAAAGCCGTATACATGGAGACATGTAAGTACGGTTTGGGGGCGAGTACTCGGAAACCGCCCACCGCAAGGTGGGTATGGCGCTGGGTGCTTAGCCCACACAACGAGGAGCAGGATGTCAAGAATATCTTAGTCCTCAAAAATGCGTTTGAAAAGACAAGAAAACAAATGAAAGTAAATGCGCTAAGTATCAATGCTTTAAGCGATAATTTGAATTTTCCAATGTTTGCTAAACTCACTCTTAAAAAGACATAAAAGACTGTTTCTTGTTTCCGTTTTGTTTCTCGTTTCTCGGTTTGTTTTCTTATCTTTACATCAGTTTTCCGAAGTAAGGGAAGAGAAAGAAAAGCAAATGTCAGCATAGGAACCCATATCTGACATGAACTTTCAACAAGAGGGAGAAAGACCCTCCAATGTAGCAGAATACAAAAACAAAATAACACTTCATACATCATGGCAAGACCAAAGAAACAAGTAAAGCTGAAAGAGCCGATTAAAATTCGGTTGAAGTCGCTCGCAGATGGCAACAAGAGCATCTATCTTGACATCTACTATAAGGGAGTGAGGAAGTATGAATACCTCAAACTCTACCTCGTCCCCGAAATCAACCCTGTCTGCAAGGAACAGAACAAGCAGACTATGGCGGTTGCAGAACGCATCAAGGCTGAGCGCATCAAAGCCCTGCATGGTCATGGCATACAGGACTGGGAGACAGTAAAACAAGGCTCGATGCTTCTTACCACATGGATAAAGAAGTATTGTGAAGGTGGTGTCGGCATCAAGAAGTCAACGCTCCATTGCCGTGTGGAAATGCTGCACACCGTGGAGAAGTATCTTGACGAGACAAACAAAGGCTTCATTTCTCTTGAAGAGGTCAATGCGGAGTTCTGCCGTGGATATGTGAAGTTCTTGCGTAACTTCCCAAACTCCCATATCAAGTATGGCGAGCCAAGACCTATCAGCGAGAATACGGCAAGCCGATACCTCGGAATGTTCTCCACTGCTCTCAACAACGCTGTGCGACAAGGCATTATCCGCAACAACCCTATGAAGGAACTTGATGCACGTGAGCGCATCCAACCCAAGGATGGCAAGAAAGAGTATCTGACCATTGAGGAACTTCGCACCCTCATGGCTACGGACAGTTATCGTCCGGAAGTCAAGGAGGCTTTCATCTTCGCCTGTTTTACTGGATTGCGATTAAGCGACATGTACCGTCTTGCTCCGATGCACATCTTCAAGACCGCTGACGGAAAGGGCGAATACATAGACATGGAAATGCAAAAGACGGAGAAGCCTGTTATAATACCTCTCTCGGAAGAGGCTAAGCGGTGGTTGCCAAAGTCAAGAGGAAATGATATTCCTTTCTTTGATATACCAACCACACAGACCGTTATAGGCAGAGCACTCCGCAAATGGGCGGAAGCAGCTGGCATTGAGAAGCATATCTCATTCCATTGCTCACGGCACACGTTCGGAACGATGATGCTCACGCTCGGTGCAGACCTTTTTACCACAAGCAAGCTGATGGGACATTCCAACATTCAGACCACGGAAATCTATGCTAAAATCGTGGATAAGAAGAAGGAGGAAGCCATCAACCTCATTGACGGTATGTTCACATAAATCATTGACAACGAAAATATATAGAGACATGACAATAACTATCAGACAAAAGGCACTTGCCAACGACAACATAAGCTTGTATCTTGACATTTACGATGGTGGCAAGCGCAAGTTTGAATTTCTTTCCCTCTATTTGTTGCCGGAGGTTGATGCAGAGACCAAAGCAAGAAACGAAGAAACATTGCAACGTGCTCACCATATAAGGGCAGAGCGTATTCTTCATCCAGAGACAATCCCAGAGGTAGGTCACTTGATGATTGTGAAGGAAATCCCCAATGACGAGTCTCCCGAAGTCTTGGACTGGATCCAGACTTACATTGACTGGATGAGCGACAATACAGACTACTCCAAGGCTATTGTTGACCAATCAAAGTATCTGAAATACCTAATGAGCGAGTTCCTTGCTAACAAGCGCAGACCTCACATCACTCTGAGGAAGTTCGACAAGGCATGGTTCAAGGCTTTCTTCCTTTGGTTGAAGAACGACTATGTACCACAGAAGTATGTACGAGTTGAAGCCAAGCCTTTGTGTGAAGGCTCCCTTCACAATGTTCAACAGCGCATAGTGGCGGTGTTCAACAAGGCGGTCAAGTTCGGTAAGTTGAAGGCTAACCCTTTCTACCAGTTGGAGAAGTCAGACATCTTCCCCAAGCCAAAGTCATCACATAAGCAGTATCTCACTCCCGATGAACTGAAAAGGTTCATGGCTTCAGATGAGAGAAGTCCAGGAGTTGCAGAGACACAAAAAGCTTTCGGTTTCGCCTGTCTGACAGGACTTCGTATCAGCGACATCAAGGCTCTGCGATGGAGTGACATCAAGAGAAACAAGGTAACGAACACGCTTGTAATCGTCCAGAAGAAAACCAAGACTCTCAATGCCGTACCAATCGGCAATACCGCCTTGTCATGGATGCCACCCAAATGCGATGATGATTTTGTATTTCACCTTCCTGCCAAGGCTAATGTGGATGCCGCTCTCAAACGTATAGCCCAAAAGGTGGGCATTGAGAAGAATATCTCTTTTCACTGCGCCCGACATACGTTCGGAATTTTGGTGCAGGCGGTTACTGGCAACATTGAGACTACCAAGAAGCTGATGGGACACAAGTCGCTCAAATCCACCGCCATCTATGCAGATGTGCTGACGAATGAAAAGGTAAAGGCTGTTGACAACACGAAGAAAGCCTTTCGAGGTCGCAAACAGCGTGAGGAGAACAAGCAGATACCGAGGACAAAGCGGACAGCAGCCACCAACACCCATCCACGCAGAATAACTTTTTTACAGGATAACAAGTAAACAGAACTTTTCAGGATAACAACCAGTTAAATTCACTTTTGTAGTTTCCTTTTTTCGGGCAGGGATTTCTCTCTGCCTTGGGGGACTACACTTTCAAAGCAAGCAGTACAACGAATCACAAACAATTAAATTACAGGTTAATGAACAAAACTATCGACACCGAGACTCTTCTCTTGAAGGTAGAGTCACATGAGCACCGCATTGGGATAATGGAGAATCTTCTCCGTGATGCCAAGCAAGTATTGACACTGGAGGAAGCTGCCTTATTCATGGGTATATCAAAGAGTAGTCTCTACAAGATGACACACAAGCATGAACTTCCGTTCTTCCGTCCCAACGGCAAGATTATATACTTTGAAAAGTCCGAGCTTTTGAACTGGATGCGCCAGAACCGCAGTATGTCCGAGGCTGAGACCAAGGCTGCAGCGACCAAGCACATGAGTGAACTTTGTAAATAGACATGGCAATGATGAAGGACGATATTTCCCATGAGGAGTACAGAAGCAAGTTGGCGAATGTCGCTGACCTTGCCGTGAGCTACATCAATACTGGCAACGGCTACTTTCGGATGCGTGATGCTTTCAATCAGCTTGCCGAACAATGCGGAGCCAACAAGGGCATCAATGATGAAGCAACTGTCGGCAGAAGAAAACTTCTTGCCCAGTCTGTTTGCATTGAGTGCATTTCACGATTAAGCAGCCATTTTAATGACAGGTTGCAAGGCGAGCTCTATGTTATAGCAGAGGACATTTCCCCAAGGCGAGGACGGCACAGATGATTTTCTCTTTACTGAGAAAAACAGTCTTGCCATTTATGGTTATAATATTCAAAATTTACAGAAGATGGATAAACAAAAGATACATTACTGCTTCACGCTGTCCGATGTACAGATGGAGTATCTTCGCTGCAAGAAGTACAAGATTGACCGCATGGAATGCTTCATGTCTCTTGCCTCTCTTGCTGAACGTGAAACAACACTTGTTTCTATCAGCAAGACCCAACAAGTGGAAATCTTGTGTGGGCAATGTATGGTTGACAATACCCAACTTGCCAAACTCTGGGATAAAGACCGCAAGACCGTACCCAAACTTTTACAGGCAATGGAGGCTGTGGGCATTTCCTCTTCACAAAAAGTTGGAGACAACCGCATCATTACCCTGCATTCCCTCTCTGGTTGGTATGTGGACGGAAGATTTGTCAAGAACGGCTTTTCATTGAAACGCAATGCGGATGGCTCTACAATCATCCACACGGAAGTTCCACAAACAAGAGTAATTGTTACGACAACGGAGGATGATACAAAGTCGGACAAGGAAGATGGGCATTCTACCAATGGAATATCCGATACTGACAACAAGGGCAATTCTTCTACAGCAGATATTTCTTCTTCCCTAAATTCGACTTCATCTAATGACAACAGAAGCGTGGGTAAGGTCGGAATGAATGGCAATCTTTCCGATGCTGTTACAGGTAGAATTTCCCCACAACAGAATTACTCCAGACAGTCTGTTGGCAATCCTTCTTCCCTGCAAGAAGCAGATGCCAAACAGAATGAGGGAGAACACAACACATATCCACAGCATCTGGCAGGAGGACAAACACAACAGTCTAACGGTTCTAATAACAATGGTTACAAGCCTAACGACTCCCATAACGGCAATCAATAGGCATTCAGAGGCTAATGAGCCACCATACCGATAAATCATCCCAAAGGACGATTGACCGCCAGAGGCTACCGCCAAACTGTTATACGTTTAAGCAGCCTTGGGGACGGACGCTGTTAAAAGTGCCGTCATTTTATAGGTACTTTTCGAGAAATCCTTTTGTAATACAGAAGCCGTGTCCGTCTTTCTGTATTCCTAAAAGTTTCTCGGACTACTCGCAGGCTCGCAGTCGTGACCACCTTTGCAAGGTGCTTGTAATCATCCCATTTTAATCAGAGACAAGGACAAATGAGAAAGAAGAACATCATAAGGAAACCGCCTACGGAAGTCCACACCTACCGATGTACGAAAGAAGAGTTGAAGCAGCTCCAGACGCTTGCCAAGGAGTGTGGAATAAGTCTGAGCCGCTATGTCGTTGAGACTGGTTTGAAGCACCGTCCACGCATGAGACTCACCAAGGAAGAGGTGGACGCTCTCAACTCTCTCGCCATCGCAAGGACGGATTTGATAAAAATCAGCAACGTGCTATCCAAGAAAACGGCTGAGGAAAAGGCTCGGTTCTTCAAGAATGAGAAGTTCATGCGTTGGTGGATTGATGCCGTTGCAGGACTTATCCAACATTGGTATAGCATTGAAGAGAATATCGCAACAAACGTACAGACCAAATCAAAGGAGTAATCATGATTATGCTCGCAAAGGTAGTATCGTATGGAGGCAACTCCGTAAGGTACGCATTGGAAAAGGAGAATGCAAAGACGGTCAAGGTGAACAATATGCCCGATGGTCTTGACCCTACCGCCATCTGGTACATGATGAAGCATCATTGCCAGTATCATCAGGCGGAAAGGACGGTGGGCAGAAAGTTGGAAAGGTTCATGACCACTTTTGTACTTTCCCCATCAAAGGAGGAATCTGCCAACTTCACGATGGAAGATTGGGCAAACCTCCAAGACGAAGCATTGGAAGTTTTGGATTCTGTTGGACTTACGCCCAACGGTTTCTCCAATGAGATAAAGACCAATTTCACCAATTCAATGAATGTGGGCGGATTGCACTCTGATTCCAAGTCGGGAACGCTGCACCTTCACATTGATTGTTGTCGTGTGGACATGGAGGGTAAGACCAATGATGTACACGACATTCATCTTCGGGCAATGAAGGCTGCGGAAATCATCAATATGCGGCATGGGTGGGAACAACCGCAGGAGATTCGGAATATGCGGAAAGTGGAGCTTGCGGAGGATTGCGAACATACTCTCAAAGATATGCAACAATTCAACATCGACAGATACTTCAATCTGTTGCGCATGAAAGGCTATGAGGTCAAACCTCGTTACGACAAACAACGGAAACTTGTCGGCTACACTGTCGGCAAGAATGCTTCCGTGTTCAAGGCTTCTGAGATTGGCAGAAAGTACATGGTGTCAAAGATTGAAGACACCTGGATGAAACTACACCCACAACCTACACAAGTCAAGACAAAGCCTGTTTCTCCATCCGTTGCTACTGCGCCTCGCCCAGTTCGTCCTGTCGTTCAGACTCCAACTGCATCACAACCAAAGTCGCAACCTCAAATTACACAAACGGCATTCAACATCAATACTGGCGATGAGGTCAAGAAGATTTGGATTCCGAACTCTGTCAAAGATGTCTTTACTAATGAGGTTCAGGTTCCAGAGGATAATGATATAGCGACAACAGAGAATGTCGCTCATGTAGCAATGCTGTTGTTTGCAGGGTATATTGACGCAGCCACTTCCATGTCGGAGTCATGTGGCGGTGGCGGTTCCGCTCCCTCTTCTGGTTGGGGCAAGAAGGACGATGAAGATGACTGGAAGTTTGCCCACCGTTGCGCACAGATGGCTCATTCCATGTGCAAGCCTAAACCACGCAGCAGAAGTTTCCACCGATAAATCAATGAAATATGGCAATCAGAAAAAGCAAGATAAACATAGACACAGAAGAAATATCTGACTTCGACAACATGATGAATGATGTCGAAAACGAGGTTGAGGAGCAGCAAGCTGAGGATGGACTTGTAAACCGTGTTCCTGAGTTGAAGCGGTTGAGTGAGGACATTGATAAGGCTACAAACACCTTCATCAATGCCACACTTGAACTGGAGTCTGCTATTCAGCAGTATCAACGTGCGGAAGCCAAATTAGGTGGTGCTGTGACTACTATCAGCAAAAAGGTTGATACCATCAATCAGCACATAGACAAAGTTTTGGAAAATGCGCCCACAAAATTAAAGGTGGCAGTAAATGTCAATGATGCTGACTGGCAGAAGATTCAAGAACTGTTTGCCAAAGAACGCCAATGGATGACCGCACAGATGCAGACGCATATCCGTGAGGTCAATTCCATGCTTGCTGATGAACGGAAGAAAGTTCGTGAACGCTACAAGGAATATGATGGTTGTTACCTTGGTTACTATGCCCAGTGGTTCTTCTGGTTCTTCTTCACGATTGGTATTTTTGTGGTTGCAGGATGTATAGGGATGATGATTGCACAATGCTATAATAGGTGATAAAAGTCGAAAGACCTTCGGCTCTTGTCACCTTAGGCTTCGGATTTTTATTTGTTGTATCACTAAGAATTACCATTTTTTACGGACATATACAATACCTGCCTTTATTTGGGCATCAATTGTATTTATGTCAATCCCTAATCGAATCATATACTCTTTAATTATATTATTATTTAGTCTGTCTGTAATTCGTCTTCTTTTGTAATAATCCAAATTTTCAAAAGAGAGCGGCTTTCCCTCTTCATAAAAAATCCACCTATCTTCTTTGTATGCTTGAATTAATCGTTCTTCTAAATTGGAATTGGAAAAATAGAATTTGAAAAATGGATTATCTGTTTCAGTTTCATTGGATAATGCACATGTAATAATGTTACATCTCAAATGTTTTTGTATGATTCTGCAAACATTAGACAGTCCATCTTCATAATTTGATATAAAAAACACTTTGTCTGGATATATCTTATTTTGCCAGCAACTAAATTTGGGAAAATGGGAGCCTCCACTTTGTGGATTAACCCACCCATTTGGATTTGGTATTTCCGAATAGATTTCAGCCTTTCCTGTTATCAGTTGTTTTTTGAATATAACTTTCACAGTATCAACAAATAGAATGAAATCACTGATCTCGAAAACGGAGAAGGTTAAATAACTAAATTCTGTTGTCATTTCTATTATTTTAATCAGGTCTCTTTAAAAGTTAATATTATAGCAGTTTGCCTTTTAATTTATCGGATTGTACTTGCTTCCTCCTGCTACAGATTGAATATACTTGTTTATTTCATTTTCTTCCTTTTCCGTGATAAAACCGAAGACAAGTTTTTGGCTAAACTTTTCCAACTCAACCAACACATCCAAGAACGCACCTTGATTTTTAGCAATGTAACTTACGATCGAGCAAGGATTTGCCCAATCTGTTGCTACGATTTCGCCAGTTTCCTTTAGAATGGCGAGAAGAAAAGCCTCAACCCAACCAACATATATAAATTGGTCGTTTTCTGCAACATCGTCCACGTCATTGAATGAATAGACCTGGATTCTTAGTTTCGACAAGTCATAATTGAATATCAAGTCAATGACAGGGAAATTAGGCGACACATCTGTATGCGTAGCTTTTCTCTTTATTGATAAATCTTGGATATAAATGTCAGCAAATTCTTCTGAGCAAGTTGTATTTCTTAGAATATCCTGCTTGTTTGGAACAAGTTGGGATATTTTTTCGACAAAGTTTGTTGCATCCATAATGATAAATTATTTTAAGTTATTCCAAAAAAATTTTGGCCAAGCCATAAAGTATTGCGCCTAAGCCAGCAACGTATCCTTGAAGATAATTGATATAGCTAATGGTAAAACTTGGAGGAAACTCGTCTTTGCTCTTATAAGTAAAGACTGTGAATGCTATGCCGAAAAGGATGGCGCACAACTCGTCGTATTGGTTACGGATAATGCAGTAAATTCCTAAGCAGACACAAGTGATGGCAAAAATCAAATAAGTAACATACAAAATGAGACCTATTGATTTTCGCTTTCTTATTGTGTGGAACAATAAGGCTATACCTGTTATAAAAGAAAGGATTCCGCAAAGAGGTAAATATTCCATTATTTGATTCTTTTTAGTTAGACATTATTATCATGCTAAATATAAATATAGGCCAGACGAGGAGCAAACATACGCAAGTTATGCAATACCATACTCGTCTGATTCCTGGCGTATCTTTAGCAAACACCTCCCAGTACCTAAGATATTTATCCTTTCTCCATAAGAAAAAGTAATTTATAAAGAGGCAAGGTACTACTGAGACAAGGATAAATACAGTCTTGCCTAAAGGCAGTAAAGAAACACATGGAAATAATATGGATACGAGATTGAACAAAGTCCATATCAACAGACAAGTAAATCCAATCATGATATAATCCGATACACATATTCCTACAGTTTCGTTATAAGGTATTCTTGTGTTGTTCCCTTTACGATTTCTGTAAAACTTCAAATAGTAAAACAAATATTCAAAAAATCTGTTTAAAAGAGTTTGCGTTTTCTTATCGCAGTTAAAAATGCAATAATATAGCCTATTCCAAAACAATTCTATATACTTCATATAGGCCTCTCTTTCTTTGAATTGGTTCTTTTTGAAATAAAAGAATAAATGGCATAGTGGATACAAATGGGCAAGAGATTGAATATCCCCAACCATACAAACACCATGAGACTCAAAGATAAGGCTGCCCCATTGGTTACAACTAGGGAAATAATGCCTATCAAAAGCAACGTCACAAGACTATTCAATATTATTTGTCTTTTCAGCAAAAATTCCTTTCTAACAGATTTTGCCCAAAGCCAAGCAAGCAAAGCCATACTCAAGTTAAACAAGGAAATACAAATCGTAAGCATAATGCCCATAAAATGTCCCAAGTACAAGACCACTGCAGGAATAATATAGGCAACAAATGTAGCCACAAATACTGTGAGCAAATATTTCTTTGTATTTAGAGCCCTCTAAACAACTACAAACAATGAAAAACACATGGAGACAAACCTTTGTGTATCAACTACTTTTAGATTTTAACACTTCGAACTTGCTTTTTGGTGGTTCTCAAAAATCCGCTTACCTTTGCAACGCATTTCTACCGCGGAGAATTTTGAGGGCTTTTATTTTGCCATCTCGTGGACAGAGTTGACAAAGGTTGACAAGAGTGGACAACGGTTAACTGATGAACGAGAGGGAAAAGAGCAAGGAAGTGACCTCATTTGAAGAACGTGACATCGTGGAATGAGTTGACAAGGTTTGTCAATGATTGACGAAAGTTCACTCCGTGGCTGTTTGCATGAAATTGATTGTAGAACCACATAAAAAGGAGTCAAATGAGAAAGACAAGAAAATGCGCCTTCTGCGGCAAGGAGTTCACTTGTAACAGCGGTTCGCAGAGGTATTGCTCAGAACAATGTGCCGAGGCGGCAAAGGCTCAGCGCAAGAAGAAGCAACAGGACTTTTTGAAGGCTGTCCAGCCAGTTATAGACATCGCCAGCCAGGAGTACCTTACATTCTCCAAGGCTGCCATCCTCATGGGATGCTCCCGTCAGTATGTTTACAAGTTGGTAAACGAGGGAAAACTTCCTGCATCACGAATCAGCAGCCGAATGGCATTCGTCCGTAAGGCAGACATCGAGATGATGCTTGCTGGCAATCCTTATCATAGAGTATTGCCAACATACAAGCCTATGACTTCTTCTTCCCTGTCGTTGAAGAAAAGACGTGATTCAAGTAAGCCAGCGAGAAAAGAGGATTCAATTCAGTGCATTGAACCACTTGAATACATCTCTGGAGACGATGTTATGGCAATCTACAAAGTGAAGCGTTCTTGGCTCTATACTTCTGCCAAGAATAACCAAGTACCCATCTGCAAGATTGCAGGCAAGAACTATTATAGCCGCAAGCACATGGATGCGCTCCTCGGAATTTCTGCCGAGATTGAAGCCTTGACAGAATGGCTCACAACGGATGAGGCAGAATCTCTCTATTCCACGACCAAAGAATCCCTGCGCACCCAAGCATATCGCCGCCATATCCCCACCAAGCGAGAATATGGCAAGACCTATTACTCAAAGAAACATCTTGACGACATCTTCCGTCCAGACCTGAAGGCGAGTAATGCCTATTACACCACCACCGAAGCTGCCGATAAGTACGGCATGACCAAGAGTAACATCTGTGTTATCGTCAAGACAAACAATCTCACTAAGGTGAAAGTCGGAGTCCAGAACCTCATCGTCAAGGAGGAATTAGACCGAATAATGGCAAGCAGACTGGCACAATTCGGGGTTTACAGGCTCCAATAACGCCCAATAATAAGCATCAACTGCGTGAAAGTGCAATTATCCATGAGTTATGAATGGGTAAGTTGGTCACTCTTTCATCACGCAGTTACTTTGCACTCGCTATGAGACGCATAGCCTTTGATTATTAACAAAACAAATTTCATACAAGTATGAGTAACATTTGCAAGACAGTAACCCTGCGTACGCGTAAGATAAAGAAAGGTACGCAACTGAGCTTCTACCTTGACTACTATCCCGGCTACAGGGACGAGTCAACCATGAAGGTACAGCGACATGAGTCACTTGGCATCTACATCTTTGCCAAACCCAGGAACCAGCGCGAGCGTGACTACAACGAGCGCATGACTGAGAAAGCCGAGGCGCTGCGCTGCCGACGCTATGAGTCCATAGTGAATGAGAGGTACGATTTCTTTGACCGTGAAAAGATGAAGGGCGACTTCCTTGCCTACTTCAAGCAGAAAGCAGACAAGAAGAACTGCAAGTGGCAGCACGTCTATAAGCACTTTGCCAGATTCTGCAATGACAAGTGCCGTTTCGATGAAATCAACGTAGACCTGTGCAACAAGTTCCGTGAGTATCTTCTAAACGCTCCGCAAACCATCCACACAGAGCACAAACTGCACATCAATAGCGTAGCTGGCTATTGGTCAACATTCCGTGCCGTGCTTCATACCGCCTACAGGGAACACAAGATTATGGAGAACCCCAACGGCTTCTTGGAGCGTATTGACACGATCCCGACAGAAAAAGAGCACTTATCCAAGGACGAACTTATCAGATTGGCCAATACGCCATGCTCGTCTGAGGTCTTGAAAAAGGCTTTCCTCTTCTCTTGTCTGACTGGACTTCGCAAGAGCGACATCAAACAGCTGACTTGGGACAAGATTCAGCCCTACGGTGACGGTGGCATGTACGTCACGCTACGTATGCAGAAGACCAAAGAGCTGGTGAACAATCCCATCAGTGACGAGGCATTGGAACTGATTGGGTTCAACGACGATGATGGGAACCGCAAGCCTACCGATAAGGTGTTCATTGGCTTCAACGACAGCCTTACCCAGACACCGCTGAAGAACTGGCTAAAGGCAGCTGGTATCACCAAGCATATAACCTATCATTGCAGCCGTCACACACTCGGTTCGCTACAGGTCGAGGCTGGCACTAGTGTTTATACCGTCCAGCACATCCTTGGACACAAAAATGTTTCCACCACTCAGATTTATGCAGCGATGGCAGACGAAAGCAAGCGAGAGTCTATCAATCGCATCACGTTGAAGCCAAAGATAACTCCGCAGTTGAAAGTTGTCGGACAGGGCTAAACAGTTTTCTCGGTTCTATTTCTTCCAGAAATGAAACCAAAGATGCTATTTTAAGGTCACACACATGGAAAGATGAGAACCAACATAATTGGCTCTCATTTTTCGTTATACCTTTGTCATGCAATCAAACAACTGCGAAAAAGGAGGAAAATGTCGAGTATGAAAATCATACTCACTTCAAGTATGATTCACAAATAAATATAAATCATTGGCCTACAGACGAAAAGACCATACGCTATGTACAAAAATCTTCTTAACTTTGCAGCGCGTTTCCTGAAACAACGGACAATAACACATAAAGACAATGAAAATAGATTCTCCATCTTCAATCACTTCACGGGAGGCATCCATCCGACTCGAATGGATCTCCACAAGAATACTGCCGGGAGTTGCAGTTCTTCTTCTTTCAATTCCACTTTGCCAATGGGCAGACTCAAATCTTCCCAATGGCATTGTTCCTGCTTATATCATCTACATGATGATTGTAATAGTCCTATGGTCAATGTATATGGCAGTACAGTATGCTTTCGTGGGAATAGCGCAGACGTGGAAAAACAAGACTCATGCTTGCAATAATCAAACTGCAACAAATGAATCAACGGCACAGAAGCCTGTTTTTCTTTTGGAGGCAATACCTGTCTATAACGAGTCAGAGGGTATTGATACCGCTTGTGAAGCAGAAACCGCTGAAGAGATAAGCGAGACTGAGGTTATAGAAGAGGCATATATGGCAGAGACAGGAGAACTCGCAAAAGACAACCATATCAGCGTAACCTACCAGCAGGGTATTGATGACTTCTACCAAAGTCAGGCAGAAAGCCAGAAGAAGAAACTGGACACCATTCATGAATACCTTTTATACATCATGTCTCCATTTGTATATGAGGAAGACATGGACGAGTTCTGTACAGATCTGTTGAGATTCGCGATGGATCACAACTACCGCCCTGAAGTTGAGTGGAAGAGATACAAGACCAAGCTGAGCAGCTTCGATGTCCGCCATATGGTCTGGAGCATTGCAACAAGATTGGGACTTGGTAAAGGCAAGGTTTACAGCAACGATGATTGCGCCTGTTATATCGAGCGTCGTTTTGCTTCATTATGCGTAACAGCCAGTGGAGAGCCGTTATCACACAATCGCTCAGGAACCTGACTGTCACATCCAACAGCGACCAGATTCACTGCGATTACCCTGGGAAAGACGGACTGCTGTTTCATATTCCTTTGCAACTGGGTGGAGAGAAAGGCTGAAGTTAATATCTCTCACCAATCCTGCATCAAAACATAAACATCACATTACGGGCCACATCAGATACAAAACTCTGGTGTGGCTTTATTGTGTATATACCTTTTTAGTCATAAATCTTACCCAAAACACGGCCAAAATCTCAACTGTCATTCATTATACTTACGTATTCGATGTTATCAAAATTCACTTCAAAAACCTGTTTTAACCATGAAAAACAGCCAAAAACGAGGCTCTACTGCGTGATTGTTTCGTGATGAACCTGTTATTAAAAAGTGGCTTGCCCTCCGATTCATAACGGGGTTCCTTTGCAGCACGATTCCACTAAAGGGTCGTGTTGTAAAATGACAAATAATCAAATCACGTTCAATGACCTTCCGCAGGTCGTTGCCGAACTTCGGGATGAAGTATCGGGCATGAAGGCGTTACTGCTGAACCTTCAGAACAGACCAACTCAGCAGCGAGAGAACAGACACCGCCCTGTCACGCCAGAGCAGGTTGCCGAGTACACCAACATTCCCCTTGCGACCATCTATCAGAAACTCGCAAACAGGGAAATCCCTGGCTCCAAACCCGGCAAGCGATGGGTCATTTATCTTGACGAGATTGACAAATGGCTGGAAGCGAACCGCAAGAATCCCATCCCTTTGACGGATGAGGAGCAGAATGCTGCAATCCTTGCATCGCACAAGCGCAAGCCGAACAAGTCCAGCTGGCAAACTGACCCTATTGTTGAACCTTCAAAAAAAGTGAATGTAGCGAGCGCAACTACTTCACCTTCCCCCAAAGCGATTGCAGACCCAGCTATAGCATCATCCAACGCTGATTGCGTTAATGTTGTTGACATTCCAGATGATTCTGAGCAATCTAACGATGGCATCCATTCAACAGAATCCGACAATGCAACCAGTATTGACGGTATCAATGCTAGCGATGTCACCTCCTCCTTTGACCGATTGAAGGTCATCTACAAGAAGGTTGGCAACAACGAATCGCAAGCCTTTGGCGTATGGCAGCAGCTTAGCGAAAGTGAGCGAACGGCTGCATTCGCACATACCCAGCGATTGCAAGGTGACCTGAGTTTACGTTCCTATCTATATGTCTATCTGCGTGACAAGGAGTGGATGAAGGCAATGTAGCTATGAAGTAGAGGGCTTGCCCGATGCTTGCCACATAAAACAAGCATCGGGAAGCTCATTACCCGTTCCGATTTTCATCGGGCGGTGGACTGACCACATAAATCTGCAAGCAGAGGTCACAGTATCTGGCATTAAACTATTCTCACACATGGCAGGCCATGAATATCGGAGCCGATACCAGAGGGTAATATCAAGCGTGTAAAATCGGCTTGCCGATGCCACATTTTTCAAGTAGTGGGAAGCCTAATTCCCCACCCACCTGTAGATGCTTGGGAGGCTGACCAGATAAAATAGCAAGCAATTATAGTTTATATGACTTTGATAGTTCTTCGAAACACGATATTCAAAATGATAAATATCTGGCAACATCATGTCTGGACAGATATGCATAAGAGGCTTGCCTCTGTCCACTCAATATTAGGGAGGGGTAGCCTAATACCCCTGCCTACTATCGATGTCGGGGAAACTAGCCAGATAAAACAGCAAGCTTTTAGGGTTTCTATGACTTTTATGGTTCTTCGAACAACAATATTCAAAATGAAAGACAGCTGGCGACTTCACACAAAGAAGGATATGCATAAGAGGCTTGCCTCTGTCCACTCAAAAGTAGGGAGGGGCAGCCTAATACCCCAGCCATCTATCGATGTAAGGGGAGCTGACCAGATAAAGAAGCAAGCAATTAGGGTATGAATATGACATCAATAATGATAAAGTTCAGACCATCCACAGTGGATGGCAAGGAGGGAGGTCTCTATTTCCAGATTATCCACAACCGAGTAGTCCGTCAGTTGAATACAGATTACAAGGTCTTTGCAGAGGAATGGGATGCAGAGGCGGAAAGCGTTATCGTAAATGGTAATCGTTCTAACCTTCTGTTGGGTATTCAAGAACGTCTGGCATGGGACGTGGCTCGTCTGGAAAAGGTTGTCCGCTCGTTGGAAACGGAGCGTCGTCGCTTCACAGCTGACGACGTGATCACCATGTTCCATAAACTGACCAAGGAGTCCTCTCTCTTTACCTTTATGCATGGTGTCATAGCTCAACTGAAACAGTTGGGAAAAGTCCGAACATCGGAAACCTATACTGCTACACTCAATAGCTTTATGACATTCCGGGACGAGCAGGATGTTCCGCTTGACTGTCGGCTTTATGTCATGATGCTGCAATTTTTGCAGGAAGAACTCTTCATCTTTCATATTGTGCACAAAATTACTGAAAATTTCACGTTCTTGCAAATATTTATCAGAAATTAACGCAAGTTTGTAAAACATTTTTTCTACCTTTGCATTTGAAATTCCCACGCACAAAATGAAAACGCACCTTTGGTGCTTGTGGAGTGGAACAAAAATTAATGCCAAAATGCAGATATCAGTTCATAACAAGACATTAGACTTATCAACCCCACAGGTAATGGGAATACTAAATGTGACTCCAGATAGTGTCTATGCAGGAAGTCGCAAGCAGACAGAACAGGAAATAGCAGAACGTACCAATCAGATAATCCTTGAAGGAGGCAAAATCATTGATGTTGGTGCCTTCTCTACTGGCCCTGGTTCTGCTGATGTCAGCGAGGAAGAAGAACTTCTCCGTATGCGTAACGGACTCGCCATTGTCCGTCGAGAGCAGCCAGATGCCCTCGTGTCTATTGACACCTTCCGTCCATCAGTAGCCCGTATGGCAGTTGAGGAATTCGGAGCAGATATCATAAACGACATTTCAGAAGGACGTGGCTACTACAACAATACCTCCAACGAAAATGCGAAAGTGGATGTTGACGCGAATGAGAATGAGCCTTCGGACATTCTTCTTGAAGTTGCCAGATTGCAAGTACCTTATATATTAATGTCGCTTCAAGCGGATCTTGAGAATACAGTTTCTGTCTTCCTCAAGAAAATCAAGGTCCTCAACTCAATCGGAGTAAAGGATATCATTCTTGATCCCGGCTACGGTTTTGGAAAGGATATCATCGCCGGCAACTACTCATTACTCTCTGCCCAACAGCAGCTTAAGGACACATTCAATCTGCCACTTCTCGTTTGCATCTCAAGAAAGCGCATGGTTTGGCGATTACTTGATTCTTCTGCCGATGAAGCCCTCAACGGCACGACAGTTCTCAACACCCTCGCCCTCGAACGAGGTGCCGACATCCTCCGAGTGCATGATGTCCGTGCCGCCGTAGAAGCCGTAAAGATTTTCACGGAACTTCGAAACAATAGCTAAGAGAGTTATTTACTCTTTACAAAAACGATTTTAACATAAAACAAAATTTTATGGTTGAATATGGGACAACTATACTTGTTGTCACTTGAAGAGGGTATGAAAATATCTCCGCCATCTCTCCACCAACTTTGGTATTATTAGTGTTGCATACCAAGGTGTATTGTGTCAAATGAGGCAATAATCTTTGAGTATAACATTCGTTATCTCGATTGAGTAAATCGATGGCTAATTTCACTGCAATTGTCGTGACAAAGTTTATATCAACAGATATTCCTGGTTCAAATGACACTTTTTCGAGTTCTGCCTCAGTCGTATAAAATCTTCGATTTTGATTCACACGCGCAGACATATGACCTGCAACTTCCATAAAATCTTTATATGTAGGCATTCCTGTAGGTAAGCAATAAAATATCTCTCCAGCAAAAGCTCTTTCCCAACACCCAATAGACATAAATGGCATTCCTACCTGTTGAGCTATTCCATTTGCATACAAATCTCCCTCTCGATTATCTGCTCCTCCGACCACAATTGTGTTAGAATCACAAAAATTCATCAAATCATTTAATAAAGAGAATACGCACAAGTTAATAAAAATTGGCTTACTAACAAAGCACAGGAGGAGGGAGTGAAACCGCTCCCCAAGGGTATATATTATAAGGTGTTAGCAGAGGGCAAGGCTGACGAAAAGCACCCCACGCCCCGAAGCATCGTCACTGCACATTACACAGGACGTACCATCGACGGCAAGCAGTTTGACAGCAGCCGTGGCGGAGCCCCATTGGCCATCCGTCTCTGTGACCTCATTGAAGGTTGGATCATTGCCATGCAGCAAATGTGTGTGGGCGACAAATGGGAGGTCTATATCCCTGCCGAAATGGGTTATGGCAAGTTCTCACAGCCAGGCATCCCTGGGGGCTCCACACTCATCTTCGAGATAGAGCTGCTTGGCATTGCGTAAGTAAAAGAAACTAAAGTAGCAGCACGTCAGGGCGAAGAACTCACTCCCCTTGTTTGTGTGGATGATAACAAATATTACATCGAACTGAAATGTGAGCGCGGAACATGCGCCATAATTGCTTTTGAATAAATATGACAGTACAAGAATACAGAAATTACATAGCGGCAGGGAATCCTGTCGGGAACGGCAGCGAAGCCCACCTCTTCATGCACCAGATGGCACAAGAGGCTATTCGCATTACCATGGAGATTAACAATAAGTACCACACGCCAGAGGAACTTAGAGAGTTGTTCTCCGAACTTTGGGACATAGACGTACCAGAGACATTCGGTATGTTTCCACCTTTCAACACCGATTGTGGCAAAAATACCCATATCGGCGAGCGAGTATTCATCAATAGCGGTTGTAAGTTCCAGGATCAAGGAGGCATCTTCATTGGCAATGATTGCCTTATAGGACATAATGCAACACTCTGTACTATCAATCACAATCCGGATCCAGAGCATCGTGGCGACATGACATTCAAGCCTATTCGTATAGAAGATAAGGTTTGGCTTGGAGCAAATGTAACGATCTGTCCTGGTGTCACCATCGGTGAAGGAGCAGTTGTAGCAGCAGGAGCTGTTGTAACAAAAGATGTAGAACCGAGAACTGTTGTGGGTGGTGTACCGGCTAAGTTCATAAAGAAGGTTTAGAAAAATGAAAGATAAGATAATCTCATTCATCTGGCAACACTTTCTGCTTCTCACCTTTTTCTTAGCTTACATCCAAACTACAGAGGCGAAAGGTCAATCACCATGTCCTTCATATGGGGCAAGCATTATGAATGGGGATTTATATTGCGGTCATCAGGAGGATAGTGCTTTTGCCATGCATAGCGTCATGAAATTTCCACAGGCTTTATACGTAGCAGACTACTTGCACAAGAAAGGACTGACACTGAGCGACTCTGTTCTTGTACACAAGGATAGTCTGGACGCTGAGACATGGTCGCCTATGCTTTCAATATTTGTATCTTTATCTCTTAGTTTCATATTACGTTCATTATATTTTACTCTGTATTGTACACGCACACTTACCGTGTCCACCGCCTCTTGGGAATGGACGCATGAGGCAAATAAACAAAAATGCCAATAAACTGAAGAGTATTTTCATAAGCAACAATTCTTTTTATTTACTTCAACTCAAAGGTTGCCATGAAAGGCACCTTCTCACCATCTATGCTATCCTCATAAAAAAAGCGGTAAACGCCTGGTTTGTTGGGAAGAATATCGGGAAAAAGATGGGCAGTAATGGTGCCGCTTTGACCATCGTTTAAAACATGACCGATGGCCGTGAACAAGCAATCGGTGGGCACAACAAACCAATTGCCATCCGCTCCTTGGGCTGTGATGCTATAGGCATCGCCATACACAAATTCCTCGCCACTATGGTTGGTAATCGTGAATCTGATTTCCGTGGTGCCCAATGGATAGGAAGGCTTCTCCGCCTTGAGGGAGATGCCTTGGTAGGTGCTCACGCCTTCCCTGTTGTCGATGATAGGGTCCAACTTGCCCTCAAACCTGATGGCGGGCGAGTTGTAAATCTGCCTACGAAACTCCAGCTGCTTCTCCTTCGTGTTCCAACGGAGCGCAACATCAATGGAGTTGGATCCCATTCCAAATCCAACAACATTTCGCAAGGCCGGGGTCTTGTCTTCCGACAGGAACTTCCGCTCAAGTATCCGCATAATGGCGTTCAGTTCCCTATGCGAATATTTACGCGCCGAAGCCTTGCGATAGGTTCTCTTCTTGCTCTTGACAACTCTCTTTTTGCTAATGGCAACCCTCTTTTTGCCAACAGTTGCCACTTTCTTTTGCTGAATGGCCATTGATGGGTTGCAAGCAGCACAAGTGGTTTGCATTGAAAGGAACATTGTCAATCCTAATATTATTGCATTGAGGAGTTTTGGCTTCAGTCTCATAGTTATCAGCAATTAATAATTTAACATGTAGAGAGATATGAACTCTTATAGTATATTTCTTTTCTTATGAGAAAAGTTCAATTTATTTTGCAAATACTATATTTTAGTTTATCCACAAAATGATGCTATGATATATTTTTTGTCTCTCATAATCTCTTCAATCATTGCGTTCCTTTTTGTCCGTGATAAGTTCTTTCATATCCACAGACAAGAACTGTGCAATTTCAAGAAGTGTGGTAAGGTTGGGTTGAGAACGGTTGCATACGTAAGCATTGACCGTACTGAAACTCCTTCCTAACTTCTTTGCAAGCCATGTTTGGCTTATCCCTTTGTCCTCTAAGACTGCTCTTATGCGATTTAACTTCATGTTTTTATCGTTTTTACGCTACAAAAATAATATTTTATCGTGATAATCCATCCAAATCCCTTGAATATCTGCTGTATTCTGCCGTAATTTAGACAAAATAGAAATATAATCTGCAAAAATGGAACCAAACAATTAGTTTTCCAACACGGCAAGATACATGTATGCGTTCATGAATATTTGTTCTCTTTGCCATGTTCTTAAAATGTCAAAATCGGAAATTTATCATTGTTTTCCATGTTAATTTTTGTTTTCTCATGGTTTCATTTTGGGGTTTCTTGATTTTGTTGTTCCTAATTTGTTTCTTTCGTCATTTTGTTACCTCATTTAGTATTGGTTATCAGTACGTTACGAGCAATCAGTAAGATTTCAAGAAGAAGATCATGATGGTGGTCGGAGCCTGCATCTTCCTTATCGCGGCAGCCCAGGCACTTCCTCTGTTCTTCGGACTCTCCTAAACCGCAGGTATCATGAACGGGAAAGAGGAACACTATCCGGATTATCCATTGTTCAAGGGGCTGCAACGTCCCCTTGAATTTATGGGTATTCAGGGTCGCTACATCTATTGGGCGGCAGCCACGATAGGCATCGCCATTGTCGGCTTCATCATAGCCTACTGTATGGCAGGATTCGTCCTTGCCCTGATTATCCTGTCCGTCACCGTGACAAGCGGTGTGGGACTGATTCTGTTCAAGCAGCGCAAGGGACTGCACAGCAAACGGCAGGAACGTGGGGTGTTCATCTATGCCTACTCAAAGAAAATGTAACAGAAAACCATTTGACCATGAATGGATATATTGAATGTTGAACGTGGGTGGGCTTGACCTTTCAATAGGTCAGCCTGCCCTTAATTGTAAACAGCCGAATGATTATATATGTTTTCATAGTCTTCATTGCCCTTTGCGTGGGCATGGCCGTGTCGGTCTATGCCTTTGGAACTGGCGGCAAGCGGAAACGCATCTTTCAGGACATCTATTTCTCCGTGGAAGAAGCGAACGGGATTGGTGTGATATATACCAAGACTGGAGAATATTCTGCCGTGCTGAAACTGGAAAACCCGGTACAGAAATATTGCGCCAATATCGACTCTTACTATGAGTTCACGCAACTTTTCACCGCCATTGCCCAGACTTTGGGAGAAGGCTATGCCATACACAAGCAGGATATTTTTATCCGGAAAAAGTTCACGGAAGAGAGTGACGAGAACCGTGAATTTCTCTCCACATCCTATTTCCGTTACTTCAACGGCAGACCTTATACCGACAGCGAATGTTACCTGACTATCACACAGGAAGTCAAGAAAAGCCGTCTGTTTTCTTTTGACGGCAAGAAGTGGCGAGACTTCCTTGTAAAGATACGCAAGGTTCACGACCAGCTGCGTGATGCCGGCGTACAGGTGAGATTCCTGAACAGGCAGGAAGTCAATGAATATGTTGACCGTTATTTCGCCATGAACTTCCGTGACAAGGTAGTCTCGATGACTAACTTCAAGGTGGATGACGAATGTATCTCCATGGGAGACAAACGGTGCAAGGTGTATAGCCTTGTGGATGTGGATAACGTGAGCCTGCCGTCTGTCATCCATCCCTACACCAACGTGGAAGTCAACAACAGCAGTATGCCGATGGATCTGGTGTCGGTTGTGTCCGGCATTCCCAATACCGAAGCGGTGGTGTATAACCAGATGATATTCATTCCCAACCAAAAGAGAGAACTGGCCTTGCTTGACAAAAAGAAGAACCGCCATGCGAGTATGCCCAATCCCGGAAACCAGATGGCGGTAGAGGACATCAAACGTGTGCAGGAGGTGGTGGCAAGGGAAAGCAAGCAACTGGTCTATACGCACTACAATCTTGTAGTAGCCATGTCCGCGGACACCGACATCCACAAATGCACCAACCATCTGGAAAACCAGTTTTCAAGGATGGGCATCCATATTTCCAAAAGAGCCTACAACCAGTTGGAGCTGTTCGTCAATTCCTTTCCGGGCAACTGTTACGGTATGAATCCCGACTATGACCGTTTCCTTACCTTGGGTGATGCGGCAGCCTGTCTGATGTACAAGGAACGCATCCTGCATAGCGAGAAAACTCCTTTGAAGATATATTACACGGACAGGCAAGGCGTGCCTGTGGCTATCGACATCACAGGAAAAGAGGGCGCGGAGAAATTGACCGACAACAGCAATTTTTTCTGTTTAGGTCCAAGTGGCAGCGGCAAGTCGTTCCACATGGAGTTTCGGAGGTCAAAACGGCGACAAACGGCGGCAAAAATCGGTGTTATAATACCTTGATTTTCAGCTAATAGATTTTAACAAACGAGATTTTCGCCTATTGGCGATTCGTCCTTTTCGGAGTATTTTTGTACCGCGATTGTACCACGCGAGAGGGGTCACACGGCACGACTTCCTTTCAGCAGCGTGCAACAGCTTTCAAGAGCGTGCAACAAATTTCTTCGATAATGGACCGTCAAATTAAACACAATTTAACAGGTCAGCCCGGCTATGACTGGGGCATGACCGACAAGCCTTTCCTCACCATCGGGGAAGTGGCGGACATCCTGCAAGTGAGCAGCCGGACAGTATATAATCTCATTTATAATGGCACTCTCCGGGCTTGCAGACTTACATACCACATCACAATCATCACCAAAGAGGATTTCTTTCTGATGATTAGAGAGACAACCTACTGCAAGCGGAGCGTGTCAATCTTCGCCAGGCAGGGTAAAAAGACAAAAAAGAAGATGAACGAAGATACACCGAACACCGAAAAAGACCTTTCCCAAAAGGAGGGAAAGAAGAAAGCGAAGTGCAGCCCGAAACGGCAGCTCATTCCGGCGGCTAACTACAAGCAGTCCGTGCGCGACACGTTCACGGACAAAGAGAGTGCCGGAGGCGACCTTTATACGATGGCTGAGATATGCCAGAAATACAATTATACCTACGGGCGATTTTACAATCTCCGTATGCGCTACTCGATACCCTGTGTCAAAGCCAATGCCACCAAGTGCTTCCCGAAAGCCGAGGTTGACAAGGCTATGGCTGAGGAAGCTGAACGGGTGGGAAGCAACCTGTCGGAGCTCTGGTATTCCTGTTTCGACATCATGCGCCTGTTCGGGCTGGGCAAGACCCAAGTCCGCAGGTTCGCGCTCACCCACGGGGTAAGGACGAAGCGCATCCACGGCAACCGCCTATACTACCTCAAAGCCGACTGGGACGAGGCACGGAAGGTGGCGGAGCGAAAGAGTGCAAGCACGAAAGCCAAGCGAGAGCCGGACAATGAATCAGACAACAATTAAAAATCACAACCGATATGACAAACATCTGCACGAAAGTAACGGTCAGGAAACGACCCATCAAGAACGGTCAGGTATCTCTTTACCTTGACTATTACCCGGCAGTGCGACATCCCAAGACTGGCAAGCCGACAAGACGGGAATATCTCGGCATATACATCTATGCCGACCCGAAAGACAAATTCGAGACAGAGTTCAACAAGACCATGCTCCGCAATGCCGAGCTTATCAAGTGCCGCAGAACCGAAGCCATCATCAACGAGGAGTACGGCTTTCTCGACCGCAACCGCGGCAAGGAGAGTTTCCTTGAGTATTTCCGTTCCAAGATGGCTGACGATGATAATTACCGTAACTGGAGCACCGCTTACAAGCACTTCGAGAAGTATTGTGGGGGAAGCTGCACCTTCGACAATCTGACGCTTGACTTATGCCAGGGGTTTCTCACCTATCTGCTGTCGCTCACAACTCCAACCAAGGGCAAGATGATGGCTTCCACCGCCAACAACAACCTTAACAAGCTGAAATGCGTCCTCCGCATCGCATACGAGGAGAAACGCATCAAGGAGAACATCGCCCCACGGTTGAAGCACGCCAAGGAGTCAAGCACGAAACGCGAGTTTCTGACACTTGAAGAGGTCAGGATGCTTGCCGCCACTCCCTGCGAGAAACCTGTTATACGGAGTGCCGCACTGTTCTCCTGCCTTACGGGTCTGCGCATCAGCGACATCATCCGTCTGCAATGGGAGAACATCATAAGAGGAGCTGACGGCGGCTGGTGCATGCACATCGTCACCAAGAAAACCAAGACGGAAGCCGTGCTGCCGCTGTCGGATGAAGCACTCGCACTGTGCGGCGAGCGCGGCGAGGGACAGGTGTTCAAGGGGCTGACGAAGACAATCCTTCCCCTCTATCTCAAGGACTGGATCAAGTCTGCCGGAATCACCAAGCACATCACGTTCCACGGGTTCAGGCACACATACGCGACCCTTCAGCTTGCCGCAGGAACAGACCTTTATACCATTTCAAAGATGCTCACGCACAGCAATGTCGGCACAACACAGGTCTATGCCGATGTGGTGAACGACCTCAAGCGCAAGGCATCCGAACAGATTACACTCAAATGAAAACCAACACATATATAATATGGACAACATAACATTCGACCAACTGCCGCAGGCGGTTTCCATGCTGATTGAAAAGGTGGGACTGCTCACTGAACGTGTGGAGAAATTCCTGTGTGACGCACCCTCGCAGCATGGCGAGGCACACACCTTGCTTTCTTTGAACGAGGTTGCAAAGCTACTCGGAAAATCCGCGTCAACCATCTATGCCATGACATCCGACAAACGTATTCCGTACCACAAGCGGGGTAACAAACTCTACTTCTTCGAGGATGAAGTCATCGCTTGGATCAAACAAGGAGGCACATCGGGAGTAGCCAACGAGAGTGATATTGAAAGACGGCTTGAAGAACTGCGCAACGGCAAGAATCGGAAGCCGGGAGCGTTGACGGACGGCAACAGCCGGATGTCCGCAGTAGCACCATAATGTCACAGACCATGAGCAACGAGATACAGAACATACACTATTGCACCATCCTTTCTGCCGGACAGTGGGATTTTCTTTTGGAAGGCAGGTTTTCCCCTCTCAGGCAAAAGTGCCTCTTCCGTCTGATGAATGGTGCTGTGCGGACAAGAACCGCCTATAAAATCAAGGGCATTGATATTGTGCTGGAGGTGGGACAGGTGGCGGCTTCCGATGTGGAGCTTGCGGAGTTTTTGGACTGCAACCGTAAGACGGTCGGCAAGCTAATCGCCAGATTCAACCGCCTCGGTATGCTGACCACCCGAACCAACAACCGCACTTCCGTTCATTCCCTGCATTTTCTCACTGGCTGGTATGTCGGAGGTGTCCTTATCACCAATCCCCATTATGTCAGACCTTCGGCTACCGCCAAAGGACAGACAGGCGATGTGCGGACACCTGTTTCCGACAGTCTGCCATCAGGGGATGAACTGGAAGCCGCAGCCGTTGACTGCCACACAAGAGGGAAGGAAACGGACAGCCAGGCGACAGGCGCGGCATCCCTTTATTCTTCTTATTCTTCCCTCCTTTTGTCAGACAGTTCCAATCCGTCAGCCGATGTGCATGACGGCGACTGCCACAATCCGCCGTCCGATATGTTCATGGCGGACACAGCCGCAAATCGGCATATCATAGATAGTGGCGACATGGCATCCGGCGGAAACGGCGCAGGGAGCTACAGCGAGGCGCAGGACGGCACGGATGGCGGCGAGGTTACTCCGGCATAGGCTCGGCAGGTCGGGAAGCATAGGGAGCGTTTTTGAGCGGTACTCCGTTGTCGTGGGGTGACTGACTGGGCTTGCCCAGATATAGCCCACTATAACTACACGCTTCGCTTCCGTAGTTGTGGGCTCTCCCGAGGGGCTGGGCTTTGCCCCGTCCCACTTATGGCTCTGCCCTAAGAACCCGGTCGGAGGCTGTCAGCCCCCAACACCCCTGACCAAAGAGTGACCCTCTCTTTGGAATCTCCGCTCAGAGGTCTCGACCCCTGAGAACCCCGAGCAGGAAGTGACCCTCTCCCTGCACCCTCCGATTAAGGCTCCGCCCTAATGACCCTTTCCCTATTGTAAATCTGTAAACATCATCATGCCTATGGCACAGAAGACATCAATCAACATCAAGCCCTGCAACATCGGAAGCAGCGAGGCGCACAACAGGCGGACAGCGGAATACCTCGCCCATATCGGCAAGGAAAAGTTCTATGTCCGCACCGACCTCATGGCGGCAAACGAGACATGGGTAGCACCTGATTTCGGCGGCACATCCCTGTCGGAACGTTACAATCAGATAGCCGCGATGGTAAAGGAAAAGACAGGTCGGGCGATGCAGACCAAAGACCGTGAACGTGTGAACAAGAAGACCGGGAAGGTGACCGTCGTGCGCGGCAGCACTCCGCTCAAAGAGGGTGTCGTGGTAATCAAGGATGATACCACTTTGGAGCAGTTGCGCCGTTTCTGCGAGGTGTGTAAGGAGCGTTGGGGTATCACGGCTTTGCAAATCTTCATCCACCGTGACGAGGGGCATTACGGCACTCCCGGAGATACCGCCACATGGAAACCAAACCTTCACGCCCATATCGTATGGGACTGGATGAACCACGACACCGGGAAATCCTGCAAACTGGACGAGAAAGCCATGAGCGATATGCAGACGCTTTTGGCTGAGTGTCTTGACATGGAAAGGGGCAGCTCAAAGGAGCTGACGGGAAAGGAGCATCTTGAACGCGCTGACTTCATTCTTGCCAAGCAGAAGCAGGAAGCCGAACAGGTAAAGGCGGAAAAGGAAGTAGCCGAAGCCGACAGGGATGCCGCGATCCGTGAGACGGACAATGCCAAATCCGAACATGAAAAACTCCAGATCAGGAACGAGGAGAAGCAGCGGCGCAGCGAGGAACTTGACAGCGAAATCGCCGAAAAGGAGGAACGTGCGAGAGAGGTTGACAGGGAGAATACGGACAGCATAAAGTCCGGCATCGCCAACCTTTTCGGCAAGGGCAAGTACGCAGCCATCGAGCAGGAGAACGAGAGACTGAAAGCCGAGAACGAACATATCAAAGAATCGTTCCCCGATGAAGTCAGGAAAGAGGTGGCGAAGCGGACAAAGGCACTGACCGAGGCGAAGCGGACGGTCGAACTGGAGCGAGACAGTGCTATGGCAATCGCTGACACTTATGAATCCGAGAGGGACACGGCTCTGCGGCAGCTCCGGGAGCAGAAGACCGGGGAGCAGCACCGCATTAGCATGGCGGTGAGCCGGGCAACGGCGGAGAAGGACAAGACCATAAGACAGTTGCAAGGTGCGCTGAAATCGAGCCGGGATATTCTGAATATCATCGCCGATATTCTCTACAAGGCAAGCGAGGTGTTCAGGCGAGCCATTGAAGCGATTATCCATTTCGCCACGGAACGGCACAAGTCAATCTTCTCTCCCTCCGAAGCCGCCGACATCAAGAGCGTCATGCAGAGCTACGGCGAAACCATCGAGCAGCGGAAAGCGGTCGGCACATGGCTCTGTGACTATGCGGAACACCGACAGCCCTTTGATGAAATAAAACATCGCCATACACTCAACGAGGTTGGCGATGTCGCGGAAGGTCGGTATGATTGGAAGATTGATAGAGGGCGAGGTGGAATCCTAAGATAGATTTTCACTTTTGAGGGTTGAATGTGTCAGATATTTGCTTTGCAACCCTGTTTATTGCTCCTTTTATATCATGCGAAGCTCCTGCAACCCCAAGAGAGGAATATGCGCCTTTGCATGATGCTACAGGACGCCCTGTATTATAGTCTATAAAATTGACTGTAACAATAGTCTCTTCGGGTTGCACGTTTATACAGGAAGCACAAAACGAGAAAGGAAGAAAAAGAGAGTAATTGATTGATAATGAGAAGTAATTGGCTTTGAATGTCTTTGGTTGCCGAGTGGGTGAAATGCAGTTTTTAGCGGATAAAAGCAAACATTCCGTTTCTATCCCGTTACCCATTTTAGGCGGAGCAAAACACAGCAGTTGAGTGTCTTTAAGTGGCTGACTATAACGCTGTTTGTCTTCGGTTTACATTGTTCAAATAAGCAAGTGTTATAACTGTGCTTTATCCTAAAGCACTAAAGCCGAAGGCTTTGCCCCGCAGGGCAAGAGGAAGAACAGGACGAAGTCCAGTTCCCTCTTGCTTAATTTAGCGAAACTGACAGAGCCGGGAGGCGAGGTTGTTTCAGCCAAATGCGGAGCAACTTCTGAAGGCGTAAACTTAAAACAAGCCTTCATCCGCTTGCGCCATTCTGCTTAAACACAAAAAGCAGAGTTATTCAGGTTCTTTATCCTTATCATCCGTTGGGTGCTTCTTGTCAAACTCTTGATAGGTTTGAAAATCCATGTGTTCACGGACAAAGGAGCGAACATCATTTACTCGGTAGTAGGTCTTATGACCTATCATAAAGAAAGGAAGTTTTTTACTGGAACGATACCTTTGTAAAGTACGATAAGATACTTTTAGGAGAAAGGCTAAATCTTGATTGTCGAGCAGTTTCTCGTCAGGGTCAAATACTTCTTTTGTGTTGATGAGTGATTTTAAATCCTGACCAATTTCACTCAATTTCTTGGACAGCTTTTGCATCCATTTTTCAAAATCTTCGTTATTGATATACATTTTGTTTCGTTTTACAGATTAATACTACTTATGTCCAATGCATTGACGGAGCAAAGTTCGGCAGAACGAAGCAACAAAAATAGGGGAATCTCTATGGACTCCCCTAAAATAGATTTGTAAATTCATGTAAATTAACGATTTACAAAATCATCTTTTTTCATCTTCTTCTTGCGGCTTTCACGAACGATAAGATTTTTCAGGTAATCTAACGCTTTGGTTAAGTTGTAGGGCTTGCGTTTGAATACTCGTTCTTTTGACTTGTGGGCATCCCCGAACGTGAAATTGAATGCCTGCTCCAGAGCATGGGCGATATGAATATATGGAGCAGGATTTCCTTCTTCATTAAAGAACTGTCCTGAAAGTTCAAATGAAACAGCAAATTCTCCCACGCTATCAATCCCCAAGCCTTGCGACTTGGGGACGAAATATACTTTTGAGTTGTAGGGAATAACGTTTTTATTAATAAGCTGATTCGTTTGTCTAAATGTGAATTTCAGTAAGTCAATTTCAGACTCAAGAAATAAAATCGCCTTTCGCTGATAAGTTTTTTTGAGCCTATTTTTTTTCCAACTCGCAAAGAGGTGATGTTCCCAGAAAATCAAGCTCAATACGAGTAATACTTAACATCCGAAATATTTCAGAATAGCTTTGTTTAGATTGACTAATAGTCTTTACCAACTCCATAAAGTGCGTATAAGCATCTTGCATTTCTTCATTTGTCACTTGTGAAGCATCAGACAATAGCCTGAATAACTTCAAATCTATTTTATTCATAATAGACTTTATTTGTAACTGCCTTTTATTCCATAATCCGCATCTTGATTATTAAGAGATTTGTTTCCAGAACTATGAGTTTTTCCAAAACTAAAATTCCACGTAAGAGTAGCAACGATGGTTTGTGAAGCACTACTGAAACTTTCCCGTCTGAAAGGTGCTTGATTATTTTTATTCTCTATCACAGTACGTGAAACATTCTTGAATGGATTGAACGCTCCTATACCAAAAGAGAAGTTATCGGTATTGTATTGAATGGCTAAATAATGATAATTACCACTCTTAATAACGGTTTCACCATACAGCTTCTCATCAAATGGCTGTATCTGAACGATAAACATCCATTTCTTATACATTGCCAAGACATTCGCACTATAATAGAAATTAGAGTATTCATGAGAATAATTGTTCCCTTGACTGTTGAAATGATTGTACCCACCTGTAAGCGAAAATTGCAGTATGTTTTTTATCATTCCCACCTTTAGGTTCATTTCTGCATTATACTTGTTCCAACTCTTCATATTTTCGGGTATTATCAGGAAAATATTACCTTGTTCTTTGACTGATTCCATGATGGGATTATGCTTGTAATGATGTCGTAGGTTAGCATTGAATGTAAACAAGCCTTTTTTGTGTTCGTAAAAAAGGTTATTGTTCAGATTGCTGTAAGGCTTTAATAACAAGTTTCCTCTTTCGGCAAGATAAGGGTCGAGCCTTATTTCCGTGTCAGTCAACTCAACTAAAGTCGGGTTGGTTTGGCTCATCTCCACATCGTAACGAATAAAAGAATTTTCATTTAATCTATATCCCAACATGGCTTTAGGCAAGAAGTTATAATAACTCTTATTAATTGAGATATTAGAAAAATGTACCCGATTAGCCTTTAACCCAAGAGAACAGCTGAATTTATCTTTACTGTGATTCCATTCTGAAAAAACGGAAGTTTCCATTTGATTCAAATCGGACTTAAAAACTCCATTTTGCTGAACTTCTTGTTTCGTAAACGATTGAATATGCTTTGCTCCAAATTTCAAACTGCCATAAGTAAAGCCCTTCTCGTAAATACCTTCTGCTATCAATGAATATTTATCAGATGACAAACCGAACTGCTCTTTGAAAAGAGTATTGGCATTGTCGTATTCTATATAATTACGACCTGTTTCTACTTTGGCATAACTCCCAACAATGTTGGCATAGACTTTTTGCTGATTCTTCAAACCACGCTCATAGTATAGGTCTATTGAAGGGGTATTTATTTTCTGACTAACGCCATCAAATATCTGCCCTATCTTTATGCCATTTTCTATCAAATTACTTTTGAAATCATTATGCGGATGATTTGTCAAAGCATACTTCAACTTTGCATTGAAGAATACCGAATCACTTTGTTGATAGTTATATCCGAAAGTAACATCATGCATCTGATATGAATAATCTCCACCATCTCCGATTTCATCTCTCTGTATCGGAGTTGAGTTTTCAAACTGATAGCTTCCGGTACGTGTCCGATTATTGCTATTGAATTTCTGAAAAGCGGTTGTGTAATTTAATGTATATTCCGACTTCCCTTTGTTAAACTTGGCGAAAAGCACATCGCCGCCCGCAAGAATATTCAAAGAGTTCATCAAGTCCACTCCGATAACACCACCCTTATCGTCCCTTATAACAATAAAATTAACGATTTTAGATGCTGCTCCATATCTTATTCCTGCGTAATCCAAATATTCAACCCGCCTAATTTGACATGGTTGCAAAGTCTGAATCTCTTCTGAAGTAACATTTACTCCATTGATTTGCAACATGACTTTCCCGCCATCGAAGGATGAAATCGTATTCGTCATTGGGTTAATGTTCAATCCTGGAAGCATCATAGTATTCAATAGTTGCATTCCGTTTGCCGAATGGTTAAGTTGTAGTTTTGTCGGAAAAACTATTCGCTGATTTATTTTATTGATTGTGGATGAAGCTGAAATAACAATCTCACCAAGCGACAATACACTTTCATTTAATAACACGTCTATTTCTGCCGATTCTGAAAGGTTTTGTAACAAGATTTTTTTAGCTTCAAAGCCCATACAAGATACCGACAATACGTAATCATCGGAAGTGAGGTTTGTAAATACAAATCTTCCAATTGAATCAGCTGTCGTTCCGTTTAGGAATACGGAATCCTGCTTGAATAGAACAACACTGGCGTATTCAACAGATTCTTTTGTGTTTTGATTAAGTACTCTTCCTGAAATGCTATTCGATTGTCCCGAAGCATTCAAACTTAGAAATAGGAAAAATACAGTAAGATATAATAAATGCTTTTTATTTAAGTCCATACTTGTTTTCTTATAAATGAATATAGACACAGATATAGCATCTGCATCAAAATCCTGATTAATAAATAATAATAGAAAATCCGCCCTCAGAAGATTTGAGGGCTATAAGAAAACTGAGAAAACCTTTCTCAGTATAGACTATGCACGGATTCTAAAGGTACGTGCTAATGTACAGCGTATGCTTGACATGATTTGTTTATACTAAATTTTATGCAAAGATAGGCTTTTTTTCTGAAAAGTAATATCTTTGTATTGAGTTTTTTTGAAACAATGGAAAAAGAAAGCAGACCGAAGTCTTTCGTTCGTCTCTAAATCGTTACCCATTGTTTATTCTCCTTTCTTAAAGCCCTGATATTCAGCGGGCAAAAATCCAATTTTGTACTTCACGTTTACGCCATACTTGACTAACAAAAGTTTTTCCTGTTGTGACGGTGTCAACTCGTAGATTCTGGCATCACTTACAAGTTTTAAGTGTGAGTTCTCCACAGCATCAAAAAGCTGAATCTCGTACTCCATCAACTCTGCCGGAATATGATAGGTGTCGTTATTGATTATAGATGCATACTCATATCGTGACAGGTTGACATTCGTTGAAACTGTAGACTTCGATGTAGTGCAAGCCGTAAACAATATTAAGGCAGCAAGTATTGAAAGAAATTTGAATCGATGGTTCATGATTCTGCATCGGATTATTCGAAGTCCAACAATACACGTGTATACACGCTCTCATAGCGGATCAAAAGTCTGACATCCGGCTGATGGCTGGTTAAATACGGATAAGTTATCACTATCTGATTTTCTTTTATCTCGAATTCGAGTTCATCAGTTAGGTTATTATATCCATCTGTGAAATAGGCATCTACATTCTTGTCAATATGGCAGCCTTTGGAGAACGTGAATGTCGCTCTTTCCTTGCCGTACCCGTCATTTTGATGGGTCCCGGAGAAATGGCTGTCCCATTCGGGAAGCTGTTTGACTTCGGGGAAACACTCAGTATAGCTGATTTTTGCTCCGGCTATATCTTTGTCCTTATCGTAAATCCATGAATCAACATAAACGTTGTAGTAGTTGGTGTTGATAGGAAGTGCCCGGTCTCCGGCAACTGTCTGAACCTTGTTGGCAAGAACAATCTGGTAGAAATTGCCGGGCGTAACCGCAATCTCCTGGGCAAGCTGCGATAGATTTGGGTTCTGATTGAAACCTCCTTTTCTACCGAGGTCTGCAATTCCACAATCATACGATGTGAAGTTATTGGAAGCATTGATGAAAACATCAGAGCCGCCAATGGTTGTTTCGCTATCTCCAATCATCATATTCAATGCGATAGCATTAGTCGGCATTTTCGGTTCATCGTCATCACTGCATGAAACAACAGCGATAGCAAGGAATGAAAATAGTGTGATTAAAAGTTTATTCATTTTTTACTTACTATATTCTCGATTGACTCTATCAAGAGGTTGATTCTATAAGAAAACGTGAGCCAACTATGCCACGTCTTAACTTGAAGGTCGTAGGAAACCATTAGGACAGATGTAACAATAGTGACCCACGCATATGCGAGGGAGTCACTATGCTAATCCTTGTCCCATTTGAAAGTGTCCTACGTTTTCAAGTTACAAGATTGAGCATAACGCTTCTTAATTTCGTATGTCTTGGATAGAGTTACCCCAATCCAAATACAAAGGTAATACAAATACCTTAAAGAACCTTCGTTTACAGGTAAAAATCAGCGTTTCAAAGCTCATTTTTCCTCTTTTTGTACCGCCATTGTTCCTCAAAGCGTCCAAAAGCCTGTTTTATAATGGCAAAAGATAATTCCTTGACAACTATATTAAGAAAATTTTATTGTCCGCTCTATACCCAGATCATGGATGAATTGCTCATCATGACTGACTACAAGCAATGTTCCTTTGTAGTTTTTTAATACCGCTGCCAGTATATTCATACTTGCTATGTCGATATTATTAGTCGGCTCGTCAGCGATGATCATGTCTGGCGCATCTTCGCAGACAATCAGGTGACATAAGGCAAGTTTCATTTTCTCTCCTCCACTAAGACTTCTACACTTCTTGTCCCATGTAGAAGGTGTAAACAGAAAACGGTTCAACAGCATCTTAAGTTCGTGCTCTGGTCTCTTGGAGTTACAAGCCTCCAACTGATCGTAAACAGTCAACTCATTGTCAAGGCACGAATATTCTTGGTCAAGATACAATATGTTCAGCGTTTCTTTACGAAGTATTTCACCGCTTGTAGGCTGCAATGCCCCTGTTATAAGTTTGAGCAAAGTGCTTTTACCACATCCGTTATCTCCCTGAAGCCGTATGCGTTCACCGCTGAATATGGATAAATCCAAGGGATGTTGCCTCCACATAGTATTCCGACCAACATACTTGAAAGTAACATGTTTTGCCTCCACAAGTAGCTTTTTGCCTGCCAAGGCAGAATTTCCCATGTCGATTTTTATCTCTGTATATTCATTGATGGACGAACGTATTTCGTGTATATCTCGTCTCATTGCCTCCATTTTTTCCTGTTGCACCTTATTCAGCCTCGATGTTGTTGCTTCCGATTTGTTACGTAATAATCCCATGGAAATGCGTGCGACACATTTCTTTGCATTTTGCTTTTCTCCTCTCGAAGCATGTTTCTGTTGCCGTTCTATTGTTTTACGGGCAGACTTCTCGGCTTTTGCTAGCTCCTTCTGTTGATTTTCCAGCCGTGTCACTTTAGCTTTAGTTTCCGCATCAACAGTTTCCCGATACGCATCATAATTCATGGGATAGAATTGCATCCCTGTCGGAGACATTTCATAAATTGCGGAAAGCCTGTTTAATAACGTTCTGTCATGGCTGACAATGACGGTGGTACGGTTTGTATGGGCAATGTCTTCATACACCAAAGCTCTGCCTGTCGTGTCGAGGTGGTTGGTCGGTTCATCCATTAGGACAATGGAGGGTTTGAAAATATCCTGTCCGGCAAGAAAGACTCTTGTTTTCTCGCCGCCGCTAAGGTTGCCCATGAGCATATCTGGAGCGATATGTCCGATTTGCCATTTGGCGAAAGCTTCCGTCAACCTTTCCGGAATGTCCCATTCATCGTTTAGCTGTTCGTATTCTTTCTCTGTACCACGCCCGTCCAATATGATTGACAAAGCTCTTAACTTATCTGCCAATCCTAATGCTTCCGCAACACTCATACCATCGAATTGCCCGAAATGCTGTGGTATCATGTACAAGATGTCATCACACACGATGGTTCCTGTTGCAGGAGGGATTTTTCCTGCCAATATTCTCAGGAGTGTGGATTTTCCTACACCATTATTCCCGACAATGGCGCATTTCTCTCCAGCCGGTATGGTGAAAGTGATATTTTGAAACAGGAAATCCTTATTTGGATGTATATACGATAAATCTTGAACTATTAAGCTCATAATTATTTGCAATTATTAAATGTAAAACAAAACGGGATATGACATAAGTTATACACAAGGATCTGGCATAAATCCAGCCCGCTCTATAATTTGTATTTCGTGTATAACCTTTCTTTTTACATGATTGCAAATAACTATTTTGTGCAAAGGTACTACTTTATAGCGATATATCAAAATGATACGTTGCCTTTTGGGGTAGAATTATAGTATTCTTGATATATATCAACAATTTCAAGAGTTGCATTTGGTGTCTTTTATCCTTCCAATTCGCTATTTTTCAAAACACTAAAAATGCTTATCAACTGTTAAGATTTAGTTAAATCTTTCATTCAACACACACACCTTTTCTAATCCTTTCACTCCCTCAAAGCAACTTTTTCACTCCCTCTTTTCCTTTACGGATAGTTGTACCGTTATTTTATTATATGGTTGATTTTCAGCAACAAAAGTCATTGAAAATCAATTCCACATGAACAGCGTTGTGCGCCAGCTTCACGAGCAAGGGACGGATGTGGTAATAGTAGATACCGGTAACTCATACGAGGGACTGTGCGAGTATTTGGGTGGAAAATATATCTCCTACACGGAAGAATGCCCGATTACGATGAATCCTTTCCGCATCAACAGGCAGGAATTGAACGTGGAAAAGACAGGCTTCCTGAAAAATCTCGTGCTGCTGATTTGGAAAGGCAGCCAAGGGACGGTCACCAAAACGGAAGACAGGCTGATCGAGCAGGTCATCACCGAATATTACGATACCTACTTCAACGGTTTCGATGGTTTCACCCCACCCCAACGGGAGGATTTGCGCAAAAGCCTTTTGATTGACGAACGAAACAAAAGCGGCAATCGCGCTGAAAGTGAAACGGAACTGAACGCACGGATAGAAACTGTCATAGACGAGATAGAACGCAGGAGAAAGGAACTGAAAGTGGAATCACTGTCATTCAACACATTCTATGAGTTCTCCGTACAACGCATTCCCGACATCTGCAATGAAAACAGTATAACCGGGATAGACATTTCCACCTACCGGTATATGATGAAAGATTTCTATCGAGGTGGCAACCACGACAAGACGCTGAACGAGAACATGGACAGTTCGCTGTTTGACGAGACCTTCATTGTCTTTGAAATCGATTCCATAAAAGATGACCCGCTCCTGTTCCCCTTGGTGACACTCATCATCATGGACGTGTTCCTGCAAAAGATGCGTATCAAGAAGAACCGCAAAGTCCTGGTCATTGAGGAGGCATGGAAAGCCATAGCCAGCCCTCTTATGGCAGAATACATCAAATTCATGTATAAGACCGCCCGAAAGTTCTGGGCTTCAGTGGGCGTGGTCACACAGGAGATTCAGGACATCATCGGGTCTGAGATTGTCAAGGAGGCCATCATCAACAACTCCGATGTGGTAATGCTGCTTGACCAAAGCAAGTTCCGTGAACGCTTTGATACCATCAAGGCTATTCTCGGTCTGACAGACGTGGACTGCAAGAAAATCTTTACCATCAACCGACTGGAGAATAAAGAGGGGCGTTCGTTCTTTCGTGAGGTCTTTATCCGCCGTGGCACTACCAGCGGTGTGTATGGTGTGGAGGAACCGCATGAGTGTTACATGACCTATACCACGGAACGGGCCGAGAAAGAAGCCTTGAAACTCTACAAGGCTGAACTGCAATGCAGCCACAAGGAAGCCATCGAGCGTTATTGCGCTGACTGGGATGCTTCCGGAATAAACAAGTCCCTGCCGTTTGCCCAAAAAGTGAATGCTGCCGGGAAGGTATTGAATCTTCATCAACCAAAGACAAAACAACAATGAAACGATTCGCTCTCATAATAATGACAATAGCCACGATTTTCGCCCAACAAGTTCATGCCCAGTATTACAGCGTGAACTTCGATGCGAAAACCGTTGCCGCTATGGTTGCCGCCTACGGTACTGGAACCGTTGCAGAAGCGTATTATGACGAGCAGGTGCAGAATATACTGAAACACTACAAGGCTTCGGAAGTGGCCACTGCCGGAATATTTGCCAGCAAGTTCCTGGAAAGGAAGGCACTCACTGATTTGGGCATCTGGAGCAGTGCCACCGAAAATTACTACTACCGCAGGATTTATCACTTGGTGGCGCACAAGATTATCCCGAAGACATGGATTGTCGCCAAACTGATGCTCCGTTCTCCACAGACCGCACTCCATTGGTGCAGTTATCTGATGAAAGTGTGCGATGACACCAAATCCCTCTGTATGCAGTTCGAGAGCGTTGTCACCAACAGCACTCTGTCTTTCTCCGATATCACCTTTCTGGAAATCAATGAAGAAATCGCCTCCATCTTAAAACTCTCCGAGATTGGCAACGTGGACTGGCAACGGCTCTTTGATGACATATCCAAAGTGCCGGGCAACTTCACCAAGGAAAACCTGAAAGCCGATTTGAACAAACTTTACCAGATGGGAGCCGGTCTTGCCACTTCGGGAATCACCAATATCGGGAACGCCTTGCTGCAACAGAACTCGTTTCACGAGCTGATGAACGGGAAAGTCAGCAAGGTCATTGACATCTACGAGCATTACAACGGACTTTTCGAGCAACTGGAGAACAATGCCGGACAGACCATACTGGGCATCGTGGGTGGTGAAGAAAATGTGGCAGGATTGTTCAAGTTCAGCGACTACAACCTCACTTCGTGGATTACCGATTATCTGGACGAAACAGCCGGGAATTACTACACCCAGCGATGGTACATCGCAAGGCGTGACCGTGGCAGTGTCTCCCTCTGCGACTATTATCCCCCGACAGATGACAAGAGCATCCTTGAAGGTGGTGAATGGACCCGCTTCAAGACAAGCGATCCGAACTTCTATCCCAACGCATCGCAAAAGGAGCAGGCCCTTTCCAATTCGGAACGCTATGCCGGATGGTCAAGGAACAGGGTGCAGCAGCTTAACAATGCCAATGACGGCTTCAGTTACACAATCAATTATTACCAGTCCAGCTATATCATTAAAAAAGGGAAGAAACAGACCAAGAAGGCATACGCCTACGAAATCCATGTCACGAAAAGCTGGAACAACGAGGAAATAGTCTATGAAGACGTGTTCGATTCCTATTCGATGGATTTGAACACATTCAAGGCTCAACTTAATGCACATCTGTCTGAGTTTAACGACAACGAAGACGGCTATGTCTATTATATCGCTTCCGACAGCCGGAACTATTACCAGGCAACCAATGAAGAGAAACTGAAAGGATGCGAAACGGTAACAATCAGTGTCACCTGTTCGGACGGTGCGACACTTGGGCAGGGAACAACCCAGTATAAGTGCCGGAAATGCGGAAGTACGCTCAACGCCCATTCCAAGGAGTGCGCGATGAAGACTACAGCCGAAAGCGAGGAACTGGATTTGTCTGAACTCGATGCCATGCAGCGGGAAGCGGACAACAAGGTTTACGCGCTCCAGTCACAAATATCCGCATTGGAAAAGGAAAACGAATCGCTTATCAAACAGATTGCCAATGCCAGTGTGGAGGATGCCGTTCCTCTCCGTCAGAAATACAATGAGAACAAAGCGGAAATAAACAGGTTGAAACCTGAACTTGCCGCCTGGCAGCAGAAGCAAGAGGAAATCGCACAGGCAAAAAAAGAAGGCCAAAGCGACAACGATGTGCAGACCGATGACTATTACCGGATACCGGCTATCATGCAAGACTGCAAGACGGCTTACAATATCACCTGGCAGGACAACGGTTCCTGGAACGGCTACACCTATGTCCGAAAAGGCACAATCCCGAATATCAACGGCATCATCACATTCAAGGCGACACTGAAAATCGCCCGAAAGCCCAAATACTTCCTTGGCATCAAGATACACAGAGCTATCCTGCAAATCTCCTGGGACTTGACAACGGAGTATTCCGATACCCATGTGGTGGAAGTGATTACGCTTGACCCCGATATGAGCGACAAGGAAAAGACAAAACTGGTCAATGACCGCATAGCGGAAATCGCGAAAGAATATCCGAAGTGCAAGATAACGACTGAATATGCCCGTACTGAACCGCAGGAGGACACGAAAACAAACGATATGTATCACCTGCTTTGGTCAAGCGACCGGCTGGAGATTGCCCGTGAAGTGGATTCCCGGCTCACGAAGATTTACGCCGACTTGGTATCATTGGAAAAGATGATGCACTACAGGCGCAGTATCATTGACGTGCTGAAAGATGTTCTGCCACCCGTTGACGATGATCAGGGGCGCAGACTTTCCCTTGTGGAGGAATGTCACGACCGTTGGATGGAAAACGCACGAAACAGAAAGATTGAGGAGGGCAAGCGATGAAAAGAGGCAGGACATATATACTCGGATTGTTGATAATGCTGCTGGCACCCCTGTCCGCAAATGCGCAATGGAGTTTTGATGTGGGGACGGTTGAAGCCTATATCAATGACCACAAGCAACAACGAAGCCTCTTGCTGGCTCGCTCCACATTGGAACACAGCAATAAACTGTTGCATGAGTACAGCCGTAAGGAAACGGTGGGTTATAAGGAACTGAATGTAGATTTGGACAAGTACACCAGAGCTTTCGATGTGATTGACGTGATGTACCAGTCCCTGCGCACGGCATTGAATGTACATTCCACCTACAAAGGGGTCAGCGAAAGAATATCCGACTACAAGGCGATGCTTGAAGATTTCAATGAGAAGGTCATCAAGCGGAAACACATAGAGTTGGCAGACACTCTGATATTATCCATCAATGCCGGAGCCATACGGATGATAGCCCAGGAAGGAGAATACCTATATAAATCCGTGAGCGATTTGGTTCTGTACGCCACAGGTGCGGCGGCTTGTTCCACTTCGGACTTGCTGATGGTGCTGAACAGCGTCAACTGTTCTCTTGACAATATCGAGAAGCATTTGAACCGTGCTTATTTCGAGACCTGGCGGTACATACAGGTTCGTATCGGCTATTGGAAAGAGAAAGTCTATCGTACCAAGACCAAACGGGAACTTATTGACGATGCTTTCGGACGGTGGAGACAATCAGGTAAACTGGATTATTGATAACTAAAAATAGAGAAATTATGAAATGGATTTTTACAACGATGCTGTTAGTGGCAACCATTGCGGCAAACGCCCAATATGTCACCTACAACCACGATTCGCCCAAGATGAACCAAATCACGGTGGAAGAAACCGGAGCCGGTGCGCTCAAACCGGAACTTTATTACACGTTGCTGCACAACAAGTACAAGAAAACGGCAGCTGTCAAGAACAAACTCACATTCCGCACGGCGGCAGGCGTGGCTTCCTATCAGCAGGTAAATGAAGCGGAAGCCATAGATTCCGCACTCACAAGCAGAGCCAAGATTGAAGCCTTGAATGTGGCAGACCGACAAGTGGATTTAGCCTGGCTTGCGGAAAAGGACAAGGTGGAATCACAGATGCGGCAGTTTCAGAAGAACATTGACCGCATAATGATGACAGGCGGCTCGCCAAAAGAAAAAGAACGGTGGAACGACTATTACCGTATCTATCAATGCGCAATCAAGGCAACAAGGGATGCCTATATGCCCAACGCGCAGCGTAAGAAAGAGTATCTGCAAATCTATGCCGATGTCTCCCGGCAAAACGATGTACTGGTGAAATATCTCGTCCAGTTGAGCAACCGCAATGCCACGAAGAATCTCCTTTCGGCAACGGAGAACCGCCCGATAGACAAAAGAAGCATTATCAGCAATGCCATGAGTCGCTGGAATGAATCCCGGTCAGCAGTGCGAGGGTCGCAGAATGATGACGGGAACGAAGACGGAAATGAGAACGAGAGTGTGAACAGATAAAATTTAATGGAAAAATAGATGGCAAGCGGAGATATACTTTCAGATTTCGGCATCAATCTGCTTGAAGAAGAGATTGATGATGTGATTTTTCAGACCAACGAGTTCCTGACGGATGCCACCTTCACAGGTTCACAAGGCCCGTTTTGGTGGATTCTCCAGATGTGTATGGCACTCGCGGCCTTGTTTGCAATCGTCATGGCAGCAGGCATGGCGTATAAGATGATGGTCAAGAACGAACCGCTGGATATCATGAAGTTGTTCAAGCCATTGGCTATTTCAATTATCCTATGCTGGTGGTATCCTCCGGCAGACACGGGTATGGTAAACAGCGGGAGCAACTGGTGCGTGTTGGATTTCCTATCCTATATTCCGAACTGTATCGGCTCTTACACTCATGACCTGTACCAAGCGGAAGCCACACAGATTGAGGATAAATTTCAGGAAGTGCAGCAACTCATCTATGCAAGAGATACGATGTACACCAGCCTACAAGCACAGGCGGATGTGGCACACAGCGGAACTTCCGACCCTAATCTGATAGAAGCCACTATGGAACAGACCGGGGTGGACGAAGTGACCAATATGGAAAAGGATGCAGCCAAACTTTGGTTCACTTCACTTACTTCCGGGATTGTTGTAGGAATAGATAAAATCGTGATGCTCATAGCCTTAATTGTGTTTCGCATAGGCTGGTGGGCAACGATTTACTGCCAGCAAATCCTGCTCGGAATGCTCACGATTTTCGGACCGATACAATGGGCTTTCAGCCTCTTGCCCAAATGGGAAGGAGCTTGGGCGAAATGGCTGACAAGGTATCTGACTGTACATTTTTATGGTGCGATGCTCTACTTCGTCGGATTTTATGTCCTGCTTCTGTTCGACATTGTGCTTTGCATACAGGTGGAAAACCTGACGGCAATCACGGTAAGTGAGCAGACAATGGCTGCTTATCTGCAAAACTCCTTTTTCTCGGCAGGCTACCTTATGGCTGCAAGTATCGTGGCATTGAAATGCCTGAACCTTGTTCCGGACTTGGCCGCCTGGATGATACCGGAGGGCGATACCGCATTCTCAACCCGAAACTTCGGTGAAGGTGTGGCTCAACAGGCGAAGATGACAGCGACCGGTGCAATCGGTACTATGATGCGATAATCGTAAACTCATAATCAAAAATATACAATGGTAATCAGAAATTTAGAAAACAAAATCAAGTTAGTGGGCATCATCTGCTCGTTCTTCCTTGTCGGCTGCATCATCATCAGCGTGAGCAGCATTTGGACGGCACGGACAATGGTGACAGATGCACAGAAGAAAGTCTATGTGCTGGACGGCAACGTGCCAATATTGGTCAACCGTACCACGATGGACGAAACCCTTGATGTGGAAGCCAAAAGTCATGTGGAAATGTTCCACCACTTCTTTTTCACGCTTCCTCCCGATGACAAGTACATCAAATACACGATGGAAAAGGCGATGTACCTGGTGGACGAAACAGGTTTGGCGCAGTACAACACGCTCAAAGAGAAAGGCTTTTACTCCAACATCTTGGGAACAAGTGCCGTATTCTCCATTTACTGCGACAGTGTGCGGTTTGACAAAAGCAATATGGAGTTCACTTATTACGGACGGCAGCGTATCGAGCGCAGAAGCAACATCCTGATGCGTGAACTGGTGACGGCAGGACAACTCAAACGAGTGCCGAGAACCGAGAACAATCCGCACGGACTGCTTATCGTAAATTGGCGTACCCTCCTCAATAAAGACATCGAACAGAAAACGAAAGCAACCTATTAAAATTTACAGATATGAACACCAAAGGATTCCGCAGGATGCTGTTCGGCGAAAAGATGCCTGACAAGAACGATCCACAATACAAAGAGAGATACGAGCGTGATGTGAATGCCGGTCGCAAATTCGCCCAGGCGACACGTCTTGACAAACTGGCCGCCAAGATACAGGGCTTTGCCAACAGGAACAAGATACTGTTCCTTGTCATGGTATTCGGTTTCGTAATCGGCACATTCACCTTCAACATTTATCGGCTGACCAAGGCTTATCGGCATGGTCAGGAGATAAGAAGTGCTACAGAAATGCAGGACAGCCTGCTCAGAGAACGCCACAAGGAGCCGGTTGCTCCCATTGTTGAACCCACCCAAACCAGACAACGATGAAAAGGATATTCGAGAAAATCAATTTCAGGCAGCCCAAATATATGCTTCCTGCCATATTGTATATTCCGCTGTTGGGCGCGTCCTATTTCATCTTTGACCTCTTCCATGCAGAAAAGGCAGAGATAGCCGACAAGACACTCCAGACCACGGAGTTCCTGAATCCCGACCTGCCCGATGCCACCATCAAGGGCGGCGACGGCATAGGAAGCAAATACGAGAACATGGCAAAGTCGTGGGGCAAGATTGCCGACTACACGGCTGTGGATAACATAGAACGAGACGAACCCGATGATGACAAGGAAAAATACGAATCGCAGTACAGCCAGGACGAAGTTGCCTTCTTGGGTGAACTGGAACAGCAGAAATTACAGGCAGAGGAAACTGCCGATGCCAAAGCGAGAGAGCAGGAAGCCCTCAAAGAACTGGAGCGTGCCCTCGCGGAAGCACGACTAAAGGCGCAGGCACAGGTGGAACCTGTTGAACCGCTTGCAGAAGACAGTCTTGAACAACGCACGGAAACCGGAGTGTCCGCAAGCGGAACAATCAATGAAGAAAGCCGGGCGGTAAACGCTCCTTCCGAAAACGAAGAACCGGGTGAAATGGTCAAGAAAGTAAAAGTGACCTCCGACTATTTCAACACCATTGCCCAAAACGAGCATGAGCCTAATCTGATCAAGGCGATTATAGACGAGGATGTCAAGGCCGTGGACGGAAGCCGTGTCAGACTTCGGCTTTTGGATGATGTGGAAATCAATGAGACGGTGGTCAAAAGCGGTTCTTATCTCTACGCCATCATGAGCGGCTTTTCCTCGCAGAGGGTCAAGGGAACCATTAACAGCGTACTGGTGAATGATGAAATCGTCAAGGTCAGCCTTTCGCTCTATGATACCGACGGACTGGAGGGGCTGTATGTGCCGTCAAGTTCATTCCGTGAAACCGCAAAAGATGTGGCAAGCGGAGCGTTCAATAGCAACATGAACATTAATACCGGCGGTAATGGCAACAGCCTTACTCAATGGGGAATGCAGGCTATTCAGGATGCCTACCAGAAGACGAGCAACGCCATCAGCAAGAACATCAAGAAGAACAAGGTCAACCTGAAATACGGTACGTTTGTCTATATCATCAACAGCAAGGAAAAAAGAAATGTAAAGTAAATAACCATTCAAAGAATCATAGATATGAAGATTATCAAGACTATCTGTATCGGAGTAACGGCGGCATTGTCAAGCCTGCCTACATTCGCCCAGCAGACTTACGAGGAATTGGAGCAACTGACCGTCAACGAGCAAGTGACCACGGTCATTACCGCTTCCGAACCTATACGCTTCGTGGATATTTCCACGGACAAAGTGGTCGGTGACCAACCGATAAACAACACGATCCGTCTGAAGCCAAAGGAGACAGGACACGAGGACGGTGAGGTACTGGCCATCGTCACTATTGTCACGGAACGCTACCGTACCCAGTATGCGCTGCTCTATACCACAAGGATGCAGGAAGCCGTGACGGACAAGGAAATCGAGTTCCGGGAACGTAACGCCTATAACAATCCTGCCGTGAGTATGTCACAGGCGGATATGACACAGTTTGCGAGGCGTATATGGAACTCTCCTGCCAAATACCGCAACGTGAGAAGCCGGGAACACCGCATGACGATGAGATTGAACAACATCTATACGGTCAGTGATTATTTTTTCATTGACTTCTCCATCGAGAACAAGACCAATATCCGTTTCGACATCGATCAGATACGGGTAAAACTCGCGGACAAGAAGTTGTCCAAGGCAACCAACGCCCAAATCATAGAGCTGGCACCCGCATTGGTACTTGAACAGGCAAAGTCATTCCGTCATGGCTACCGTAACGTCATTGTGTTGAAGAAGATGACCTTCCCCAACGACAAGGTACTGACCATTGAAATGACCGAGAAACAGATAAGCGGCAGGAACATACATTTGAATATAGACTACGAGGATGTGCTTTCAGCCGATTCGTTTAACCGTGTATTATTGGAGGAGGAATGATGAAAAAGATATTATTGATATTGGTCACGGTAATAACATTTGCCATGAACGGTAAAGCGCAAAGCAACAGCGACCGTCTTTCGTTGGGTATTGGTTGCCTGTATCAAAACGGACTGGACCTCACCCTCTCATACGAACATGAGGGCAAGTACCACCACATGTGGGAGTTTTTTGCCAACGGTTATCTCAAATGGGACGAATGCGCATCCTGCGGTCATATCTGTCCGGAATCATTCTGGAGGAATTACAGGAGTTACGGATTCGGAGTAGCCTACAAGCCTTGTGTGGCGCGTGGTCGCAACCATTACGGCAATGTCCGTATCGGGGCATCTGCCGGGAGTGACACAAAACGGTTCTTGGGCGGCATCCACCTCGGCTATGAACACAATTATGTGTTGCGTGGTGGCTGGAGGCTGTTCTGCCAAGTGAAAACCGATTTGATGATAAAAGGAGAAGACCTGTTCCGCACAGGCATTGTCTTAGGTGTAAAATTACCTCTAAACTAAGGGAAAATGAAAAAGAAATTATACATAAACGCTTGCAGGCTATTCAGCCTGTTAACCATCGTCACGTTATTCGTAGCCTGTGACGCACACCGGGATTTCCCGGACACGGCAATGAAACCCTGTCATATCCTGTGTACGGACGGCAAAGTGTTGTCGGTATCAGACTTCAAGCAATCCGAAAAACAGCCTATTGCCGTGGTGTTCCATGTCAATCACGACGAAGCTATTGAAGGCAACGGCTATGCGGTTTACCTGTGGGACTTGGCACCGGAGGCTTTTGCAGATAGCATAGGTGTAAACCAACGCACATCTGCTGACATCACGGCACTGGACGGCAACGAGAACACCTTTGCAATCTACGACACCAGAGAAACCACCTCGCCTATGGCAGAAGCGGTCTTCGCCCTGTGGCGGTACGGACAGTCGTCCTATATCCCATCAGTGGCGCAGATGCGGATGCTCTATAATGCCAAGAGCCAGATAAACCCCATCATCAGGATGTGCGGTGGCGACGAGCTGCCCGATGCTGCCGATGACTGCTGGTACTGGACGAGTACGGAAGTGGCCGGGCAGGAAAAGGCGAAAGCGTGGCTCTATTCCATGGGAAGCGGCTCGATGCAGGAAACACCCAAGACACAGGCACACAAGGTACGTGCAATCATTACACTAAACAAATAAAACGAAGAGAATATGGAAACAATAGACATTATCATGCTTATAGGACTTTTACTGATGATAACGGCACTTGTCCTGATGTACCGATGTGCGAGAAAAAGATCGCCCCGTCGGAAAATGGAAGAACTTGCCGAAGTCCTTGTTTCGGTCAAAAAGGATTTTGCATACAAATTACAGCGATTCGATTACCTGCTGGAAATGATAGCGGACGAAAATGAACACGTTTCGTTCCTGAAAAGACGTATCACCCAATTGCAGGAGATAACCGAAGAACTGGAAGAGAAGCGCGGCAAACTTGATGAGAACATCGAATCATTGACGAACATCCAAGCCGAACTAAGAGAAAGCAGCGACACGCTTGTGGAGCAATCCGCCCGGTTACGAACAGAAATATCGTACAGCGAGCAGGCTCTCCGCGAGATAGGACAACGCATCGAGTATCAGAAGAAAATCAAAGAGGGACTGGAGATTGCTTTAGGCAACATTCCTGCGGAAGAGGTTCATTACCTCTCGAAGCCGGTGTTCAGCATGGGCATCACACCGTCTGTATGCGACCGTCTGGAAGCTCGCGGCATATTGTATATCGGAGACCTGATTCCGCTCAGTGAACAGCATCTTATCGAGACCTGGGGCGTAGGTCCGGTCACTCTTGAAAAGATAAAAACCAAGATGAACGAGAACGGTGTATGGTTCGGGATGGATGTCATCCGGGTCGGCAGCCGTTGGTTCCGTCGGAAACAGTAACCAATAACATATTGAATCATGGAAGAAAGCAAAGAGTTACAAGGATTTTACAAGATATTCCGTTCGGTCATCTATGTCTCCATTCTGCTGGAGTTCTTCGAGTATGCCATTGACCCGGCCATGCTTGACCATTGGGGCGGCATACTCTGCGACATACACGGGCGTATCAAGCGGTGGGTAATCTACAATGACGGAAATCTCGCATATAGCAAGTTAGCCACGTTCCTGCTTATATGCATCACCTGCATAGGGACAAGGAACAAGAAGAAACTGGAGTTCAATGCACGGAAGCAAGTTCTTTATCCTATCATAATAGGTATGGGGCTGGTTGTATTGTCTGTTTGGTTGTTTGGATATCCGATGGAAACAAGGCTTTACACCTTACGGTTGAACATCTGGCTTTATATGCTTGCCTCAATAATCGGCGTGGTACTGGTACACATCGCCCTTGACAACATTTCCAAGTTCCTCAAAGAGGGATTGCTGAAAGACCGTTTCAATTTTGAGAACGAGAGTTTTGAGCAGTGCCGGGAGTTGCAGGAGAACAAGTATTCGGTCAATATCCCCATGCGCTACTATTACAAGGGGAAGTTCCGCAAAGGTTGGGTGAACATCAGCAATCCGTTCCGAGGCACATGGGTAGTCGGCACACCGGGTTCCGGCAAGACTTTCTCCATTATCGAACCGTTTATCCGGCAACACTCAGCAAAAGGCTTTGCCTTAGTTGTTTACGACTATAAATTTCCGACTTTGGCAACCAAATTATATTATCATTATAAGAAAAACCAGAAGCTCAGAAAGCTGCCCAAGGGGTGCAAGTTCAACATAATCAATTTCGTTGATGTGGAATACAGCCGCAGGGTAAATCCTATCCAGTTGAAATACATCAACAATCTTGCTGCCGCATCTGAAACCGCAGAAACCCTGCTTGAGTCCTTACAAAAAGGCAAGAAAGAAGGAGGCGGTGGCAGTGACCAGTTCTTTCAGACATCCGCTGTCAACTTCCTTGCCGCCTGCATCTATTTTTTCTGCAACTGGGGCAAAGAACCCTACGACAAGGACGGTAATATGCTCACGGCAGAGAAGGTACAGGACAAACAGACCAAGCGGATGATACCCACCGGACGGGTGTTCAATTCCGCAGGTGAGGAAGTGGAACCGGCTTATTGGCTCGGAAAGTATTCCGATATGCCACATATCCTGTCATTCCTCAATGAGAGTTACCAGACAATTTTCGAGGTATTGGAGACCGACAACGAGGTGGCACCGTTGCTCGGTCCGTTTCAAACCGCCCTGAAGAACAAGGCAATGGAACAGTTGGAAGGTATGATCGGTACGCTGCGTGTCTATACCTCTCGCCTTGCCACCAAGGAAAGCTACTGGATATTCCACAAGGACGGTGACGACTTCGACTTGAAAGTCTCTGACCCCAAGAATCCCTCTTACCTGTTGATAGCCAATGATCCGGAAATGGAAAGCATCATCGGTGCGCTGAACGCCCTTATCCTTAATCGTCTGGTTACACGAGTGAACACGGGACAAGGCAAGAATATCCCGGTAAGCATCATCGTGGATGAGTTGCCTACCCTGTATTTTCACAAGATAGACCGCCTTATCGGTACGGCACGAAGTAACAAGGTGTCAGTGGCGTTGGGATTTCAGGAGTTACCGCAGCTCGAAGCGGACTATGGCAAGGTAGGTATGCAGAAGATTATCACTACTGTCGGCAATGTGGTCAGCGGTTCTGCCCGTTCCAAAGAGACCTTGGAATGGTTGTCATCCGACATCTTCGGTAAGGTGGTACAACTCAAAAAAGGCGTGACCATCGACCGGGACAAGACTTCCATCAACCTCAATGAGAACATGGACAGCCTTGTTCCTGCATCCAAAATCTCCGATATGCCGACCGGATGGATATGCGGTCAGACAGCCCGTGACTTTGTGCAAACAAAAACAGGAAGCGGTGGAAGCATGAACATTCAGGAAAGCGAGGAGTTCAAGACCTCCAAGTTCTACTGCAAGACGGATTTCGATATGAAGGAGATAAAAAAGGAGGAAGCCAGCTATGTACCGCTTCCCAAGTTTTACACCTTCAAATCAAGGGATGAACGGGAGCGCATCCTTTACAAGAACTTTGTACAAGTTGGAGAGGATGTCAAGGAAATGATACAAGAGATTCAGAAGTATAAAGTGAAATAGTTTCTCTAATGGGGGCAGTACCAAATTATCAGTCATTGCCCCCTATTCAATTTATCAATTACCAAAATCGAGGGTCTGTACTAATATCATCCCCGGAAAAATCAAATTGAATATCTTGTATCCTACCGACATATCCAACACTTCTTTTTTCTTGAAATTTTGGATATCGTTGTAAATCATCTGCATATATGCTTACATATACAGGCGTATCAAATAATTCACGAACTCCATCTCCTAACCTTTTCCAAAATGATTGAGTATAGTGATTCTTAAATTCTTCACTAAATTTAGTCTTAACTATCCATACGCTTCTGTTGTCAAGCGATTGATCCAATATTCCTCCGTGAAATAAACAAATTTTAGAGAGCTTAGCAGCCATAGTCTCTTCTGACATAGGAGTATTACCTACATTTATAAACACGAGTATTTTCATCTTGCATAAATTGTTCTAATATCCATAACTCTATAAAATCATAATAGAAACTTTGTCATTTCTTGCTTTTCTTGTTTTTCTTAACTTTAGTATTTTGTTTTGGCAATCCTGTTTCAACACCACTACTACATTTACAATCCGTCAGTAAGACAGAAGTATGAGGTAAATCTTTGTACTCTAGTCTTAATTTTTCGAATTCAGAACGTTTGCTGCTTTCTCTATGAACATCAAACACCCAAAATACAGACAAACAAGTACCAGTTGCATTTGTGTACTGAATAAACTTATTTCTGTATTCTCGACGTTTCTTCTCTTCCTGAATTTCTTTATTGTGAAGTAGTTTAAGCTCTACCATAATAGGATTACACAAGCCGTATCGAATGAGAAGATCTGTACGCTTATTATCTTGTAGAGCAACCTCCCGATCTACACGAACAGCCTCTAATCCCATTTGGCAGCATTTATTAATGATGGTATTTTTCAACTCCCTTTGAATAAAATCTTCACTTAAAGCATCTGGACGAACTAATGTGTAAATACCTTGGTCTTGTATCTCTTTTTGGACTTCAGAGTGTATTTCTGTAAAATAACGTCTTAAATCACCGTCATTCCGGATATTTAAATATGATTCTTCAATACATTTGTTGTATTGTTTAATAGCTCTACCGATGGTAATCTTTTCATTTACTAAAAACAGCATTTCTGCATTATTCATAATACTGGTAGCGAGATAACTTACACTTTTCGCATTATGAGCCTCTATCTTTTTTCTTAATGTAGAAATGTAATCAACATTGTTTAAATTCACGAAGAAAAGATATATTTGGTTAAGGAGATAACGTGCGTATTCTAATGTATCAGTGTTTTCACATAATGTCAATCCAAAATCGAACAAATCCGACATTTGGTTAGCCAACGTTTCATTATCTTTTATACTCATGAAGCATCTGAACATATGTGGATTTGGGCTTATTATTTCGGACTCCTCATATGAAATCGCACGAGCATGTCCTGTGTCATTATGGAAGGTCTTTATAATATGCTCTCTAAAATACTCAATCCGCCATTTAATGGCATCTGTATCCTTAAACTTTTCAATCATTACAGCATTACACTTCATCTTTATGCTTGTAATACCATCATCTTTGAGAGAATCGAATAAGTCTCGGTACTTGTCTATACCCCAATAACTGTAATCAGATATGACATCTAATGCCTTGGAAGCTGCAATGCTGTAATCAAGATTTTGATTAACTTTATATTGTTCTATATACTCTTCCAACTTATATGACAATGCCTCAATCCCATAATCAGTGATACAGGCACATATATCATCCGAACTTACATTCATAAAATCATCTTCCCTTGACTTCCACCATTCTACAAGTTGTTTCTTCTCCTCATCGCTAATACTACCAATAACGGACTTGTATATATTCTTCACATCTTTGACATCATAATTTCTCGTGAAGCAAACATTTGGCAATGTTTTAGCCAAAATTATTCTATAAGAGCTCAGTAAATCTTTAGCACCTAAATAATATAAAAACTTTACAAAAACAGGAATTTTGGGTAAAGACATAGAAAGAGTAAAGGAATTTTGTGTTTCCCTTTCTAATGTCATTTTGTCTAAATCAAGTTCCTCAAAAAAAACTTTAACAATATCTATCAGAGGATTACAATCTTGTTTTTGAACAAATTCAATATTTTTTGACAACTCATACGCAGCCTCATATTTATAGTACTTTGACACATTCGGGTCTAAGATATTTCGATAAGCCTCAATAAGTTGTTGATTTTGTGAATTTACTTTTCCATCTTCTAATTTTTGTGATTCCTTATCCCAATGCTCAAATGTGTCTGCATAACGTGCTATGTACTTAGCTATGGAAGTCCTTTTATCTGCATCGTTTCTAATTTTGTTAATGAGTGTGGTGAGAATATTATCTATATACCAAGTTTCTATCTCCTTTTCGCTCAACAAAATATCCATTGACGATATAAGTTCTAAATCAACAAATTCTGCATCGAAACGTCGAAATAAATCTTCTAAATCCCATGTTCTATCAAAACTTGCAATAAACAAGGCTCCTGTCTTTTTTTCAAGCAATATTCGCCTAATGATTTCATACATATCACTATAGGTAATGTAAGTATGATTGGATATAAGACCTGCAATTATTCTTGTAATGAGTTGTTTGCTATCTGTGTCTCCTTTCCAAACAATATCAAATTGTCTATTTAAATACAATTCATAACAAACGACTAGTGTACCCTTTTTATTAAAAAATTCATACAGCTTACCATTTTCTATGATGTTATTATAGGCATAAACTATTGTAGATAAATCTTCTATACATAAAACTGCATTTATTGCGTATGGATTACCTACATAACAATCATTCAACCAACAATCAACGACATCTATTTCGGTCATTTTGCTGTAACCTGTTACTTCACAATACTTTTCTTTTAATTCTTGGGTAAATCCGCTATATGATTTTGATAATTGTATAAGTTCGTCTTTACATTTAAGTGCATTATACAAGTCTAAAGCCGCCAACTGCTTTTCCTCATCGTTGGTTGCCATCAGACCATTTGCTGCATTAATCCAATGATCCGAAACGCATTTGCTTAAATTGCTGTTTTCAACAAGCGTATCAAGAACGACATAAATATTGGATAATTGAATCTTATTGAGGTAGTCGAATGGCAATAACATCTGAGCATCACAATTTACCGTATAACACTCATGCAATAATTCAGAAATCGAACCTCTCCACATAATATATACAGGTATTCGTTGGTAGTGTTCAAAAATTATTGAAAATAAATCTTCTTTCTGCTGAAGTGAAAGTACAGATGAATCAACGTATTTCAATAGATTTTCAAATGATTCATTATCAAGATTTGATTCGTATGATACAATAAGTCTAAACACATTAATAAAAGTCTGGATTCTATCATTTGAATATGAGATATGAGGAATAACATCATACCAGTTGGGATAGATATGTTTCAAATCTTTCTGTACAGCAACATCATAAAGTACACTCTCTATATTGTCCTGTCTACACAACTCCTTTGCTGCAAGATATTCTTGTAACTCAGTATTTTCAAAACATAGCATATCATTTGTATCTTTCAATATTCGACTCTCAAAGAACAGTAAATCAAAATTGGCAATGAGCATCTGCGTCATATTGCCTTTTATACCATCTAAAATCGTATATAGGTCATCTTTTGAGATTTGGTCTCTTCGACTTATCTCCATAACGAAAGCCACTTTCTCCAATGTTCTCTGCACCAATATCTTATTATTTTCATTATATTCAATGTCTTTCCGAGCTTTTACTGCTGCCTGTATTGAACGAGCAATTATGTACTCAAAAAGCTCTCCGATATTCACACCACTACCTTCTTTTTTGTTCCATTCCAATAAAAAGGTCAAATATCTTGGGATAGTTATAAGTGTTCTTAATTTCGGGCTTTTACTTATGTGCTCTATTGTTGTCTCAGAGCACTTGCTTTTAACCACATTCATTACCTCTCCCTCATTCAACCTACATATTTCTACAAATCGCAAATTCCTACAATTGGAAAAATGCTTTGCATAAGATGCCACATAATGCTTTCTACAAGTGAATATTATCTTAACATCACGATACGCTTCTTTATATTGCTTTATCGTTTGTAGTATATCATAGAATGAGTTTCCATCAACTTCATCCAAAGCGTCTATAATGCAATAGTCTGTTTCCGTTGAAAGAACCTTGTGCTTCAACTCAGATGCGGTACAATGGTACAAATTTTCAGAAACACGTTTCTTTATTTCTTCAACGAGTCTACTTTTACCTATGCCTGGTTCTCCCACAACACAAACGAAGCTTTCTTCAAGCAGTTTGTCAACAGACAAATTCTCTGTCACATCAAAAAATGTGCGCTGCCTATTATTCTCTAACAGGTCATCAATATTTTGATATTTTACAATCTGTGGCGTAATATAGTTCAATATCTTTTCGGATTCCATAATATCTAATCTTTCAAGTTATTGTACAAAGGTAATCCTTTTAGTTGAGTTAGCAGAACTCTTTTGTGATAAAAATTGAAGTAATCCGCAATTTTTATAGCAAATAGTCTTACTTATATAATGGCTGATTGAATTTAATTTAGTACTTTTGCAATGTATGGAGAAATAATAAACCAAAATGGAAGAGACGAAAGATATAAATCGAATCAAAGTTGTTCTTGTTGAAAAGAAGCGAACCAACAAATGGCTGGCAGAACAATTGGGCAAGGATCCGGCAACAGTGTCTAAATGGTGTACGAACACTTCGCAACCGGGATTGGAAACACTGTTGCAGATTGCCGGTGTTCTTGATGTTGATGTGAAAGATTTACTTCATTCAACAAAAGAGGATGCTATGTATATTAAAGTTCCAACCAATCTAACGATGTAACATAAAGACATTATGCCCAAAAACAAGAATGCCGAATATAGGTTCATGGTCTTAGACCGATGCTTTAGCGACTTTCGTCATAAATACACTATTGAAGACCTATTGGAAAAGGTCAACGATAAATTATATGATGCAAACGGAAGCAAGTCCATGATTATGGAGCGGCAATTGCGAGGAGATTTAAATGCCATTCGCAAGATGCTCCCGGACGGCATATATCTTGAAGCCATACCGCATGATGGTAAGAAGTGTTACTATCGTTATTCTGAACCGAATTTTTCTATCTACAAAAACGAACTATCAGTAGCAGAAGTGCAGAACCTCCGTTCAACAATAGAAATGTTAGGTAAATACAGAGGTTTACCTTCGAACGGATGGTTGGAAGAGGTTATCTCCAACCTCGAAATTAGATTTGGAGTCAAAGGTAATGCAGAAAATCTTGTTTCTTTTGGGCAGAATGATCAGTTAAAAGGGATTGAATATCTCTCTGACATTATTGATGCGACCATCAACCATCAGCCGTTAGATATTGAATATATTTCAGCCAACGGAAACCATCACCAACATACATTACATCCATATTTTGTTAAACAATATAATGGAAGATGGTATCTGTTCGGGCTTGACGAAAAAGAAGACAGGATTAAGAGTCTTGCCTTTGACCGTATTCAAAGTATGGTAAATAATAATTGTGCATTCCGAAAAAATGAAAAGATTGATTTCAATACATATTTCGACAATGTAGTTGGTGTAACTGTTCCATATGAGGGAGAATCAAACTTGGAAGTTTTTCAATTAAAGTTTTCTCCAAAACGTTTCAAATATGTAACCTCAAAGCCTATACATAAATCACAGGAAATTATAAGCGAAGAGGATTGTATAATTTCACTACAGTTATATCACACATTAGAATTGGAGCAACAGATTTTCTCTTTCGGACCAGATGTGGAAGTCCTTTCACCTACATGGTTTCGCGAGGCTTTTAGCAAGAAAATTGCAGAATGTATGAAAAAATATTTTTCTATGCAGAACCTTTGCATAGACAACAACGACCTTTGCAGTGTCAAATGAAATCAGTATTAAAGTTTAACTCTAAAATTTCAAAACAATGACACAGTTCGCAAGACTTTCCGTTGAAGCTCAAAACATAGTGAACAAATTCTCTAATAGTATTTGGAGTAAAGGTTTTACCAATAATCCTTCAATGATATTGGGCGCAAGCCTTTATGCCACTAATCCTAATGCCAAGTCTTCGGTCGTAAAAGAATTGGATAAATACATCATCGATTTAAAAGAAGAATTACCTTCTGAGCAAATAGACATTTTAAAGAACGAATACAGAAATGTCATTCTTTCTTGTTTTGACCAAGATTCAGAGAATTTCTTGCGTAATGGCGCAACTCAAATTACGCCATCAGGATTAGTTGACCTGTGTCTGAAAATAGCAGAATGCGAGCCTAATAGTGAGGTATATTTACCTTATAATGGTACTGGGGAATTTTCTCATAAACTGATTGGCTGCAAGTGTGACGGCTATGAGCAAGGCATTATCAACTGGGCTATATCAGAGATTCTTAATTCCGCAGTAGGAGTAGAATGTAACATCGAGTGTGTTGCCTTCCCAATTGTTATGACTACCAAGGAGTACGATTATATATTTACATGTCCTCCTTTCGGTCAAAGACGAGAAACTATAAGTAGTTTAATTCATCTCTTAGAGACAAATCTCAAAAAAGATGGGGAACTTTACGCTATTGTACCTTTTGATGTTTGTACTACTCTTAGTGGAAATTACGGCTTTGATTTTAGGAAAACAGCAGCAGATTTAAATGTTAGTATCGCTGTTTTGGCTTTACCTTCAGAGACCTTCCAACCATACACTGGAGTAAAAACTTGCCTTATTCATATCAAAAAAGATGGATTAGGAAATGTAATCCTTGCAGATTTTAGCAGTTCAACATTTGTATCAAGGACAAATGTCGTAGGTCGTAAAAGATACACACTCAAAACCGAAAGCATCATAGAATCGTTGAAAGAGCGTGATGAGAAATTAGTTTGGTGCGGAAAGTATCCTGACCTGACAGGCTCGCTATCCTTCTCCCCAAATAGATATTTGCCTACAATCAATGCCCCAATACTTGCTGCCGGAGAAAAGTTGGTCAAATTAGGTGAGCTAATAGAACGAGTTCCTGCAACAAGGCTAACTGTTAAAGCCGTTAGACCACTCGTTGGTAACAGGGAATTATTTGACGATTATCTTAATTGCATATTATCTGCCGATAATACTCTTGCCAGCGTTAAAGAAACCAATAGTGTCATAGACCAGAACTGTCTTTTGATTGGATTTATAGGGGGGAAAGTTAAGGTTGCAAGATTGAAAAATGCCACTCAAACTAACTCTGTTTCTTTGAGAAGTGAGATTTTCCCTGTTAAGATTGTGTCAAACATCATAACAGAGGATTATCTATTGCGCTCTTTATTGTGCGATTATTCCAAGGAACAAATTGTTAAGCTATCAACCGGAAGTGTCATAAGTCGAATTTCTTTCAGAGATTTATGCGACATACTTATCAAAGTTCCGTCATTGGAGGAGCAGGAAAAAGTATGTTACAATGAAGCGCATGCTGGTATTCAAGAAGCCGACATTACACTTCAAAAGATATATGAAGATTTCCGTAAGGATATTCATATGAAAAAACATGCTATAGGTCAGACATTATCAAATTTCAAGAACTGGTGGAGATTGTTAGAACAGGTAAGAAAAGACAACAATGGTATCATTGACGAGAATGCCATAGTCGGTCGTATTCACAAAGTCTCAGTTAAAGAAATTTTTGAGAATTTGGAAACTTCGATGTCAAAACTTTCTACACAGTTTAACAAGTTTGACACAGGTTATGGCTTGCCAAAAGAAGATATAGCTTTGACTGAATTCATTGAGAATTACATTCACGGAAATAAAAGTCCTCTATTTCGATATGAGTACAGTTCAGCAGATCATCGCTGTATAGAGGATATTCCAGAGATAGATATTGATAGTAATCTAAATGGTAAACTTACCGGTAATTATGTTCTGAGAAAAGGCGATCCTATTGAATATGTTAAGTTTTCCAAGGAAGCTCTTACCACTATATTCAATAATATCGTTAGCAATGCGTGTGCTCACGGATTTGTAAATAGAGAGGATGCCGATAACATCATAAAAATTGAGATTGGCTCCGAAGGATCGGACTACATCGTTTCAATATCAAATAACGGTGAGCCATTAGTTCCTCAAATGAGTTGCAGCGACATAACTGTTTATGGTCAGACTTCTGGCAATTCTAATACTCATTTTGGTATTGGAGGATACGAAATCAAAAAACTCATGGAAGAGTTTGGTGATAACTTAGAGATTATTTCAGAGCCTGAAAATGAGTTTACTATTACTTATAAACTTATTTTTCACGATACTAACATAGATTCATCTTTTGAATTATGAGAGAAGAAACATTTTATAAAGTACTTTGGGTAGAAGATGACCTTAGCATTATACAAGGTTATCAAATTATTGCTGAGTCAAAAGACATAGAGCTTGATGTGGCAACAAATTGGGAAGAAGCGGAGGAAAAACTGCGCATCAATTTCAAAGAATACTCTGCCATCATCTTGGACGCTCAATGTAAAATTAAAAAAGCAGATACAGTAGCATCAAAGCTATTCTTGGGACATGTCTCTGTTCGCTTATCAAGAATTTTCGGAGAAAAGCATAAATTCATACCTTGGTATGTTCTTTCTGCTGGAACAATGGATGATTTCAGCATAGTATTGGAATTGATTTACACCGAAGAAAGACAAAACTTTGATTCATTGTGGGGACCTATGAAATATATCAAGGCCAAAGATGAGGAAATTGATGGCAAAAAGGTCGCACAAGAAGAAATACTTTTTGATAATATTAGACGAGTAGCTTCATCCACAGGTATCAATACGGTATTGTTCAGACATTCTGATGTATTCAAATATCTTGGCGAGGGACGTGTATTTGGTTATATAAAAGCACGCACTTATATGTTGAAGATGCTTTCCGCACTTTACTATCCGGAAGAAAATTTGAACTTTGTATATGAGGGTAACCCACTCCGCAAGGTAATAGAATATCTATTTCGTGGTGCAAATAAATTTGGTCTTCTTCCTGACGATTTCTTTGACACTAATGGTCATATTGTGTCGCTAGATGCCAGTAGATTCATGGCAGGTCTGGAGACTAATGTTTATGATGGAAGAACTATCAAAAACAAAGTAAGATTTGGGGAGCCTGATGATTGTATTTTCAATCAAGAAATAGCAATGTTTGTCAAAAACATCTTGAATTATTCTAGTTCAGACTCACATACAAATGAAGATGATCCATACATAATTGAGGAAGATAAGAAAGAAATTTTCTTTGGATATGTCCTTCAGCTATGCCATGTGATTAAATGGCTTGGCGAGTATATCAACTCTAATCCGGACATTAAGACAAACAAATCCAAGATAAAAATTATTCCATTACCGGCACCTAGCACAACTATAACAGACATTGGAAAGAAAAAAGATATTAAGGTTGTGGAAGGAAAGGTTGTGGAGTTTCCTTCTATAGATTCTTTGATAGGGACGGAATGTAATATTATGTACCACAGAAGCGGAAAGTTGACATGTGGTCCATATTGCAAATTAGATTCTAAATACAGCCCTATGCTCAGGAAGAAAGCGATTCTAAAGAATATCATTCAGAACGAAGGTATGGATATGGCTGAATTGCCTTATATAGTAACAGAAATAGAAATTGTACAGTAAGCATATGATAACAGGAGAAAAGAAACAACAAGTCGATAATATATGGCAGACATTTTGGAACAATGGCTTCACACAGCCTTCGGCAATCTTTGAGCAGATCACCTATTTGCTCTTTATGAAGATGCTTGATGAGAAGCAACTGGAAAAGGAGGCCATTGCCAACCTGACAGGCGATAAATTGCTAAACCCCACTTTCCCAGAAGGAATGTGGCACAACCCGAATACAGACCAAGAAGTGCCATACAGCGAGATGCGTTGGCACAACTTCAAGGATATGGAATCTGCAAAGATGCTGAACCGTGTCCGTAACGATGCGTTTATCTTCCTGCGGCATATCGGGGGCGAAGGCTCGGCATATAGTCAGGCAATGGAGGATACTGTCTTTCAGATAACCAATGCACGATTGTTGTCACGTGTAGTCGAGGGTATAGAAGAGTTGGCATCCGACGGTGCGGACATGATGGGCGACATATACGAGTATATGCTTGGCAAGATGGCGGCATCGGGAACCAACGGACAATTCCGCACCCCTCGCCACATTATCCGCATGATGGTGGAACTGATGCGTCCCACGCTTGATGACATCATTTGTGACCCTGCCATGGGTTCGGCAGGGTTCATTATGGAAGCGGCAAAATACATTGCGGAACATCAGGGCGACGAACTGCTGAATATCGACAACCGAAACAGATACCGGAACGAGATTTTCCACGGTTCGGATTCCGATGCCTCGATGATGCGCATCGGCTGCATGAACATGATGCTCCATGATGTGGATGAGCCACAACTGCACTATCGCAACTCGTTATCGAACGAGAACAACGACACTAACAAATACACGCTTTGCCTCGCCAACCCGCCATTCGCAGGAAGCCTTGATGCCGATGATATCGCGCACACATTGAAAGCTGCTGTCAAGACGAAAAAGACAGAACTGCTGTTCCTTGCTCTGATGATGCGGATGTTGCAGACGGGCGGCCGATGCGCTTCTGTCGTTCCCGACACGGTGCTTACAGGCGATGCACAAGCCTATAAGACCATACGTTCCGCATTGGTGGATAATCACTGTCTGCAAGCTGTTATCACCATGCCATCAGGCGTGTTCCAGCCTTACAGTGGGGTATCCACAGCCATCATAATCTTCACCAAGACCGGAACGGGTGGAACGAACAGGGTTTGGTTTTACGATATGCGTGCCGATGGCTATTCTCTAACGACACAACGCACTCCTACCCCGGAGCAAAACGATGTCCCTGACATTGTCTCCCGTTTCCATAATCTCGAAGCGGAAGCCGACCGCAGCCGCAGGGAGCAATCATTCTTTGTAACTGCCGATGAAATACGCGAAAACGGCTACGACCTCAGTTATAAGCGTTATCACGAAGTGGAGCGTGAGGCAGTAGTATATGATGCGCCCGAGGTGATTATGGCTCGTATGGAGGAACGGCAAAAGACTATTGATGCAGCCTTTGCCGAGTTTAAGAAACTGCTTAATTCGTGAGGGTATGAAAGTGGATAAATCAAGATGGCACAGAGATTTACTTGGAAATCTTTGTAATATTAAACGTGGCGGTTCACCTCGTCCTATTCAAAAATTTCTAACCGATGCCCCTGATGGTATCAATTGGATTAAAATAGGAGATGCCGGAGATTCAAAATTTATATCCTCCTGCAAGGAAAAAATCATTCCTGAAGGTGTAAGTAAATCCCGTTTCGTTCACAAAGGAGATTTTCTACTGTCAAACTCTATGTCATTTGGCAGACCCTATATTCTCAATGTTGATGGTTGCATACATGACGGTTGGCTTGTGTTAGAACAGCCGAAACAGTTTGATAAATCCTACCTATATTATCTCCTTGGATCAGCTCCTATGTATGAAAAATTTGCTCAGAAAGCACAAGGAGCTGTTGTAAATAATCTAAATATTGATAGAGTTGCTTCTGTTGAAATAATATATCCTCCGCTGGATATTCAACAAGCGATAGCAGCAGAGTTGGATGCTGTGCAAGCGATGATTGACGGCTACAAAGCGCAATTAGAGGACTTGGATGCACTGGCGCAATCCATTTTTCTGGATATGTTCGGTGACCCGGTGAGTAATCCGAAAGGATGGGAAAAGGGATCTTTAAATAAATATGCATCCATAGGAACAGGTGCAACTCCAAGTCGCAAAATAGTATCATACTATGAAGGAGATATTCCATGGGTTAAATCTACGGAAGTACATAATTCATATATTTGGGAGACTCAGGAGCACATAACTAAAGAAGCTATAGATAATTCCAATTGTTCGATTTATCTTCCTGATACCATACTTGTTGCGATGTATGGACAAGGTAAAACAAGAGGTCAAGTCGGGTTATTAAGAATTAAAGCAGCAACAAATCAAGCATGTGCAGCCATACAATGTAAAGACTCATTAAATCCTACTTTTTGTTATTGGCATTTTCAAATGTGTTATGAAGCTAATCGTGAATTAGGAAATGGAACAAACCAAAAAAACATGAATCTTACTATTGTTGGAAATATCAAATTTATAATTCCCCCACTCTCTTTACAACAAGAATTTGCCTTCAAGATTGAATCCATTGAAAAACAGAAAGAGTTAATCTGCAAGCAATTGGAAGATGCCAAAACCATGATGGCAGAACGAATGCAATATTATTTTTCATAAAGTAGCACAATGGCAATGAAAGAGATAGATAAAAAATTAAAAGATACCATCCACCGATATTCCGGTTCAGGTATTGAGCAACAGGTAGATTACGACAAATTCTACCTCTATTCGCTTATCACGCACTCCACAGCCATCGAGGGTTCTACCGTTACCGAGGTGGAAAACCAACTTCTGTTTGATGAAGGAATTGCCGCCAAGGGAAGAAGCCTCATGGAGCAGATGATGAATGTGGACTTGAAGAACGCCTATCTCTTTGGATTTGAATGGGTAAAATCTGCTCGGCCTTACACGGTTGAATTCTTGTGTGAGCTGTCTGCTAAAGTCATGCGGCGTACCGGTTCGGAATACTCCACATTAGGCGGCACATTCGATTCCTCCAAAGGCGAGTTGCGCCGTTGCAATGTGAGTGCCGGTATCGGAGGAAAGAGCTATCTGGCTTTTCAAAAAGTTCCTAAAGCAACGGCTGAGTTTTGTGAGTGGCTGAATGAGGCATTGTCATCCATTGACAAAAACGACATGGCCGCCTGTTATCGCCTGAGTTTTGAAGCCCATTTCCGCTTGGTTACCATTCATCCGTGGGTGGACGGCAACGGTCGCACCACACGCCTATTAATGAACATGGTGCAACGGCAGTTGGGACTTATCCCCTCCATTGTGACGAAAGAAGCAAAAGGAGAATATATACAGGCACTGATAGACAGCCGCGAGCATGAAGACAGTACCATTATTCAAGATGTAATGATGGCACAACATATTACCAATCTCGAAAATCGGACTTTACAGTATCAAAAGGCCACAAGTGATACTGTAAATGATACTGCAAGTGATACTGTAAAAACCAACGACACCACTTCACGGCTTGTCACCGCAATAAAAGAGCATCCAGAATACACATACGATGAATATGCACAGATGCTGGGTATCAGTCGCGCCACCGTTGCCCGACATATCAAGAAACTAAATGGAACAGTAATACATCGAGTCGGTTCGGACAAAGATGGTTATTGGCAATTTATAAAAGACTGAGTTATGAGGAATTTCGACATCATAAAAGGCATTGACGGATTAGGGACAATCTATCGGTATTGTGCAACAGCCGAGGATTTTCAAGTAAACAATCCGATGATTTCGGCACAGCAGGCACGGCTTGCGTTAGAAACAATGGTGAAGACCGTTTACCGTCTGAAAGGGTGGCAAATAGGCGAACGGGCTTCGTTGCTTTCGCTAACCACCGATGAGCGTTTCACCGGTTTCATAGACAGCGAAGACCTGATGAAGCGCATTCACTATATCCGCAAAATCGGCAATACCGCAGCTCACGCCGGTGATGGCTTCGTCGGGCGCAGAGAATCGTTCTTTGCCGTATTGAACCTCTATTACATCATTGGCTCTATCATGCTGGCTTGGCAAGTGATTGACAGTTTGCCTGATTTTGATAAAGGATTGATACCGCAAACGCCACAGACAAATCCTCTCGCCATTGTTCCTCAAACAGACCAAGTAAACACAACCACCACACGAGCAGCCACCACTGCTGCACAAGCGGTGGAAGAAAGCTCCGATGCACAGCCTGCAACGGTAGAAGCACAGCCGGTAGTAAACGACCTGTCGGAAGCGGAGACACGACGGCTGTATATCGATTTGCTACTGCATGAAGCCGGTTGGAAAATATCTGAGCGCAAAGGGGAAACCATAGCACGGCAGGCTTGCATCGAGGTTGAAGTACAGGGTATGCCAAATGAAAGCGGAGTGGGTTATGCCGATTATGTATTGTTCAATGCCGGTGGAATACCGTTGGCTGTCATCGAAGCCAAACGCACAAGCAAGAATGCCGCAGAAGGGCGTCATCAAGCGGAATTGTACGCTGACTGCTTGGCTGCACGCTATGCCTGTCCCAGACCGGTAATCTATTATACCAATGGATTTGAAACCAATATAATAGACGGCATAGGGTATCCATCGCGTAAAGTAATGGGATTTCATACCATCGATGAACTGCAACGCATGATTTCGCAAAGAGGGCGCAATGACATTACAGACCTTACCATCTCCGACAAGATAACCAACCGTAATTATCAGAAACGGGTTATTGCCTCTGTCTGCAACCATTACAACAAGAAGCACAGGCGAGCATTGCTGGTGATGGCTACAGGGACGGGGAAGACACGTGTCAGTATCTCGCTCGTAGATGTATTGGTGCGGAACAACTGGGTAAAGAACGTACTGTTCCTTGCCGACCGAATTGAACTGGTTAATCAAGCACAGAAGAACTATACAAAATTATTGCCTGACATAACGGTCAGTTCCTTGCGGGACAGCGATGTGGATACGTCAGCACGCATCCTGTTCTCTACCTACCAAACCATGATAGGTCATCTGGACAAGGATTCCAAGACATTCTCATTAGGCAGGTTTGACCTTATCATCATAGACGAGGCCCATCGCAGTGTGTTTGGTAAGTATGGAGCCATATTCGATTATTTTGACGGACTCCTCTTAGGCTTGACGGCAACGCCACGCGATGAAGTCGATCGTTCCACATACGACCTTTTCGGCATGGAACAAGGCGAACCGACAGACAGCTACGAATACGATGAAGCAGTAGCAGATGGTTATTTGAATCCATTCAAGGCAATCAAAGACAATTCGCAAATCCTGACCGAAGGGATTAATCCTGAACAACTTTCTCCGGAAGAGCGCAAACAATTGGAAGAGATTTTCGAATATGAAAAAATGATGGCCGGGTTGGAACCGGACGACCCATATAGCCGCACCATCAACGCAACAGAAATTTTCAAATATATTTTCAACCAAGATACAGTTGACCATGTATTGAATAGATTAATGAACGAAGGTGTCCGGGTAAATGAAGACACCATGATTGGCAAAACCATCATATTCGCTTATAATCACAAACATGCCGTGTTTATTGCCGAACGGTTTGTCGCTCTTTACTCCGACCTGGGACCGGATTTCTGTCGGGTGATTGACAATTACGAAAAGTATTCATCAGACCTGCTTGATAAGTTTGCCGATAAAGAGAAGCAACCTCAAATTGCAGTATCGGTAGATATGCTCGACACAGGCATTGATGTTCCTGAAATTGTAAACTTGGTATTCTTTAAGCCTATTCATTCCAAGATTAAGTTTTGGCAAATGATAGGCAGAGGCACACGCCTGTGCGAAAACTTGTTTGGTGAAGGCTTGGACAAGAAAGAGTTTCTGATATTTGACTTCTACCGCAATTTTGAATATTTCGAGATGAATCCCGAAGGTGTCAGGCCAACACAGTCGCAGTCTATCGTAAGTCTGCTGTTCAATTTGCGCACGGATATAAAATTCGCCTTGCAAGACGGAGAACATCAGACCAATGAGGAAACCAAGGCTTTTCATGACAACCTTGCCGACATTTTGCACCGGCAGATAGACGGACTGAATAGGAATCGGATTGATGTCCGGCTACAACTGAGAGCAGTAGAAACATACGCCACCCCGGAATCTATGGTATGCCTGACACTTGGCGATGTAATGGCAATGAAAGGGAAAATATCGCCATTGCTTAAAAACACAACCACCGACACAGCTGCGCTAAAGTTTGACGCATTGGTACTGAAATCACAACTTGCATTGGTAGATGATACCGTCAACTCCGCATCTTCTGAGCGGAAAATAATGGATATAGCCGGTTATCTCAAAGAAAAGAAAGCGTCCATTCCGCAAGTAATGGCTAAGATGGATGTATTGGACGAAGTGCTATCTGTCCATTTCTGGGAATCGAAAAGCCTTGGTTCTCTTGAACGCGTCAGGAAGGAACTTCGTGACCTTATTCAATACTTGGATAGTAGCACAACAGGACAAACATTTACCATTAATGTAAAAGACACGTTTGAAGAAGATAATTCAAGCGTTAATATCACTCCTATACGCACCTATCGCCGCAGAGTGGAAGATTATCTTAAGGAACATCTGTCAGACGATGATGCCTTACAGAAGATATATCATCTTGAACCGCTTTCAGAACAGGACATCAACCGATTGGAACAGATTTTCTGGGAAGAGTTGGGCTCAAAGGAAGAGTTTGAGGCACAAACAAGGACAAAACCATACCAACACAATGTGGCCGCCTTTATCCGTTCAATCATTGGCGTGGAACAAAATGTTGCGCTGGAGAAATATCGCGCATTGATTTATGGCGCAGAACTGACCCGTATGCAGGAAGAATATCTGCGCACGCTTATCCGCTATGTATGCGAGAATGGTGATATTACCACTGTTGTATTGCAACAACCACCTTTCAATAAGTTTACAACCATCTTCCGCGATAGTCCCAAAGCGTTGATTGATTATGTGAAACTTATCAGTCAGGTGATTGCGGCATAAACCATTAATATTATGAATAATATGAACCAGTACATAAAGAATGTAGTTAAACGAATGTATCAAATAGATGTTGATACAGCATCGAAAGAGCAACTTGAAGCCATTGAAGAAATCAATGTCAGTGATATTACTATGAATAGTGAGGTTACGACATGGAATTTCTCTGAATTCCCGAATCTAAAAAAGATTGATTGCAGTTATCTGTTCATCAAAGATTTGATAACAACGGGATGTACTGAACTAGAATATCTTCGGTGGGAAGGAGTTAGAGGTAATGACATACACTTAGACCTTTCAACGAATAAGAAGTTGAAGAAAGTTGTCGGTGGGCAGGATGGAATTGTCGAACTTGATTTTTCTTTCAACCCCTTACTTGAAGAAGTATCTATGTCTTTATCACAAAGTTTACGTTGGATAGAACTATCTCATTGTAACAACCTAAAGAGACTAACATTGTTCGGAGTTTTAATCCCATTTGTGGATTTGACAGCATTACATAATCTGGAGTATGTAAACATTAGCTATATGAATCAATATAGAAATATGGCAGATGAATATGGGGATGGTTATCCACGCCCAATTTTGTTTGTGAATGAAGATTTTAACGAATCTATCATAGAAGACCACACACGTCAATATTCATACTACACATACAAACTCATTAAAGTCTCAGAAGGTTCTAAAGAACAAAAATTCTTAAATGAGGTAAAAGCTATGAAGGAGAAAATCCTCTCTATCCCTGTTGACCGTAAAGGTAAATATGTGGCTATTTTACATTATGCTCTTATGGATAAATTAAACAATCTATGAAGGACTTAATTGATTAATATATGGAATCAATACGGATATTCCTATTAAAAGGAAAAGAGAACATGATAGACCATGTAAAGAGCATTCAAACACTTGGATGTGCCTACTGGAAAAAAGCTCGTAACAAAAATTTGAAAATTGGAGATATATGCTACCTCTATCTAAGCGGTAAAGGACATTACCAAGTTCGCTATCGTCTTGAAGTCGTTGACACCAGCTGTACTCGCGAAGATAGTTCATGCTGGGTTACTCCTTTTAGGGCTGACAATGATTGTTATAAACTCACTCCAACATCTGCTATGTATGAGGGAAAAGAGTTGTCATTAGATGCACTCGAAGGAATCGGTATCAATCGATATACTCAATTCAAGGAACTCAATGAATACCAAGAAGATTTTTTAAGCAAATACTTTATGTGAAATGAGTATGCCAGACGATAGAAGACCAAGAATTATCAACGTAACACGCAAGCCAACAAAATGTCCGAATTGCGGAGAAAAGGTCGTTGATATAGTGTATGGTACAGGAGATATGACTGAAATTGAGTTTGCACTTCAATACCGAAAGGAAGCCATAATGGGTGGAGATAACATACCTCGTCGTCCTCCGATATGGTGTTGCTCGTGTGGATGCAAGCGGTTTCGGAAAGTGAATCCCGACGGAACAGATGTAGCTGTGAAAGTAAAAATGCTAAAAGACACCCGTAAAGCACCTGCATCCGTTATAAATTGGTCTTCTTCAATGGTTGATAGAGCACTGAAGAATAATCAGATAGACTCAATACATAAATACACTTTGGATATAACTACAGATTTTGATGAACAAGAGACTTTAGTCATCACTGCTGTAAGCCAAACAGATGCAGAACTTCTTGCAAGAGATTTGGTTAGGAATGGAGCAGTTGGACTTAAAGGTCGTAGGTGTATAAAAGTAGAAGTAATTTCTGAACATCCACAATATAAATGTTATCACGATAATGCTCAGTAAAAAAGACATTGAAGAACTAGCCACAGGTGCTGTCAAAAGATATTTCAACACATGTAACCTCATTTCTCCTCAAATTCAAGAAAATGACAAAACTCCAGATTGGGACGGCTATTTGAATATTTACAAAGAGAAGAAAGATGTTCGAAGGAATTTTATTGGTTGCATCAGGATACAAGTAAAAGGTATTCAAGTTAATGACTTTAAGAAAACAGAATCTTTTCCTATAGAGACTGTATTTCTTAACAATGCCCGTAGTGAAGGATTTGTGTTTTTTGTTGTGGAAGTAAAAGAAGACGGCACCTCCACAATATTTTATAGAATGATGGCACCAATAGAAATAAGAGCTGAATTATCTAAATTAAAGAATGATCAGAAGACTAAAAATTTTCATTTTGAGATATTAGATAGCGATAAGGATTTTATAACTAGACAATTAGCTGAATTTCTTATTGACTGTATTAAACAAAAGAGTTTTGCTATCAAAGATGAATTTAAGATAGAGGATATAAAAGATGCGACAGAATATCAATGGGGATTTACTATGTTAGGAAAGAAAGAAAACTTTGCTAAGGATATATTTGATGGATTTAAGTCTTTCTTGTATGCGAAAACAAAAGAAGGTGTAGAAATTCCCGTAGGAAATAGTCGTATGACTGTTTGTATTCCTGAGATTACAGGTATACAGCAAGAACCCGTAGTAACAGACAATATAATAGCCAACGAATATACTCTTAAATATTCAAAAGATTTTATCACCTATGAGATTCAAAATTTGCTATCATTCAAGATATTGAACAACGTGAATGTGAAAGAAAATAATGTAACTATTGATATACTTGCAAAAACGACAGAACAATACATAGAAGCATATAGTATTTTTTTATCATTATTAAGAGTTAGACAAATAAAGTTCGGAAGTCATTGCCATACTCTAAAAACAAAAAACACAGATAGAATAATATCGGATTTAGAAAATAGAATTTCTAATTTTAAAAAGCACGCGGAAGTTATTAAAGTATTGAACATTAAAACACCACTTGACTATGGCATCTTTTCAAAAGAAGATAACAAATCTATTCTTCAATTACATAAGGCATTAATTGAACATCAACCCATTGGATTAAACAAACCCAAAGCATTCTTTAAATTAGACATAGCGAACATCTGCATCCTTCTGACTTGCCAAAGTGATGGCAATGGAAAGTTTTATATTGATGATTTTTTCAAGAATTCAAATATAAAAGTAAGCCAGGATGGTAACAAAAAACCATTCCTGGTACCAATATTTTCATTTCTAGAAAAATTAGGCTATGTATTATTTGACAATATTCCTTATGACAAAATTTTGGATTCATATAAAGAATTTGTTGATATTGATTCTAGGGTATACACTCAAGCCAATTTAGACCTCTTGGAAATGCTTAAAGCCGCAGATGAATTACAAAATAAACAGATGCTCTCAAAAAGAAAAATTACATTAAATACTGCTTTAGAATTAGCTCAATGGCTAATTGAGAATGATAAGCAAACATCGTTAACAGATATACACCTCATAAATTACTTACAAACAACTAAAAGACTCCGAGACTTGACTGATGAAGAAAGGAAACCGTTGATAAAAATGACCCAAAGCTCAGAACCTATGGTAAGAGCAGCAGCGAATATACTTTTAGGGGATACAGATGTGGCAAAATATATAATTGAAAACATGAAAAATGACGATAAAATTATATTTGTAAATTTTCCAATTTATCACTTATTGTTGAAATAATAAAGATGCTGCAAGATTTAAAACAATAATCTATCGTCACCTCGTAATACCCCTATAACTATTCTCTAACTCGTTTCACATAACTAATCAAGATAAAAGGGTCTATACTATTTCCATTATATTTACAGGTTATATGCAGATGTTCCCCAGTGCTGCGCCCGGTATTGCCTGTAATCCCGACAACATCACCCGACAGAACGTCCTGCCCCTGTGATACGGAGATTTGAGACAAGTGACAATAACTGACGGTAAAGCCACCGTGCTGGATAGTAACATATTTCCCGGACACCTTATCCTGTCCAACAGCAAAGACTCTCCCCTGCATCATGGCAAATACCTTGGAACTTCGGGCATGGAGGTCAATACCATTGTGAAACTTCCTCTTCCCCGTGAATGGGTCTTTCCGATAACCGTAAGGCGAATTTATCTTGATATGTGAGAGCGGATAGCATACGCTGAGATAGCGAGCTACCTGCTCTTTCTTTTTTGTGTCAGTACTTGACAATGAAACCTTGTCGGGTACGGACTTTTCATTTACAGAGGTGATGCTTTCGGGTGTCGCCTCTGCTTTGTTTGTCGTCCGGGTGGGATTTTCAACAGTGACTTTATAGCGATTGCCCGGAAAGGAAACCGTGTTGAACTGCGCTTTCACATGGTTCCCGGATAATAACAAAAGAAGGGCTATAACGATTCGTGTATTACTCATAGATGCAAATGTAGGAACAGTTCTCCGACCGTGCCAAAAGATGTCTTGATTTACCTCCAAAATATAACATTAAATAAGTTCAGAGTATGAATACTGCATTATAATCATACTTAAAGCATAAATAAACACAAATAATCAGGCTATTTAGAACTACACAAATTGAAGTATGAACAATAGTATATACCTTTGTCAAAGTATAATCAAAATATCATATTAAAATATGAAACAAGTACGATTTGAATTTGAAGAACTGCCTTACGAAACTCTCTCGCAGTTCGGACTTACACGGGAAATGATTGAAGACCTTCCTATGCACATCTTGGAAGAACTCAGCCACGGCAGGCACTCGCCTGTACTTCCCATCAAGGTAAACGATGATAACGGAAACACGGTCACCGACCGTAGCCGATTCGCTTTCGTGCGCAAGGAGAACGGAGAAGCCGATGTCGTGTTCTACCCGGTGCTGAAGAAATCCTCCTTGGAGAAGTACAGCGAGGAACAACAGAAGCAGCTCCGTTCCGGCAAAGTCATTCTTGCCGACACGGTAACGGCTGACGGGCGAAAGACAAAGGCATTTGTGCAGATCGACACCGAGACCAATCAGGTCATGTCCGTCCCCACGCAGGTCATCGCCCGGAACCTCCAGGTGATGGCAGAAGAACTGAAACTCAGCAATGCCGAAATCAAGGTGATGCAACAGGGCGAACCGCTGACCTTTGTGATGCAAGACGAGCCTGTAACAGTCGGCATCAGCCTGCACGAGAAGGACGGCATCCGCTTCTGTCAGGGAGACGCCAAGAAATGGAGCGAGCAGACCAAAAGAGAATGGGACAAATACACTTTCGGCTGTTACGGTTGCTGGATGATGGACGATGACGGCAATCTCGACTATATTCCTGAAGAGCAATACACGGAAGAACTCTGGAACGAGCAGAAAAAGAGTGCCCAACGCAATATGGGTGCAGGACTTCACAAGTAAAACCTTTCAAATACTGTAATTATGGCACACAACACCTATTATCCCGAAGAAGTGCTCATCGAGAAGATGGAGCGCGGAGAATACGGCTGGCTGGATTACGTCAACCACTTTTCTGCCGAATGGCAGGAAGAACTGGTGGAATACTGCAAGGCGCACTCGCTCACGATTGATGATGCGGCAGCCGAGCAATTCGTCCATTACAAGAGCGAACAATTAGAAGCCGCCATGGAAAGCGGTGAAGCATAAACACGGACTATGGCAATACGAACCAACACAAACCCGATGAGACCGGACTTGCAACCCGAAATGCGTGCTCTTTTGATGCGCAACGGTATGCAAGCCCATGTCGTACCTGTGGGTGACAGCTACCAGTTGGTAGTACAGGGGCACGATTCCCCACTGTTACGATACCCCATCAGCAGGCAGCAGATGCAGGCCCTGAGCGACTGGGGAACGAACCATGCCAACAAGAAAGCCTACGAGACCTTCACGGCCATCATAAAGGACGATTTTGATATGCCCCGCAACTTCGTCCACGCACGCAACGCCAACGGTCGTGTGGCAATGGGACTTCACGGCTACCGTATCGGCATCGGTGAGTATGGCAGGGTCGGCAGGTACGGTATGCCGCCCCCTTTCCTCGGATGGACTCCCAGACAGCAGGAAGGCTATCACTTGCGCAGGGTCGGCGGCCGGCTTTTCTATGCAGGTACGCCTATGGTGGCAGAACGCCCGGACGGACGAATGAAACCCGGTGAAATGCAATCCGGCGGTTACGGATTCTACTACAAAGGGCATCGGCAACCACAAGAGCAGGTACAGCCAGTCCGACAGGATGTCTTGCAGGATTTGCAGGCAGTCATCACCCCAATGGTAAACAAGCCAAGAAGCGAAAAACCGGCAAAGCCTTACAAGGAGCTGATTACCTCACCCGTCTATTTCTCCAATGAGAAGTGGCAGGAATGCCTTTCGTCACACGGCATCATCGTGGATACGGAAGTCGGAACACTGACCGTCCAGTCGGAAAAAGTCAGTGCCGATATGGTCTATGACCTGACAGAAGAGGAATTATCCGCACTGGTATCTAATTCCATTGAAGAGCATCCGGTTGAGAAACGCCTGGAGATTCTGAACAATGTTATTCAAAATGACTATTCCGATAAAGTCACATTGGAATCGCTGAACAGCAAGGAGCGCATCAGCATTGCCCTGCATCCCGAAGTGGAGCAGGATCTGGCTATGCGGAACCGGCAGGAACAGGACTTGCTCCTGCCATTGGAATCCGATAACAGCCTTGCACCGCACTCTACCGAACAGACCGTACTGCAAGAAGACGAACATATCATCAGAGAGCCACAAGAAGGAGCCTTGATTGACGGACGGGACTTGTCATACATCAACGAAAACAAAGGCTGGTACCGGGAAGGAGAACACGGACGGGAGGTGGAAGTGGAAGCGATTGCCGTACAGCCGGCAGAAACGGAGGGCAAATACAAGATGACCGCCATTATCAACGGAGAACCCATCACCCATGAAATCAGCCAGAAACAGTACGACAAGTTCCTGGCAGTCGATGACTACCACCGCATGAAACTCTTTTCCAAGATATTCAACGAAGTGGATATGAAGACCCGTCCCGAAATGAGCAGCGGATTGGGTACGAAGATATTCGCCGCACTTGCCGCAGGTGCGGTAGTGCTGTCGGATGTCGCCCATGGGCTTCACCATCCCTGTCCTGAATTTTACGGAGAGCGTTTCAGTTCCGCACCCCGTCCTTATTTCAAGCCGGGAGTGGACTCGCCGATGGATGTGGCTGCAAGGAACTTTGAAGCGCAGATGAACAAGGAGGTGGCAGAGATGCGCAGAGGATTTTAAGGAATAAAAGGAACACGGAAATGGCAAACGGAGAACTGACATACGATGACTTCCTGCAACGGCTGGACATTCAGGATATACTGATGGACGCAGGCTATCACCTGAACAAGCGTGACGGCTTGCGTTATCCGTCCTATATCCGCACGGACAGTAACGGCACACGTATCCGGGGTGACAAGTTCATCGTCACGCCGAACGGCAAATGCTGTTTCCAGCCACCACAGCAAAAACTCTATAATATCATATCCTTTATCAAGGCATTCCCTGAGAAGTTTGCGGAACACCGGAACGGCGTCTCTCCCGACAGGTTGGTCAACCTTGTCTGCAACAGGCTGTTGAACCAACCCATCAATGACAGACCTTTGCGCATCATCCAACCCAGACGGGAGAACACTCCGTTCAGGCTGGATGATTACGACATCCACCGTTTTGACGTGAAAGACAGGGAGACCCACAAACGTTTTTACCCCTACTTCAAGAACCGTGGCATCGACATCTTCACGCAACGGGCTTTTGCCAACCATTTCTTTCTGGCTACCAGACACCGTTCAGACGGTTTGGCGTATGCCAACCTTGCCTTTCCACTGGTACTTCCCAAAGAGCCGGACAAGATTGCAGGACTGGAGGAACGAGGCCGTCCCAAGATGGACGGTAGCGGAAGTTACAAGGGCAAAGCCGAGGGCAGCAACAGCAGCGAGGGCTTGTGGATAGCCAATTTCAGCGGTGAGCCTTTGCAAAAGGCAGGCGGCGTTGCGTGGTTTGAAAGTGCCTACGATGCAATGGCTTTCTACCAGATACACAGGAATGGCTTTCGGGACAACCCTGACCTTTCCAAGAAAAGCGTGTTCGTCTCCACGGGCGGCACTCCCACCGATATGCAGATTCGCGGTATGCTTTCCGTCACTCCGGATATAAACCACTACTTGTGTTTTGACAACGACAGTGCCGGACGTGAGTTCGTGAAAAAATTCCAAGCCATAGCGGAATCCATACACATCAGTTCCGACCGTATAAAAGTATTTCCCTTGATGCCCTGTTACAAGGACTGGAACGATGCCCTGCTTGGCAAGACAAGCGAGGAATACCTTGGCAGCATCAAGGACGCGATTATCCCATTGGGGGCACCACTCGGTACAACGGGATGTGCAACTGACAAGGAAGAAGAACACCGACAACCAAATATACACAGATAAGAGCCATGCAACAACCGATATACAGAGAGATTTCACTACGACCGCAAACGGCACAGTTCTTCATCGACGAACTGCCCTTGCTGTTGCTTTGTCCCGTGGGACTGGTCTATGGAGGAATGGAGAACGCCCCTCTTGCATCTATCGCCACCCTCCTTGCCGTTCTCCTTTCCCTCATTTTGATTTACCGGCTTATATACCTGACACGCATACGCTATCACGTCGGTAGCGAACAGCTGACTGCCGAGCATGGCGTGTTCCAACGCAGTATCGGTTACATCGAATTGTACCGTGTGGTGGACTTCCACGAACAGCAGAGCTTGTTGCAGCAGATTTTCGGGCTAAAGACTGTCACGGTGTTGTCTATGGACAGGACCACGCCCAAGTTGGAATTGACAGGTCTGCCCAAACGAATCAATATCGTGGATATTATCAGAGAGCGTGTAGAGTTTAACAAACAACGAAAAGGAATCTATGAGATCACCAATCACTAAAATAACGATGCTCCTATTCTGCATCATCTTGTCTGTCACGGCGAAGGCGCAGATTGTCACGACCAATCCGTTGGAATATGTGGCATTGGCAGAAGGCAACGAACTGATTCTCGGCAAAGTCAAAGACCAGATGGACGGGCAGAAGAAAACCGCCCTTTTGCAGAATACCATTGCCGCAGAGTTCGAGCAGATGCGCCAGTGGGAGAAGAAATACAACAGTTACCTTAAAACGGTAAGCGGTTTCGCATCCTCGCTGAAAGCCAGTACCCACCTGTACAATGACGGTGTGAGGATTTTTATCTCGCTATGCAAGTTGAAAAAAGCCATCAGCGACAATCCACAGGGCATTGTCGCCGCAATGAGCATGAACAACCTGTACATCGAGACCGCAACCGAACTGGTGACGGTATTCTCCCTGCTCCGTGATGCCGTGGCAAAGGGAGGCAAGGAGAATATGCTTACGGGAGCGGAACGGAGCCAGACCCTATGGGCATTGAACGACCAACTGTCCGCATTCCAAAAGAAACTCAACCTGCTTTACCTGAGCATCAGGACTTACACGATGACGGACGTGTGGAACAACGTGACGGCAGGTATGCTGGACAGGAACAATGGTGAAGTGGCACGAATGGCAATGAACAGGTGGCGCAGGGCAGCAACGGTAAGATAAAAAGATGGAGGAAAGAGAAAATGAGACGGGCAATCTTTATCATAATCACACTGCTGTGCATAGGCGTGAAAGTCCACGCGCAGATAGACCCCACCCTTGCCGGAATGGTTCTCATCTATACCGAAAAGTCCAAGAAGACCTTGAAGAACCAAGAGAAAATCATGCTCCTGCAAACCACCGGCCACATCTGGACGAAAGAGGAGGTGGAAGCCGTCACCGACCTGCAACGGGAGTTCAATGATTATCTGGATTCATTCCGTTCGGTCATCAGTTACGCCGCACAGATATACGGCTTCTATCACGAGATAACCCATCTCACGGAAAACATGGGAGAGTTCACCGGGCAACTCAGGAAAAGTCCTGCCAATGCCGTAGCAGTAGCACTCTCTACGAACCGGAACAAGATATACCGGGAACTGATATACAACTCCGTGGAAATTGTCAATGACATACGCACGGTCTGCCTGTCAGACAACAAGATGACGGAGAGACAGCGGATGGAAATCGTGTTCGGAATCCGTCCCAAGCTGCAACTGATGAACAAAAAGCTGCGACGGCTGACCATGGCGGTGAAATACACCTCGATGGGTGACGTGTGGGCAGAAATCACGGAACGGGAACAACCCAAAGCCAACAAAGCAGAGATAGCCAGGTCTGCCATGAAACGGTGGAAACGAAGCGGAAAGGCCGGCGCTTTTTAACATAACGAGAATATAAAAACAAAAAGATATGGGATTCTGGAGTTCATTATTAAAGACAGGCGGCAAAGCCGCAGGAGCGACAGGCAAAGCCGTTGGCGGAGCCGTATTGCACCCATCACAGACCTTGCGAGGGGCAGGAAGCGCATTGAAGACGGCAACCGTAGGAGCCGCGGCCGGATATGTCGGCTGGGAGAAACTGACCACCGACAAGAGCGTGGTGCGCATCGTGAGCGATGCCGTCATCGGAGAAGACACCACCAACGCCATCAGCGGCACGGCGAAAGCGGCTACCGAAACGGTAAACAAACTTACCGGCAAAGCCGAACAGACTTTTGACAACGTGAGCCAGGCGTCAAGTTCGCTATCTTCCACGCTCGATGGAGCGTCCAATTTTTTAAGCGATGTTTCCAACGGGAATGCCGGGAATATGTTAGGCAACTTTTTCAGCAACCTCGCGCATGGCAGAGTATCGGGATTAAGCATAGTCGGATTGATTGCCGGGGCATTCCTCGTGTTCGGACGTACAGGCTGGCTCGGCAAGATAGCCGGTATCTTCTTGACCATGATGATGATTGGCAACAATACCCAACGCCTGCAAGAAGTGTCCGTTACCGACAACCAGCGTCAAGCCCGTCCACAGCAGGAACAGGAGGAACAGACCCATAGCGGAGGAATGAGAAGATAAGACAGTCATAATACAATACTATTCTACAAATGAAATACACGGAAGAAATGATTCTACAATCCCCAAGCGGCTATTGTATGCCCTTTGAGGAAGAAAAGAATAAAGAAGTAACCTTATCAAAAGGCTACGGGGAACAGAAAGATGTCGTCACCGGAGAGACATCCTTTCATCACGGCATAAACTTCCATGCCAGTCACCGTCCTTTGGCGGCAGTGGCAAGCGGTGTCGTGTCAAGTATTGGTACGGACAAAGAGCATGGTGTATATATTGTCATACGCTACGGCAAATACGAAGTGACCTATGCGCATCTTGCTAATATATTCATTCGTTTCGGACAAAAAGTAAAAGCTGGTCAGACGGTAGCCATCAGTGGAAACGACCTTCACATGGAAGTGGCGTTTGACGGCGAGGAACTGAATCCGATAGAGTTCCTGACCATGCTTTACGGCAATATCCAGGCACTCGGCAAATCGGAACACGGTGCGGCACACGAGTTCACTCCGTTTGACGGTGAGATTAAAACCAGGTACGACCGTGACAAGGAGGAAATCGAGGAACTGATGCTCCGGTTCCTTCCCGTCTATATGGAAGACCTGTTCCGTGGCGAGTACATCGTACCCGAATATACAGAACAGTCCCTGCGTAATGTGTTCACCGTGGGAGCGGCCAAAAACTACTTCTTTGAGTCGATGCCGAGCATGGCGAACCCTTTGGGCATAGGCGGCCGTGCCTTGCCTTTGGCGGGCAAGGTACAGAATCTCCTGATAGCGGATTTTCTGAATTATCTCGCTCTCAGACACAATGTCTATCTCTCCACCATGAGCGAGGAAGTAAAAAAAAACTTCAATCCGAGGCAGTAGCCGACAGTGGCATTATCGACCCGTTGTCGGAACTGGAGATAGATGTACAGAGCTTCGATATTCCGAGAATGGTGTCCGTCTATCCCGACCGTGCCGGAGTCCGATGGTGGACGAAAGCATGGTTCAATAACCGGGAGGAAGGCGAACATTCCGTAGAAATCGACCGGATGGCCGCCATCCGTTTCATTCAGGACCGGATAGAAAAGGATGAATGGCTGGAAGAGTTCTTCCCCAAGCAGATGGAGATATACCACAACGCCATAGAACAAACCAAGGAACAACTGTTGAACCAATTGAATTATTAAAATATGGGCGAAATCAAGCATACAGCACGCTTTGCGGAGATAGAAAGGATATTCGGTGACTACTTCAATAGTCACCTTGCCCCTGTCATGCGAGACACGCAGGACTATCTCAACCGCAAGCAGGTGGAGGAAATGGCAGCGTATTCCACCAGTGCAGCCGGCATCCTCGGTTCTATGGCGGCAGCCGCTAATCCGATGATGGATCCGTACCAGACACTGAAAGTGACCGGGGAATGGAACTCCAAGACCACGGAGGACTACATTGAAATGTGCAAGGATAAGATTGCAAACAATAAGGAGATACAGGCAGACCTCACGATAATGGCAAACGAATGGCGTACCGCCGTGGTGGATGAAATCGGCAGGGAAAGATATGATGAACTGTCCGGGCAATTAGGTGGCGACCTCGCTTACGCATATACGGAATACCGTATCGGAGAGTTGATGATGGGCAAGATGGTCAAAGACAATATGCCCAAGTCTTCCGCTGAATACATCATGCGCAAGGCGGCACAGAACACGCTTTTCGGGCTGTCATACACATTGAACCAGTCACCGCTTGCCGCAGAAATCGAGCGACGTGGGGAAGCAGCCTACAAACCGTCCAAACTGGAAAAAGGGACAGGCAAAGTCATCGGTGCAAGCATTGATGCCATATCACTCGGCGGTGCGGGAAGCTGGGCGAGCTTTGCCAAATTTGTCGGGGTTGACCTGGCATTTTCAGCACTGACTTCCTCCAAGGACAAAACAGGAAACACTGCATCCGTTGAAGATTGCATCAGCAAGGGCGTATTCGGAAGTGAGAGGAATGTCTTTGACAGATTCCGTAAAGATGCCAATGAAATTCGAGCCAATGACAATCCTTATATCATCGCCACCAATGAACGGCTGACCAAGAAGATTCCCGTACAGGGTTTTGATTTCAGGGACTGGATGAGCCATAACGCCCAAGCGAAAATGCTGTTTGATTTTATTGCCGGCCAAAAGATAAAAGATGAGCGATATAAGGATATTCCGATGGTCATCGCTCCGGAATACATGGAAACTTATTTGCAGGATATGGAGAAGAAAGAAGAGGTTAAAGGTCAATCCGCGCTTGCAAACAATCCGGGACAATCGGGAAACACCCATACCGCACAATCCGTCCAACAAGCCAATGAAACGGAAACGGCAGAAGAATCAAGGGAAGATACAGCCATTGAATCAGGACAACAAACCGCCAATGCCAACGAAAACGGCTGGGGCGATTTTTTCTCAACTTTGGGATTGAGTGGCATGGGAGACATAAGCAAAAATTTAGGTTATGTGCTTGCCATGTTGCCGGATATTCTGGTGGGTATGTTTACGGGCAGGACAAAATCATTGGATTTAGGAGACAATGTACTGCCTATCGCCAGCATCGTCGCCGGTATATTCATTAAGAATCCTATTCTCAAAATGATGATGATTGGACTGGGTGGTGCCAATTTGTTGAACAAGGCAGGACACGAGGCATTAGGATGGGAACGGAATGAAGATAACGGTTTGAATACGGGAAACCGTTCTGTCCGATATCGGGCCTATGCGGACGAACCGCTGAATCCACGGATTTCCGGTCCGATACTGCAAGGGAACAACCTTATCGCAACCATAGACCATGTACCCTGCACTATCCAGTTGTCTGAAAAAGTAGTGTCAGCTTACAATGCCGGGGCATTGCCGCTTAATACCCTTGCCAATGCCATCCTTGCCAAGAGCGACCGTACCCAGCAACTGATGTCGCAGAATTACGAAGAGAACGACAGGGAAACGATTGTGCGTACCAGAGGAATACAATAAAACAGCAACAGATATGAAAGAGAAATCACAGTTTGAGAAAAATGCTGCCGACAAACAAGTGGAACTGCTCTCCGGAGCATTAAGCGGAGCGGTCAGCGCGGGCGGCCACTGGCTCAATGCCACAGGAAAGGGCTATCCCAAGTTTTATCCGGCAGGCGTGGCGGTCAGTCCGTTCAACGCCCTGTTCATGGCTCTGCACTCGGACAAGCACGGATGCAAGAGCAACCTCTTCACCTTATATAGCGAAGCAAAAGTAAGAGGCGAATCCGTCAAGGAACACGAAAAAGGAGTACCGTTCCTGTTCTATAATTGGAACAAGTACGTGAACAGGAACAATCCCAACGAGGTCATATCAAGGGATGACTACCAAAAACTTTCTCCCGAAGAGAAGAACCGATACAAAGGCGTACACAACAGGGAGATACGCACATTGTTCAATATCGACCAGACTTTGCTGCCCCACGTTGACAGGAAAGCATACGATGACGCATTGGCAAAATACGGCAACAGTGTCGAGCAAGGATTCGGAGAAAAGGAATTGCGTGAGCTCAGGCCGAAATTCAATGCCTTCGTACAGTCTATTTCAAGAAATCTTGCATCGGTTCGCACGGATGGCAGCGGTGTGGCGCATTATGACAGCCAGAAAGACGCGATATATATTCCACGGCAAAAGGATTTCGCACATTACACCGATTACGCGCAGGAAACCCTTCGGCAAATCATAGCAGCCACCGGACACCAGCAACGCCTTGCCCGTGAGGGAATGGTGATGAAAAACGGGATTCCCCCAACAGAGGATGCCGTCAAGCAGGAACGGCTGATTGCCGAAATCGCTTCGGGTATCAAGATGCTGGAAATGGGACTTCCGGTCCGGTTGTCGGACGAGAGTGTCAAACTGGTGGACTATTGGAACCGTGAACTGAAAGAGAACCCTTGTCTGATAGATGCCATCGAGAGCGATGTGAACAATGCGCTGGAAGTGATACGCAAGGCTGAACGGGGCGAGAAAATCGAGTATGCCACCTATCGCAACCACCGCCAGACAGAACAGATGCGGGAGCAAATGCCCAAGCATTTCTTCGTGGCTGACGAAATCAAGAAGCATCCCGACAAGGAAAACAAGACCATTGTTCTGGTCATCGACAAACAAGGCAAGAGTGCCGATGTAATACTCCCTGCCGGTGCATCCTTGGAGGTGAACAACGAAATCAAGGGAATGAGCAAACAGCGCATACAAAGCGCATTGGAGAAAAGCGGCATTGAAAAAGTGCGTTTCTATAATCCAGACGGTGCGTTGGGTTACCGTCCCGATGACCGTTACTTCGCCGAAAAACAGATAGAGGTGGCGCGTCTGAAAAACTGGGCATTGGAAACACTCTCCACCATCGATGCGCACCCTGCGGTGAAGCAAGCTGACAAACCCTGGTTTGAGAAGATACAGATGGTACAGGACGACAAAAACCGCTGGGCTTTGTTCATCAAGCCTGAAGGAAAAGCCGGTTACAGCGTCTATCCCGAAAAGGATGACCTGAACCGTTTCTTCACCACGCTGAAACAGTCATTAGATAATATAGACAAGGTGCGTGGAGAACTGGCCAGAAAATACTATGCCCTTGCCGAGAGCAAGCCAGATCTAAAAGTGGACCTGTTCCACACAGCAGATGAAAGCATCGACTTGAACCGCATACAACGAGTGGCCGTGTTCAAGACAAAGAACGGGGCGATACTCTGCGCTCCCACCATTGACAACCGGAAGCCGCAGCCCCGAAGCGTCACACCACAGCAATGGCAACGGATGTGGGTTGCCGAGGACAGGAACAGTTTCAAACAACATCTGGCGGCAACGCTTTTCGCGGACGTGCTGAACAAGAACCAGGCACAGGAACAGACCTCTTCCGAAAAACAGGAGTCGGAAGTGGAAGCGAAAATCAACCGTGACGAGGAAATCAAGCACGACCAGCCTAAAGAGGAAGTTGAAGAAGAGGAAGAGGTTTCAAAAGGAATGCACCGATAAACAGACAAAGCAATGAGCAAGAATATAGAATATGCGGAAAAATACGCCGTTTATGCGATGGAACAGATGCGCAAATACGGCATCCCGGCTTCCGTGACCTTGGCACAGGGCATACTGGAGAGCAGCAACGGGCAAAGCCGTCTGGCCCTGAACGAAAACAACCATTTCGGTATCAAAGCCACTCCGGGATGGATTGCGCAAGGCGGCAAATACGGCATTTACACCGATGACAAGCCCAACGAGAAGTTTTGCAGCTACGACAGCGTGGGCGATTCTTACGAGCATCACTCCAAATTCCTTGTGGAAAACAAACGGTACGCGGAATGTTTTGACCTGTCTCCTGACGATTACAAGGGTTGGACGGAAGGACTTGCCAAGGCCGGGTATGCAAGTGGCGGCAATTATGCCCAAAGTCTGCAAAAAATCATTGAAGCAAACGGGCTGCAGAAGTATGACCGGATGGTCATGGCAGAAATGAAGGCAAAAGGACTGGAAACAGGAACCGGACAAGCGGTTACGACAAACGCCTATTCATTCCCGGTCGAGCGCGAAGAGTTCCTGTTTGTCACTTCACCGTTCGGAATGCGTACCGACCCCATGGATGCTGACAAGCTGCAAATGCACAAGGGTATGGACATCCGCTGTAAGGGCGATGCGGTGTTGGCTACCGAGAATAACGGCAAAGTGGTGGCAGTAAACCAAAATGCCAAAACCGCCGGAGGCAAGTCCGTAACCATTGAATACGAGAGGGCTGACGGAAGCAAGATACAGAACACTTATATGCACCTGTCCTCTGTTGATGTCAAGGTGGGTGACAAGGTGCAAGCCGGACAGAGACTCGGTATGTCAGGCAACACCGGCACAAGGACTACGGGCGAACACCTGCATTTCGGAGTGACACAAATTACCGCTGACGGACAAAAGCGAGACATTGACCCCGCAATCTATCTGGCAGACATCGCCCAAAAGGGAAACATCAAGCTGCAAGCCTTGCATAATGGCAACGACCTGTTGGCTAAATACAAAACGGAGGTTACTGCCACTCCCCAGGAAACAAAATCACAAAGTCCTGAAGAGTGGATGAAGAAGCTGTTATCCTCGGAAGACAGCGGTGTCGGACTTTCAGGAACGAATGACCCGATTATGGATATGGTGGTCAAAGCCTTTTCCTCGCTGATGATGTTGGCGGTGGTAATAGACAACAAGAACGAAGAGGAACAGAAAGAAGCCATTTCTGAAATGGCAGGTAGCCGGAAAGTGGAACTGACTTCATTGTTGCCCCACATGAAAGCCTGTGCCATTATAATCAACGAAAGCAATAAAGCCGTGTTGCAAGCAGACAACGGTACCGTGCAAGTCTCACGGGAACTCAGTACCGTTGAGTTGAGCCGGCTGTCCGCCACTTTGAATAATCCTGAACTCTCGGAGGAAAGCAAGCGTATGCGAGTGGCAGGAATGGTCAATGCCATTGTCCTTTCACAACAGGCTTCACAAAACTTCGAGCAGGGAATGTCGGAACAGCAGAGCCAGAACGAACAAATCAGAAGATAATGAAACGCGTAATGATGGAAATAGGATTGTTAGTCGTCGGGCTGTCCCTTGCAGGACTGCACACCCTCGTATGCTACCGGCTGTTCGGCTTGGTGGTGACACTCGTGATTGTGGGTGTGCAGGTTGTCATTGCGTCAGGGATAGTCTGGATTAAAATCCGTGCGCCCGATTAAAGACGGAACGTATATGCGGGTAGTTCACATTTAATAGGATATTCCGGTCAAATGGTCTTGGTTAAAATAAAACTACAAGCAATATGATTAAGTGTAACGTAACAGTGTGCGGAACCATCAGCAAGGCGGCTGTAGTGCGCACCAACAATGAGAACAAGGCTTTCACGGCATTTGCCGTAAATTGCGTGATTCCGGCAAGAAACGGTATCAACAAAACAGTGGAAATCTCTGTCGCTAAGGATGGAGAGGAGTACAATCGGGCTGACTATACCGTAGGCAAGAGAGTGGAAATTTCCGGTGTGTTGACTTTCAAGAAGCGTGGAGACAACCTCTATTTCAATCTGTCGGCTTCATCGGCCAATCTTACCGTGGCTTCAAACGAGGATTCCATCAAGGGCGAAATGCATTTCCGTGGAAAGACAGGCAAGAACATCGAGGAGAAGACAGACAAGAAAGGCAAGAATTTCTTGCAGTTCTCCGCATTTTCCGCGGAAAAGGTCAATGACGGCTTCGAGTACCTGTGGGTACGCTTCTTAGGCTTTGACCGTAAACGTGAGGAGTGGCTACAACCGCAGACCGGCATCGAGGCCAAAGGTGAACTGGAGCTGTCCGTCTATAACGACAAGCTGAACATTGCCTGCAAGGTATCGGAAATGTCGGAATATGTGAAACAGCCGTATAACCCTAACAACTGACAGTCATGGCCGGTTACAGGAAAAACAGCAATGACGGTCCGTCCGCGGAGGACAAGGCTCTTGACCTCTTTGCGGAAATGATGATCGAGCGCATCGAGACCATCAGCAAGGACTGGACGAAACCATGGATTACCGAGGGCAGCTTAGGGTGGCCGAAGAATCTGTCCGGACGTGAGTATAATGGGATGAACGCGCTGATGTTGCTTCTTCATTGCGAGAACGAGGGCTACAAGATACCGCGTTTCTGCACCTTTGACTGCGTGCAACGGATGAACAAGCCCACAGAGAAACAGGCAAAGGAGGGCGTGGAGCTGCCAAGAGTTTCAGTGAACAAGGGCGAAAAATCCTTCCCCGTGATGCTCACTACCTTTACCTGCATCCACAAGGAGACCAAGGAGAAGATCAAGTATGACGATTTTAAGAAGCTCTCCGATGAAGAGAAGAAGATGTACAATGTATATCCGAAGATGCAGGTCTTCCGGGTATTCAATGTAGCACAGACCAATCTTCAGGAAGCCCGTCCGGAACTTTGGAGCAAGTTGGCGAATGGGGATGCCGTAAAGTTGGATGAAAGCGAGAAGATGTCTTTTGAGCCGATGGATGTGATGATCCGTGATAACCGCTGGATTTGCCCGATAAAGCCGATGCACCAGGACAAGGCATACTTTTCCATTTCCAAGAACGAGATTGTGGTTCCCGAAAAATCCCAGTTCAAGGACGGCGAATCCTATTATGGTACTCTTTGGCATGAGATGACCCACAGCACGGGCATCGAGGAGCAACTCGACCGTATCAAACCGTCCGGTTTCGGTTCGGACGAATACGCCCGTGAGGAACTGGTGGCAGAATTAGGCAGCGCATTGGTGGCACAGCGTTACGGCATGAGCAAGGCATTGAAAGAAGAGAGCTGCGCTTATCTGAAATCCTGGCTGGACCACTTGAAGGAATCGCCCCAGTTTATCAAGACCACACTTCTGGATGTAAAAAGGGCAACCTCGCTCGTTACGCAGAATGTGGATAAGATAGTGCAGGAACTGGAACAGAAAAGCAAGGTGCAGCAGGATAACGGGCAGCGGAATGAGGTCAAACAGTCCGTACCCGAAGGAAAGGTGTTCTACTCTTCCGTAGCCTATCTGCAATCCACCGATGACACCTCACGACTGGATGCGCTTCGGGATAAAGGCGATTATGAGGGATTGCTCCGGCTTGCCAAGGAGTATTATGACGGCGATGGAATCAACGAGCAATATACCTTTGTCTCTCCTCGCCAGAACAAGGGTGATGACCTGTTGATAGAAGACAAGGATTTTGCCGTGGTCTATAACAACAGCGTGGGAGGAACTTACGAGGTGATGCTGAAATACTCGGAGCAGGAAATCCGTGACCATATTATACGGTATGGTGTCCGGTTGGCAAGCAGTGACATAAAAGAGGTTGCCAAAGACATGGCGGCCGAGCAGTTCTCTGCGATGACAAAGCAGCGTACTCCTGTCCTTGAAATGCCAAACGGAGATATTCTCCATATCGGGTATAACAGGGATGCCGACACCCTTGATGTCGGCACGGCGACCAATGCCGGGATTGCCGTCAGTCACAGTTTTCCATACGACCACGACAATTCGCTCGATTCCAATCTCCAATCCGTCAATGAAAAGCTGAATGAAATGGAGCAATATCAAAAAGAGGAGGTGGAATACAGTGGCGGGATGCACCGCTGAGTATAAAGTCTGCTATCTGTTCTGTTCAGCCGTAGAGAGTCGCCCTCTCTGCGGCTGAATTGGTTTAGTCCCACCGATAAGTCCTACTTATACAAAAAAAGAGAGATTTTTCACCTTAATTAGCCGCAAAATATCGGCACTATTCTGAATTAGTGCCGAAAATTTGTTACCTTTGCAGTCGAAGAAAGGAATAATAATCACATGAGCAACGAGACGACGACATTCATACTTGACTATGCTGAAGTTCATCATGACTTTAGTTTAGGAGATTTGTTTGCTTATCTACAAGAGAAGACAGGCATCAAAAAGTCTTCTTTGTCCTGGTATCTGTTCAAGCTCGTGAATGAAAATGTACTGGTCAGAACCGGGCGGGGAACGTATGCCAAAGTGATGAAGCAGGTCTTTTCACCCCAACCGATAGAGGAAGTGAAGGAGGTTTACGGTTTGTTGCAATCGGATTTTCCGTTTGCGAAATTCTGTGTCTATCAAGGGGAGATCATAGCCACTTTGCAACATCACCTTTCATCCAACCGCATCATCTACGTGGAAACGGACAGAGACTCGGCAGAAACCGTTTTCAATTTCCTGAAAGACAGAAACCACGATGTTTACCTACGACCGGACAAAAATATGATATACCGGTATGTAGATATGGACAGCCGTGTCATTTTCGTGAAAAACCTTGTTTCGGAAGCTCCCTTGCAAGAAGTATCCGGCGTGCCTATGCCCACGTTGGAAAAACTGTTGGTGGATATATTGAGAGATACGGACTTCTTCTACCTGCAAGGCAGTGAAAGCGACCGTATCATAGAAAATGCCTTTAACCTATACGCTATCAATCGGAATCGGCTCTTCAGATATGCCGGCAGGCGTAAGGTAAAGGATGAATTGTCATCAATTTTAGATAACTTGAATATACAATGATAAAGAAAGAGTGTTTTACAACGGAGTGGATTGAACAGGTTTCATCCGAATTGCACTACAATGACAAGAATCTCATCGAGAAAGTAATCCGTGCCTTGTCCCTGCTTGAAATGCTTGTCAAAGCCGGGTGTCCACTGGTCTTCAAAGGAGGTACAGCCCTTATGCTTATTCTCGGAAAATCCGCTCATCGTCTGTCAATCGACATTGATGTCATCTGCCCTCCGGGAACCAATATAGAAGATTATCTGAAATCGTTTGCTGATTTTGGCTTCATCAACCTGGAACTTGTGGAGCGCAAGCAACGTGACGATGCGGACATTCCCAAAAGCCATTCCAAATTCTTCTATCAGATTGCTTACAGGAACGATACCGATGCACAATCCTATATCCTGCTGGATGTGTTGTACGAGGACATTCACTATTTCCAGACCCGACAAATAGCCATTGACTGTCCGTTTATACGACTGGAGGGAGAGCCCCTGATGGTGACAGTACCGTCTGCCGAGGACATATTGGGAGATAAACTGACGGCCTTTGCGCCCAACACAACTGGTATTCCTTATTACAAAAACGGCAGATCCTGTTCGATGGAAATTGCCAAGCAACTTTATGATGTAGGACGATTATTCGAGAATGTTTCAGGATTGCAGATAACCTCAGAGGCTTTCCGTAAAATTGCGCTTGTCGAACTCTCGTACCGATCTTTGGGAACGGATATAGGACAGGTATTCAATGATATTCGTCAGACAGCTCTGTGCATCTCTACACGAGGAAAAGCTGGAGAAGGTGATTTTGAACTGATCCAAGATGGTATAATCCGTGTGAAGTCATTTATGTACAAGCAACGGTATCAGATAGATAATGCCATTATTGATGCGTCAAGAGCAGCTTATTTGGCCACACTGATAGAAAAGGGAATTTCCGAAATGGAACTCTATTCAGGCACTCCAGCTGATATAAAGGATTTGTCCATCCGACCTTCGCTGACCAATAAACTGAACAAGTTAAGAAACAATCTTCCGGAGGCTTTCTATTATTGGGCAAAGACAAGTGAGTTGTTGGACGCATAGATGGCTCAAATGGTACGACGATTCTAAATGTGATTCACGATTAAGATGTACGAGAGGCTTGCGTTTATTATCCTGGTCAGCTTCATCTGTGTACTGTGGTGTATCATCGGTTATTGGCGACGGAAAGCCGGAGAAACCGCATTTATCGCAGCGCAGAAAGAAAAAGAGGAAGAGCGTGACCGTCTATGCCGTCTGGCGGTCATGGCCGGACATCGGGAAGCCTGTCGTATGTTCTGTGTGCTGCACCCGGACTTGTTCGAGAAGCGAGCACCACTCAAAATTTTTGAATCTCATGGTATAAGAATGACATTCTATGGACATTATTATCCGTCTCGATACAAGGCGTTTCTCAACGATGAACAGCAAGCGTTCTGCCAGTCAATCTATAAGTTCAAAGAGGGAGAGATACACGGCATTGAGTTTTTCAAGGCGTGTATGAATGCCATACAAACAGATGGGAAACCCTATCACATCATGTTTATGCCGTGCAGCGATGAATTCAAATATATTCAGCGTTTCAAGCGTTTGAATTGGTATATCAACACACGCTGTACGAATCTGACATCAGGGTTGTTCGATGTCGATGTGTTTGGGCCGAGGGAGAGTCTGCATGAAGCAAAAGATCATAGAAATCGAATCCTAAAACGGAATTACCGTATCACAGGAGATATAAAGGGGTATGACATTATCATTGTTGATGATGTCCTGACTACCGGGCAGAGCGTGACCGACTACAAGAAGGAAATAGAAAAGTGTGGTGGCAAGGTGGTGGCTGCCATTTTCTATGGAAAGACAGTCACCTTGCCGCATCCGCTGATTGTTCGGGCAAAGGTATGGGTAGATTACATTACACGGAGGCTTCATCCATAACCGTATGTTTTAGAGAAATTCCATTTCAAGTGCTTTCAGCAATTCGTATGTCTGCGCTTCGGTTTCTTCCATATCTGCCACTATATCCTTGATGTGATACGGTGCGCCGTTTCTGCCGTGTCCGTCCTCTCCAATCCACAAGTAGGCTTCATAGTCGGGGTCAAAGCCCTCGTAATACTCCTTTATGCTGTCTATAAGAGTTTCAATGTCTTTGTTTTGTATCTCGGCATTGAATATAAAACCCTGCCCGAAGTTGGTGTAGCGTTGAAACTCTAATTCGATGCTTGATTTACCTTCGTTTTCAAGGCTTACGCTCCAGCCCTTCTCTTGGGCGATGTCCGTTACTCTCTGTATCTGTTCTTGGGTTGTCATATTCTTTGTTATTTGGTGGGGAGACCTCTCCAATCTCCCCACTGATTGATTTAATCCGTTACCTCAAAATAATACTCCTGCTGTTCTTCAGACCATTCGGTGGTCATTTCGTCCGCTTCTCTCCAAAGACGGTCATAGAGTGTGGCTTTCTGATTGTCCCTTTCGTGCCACTGCCAAATCTTGTGATTGAGGACAAGACACAACTCCGTCCAATACTTGTAGTTGTCTTTCCATTCGGACTTGGCTCGATTGTAGGTGTCTTCAATGGCTCTGTTTCCAAATTTGTCGGCAATGGAGAAATCCTGCCAAAAGGTCGTTATCGGTTCATAACCGCTGAACTCTGTTATATTCCATTTTGGAATAGCGATTTGTAGTGTTCCCATACTCGTTATTGTTTTTGGTTTTCGTAATATGTTTCGGGTAAATGATAGAGGTCGTTCTCTGCCAAATGGTCAATCGCTTCCGCAGCCAGACGGCACGACCATTCGTTGCGCTGGTCATATCTGCCCTTATGCCAATTATCCGCTAACTGCTCCATAAAGTAGAACATCAGTTTGGCTTTCTCATTGACCAAATAGCGGTGGTCGTCCGCCAAAGCCTTGCCGACCTTTCGGGGTGAAGCCATTTTGCCGTTCACATACGTTGAAAACTCATCGGCAAAGCGTTTGTCGCTTTCTGTCATTTGCTGGTTGTATTCCATTTCTTTGAATTTTGATGTTAAACATTTTTTCTTTGCTTTCGTCACCTTTCCGTTTTGCCCTTTGAGGTTAGTATTCAAACTGCTCGATATTGGCTTTTTGAAACTCCTGCGGATTATGTTGATAAAGAAGTGGCAGATTGAGTGTGAACATCGGGTATTCCACAAAACCGCTTCTTCTCCTATATCCTGTATCGGTAGCCAGCCCGTTTGCCGCCAAAAACTCCATTGCTTCCGGATAATGGTTTATATCAATGAATGTGCGGTCAGGCAGACCGATTGCATCCATTTCCTCCAGATTGACGGACAGAACGATACACTCCTGTTCATCTTCAACGTTTGTCAGCGTGAGTGCCAGCCAACCATTGGAGTAGAAGCGTGGTACGAGGAAGAACCGCTTACCCTTGAACTCGTACTCTTTCCTCATAATTGACTTGTAGGATTCTACGATTTCAAAGACATCCTCCCCAATGGTAAAGGTCATCATAGGATTACTGACATCTACATACACATCCTCTGACTTGTAGCACAAATACACTCTGTTTGCAGAACGGACAATAACAAATTGAATTTCCATATTCTTCATATTTAATGATTGAACTTTTTTCTTTTCCCTTTGCTTGAAGTCCTATCGACTTCGCCACCGGGATATGTTTTATGTGCGTTAAAGACTATGGGACAAGGGAGATAAGACAAGTAAACAGACAGGGAGTTAATGAAATACCACTAATGGACATTGGCTTCGCCCTTATCCGTCACGACTCGGTAAAGCCCGAACAAGTTCGGCTATACCCTCGCTGCTCCGTCCATTCGTGGAAAGCTGTCGTTAAGTCCGATGAATTGTTAGCAAAGCGGTACTTGGCATTCTGCCACCATAGTACCTTTGCACGATAAAACAATACCGTGTGACGTGGTAGTCGGATTAAAGGAGAACATCAGGATCTATAAGTGGTGGATAGTGAAAAACAAACCAAAGTACAGACTTTACTATGGACTGTTTTATCGTTGTCCCCATAACCTAAACCACCAAATCGTTTGTTCTAAAATTATTTCTACGCCCAAATCGCAATTCATTCAAGTAAAATGTGTAATTTTGTGTAACTTAAGGAGATTAGCTATATGAAGCAACGAGGTGGAATAATCGGAATAGCATATCATTGCCTCTCGACCGACGGCGAGGGCGTTACTGCGCTCGTCGCGTTCCATGACTGTCCGCTTCGCTGCCAATATTGCCTCAATCCGCAGTTGCTTGGAGATAGTAGAAAAGTCAACCACGAATTGCTTCAATAAATATGGAAGATCATAATAAAATTATCACTCAAGTAGCTAAAGCCGTATTTGCCCCACACGGTTTTTTCCAACAAGGAAGGTCTCGTACTTGGCTGTACGATTGCGGATATTTCTTTGTTCAGATTGAGTTTCAGCCATCTTGGCTTTTTGGACATGGTTCATATTGTAATGTTGGTGTCGGTTTTTTGTTTGATTATACCGATGGCTTGAATAATGTAATTGCATTTAACTATGGATTGAAAAGGATTGATGATTTTATCGAATATGAAGGCAATGAAGAGGAGTTTCGTTCAAATATGACTCGGATGGCAACTTCTGCTTTAGATTATGCCAAAGAACTGATGAAGTTTGAATCACTGGAATATGCCGACATGAAACTGGCAGAACTGCGACGGAAAAGAAACGACCCTGATGATGTTTATGACTCAGCTATGGTAAAGTTTCTGCTTGGAGATTTGGAAGGAGGTTTGAACCTGTTAGAAGAATGGAAAGAGAGTCCGTCAAATACACAGCCGTGGTTTCAGGCGTGGTTCGATAAAGTATATCCATTATTTACTTCCGGTAACATTACAAAAGAAGATGCTGTGAATAATGTGGAACAAGCTATTAATCGACGCAGAGCGTATTTCTCACAAAAGCCATCTTTTAAGAAGATGAATAAAAAGGATTTTAAGACTTTTACGATATGAAAAAGTGGCAGAAAATAGTTGGCATTATAGTCTTCGGAACTATTGGCATATTATTAGCCTTCTCAATGAATGAGATTGAAATAACCTATATACACCAAGACCTCATTTGCGATGATAATTGGGCTTTATGGGAGATAAAACCGTACTTTATGATGTTAGAAGTTCTGTCTGTTGTTTTATATCTCATTGCTCTTACTTTCTTCATCTGTCTTTGGCGAAAAGGAGGTAAGCAATGAAAATGACCGATAAACGATTTTGGGATAGTTGTAAAAGAGCAATTAACAAATTGTTCTTATGCTTTTTTATTACATTCGCAGTTTTGCTTGTCGTTGATTTATGGGGATTGGTGTTATCAGCAATATACTATATCATTGTCGGTGGCGTTAAATCAGTTATATTATTGAAAGCCTTTGGTGCAGTAGGCATTGTTCTTGTCCTTTTCTCAAATGTGGCATTATGGCAAGTAATGTATTCTTCAGAGATATATAACCGACTTATTTCAATAGTCTGGAGTAAAAGATTAAGACTGTTGTATTTCTTGACATTAGGTTATGTGAACGTATATCTGCTGAACCTCTATTACATCAGGTTTAAGTATAGCTTATACGAACTGACACAATATCGAGTAAATGTAATCTACTCGGCATTAGTCATGTTCCCGATTCTAAATATCCCTGTTTATATAGTCGCTATACGACGGAGCAATAATCCACTATCATTTGGTTTGGCAGCAAAACTATATTTGCATGGCAGACTGGCAACATATCTGATTCAAACTGATTATACATCTTTAATACAGGAAGAAAATGAAAAATGAGATATACCATCCTCTAAATTTAGTTGATTGCGAGTGTTCAATCAACTCGATTGATTATGATGCTACTGACCTTACAATAGTGCTGGATCGCTTTGACAATAATCAGACTATTACAATTCGATTTAAGGATGTATATGCGTATAGTGTTACTTTGGAGCATTTCAGAATTACCGAGGTAATGGACGGCATAACATCTCAGTCGCAACCACTATATGAAGTTGAAAATTCTGCATATTTGAGTGAAGTGATGAAAACAGGCATGAGAGTGTTGTATGGAACTTCTCTCAATGTCAAACACTATATGATTAAGTCGACCGAGCATATCATAGATATATTAACATCTGAGACTTACATAATAGAATGAAACTGACCGATAAACGATTTTGAATCAGCGCACTCTTTTTTTCAATAATAACTTGAATATGAAATATTATCCTATTGGTGGATGGAACACCTGCAAATTTATAGTCACTCCTCAAGAATTAAAAGAGATTCTGGAAGGATTTCATCTCGTGGAATTTTGCCGGCGAGTTGCTGCGAATTATATTGAAACCGAGATTGATAACTTTATAAGTGACTATGAAGATTTCTACCATTTACTAATATCTGGACAAAAGTTCAATCTTAGAGAGGATGATGTTACAACAAAGTTATTGTTAGGAATTACTAATGATTTAAGCAAATGTGCTTACTCTGCTTCATTTCAAGACAAAAAAGACAAATCATGGTATAGAACACCTGATTTTTTTGAGCCCTGTGTGGGGATAAATATTTTTACTCTCTGTCTTGATGGGAAACAGAAATTACATTCTAATTTCAGCTATATGCAATTCCCAGAGAATATAATGGGGCTTCAGTTGAATTTTCCGAAGAAGATATATTTGCAACAGGACGTAGAGTGCGAAAAGAAGTGCACGGAATTGGATACATACAATGATGTGTATCAAGTCGTAATTGAAAAGATTAAACACTTATGTGGCAATCTGATATTAATGATTGGTGAGAACGTACATAGAACTAATATAAAAGTCAGCACGTCAGCTTTAAAAGATATTAAAGGTGCCTATTTCATTAAGGAAAACAACTGTTTAATAAAGTAAATCATTAGTGTCCCGTTAAAATGGGACGAGTTAAACAATTAATCAAAAAGCCCC